>JAANMV010004836.1_pt1 | contig 10286 bp, 13 predicted proteins | sample 7279661 | NCBI WGS metagenome assembly JAANMV01 (sample SAMN14094540, study PRJNA606508) | bioreactor metagenome | isolation source: A lab-scale SPAN reactor treating ammonium-rich wastewater day 121 | place: Ireland: Galway | collected 2017-05-16 | reverse complement strand
AGGACGACCTGCACGGGGTACGCGCGGCCTTCCCAGTACAGCTGTCGGGGGGACCCGTCCGGCCGGATCTCCACGGTGACCTCGCGCTGGTAGGCCTTCATGCCTGATCCTCTCGACGGGCCGTCTGCTCGAAGAAGGCCAGCATGCGCTCGGCGGCCGCTTCACGGCGTTTCATGGGCGTCAGTGGGGCAGAGCGGGTGGGGGTCATGGCCGTGATACGGACGTCCCCGGTGAGCCAGTCCACCCACTGGTACTGCTGGTCCGTGGCGTACGCCCAGGGGTCCAGCCACCGCACCCGCACGAGGGCATCGGGGAAGCGGTCCAGGACGTCTTTCGTGACTTCGAGTTCCGCGATGCCCGCCCACAGGCCCACCATCCGCGCGGGGTGCTGCAGGCCGCTGAACCCCACCGTCAACCGGTCGATGCCCAGTGGCAGGGCCTGGGTGTCCTCCAGTGCCAGGCCGGCGATGCGGTGCAGGGCCTTGCCGTCGAGCGGCCATTTGAGCTTTCTCGTGGCGGTGAGGCGGCCGCCGATCGTATCGGCGTGCAGGGTCAGGTACGCCGCGGTCCGGCCTCGGAGTGCGGTGACGGCCTCAGGAAGTAGGTCGGTCAGGGCCGCTTCGGTCTCGGCAGGTTCGGTCAGCGATTGATCGAACCCGAGGCTGCCTTCGATGACCTGCCCTGGGGTGTACCGGGGCAAGGCCGTGGTGCGCTCACCCTTGAGAAACCGATTCACGCGCTTCCCGACGTCAACGCCGAGGAAGCCTTCTCTCTGCGACGCGGTCCATTTCCACAAATCCGCAATACCCCGCACGCCCAGGAAGCGGAGGCGCTCAGCGTGAACCGGCGTCAGGCCGGCCACGCTCAGGCCTTCGATGGGCGTGAGCTGCAGGAACGTCTTTTCAGCGGGGCCCGCTTGAATCTCCCTGATCTCACCCGGCTGCGCTCTCAAAGACGCGAGGTACGCGAGTTCCATGCTGTCTGCGACCCCGACCGGGGCATGCAGGGCCGCGGCGAGTTCCCGTGCCGTCTGCGTGCTCACTTTCAAATAAGCCAGGCCCGGCGTCTTCCCGTCGATGCGGTCGCTGTATCTCGCGTACAGGTCCTCGAGGAGTTCATTCCAGGTCGCCTGCTGCACGGGGGCGGCGATCACTTCGGCGTGGAGTTCGGGGACCCGGCTGAGGGCGGCCAGATCCCGCATGTTCGTCTGCACCCCTCCGCTCACCGCGTCCGGGCTGGCATGGAGGACCTTCCTCAGTCTCCCCTCCCCCAGCACCGCGACGGGCACGCCTGGGTGCTGCCTCTGGAGCAGCACGAGCGGCCAGGGGGTGAGGTTCAGGCAGGCGATCATGCTCAGCCCCGGCCCCGGGTGGGCACCATGCCGACGCGGCCGATCATCTTGCCCTGAATGACGACCTGCTCGGCGGGGAAGCTCATGCGGGGGTGGTCGGGGTTTTCGCTGATCAGGATGATCACATCGTGGAAGTGCAGCACGCGTTTGAGCGTCGCCGTGTTCTCGCCAGGGATCAGAACCACAGCGACCTCCCCGTCCTGCACGGTGCTGGCAGGGCGGACGAGGACCCAGTCGCCGTGCATCACGCCGATGCCGGTCATGCTGTCCCCGCGGACCTCCAGCAGGAAGTCCCCGTCGCGCACGCCGAGGAGGGCGTCAAGGCTGGGGGTGGTCTGGTCGGGCGTCTGCTCGGCCAGGATGGGGCGACCGGCGGCGATCTGGCCGTAAATGGGGATGCCGATCTGCAGGATCTGGCGGGCGCGGTCGGTGAGGGTCAGCGGCGCGTAGCGGCCGGCGGACTCTTCGAGGTAGCCGAGGGTGCGCAGGGCGGTGACGTGGTTGGAAATGGCGGTTTTGCTGACGCGGGCTTTTTCGGCGACGCGGGTGGTGGTGGCGTCCTGTCCGAGGCTGAGGATCAGGCTCAGCAGGCGGGTGCGGGTGGGGGTAAGTTCTGGCGGCATGGGCGGCTCCTTGGGGTGGGGAGGAGCCCCGGTGAGGGAGGACGTGGGGGAAGGTGACCGGGGTAACCTTAGGTTGCGCCGGGGGGTTAACTCGTGTCAACCTACCCAGGAGGTGAAATTTTAATGACTCAATCCGCTCAGGACGTAAACGACGCTCCGACCCCCGCCTTCACCCGGCAGATCGAGATCCGCCTGGCCCAACCCGCCCCCCGCGTGCGCTACGAGAAAGGCAAGCCCGTCAGGGAGCCGACCCCCGACATGGACCGCGTCATTCGCGCCATCGAGGACGACGTCACCGCCGCCGTGCAGGCCGTCTACGGGGCCCAGACCGAGGTGACCCTCACCGCGGCCAAGGCCGCCGACATCCGACTGACCGGCACCTTCCAGGAAAAAGCGGGCGTGATCCGCGAACGGGTCGGGGAGATCCTCGCCAGTGCCTTCGACAACCTCGACCTCGGCGGGGAGTAAGCGAGGGGGCCACCCTGCCCCTGACTCGCCTCGGGAAGACCGACCCTGCCCCACCTCGGTCCGCACACCCTGCTGCCGGACCATCCCAGCGGTCTCGCCCTGCGCACCCTCGACGGCCACCCGTCCCACGTGCGCGCCCGAATTGTCGTTATTGCATGTTAGGGGCGTTTGCTCCTGCTGGACTAAAAACAGATGTGTCGATTGATTGGAATCGCAAAGTGGAGGCCCAAACCAGGGACGGTCAAACGGAGTCCTGCTCGCCTTTGAAACCAGGACGGGAGCCGCTGTGACCTGCTCCCTGAAAACGAGTCCAGATGAGAATGGAGGGTCTGACATCATGACGGGGTCCGTCCCCGGAGGTCAGCATGAAGGGAAAGAAGCACACCGAAGAGCAGATCGCGTTCGCGCTCAAACAGGCTGAAACTGGCGTCTCAGTCGGGGAAATCTGCCGGAAGATGGGCATCGCCGAATCGACCTTTTACCACTGGAAGAAGAAGTTCAGCGGCCTGGGAGTCAGCGAACTGCGGCGCCTCCGTCAACTCGAAGAGGAAAACCGCAAGCTCAAACAGCTGGTCGCGGACCTGAGCCTGGATAAAGTCATGCTGCAGGACGTCATCAAATCAAAGCTCTGAAGCCCGCCCAGCGTCACGGCCTGGTCACCCACCTTCAGGATGGGTACCGGGTCAGCGAGCGGCGGGCCTGCCGGGTGCTTCGCGAGGCGCGAAGCACCCTGAGATACGTGCCTCACCGCGCACAGAACGAGCCGGTGATCGTGCAGCGCATGACTGAGATCGCCCAGACCCGCATCCGGTACGGGTACCGGCGGATTCACATCCTGATGCAGCGGGAAGGCTGGCAGATCAATCACAAGCGCCTCTACCGGCTCTACCGACAGGCGGGGCTGAACCTCCGGATGAAGCGTCCCCGTCGGCGGGTGAGCGCGGCACACCGTGCCGCGCGAACAGATCCAGTGAAGGTGAACCAGGTGTGGTCGATGGATTTCGTTTCAGACGCGTTATTCAACGGCCGGCGGTTCAGAGCATTGACGCTGCTGGACGTGTATTCCCGAGAATGTCTGGCCATTCATGTGGACGTCAGCATCCGTGCCGAGCGGGTGGTGGAGATCATGCGTTCAGTCACGAGCGTTCGGGGGACCCCCGAGCGCATCCAGGTGGACAATGGCAGTGAGTTCGTCAGTAAGGCCCTGGATTTATGGGCCTACGAACAGCGGGTGACGCTCGATTTCTCCCGTCCTGGGCGCCCTCAGGACAATGCCCACATCGAATCGTTCAATGGGAGTTTCCGGGATGAGTGCCTGAATGCCCATTGGTTCCTGTCGATGGAGGATGCCGCGGAGAAGATCGAAGATTGGAGGGCCGACTATAATGTCCTCAGGCCGCATTCCGCGCTGGGAAATCTCGCTCCTGGAGCGTTCGCAGCGTTGAATGCACCGACTCACCGCCCGTCGGAGCCTCCAACCTGACCTGGACCGATTTCTGGGAGCGGCTCAGCCCGTCGGAGCCTCCAACCTGACCTGGACCGATTTCTGGGAGCGGCTCAGTTTGCTGCTGGATTTGCAATCAGACTGGCACCGGAAACAGGGGCAAGGTCAGCTGCGACATACGGCTTACGCTTGACAGGCATCTCTTTACTTGAATCAGGGGACAGAGAAACGATCAAATTATTAGAATTTCAATAACGCAGACTAAACTACCATAGTCAGATCTGCTTGCATAAGAAGATGCAAGAGGAAAAGGTGAGAGGCGGGCTGGACTTTCGTTCAGATACCCAGGAGGTTCTATGAAGAAGCTGCACTCAGCCATCCTCATCAGTAGCATCCTTTTCATGACAGCCTGTCAATCGACGGAACCTGTCACCCCCACAACTCAGATCAGTGCCGCAGCAACGAAGAACTGGCCAGCACCCACCTCTAGAAATGGCGTGAAACTGCAAAAACAATTGGCGGAGATCGTTGAAGTACTGCCTCCGGAAGATCGGTTAAATGTCCAGATCTACGATCCGGAACTCGAGCTGGCATACGATAATAAACTTGGAGAAATCAAAATTGAGGTGGGCCATCTCAACGAGAGCGGTACCGCCATCGTCTTTAAGGATGGCTCATCAATCAAGTACATAGCACCATCCACAGGGCTCCGAGCTCAAGCGCTCTGTGAACCCTATCGTCAAGTCAGGTCAATCAGCGGCTTTTCCGGCGTCTCCGGTACCGTCAAACTTCCAGCACTCGGAGACGTCAGGGGAATCGATACCAGCGGCGAAGCCGCCTACAACTATTTTGGGATCTACACCAACGGCACGGTGAATCAGGGTGGATTCACGGAGGCCGGCTTGTTCAGGGCCAAAAGGCAGGACCCCAATACCGGAGTGGACTACTTCAATACGAACATCTGGTATGCCTACGAAAACGGCGTTGGGTACAACCTCGAGAATGGCGTCCAGAAAACAGGCTTCGTTCCCCATCGAGACTTCACGTTCGGCACGGGAACTGAGGGGATTGCTTCTGGAACGAGTGTCAACATCGACTACAAGGCGTATGCCTACCAAGACTCACTGGGCAACCTGAAGTACTTCATGAGCTCCGTCTTTTCCGTCCCTGGATTCTCAGTGTCAAAGACCTACGTGAGGTACACCCCAACGATTAACCGCTCCACCGTTCGGGCTGCTCGAACGACCAGCTACCTCAGCAACACCCACACGGCAGATGAAGGAACGTACAACAACATCTGGTCCGGCGTGACCCTAAAACAGTTCACTCTCGAAGAACCCAGAACTGGTTCTGGGTATTACTCCTCTGTTGCCTGGAATGCCTCAACCACAGCCGGTGGATTCCCTGTCAATACCGATGGCAAATCGCAGCCCGACGGCACAACCACATGCAACTCCACCTTCTACATCACGGCAGCAACGACATTCGGGGATTACTCCCAAGATCACGTCAGCGTCTACCATATTCCCTGACGTATGCGGTTCCCCCTGATTGCCTTATGCATCACCGCCAGCCTTACCGGGATGACGGTCGGATGTTCGCGGAAGGCTGAGCAGCGCACCGTGGACCGAAACCGGGCAGTCACCACCCAGGACATCGTGGGCTACTGCCAGGCGACGGCGGAGCTGGTGGTGTCCAAGGTGAACAAGCAGGCCGGTCCGGAGATGGAGAACGTGGTGATGAGCGGGCCTATCCAGAAAACAAACTCCTGGGAGTTGGAGGGGGTGATGGTGACCCGCCAAAACGGCACTGCCCAGACCCGTGACGACTACCACTGCGTCTTCACCGGGACCACTCTGGCGACAGCCAACGCGAGTGTGTCACTGGTGAAGCGCACCCAGCCCTGATCTTCCGCTTTGAGGATTTGATTTTCGTGCTGATGACCGGAAGTTCGGTCATCAGCACGTTCAGTCCGTATTCGCTGATCAAGGCACGGGTGTCACTCCAACCAAGCATCCCAATCAACGGCCCATTCCTGGATCGGGTGCCCTGCCTCACGCCATGAACCAGCTGTGCCCTTGTCCTCGAGGAGGCACCCAATCAACACTTGCCGGTTGATGCTGCCCGGCGGACCTCGCCTTGCTCCTACTCACGCTGCCACCACGGCCGCGGTTCACCCTCGGCTGCTTCCTGCTGGACCGGGACCCTCAGCGTGCTCCGTTCCGCCACATGCGGCCCGTCCAGCCCCCGGCCCCTCACCTCATGCGTCAACGCACCTGACGCCGCATCCGTCGGGGCCAGACCTGTCCAGCCGCACGCCACACACCGGGACTCCCATGGGTGCACCGTGGACCGGCGGTGGTGCAGCCGGGCATTCCAGTGCGGGTACGTCAACATGCCCCGCGTGTCGAAAAACACCTGCGTGGCGCGGCACCCCGGGCACGGGGCCACGACCAGCCGGTACGGGCCGAGGCGCTCGGTCCGGTCGGGAGCATGCTCCTGAAGAAATGCCGCCACAAACGCTTTCAGCGTCGGGTACCGGCCGCCGGCGGCTGCGCGCCGGAGCTCCTCTCGCCGGGCGTCGACGCCCAGCGCGGCCACGCGGGCGGCTTCCCGCGCGCGGACGGCCGCCTCCGCCCGGGACCGTTCCATCTCCAGCTGCGCCGCGGCGCGCCTCGCCTGCTCCTGCGCGCGCCGGGCCGCCATCTGCGCCTCCGCCTCCGCCCGCAGGGCGGCCTCCCGCGCCGCGGCCCGGTCCCGGCCCAGCTGCTCCGCTCTTGCCCGGGTCGGTTCGGTGTTCCCGCATTCACACGGGCGGTACGCAAAGAGGTTTGTGTTCACAGCCATGAGAGTGACCGTGGCCGGGTTCGGTGCCACATCGGCACGGCCCGTCACCCCGGCCAGCAGTTCTGGCAGATTCGCCCGGACTTCCGCCCACAAGGTGTCCAGGCGCTCCGCCTTGCCTTCGGGGACCTCGTGCGCGACCAGGACCTCCACGGCCAGCAGCAGGCCGCCTGGGCCGGCCGGCACGCCCGGCAGAAGGCCTTCGCTGCGCTCCTGGTCACGGGCCAGCACCGCCACATCCAGGCGGAACGGGCCAGAAGCAACCTCCACTTCTGCGCGTGACCCTATTGGAAGCCCCATGGCGACCTGGTGATCCAGGCCGCAGGCTCCACAGCTCGTGTGGATTACCACCGATCCGCCGTGTGCGGCCGCGTCCTCCAGGCACTGCGCGAGCAGGTACTTGGCACAGAGATGCTCGATGGTCTCCCGGGTCGCGCGGCACCGGCTGCCCTCCCGGTGCGCGAAGTGCGCCCGGACGTGCACGGACTTATCACTGTCCGACCGCCGGTAGCGCCGGTCATGCGCGCGGACCGGGGAGATCCGCTCACCGCACGACGCGCAGGTCAGCAGCGCCCGGCCGGCGAGGCCCGCGGGGGACAAGGCTTCATCGGGCGTCACGACGCGGCGCGCGGCGTCCAGGGCATACGGTACGCCATGCCCGGCGAACACGATCCCTGCCTCGCGGTGGACCATGCCTTCACTGTACCGAGCGGTCCCGCGCCAGGAAAGGCGAACGGCGCCGCTCAGTCCGGGCTGATTCAGCTCAGGTGGTTTCCGGGTGCCGGGAGGTGAGCTCGCCATTCAACAGGTGTAGCCCTGCACGATTCACGGCCCAATCGAAGTCCTCGGCGCTCACGTCGTCACGGGTCCGGAACGCCTCAAGGTAATCCGTGGCGATCATGTCCACGTCGGTATGCTCGACCCGCCGGTGTTGTGGCACCCCCTCGGTCCCCATCCCGGGCCGCGCGTGGTCCAGGGCATTGCAGACCTGCCGAATGTTCGGGAAGGGGTGACCGCTCAGTGCGGACGGGATGTCGTCGATGTATCTGGAAGGCACAGACTTGGTCATGGTCGGGTTCCTGAGGACAATGGATGGAGGGCGCTCAGGGCGCTCCTGGCCTGCTACAAGAGATCCGCGCGCCCCCCACAGCTCTCTGTGGGGGGCGCGCGGCAGGGCTCAGGGCGTGACGCAGTACGAGCGGCAGGGCCGCGGGGCGGTCTGGACGGTGGCGGGGCCGAGGATGGTGGGCCGCTCGGGCAGGATCTCGGTCTCGACCGTCAGGCCGCTGTCCTGCGCGGCGGCCGTGAGGTTCAGGGCGAGCAGGAGGGCGGGGGCAGTCAGCAGGCGAATTCGGTTCATGGGGCTCCTTGGGCGGCACCCGCTGGGGGTGCCTGGAAAAGTGGAGTCTGGAGGAGGACGGCTGGCGCGGGGGCACCGCGGCCGCGCGGTCAGGCGCGTCCGGTGGACAGCAGCGCGATGTGGCGGGGGAAGTCCGGCTGGGTCAGCAGCGTTCCGCCCGGCCCGGCCGGGAAGGACTTCGTGTCCAGGGGCGGGAGGTGCACCACCCCGGCGCCGTCCGCACCAATCGCCACGGCGGCGTAGGGCGCGGCCGTCACTTTTGACATGCGGGCCTGGTCGGCGGCCGTGACCCGGTGCCCAGCGTGCGCCCACGAGGACTCACTGTGCGGGTCCGATCTGACGCCCCCAGGGGTTTCGCGTGTCATCACCGTGCTGACCTGCTCGATGAGCGTCTGGACGCCCTGGTCACCGAACAGCACGTGGAGCTGCGCCCACGCCATGGCGTGCAGCACCAGCTGCGCCCGGGCGGCCCGGGTGGCCGCGCAGGCGGACTGAAGGGCGGGCAGGGTGAGGGCGCTGCCCGAAAGGTCGATCTGCACGACCGCCGGCCGCTGATCCTCACCGGTGCGCCCGGCCAGCCAGGCCTGCAGGAGGGTCGCCGAGATGTGCGCGCTGCCCCGGCTGTCCTGCGGGACAGGGGCGAACATTTCGATCAGGTCGGCGTCGTCCCAGGAGTGGAGGATGCGGTGCGCGGGGAGGTTCAGCGCGGCGGCACTGGCCGAGATGTCCATACCCTCGCAGGGCAGGAGGACATACAGATCCGGATGGGCCGCGAGCAGCGGAGCGGCGTGGGCCGCGTGGCCAGGCAGGCAGGCGATCGCCGCGCGCCGGCCTGAGACCGGCGCAAGCCGCAGGCGCGTGTCTATTTCAGCGGGGTTGTGCCCGATCCCGAGAACCTGCTCGCCGCGGGCGAGGCTGTAGAGCACCTGCGGACGCAGCAGGGTGGCGGCGAGGTCCAGGTCCTGACCGCCCGCGCCGACCGCGAGCAGGTGCAGGTCCGTGGTGTGCCGCGCCTGGGCCTGCACGGGCCTGAGGTGCGGGAAGAGCCTGGAAAGGGGTCCAGGCGCGGGCGGCTGGAGACCGAGGTACAGGCTACCGTGCGCGTCAGGATGGGTGAATCGGGCCGGCGTCCGGCGGCCGAGGCGGGTCAGGCCGGTGAGGGACTGGGGGGGCTGAGTGGTCATGTGAACTCCTTGATCAGGTGGTCGTCCCGATGGTCAATGACGTCGGTATTGATGTGATGGAGGAGGCCAGGAACGTCTCGACGCTGTCACCCTGGCTGTGGTGGGTACGTCTGAGAGTCGGGGTTCGTGGTGCAGGAGCGGCACAGATTCCACCGGTTCGTGGCCCCGCAGTGGCGACCGCATCCGCAGCACGTTCCCTCGAAGTCGAACGGCCCGTCGTCGTCCATGCCAGGGTCGGTCCGGTGTGCGCCTGACCCTGGCGCGTCCGTGGAGGTCAGGCGGGGTGAGGCGGGCTGGCGGCCAAGGTGGTTCAGGCCGGTGAAGAACTGGACACTTTTTGTCACGGCATGTCCTGGATCGGGTGGTCGTCCCGATAGTGGATGCGGCCGTCCGCCAGCGCCTCCAGGGCGGCGCGGGCAGGCACGAGGTACAGCGGCACCGCCCGCCCCTGGTCATCCCGGGCGGTGCCGCACCTGTGCATGGGGACCCCCGGCGCGAACCAGAGCGTGTCGTTCCGTGCGGGGCGGCCGCGCCGGCGAACGGTGGCCAGTGCGTCCGGGCCGTGCTCGTCGAGGGCCTGCTGAAAGGTGCGCTGGCAGTCAGCCCGGGTGCCGAGCCACCGGGCCGGCCGGACCTTGCGGCCGCGGGGCACCGGCCAGGCGCGGGCCACGTCAGGGAGGTTCGGGGCCAGCGGCTGGGGGCCGGTCGGCAGGTCAGGCGGGGTCATGCCCCAGCGGCCTTTCGGGGGGTCGTCCCCGACGCCCGAGGCGGACCGTCCGGGGACGCCGTACCCAGCAGGCGCAGTGGCAGGTCAGCAGGGTCGGGCACGGTCCACAGCCGCGGATGGGCGGTGCGGGCGGTGTGGACGCGGGCCGGCTCGGGCGTGTCGTCACGGTCGGCTGGCCAGTCGAGGGACGGGCGCCAGTCGATGGTGGTGTCGATCAGGTGATGGGCGACGCGGGCGTGACCGTGCCGGGCGTAGGTGTGCCCGATCCGCTCACCGGTGCTGACG
>JAANMV010004834.1_pt1 | contig 10289 bp, 5 predicted proteins | sample 7279661 | NCBI WGS metagenome assembly JAANMV01 (sample SAMN14094540, study PRJNA606508) | bioreactor metagenome | isolation source: A lab-scale SPAN reactor treating ammonium-rich wastewater day 121 | place: Ireland: Galway | collected 2017-05-16 | reverse complement strand
CGCCGTCGATCGCGACCGGTTCAAACAGGTGGTATAGGTATTCAAGGGCCGCCGGGTCGTATTCCTCGTCGGGTTCGACCGGATCGCCGTAGTCGTCAAAGGCGGTCGGAATCCCGTCATTGTCGACGAAGGGCTGTCCGGTGATCGTGGCGTGCAACATTCCGCGCCGATCCGTTTGTTTTGAGGCCGCCAACTCGGCCGGAGTGAAGTCGGGACGAACAAATGGGAATGTCGCGACGTCCGCCTGGGGGCGGAAATCGCCCGGCGCGAAAGTCAGGCTCAACTTTTCCATCTCCAGCGTGTGGCAGCCGCCGCAATTGTACTTGGCCAACACGCGACGTCCTTCGTTCAGCGCCTTCTGGCGCTCATCGGGTTGATAGACAAACTGCGGCGCCGGCGGTTCGGCCACCAGTCCCAGCACAAACGTAATGACCTGCTCGCGTTCCTCGTTGGTGAACGGGAATTGCGGCATCCGCAGCCATTCGTTGTAAAGCTTGTTGTCGACCTTCTCAAAGTCGTAGCTGCGCGGCTCGCGGAGCTTCTGGAAGATAAAGCCTTCGCGGTGGTTGGCTCCGATCGCTTCCAGGTAGAAATCTGGCGTCGGTTCGTCCGTTTCGCTGGGCGAGCCAGCGCGAACTTCCGCTGCGCCGTCTTCCGATGACCCGTGCCCCGCTTTCGCCTGGGCGCCGCCGTGGCCATGACCGTGGTGCAAATAATGCGTGATGTGCTCGAAAGCGAGCCGCGAGGTGTCTTTGCGACCCCAGTCGGCCAGGCCCGTTCCGATCGGTTTGGCGTCCTCGAAACCGGGAATGTCGTGACAACCGTAACAACCATATTTGCTGATTGCCTTGGAGCCAACGTAAATCAGCCGTTGGCGGTCGTTCAGATTGTCGGAGATCAACTCTACTTCGGCGCCCTTCAATTCGCCTCGCAACTCTTCGGGCACGCCGTTTTCGTAGTAGCGTTCGGAGGCTTTTGTATAGAACGCCGCATTAAGATATTCCAGCGATAGATCGCGGAGCGCGTCCTTTGCGGGCGAATTGGCAGGCAAATTGCCGCTGGCGTCGAGAGTGAAACCTTTGTTGAACGCTGGCGCCCATTCGTCATTCTTCGTGCCGAGCAGGAACGCCGTAATGTCGGCGGCCGGGTCGATCAGGTTGCCTTCGGAGTCTTTATAGGGGTCAAGGAAGACATTGGGCATTTTGGTTCGCGGATGGTAGCGGGTCGGTTCCTTGATCCAGCTATATAGCCACCGCGCGCCGTCCGGATTGCGTTCCGGATCGAACTTACTGCCGATCCCCGACAGATCCGGCCCTTGCACCAAGTCGCCTTCGTGCCGGTATTCCAATGCCTTGGGGAAAGCGTCGTGCGTGTGGCACGCCAGGCAGCCGCGCGTCTCGAACAGCATCTTTCCGCGCTCGGCTTGCTCTTCAGGAGTCGATTCGGCTACGCCCTCGGGCGGCTCCAAGAATTCGAATTTCTGGCTGCGGTCCAGCAAGTACAGCGTCATGCCGAGGATTTCGACCGGCTCAAAATCTTGGGCCACTTCCAGGGCCGAGCGTTGGTCTTCCAACTCGGCGCGCTGTTCGGCGCGTTCGGTTCGGCTGTGGTGTTCGCTAATGGTGTCCAGGTCGTCGCGGCCATGCGGCTGCAGATGGTCGTGCATCTCGAAGAACTTGGGCATCCGTGTCGAGGGACGGAAGTGCCGTGGATCGCGAATCCAGTCCAGCAGGAAGGACTCGTCGTTCTTGCTGGCCACGTGTCGCAGCGCGGGGCCGGCCTTGCGAAGCGTGCCGGGAACTTCCACGTCTTTGAGGACCGACTCCAGCTTGTGCGACTCCGGACCGAGCGCGGTCACCACTTCGGCACGTTCGCTGGGGTCGGCCGCGGTTGCTTTCGGCGACTGACCTTGAGCAAGTGCGATGTCCTGCGTAATAAGCTGGTGTAGCTTCCGCCGCGTTTGCGTTTGCTCGGGCTGATCGACCAGTTGTGTCGCCAACTGCGACATTGAATCCAACGCGTCAAGGCGACGATCGGCCTCGGTCACCAGGGCCAACGAAGGAAGCACCTCACGGATTTGCGCGGCACGCTCTGGCTCGAGGGGTGTTTGCGTCTGAGCGGCGAGTTCCGCTTCCAGCGCTTCCCGTGTTTGCTGAAGTTGCTCGATGCTCGTCAAGTCAACGCCTTGCAGCACACCGCCCTCGCTGGTCGCCTCCTCCAAGTGCTGCCGAGCCTGATTGGCTTGCTCGCCCAATTGTTCTTCCCGCTGAGGGATGTGCGCCAAGAGTTGTTGCGCGGCGGCGTAGAAGTTCGGCTCCAATCGTAGGTCCGGGCCAATCCGACGGTTGGGACCATCGAAACCATTGATCTCATGGCATCCAAAGCAGCCGTAGGTCGCGATCAGCTCGTGCCCTTTGACCACTTTGGGCGCGGGCGGCTCGGGGAACTTCAGGCTTGGCTCCAGTTCCGTTACCTCGTGATGGCACTTGACGCAGGTGCTCTCGCCGAACCGCTCAGGATACATCGGGAAAATCCAATGGTGATTCGCAAACCATCCATGGTCCTCCCGCCATTTGTGCGCCTCGCGCGGATCATTTGGCGTATGCGACGCCCATTTGAACGTGGTGGCGCTCCCCTGGCCTTCGTGGCAAACCGTGCAACCAAACGTGGTGACGGGATGCGGGCTAAGCGATCCCACAAACAGGTCCAGCCGCGGGTGCGAGGCATACGGGTGTGGCAGACCGCGACGCACAGTGAGCGTAATTGGCTCGCCCCACTTGACCGTTTGGAGCAATAGCCGCTCGGCTTCCGCTCGATTGCGGACGAAATTGTCGTTAATGCGAATGATTACGTCACCCAGCATCAAACCCTGGCTGGGCGTCTCGGCTTGCTCCTTGTTCCAGCCTTGTGAATGAAGCAGACGCTCCATGATTTCGCTGGCTGGCGCGGGTGGTCCTGCTTGCAGGCTCGAAACAAGCGTCGCGCGCGCGGCGCGAGAGTTATTCCTGACAAACGCGATCGCCACTTCGTCGGGACGCACCAACCCGCGATCGGCAAGGATCAGGCCATACACGCGGTCGGTTGTAAAGGGCTTGACCTCCCCTTGCTCGTCGGGCTCATTTCGCAGCGATTGTTGCTCCTCGGAGCTGGGCGTGGCCAAAACGAGTTGCAGTTCCTCACCGTGTTCGTATGCCGGTTCAATAGCGGAGCCGGGCATGGTCTTGTCGATCGCCTGGTGGCAGGTGGTGCAGCGATCGAAGCGACGGACCTTGCTAAAACTGCCGTATTGCATGGTCAGCCCGTCGGTCCACAAGTTGTTGATCTTGCGGGGCGAGTTGAAGGCGTCGAGGATGGGCAACTCCAGCCACCGTTTGCCGAGAAATGGAAAGACGCCGACGAAATACGTGGATTGCTGCTCAGCGATGGCGGCTTGCAGACGCTCCATGTCGGCGCGGTTGTCGGCAATCTCCTTCTCGACGGCGTTCTCTTCCACAGTGGCCCGCTGCACGATCTCTTGCAGGTCGCGCCGGTGCTGACTGGCGGCCTGGTAGTCGGTGTTGATTTCGTCCAGTTGGACTTTGATGGAGGCGATTTTCTGCTCGATCTCTGGCATCGCGTCGGTGCGGTTGTCGCGCACGTAGAGATCACGCGTGGCGCGGGCCTCGTCATACTCGGCCGCCTTGAATTTGCGGTCGCGCAGAAGGCGATCCTCGCGGAAGCGGGCCCGGGTCACCTCGTCCCGCATCGCGCCCAGCACCTGATTGCGCGCTTCGCCCGCGGCGGTTTCGGCCTGAATGGCGGTCTCGTCGGCGGTGGCGAAGGCGGCTTCGATTTTCTCCAGCGCCTGTTGTCGGGCAGCGACGGCGGCTTCGCTGTCGGCGGTCGCTTCGGCGGCGGCTTGCTGCGCCGCCTTGCCGGCGTCGGTCAGCGTTTGGTGAAGCTGCTGGAGCGTGTTCGTATCGCCGTCGAGATAGGGCGAGGGCTGTTCGGCTTGCGCGGCACGTGATTGCAAGTCTTTGGCCTGAGAGGCCAACTCGAACGCCCGCTTGGCGATTTGCCCCTGGTCCAGAGGGGCGACAGGGGACGTCTCGGTGTTCGCTGTCGCTTGTTGTGCTTCCTCCATTCGGCGAAGAGCGCGCTGAGACGCGCCGATCTCGCTTGCGCCATCAGCCAATTTGCGAAATGCTTGTGCTCGCTCTGCGCGCAGTTTTGAGGTCGCGGTCAGGTCGTCGAGTGCCGCGAGATTCTCAGCCTGGTCGCGGCGCTCGGCGTCGGCCGTGGCCCGCTGGCGGAACTCCGCCACCAGAGTTTCGGCGACCGGCTGGCTGCGCACGGCCATTAAACGCGTCATGAGCGTTTCGTGACGCTCCTCCACTTCCGCCGCTTGCGCCTGGGTGCGCCAAGATGTCACGCGTGTCTCCACGTCGACATAAGTGCGCTGAGTGTCTTTCCACTCGCGAGCGTGGTCCGAGTAGAACATCCAGACGGTCGCCACCAGCATGAGCACGCCAGTTATGGCGAAGATCACATGCAGCAATCGCTGGTCGCGCCAAGTTTGTTCGGTTGCGGGCATGGTTACCAATCGGTCCTATCGTTTAACCGCCCTGGGACGCCTATGGAAGGCGAGCCAAGAGAGCGCGTCGATGGTGGTTATGGAGCTGCGCGTTCGTGTTCGCGGCCGTCAAACGTTAGAAGTTCAGAAAGTACTCAGGAATCGATATGAAGTATTTCAGGTTCGCCGTCCAGCGAAAGAGCATCTTGATGGGCAACATGGCCATGAACAGCAGTAGATTCGCCAGCACCATGAACCGAATAAAGCCCATTCGCACAAAGAACTTCCGCATGACCGTGGCCGCCAAAATCGGCGGCACGGCGATCAGGTAAAACAGCACCAGCAAGATGCCCGGCGCTTCCCGCAGGAGGATGTATCCAAATTTGGCCAGTTCCCCCGATCCTTCTGGGGCGCGGGGCCGGCCCATGCCCAACATGTAAATCCAAAAGTATTCCGAGAGGTCGATGTTGTTAAGCGCCTCGACCTTGTGGGCGTCCCAATACTCGTAGGGACCGAAAAAGTTCCAGTTAGGGCCACGGAGGAACGTACCCATAACGATTAGCGTGACCCACAACACGAGAAAGCCGAATTGGAAGGTGACGTACGCGAACTTGCGTTGATCGATGGTGTAGTAACCATTGCCCTGCTTGTTGAAATCCAAGTAGGGAATGGCCATCAACCCGAAAACTACGAGGCTCGGCAGCACCACGCCCGCCATCCACGGATCGTAGTACACCAACATCTCTTGCAGCCCCAGGAAGTACCACGGGGCCTTGGACGGGTTGGGCGTCTTGACGCTGCTGGCCGGCTCCTCCAGCGGAGCTTGCAGGGCCACGGCCCACAGGATCATCACGGCCGTTAACGCGACCATGCAAATGAGTTCCGTATAGACCAAGTCGGGCCAGACCAGAACCTTCTCTTGCTCGAGGGCTTCCAGGGGAACCTCGCCGCGCTTCGCGCGGTCGTCATTCTGCACGGCGCGGTACGCGCTTAGCCAAGTAAAAAAGCCCAGCAGAAAAACCATTGCCACGATGGGCACGTTGTCGGGCTTGGTCACAATCGCTGCGAAATTCGGGTTGGTCATGGACAGACCCATGAACAACAGCGACAAGTTGAACAACGACCACGCCACCCACGGCCGGACAAAGAATCGCCGGAAGACAAACAGCACCGCCAGAATCACCAATGACCCCAGCGTATACACCGTGGGGTCCATAAAGCGGTTCACGCCTTCTTCTACGAAGTGGGGCAGCCGCAAGTAACGGGCCCCGCCGCCCATGGCCAAGGGAGCGATGACAACAAACACGCCCGACACCACCAACCAGATCAAGGCCGTCGTGACGGGCAGCGACCCTAAGCGGAAGACCGTCGTGGAGCGATGCGTAGACCATAGATAGAACGCCGCGACGGCGTTCATGATGAACATCGTAAAGTAATACGCCCCGAGAAAGCCCGACATGCTTTCGATGAAGACGTCGTAGTCGCCATGCATGGGAATCAAGCTTTCGTTCTATGTTTTCGCAACGGGGAATTGCCAAACGAACCTTCGCCCAAAATGCGAAATGCCGATGCTGTCTAAACCTTCTTTTCCATTCCGCAATTTGCGTTTCGCATGGACGTCACAGCGGACCGCTAATGCCGCCATCCTTGCGGACTCGCCAAAAATGGATCGCCAACAGCAGCGACACGCCCAGCGGGATGGCGATGCAGTGCAACACATAAAAGCGGTTGAGCGTTTCCTCGCCCACGAACCGCGCGCCCAATAGACCGAAGCGCGCGTCCGAGGCGTTGGTAATCATGTCGATACCGCCCACCGTGAGCAGTTGGGCGCCGGGGCCTTCGTGCCCCAAAAACGGCGTGGCGCGGGCCATGTTCGACCCCACCGTGATGGCCCAGATGGCCAATTGATCCCACGGCAACAAGTAGCCCGTGAACGAGAGCAGCAGCGTGAGCAGGAGCAAGATGACGCCAATCACCCAGTTAAATTCTCGCGGCGGTTTATAACTGCCCGTCAAAAACACGCGGTACATGTGGAGCCAGACCGTAATCACCATGGCGTGGGCGCCCCAGCGATGCAGTTCTCGCAGTACGCCCATCGACGTTACATCGCGCAGCGCCAGGATGTCGTTGTATGCCCACTCCAGCGTCGGCCGGTAGTAGAACATCAACAGCACGCCGGTGATTGTCTCAATCAAAAACAGGAAGAACGTCACCCCGCCCATGCACCAGGTATAGCTCAGGGCGATACCCTGTTTTTGAATTGATACCGGATGCAGGTGCAGATAAAAGTTCGTCAGCATCACCACAATTCGGTTGCGGCGATCGACAGGCATGGGGTGCCGGAAGATGCTCTTCCAAATCTGCGAATTGCGGATCGTTTCGCTCAGGTTCGGCATATTGATTGATAATGGATGTTCGGCAGTCGGTTGTCAGCAATCGGTAGTCGATTGTTGGTATTGGGTTGTCAGCTATTACCAAGCGCGGCGGCAAACACGGTTAGGGCAAAACTCGCCGCCTGACGCCATTTCTTCCCCGGCCTTGCCCTGACCCCTCACTTCCAACCCCTAACCTTTCACTACACGGGCACGAAACTGGCAGCATTGGCCCAACCGCCCATCTCTTCCTGAAACGTCTGGCTCTTATCAACTTCTAACTGCCCGTCATCAGCGACACGGATGGCGTAGCGCTCCAATGGGCGAGGCGCGGGACCTTCAAAGTTCACACCGTCCTTATAAAAACCGCTACCGTGGCAAGGGCATTTGAACTTCTGCTCGGCATCGAGCCAATTCGGCGTACACCCCAGGTGGGTGCAGACCGACTTGAGGGCGTAGATCATCGACTGCCCCTCGTATTGGTGCCGCACGACCCATACGCCGAACTGAGGGATATATTTCGTTTCGACCTGGCCGGGCGCGTAATCGCCGGGAAAACCGACCTTAAATTTGGTGGGCGGCTCAGTCAGGATGTTGGGAAACATGAACCGGGCCAATCCCAACAGCCAGAGTAAATTGGTGATCGTGAACGTGGTAAATCCAACTGCCAGCGCCGAGCCGAAGAACATCCCCACAAACGATGTAAAGAAATTGCGCCGAGTTTGTGCCGCCGCTGCGGGACGAACTTCGGCCCGCTGCGCGTAGGCCGGCTTCTCCGGCATCGGCGGAACTTCGAGTTTGGTCTTGACCGGCTTCGCCGTCTTCTCGGCGACGGCGGCTTTGGCCTTCGCCTCCTCCTTGGTGATGGGACCGCGCTTATCCGACTTGCGCGCCGCCGCCAGAATGCTGGTTGTATCAAGCGCCGCGCCCGCTTGCGGTCCAGGGGCGGACTTCTTTGACGCTTCTTTGGCTGCCGGCGCAACCGCAGGCTTAGCCTTGGGCGCCGGCTTTTCGACAGGGGCGACCGACGCCGCCTTTTGACCACGAGCGGCGGCCAAAATATCGGCCACATTCATCTCGCCCGGCTTTTTGGCAGGGCCAGCGCTTGCGGCGGGAGCCGCTTCGGCCGGCGCAGCGCCGGAAGCGGGCGCGGCGGCGCTTCCCGACGATTTTTCGCCGCGCGCCGCCGCCAGAATATCCGCTACCGACATGGCCTTCCCCGCCTGACCGGAACTTGCCGCAGCCGGTTTGGATGCCGGAGCGGGGGGCGGTTCGGCGGGAGTGGACGGTTGGGCCGCAGATGTCGGCTTGGCCGGTGGAGGCGTAGCGGTGCCTTCAGCGCCACCGTCGGCCTTTCGGCAGGCCGCAAGAATGTCCTCGACCGACATCGAGTCTCTGTCCGCCATAGCTCTACTCGACCCCAAGACCGGAGCGGCTGATCGGGACGACGTTCCTCACGGCCCATCCCCAAGAGAAGACTGGAAAAAGAACGACCCCTTTTCCCATGTGGTCTTGGGCCTCAGAAATCGCCAACCGACCCGCGCGTTTGTGATTTTTTTCACGAATCGTCGCAATCGTAAAACAATTGGTTGATGCTTGTCAACCGGCGTTAAAGCGAATTGCGACAAGGCGAAAGCCGTTGAGAATGCGGGCATCCTAACCTATCGCAAAAACCACGACTAGACCCCACAGAAGTAGGCCGTGCGTCTGCGCTACCATAAGCCACGTTCGGTAGAAGTAACGATGGTCGCCGAAACGCCGCATGGAGTCCGTTTTCCCTGAGCGTTTAGCAATTTGCCCGTGCTTGCGACGCTTGGAAGTTCAGCGACTTCCCTTGCGACAGAATTGCTTCGATTATGTCTTCCAAGGCGCCATGCTCCATAGCGAGATTTCTCTATAATGAAGTCAACACCTTGCGCAGGGAAAACTGACCATGCACGTTTTAATCATAGGCAACGGAGGTCGCGAGCACGCGCTGGCTTGGAAGCTAGGGCAGAGCCCTCGCGTGGACCGCGTTTTTGTCGCGCCTGGGAATGCGGGTACGGCGGAGGACGCCGAAAACGTCGATATTTCGATGGACGATTTCCCCCGATTGCTCAAGTTCGCCAAGGAGAACAAGGTTGCCTTGACGGTGGTCGGTCCCGAGGCGCCGCTGTGCGCTGGCGTGGTCGACGTGTTTCAGGATGCCGGCTTACGCGTATTCGGGCCCGTCCGTCAGGCGGCTCAATTGGAAGGGAGCAAGGTTTTTTGCAAGAATTTGCTCCGTAATGCGGATGTGCCCACCGCCGACTACCGCGTGTTCCGCGATGCTGATAGCGCTACCCGCTATATCAACGAGCGATACCCCTTGCCCGACGAAGATGTGCCGGTGGTGGTCAAGGCCGATGGACTGGCGGCCGGCAAAGGGGCCATTGTGTGCCGCCGCCGCAAGGATGCCCTGGACGCCATCGACCGCATCGCGCGGAAACGCGAGTTTGGCGACGCCGGCAATCAACTGGTGATCGAAGAACGTCTGGATGGGCACGAGGCAAGCGTGCTGGCCATCACCGATGGACGGACGATTCTGACGCTCGCCCCCGCGCAGGACCATAAGGCCGCCTACGACGGCGACAAAGGCCCGAATACGGGCGGCATGGGCGCGTACAGTCCCACCCCGCTTTTGAACGACGAGCAGGTGCGGTGGATTGAAGAACACGTGTTCGTGCCGACCATCCATACGATGAAGCGGAACCGCATTCCTTTCCGCGGCGTGTTGTATGCGGGCATGATGATGACGAACCAGGGACCGAAGGTGCTGGAGTACAACGTGCGCTTTGGCGATCCTGAGTGCCAGCCGATCCTGATGCGTCTCAAGACCGACTTGGCTGACGTGCTGGAAGCCACGGTGGACGGCCGCCTGGACGAGATCGGCGCTTTGGAGTGGGATCCGCGCGCCGCGGTGTGCGTGGTCATGGCCAGCGAAGGCTATCCCGGCCCGTACGAGAAAGGTAAGCCCATTCGCGGTCTGGAGGAAGCGGCTCAAGTGCCCGACGTGAAGGTGTTCCACGCCGGCACGACGAAACTGGGCGGTCAGGTCGTTACCACCGGCGGCCGCGTGCTGGGCGTGACCGCGCTTGGCGCTTCGACTCCCACCGCCAAGCTCCAAGCCTACAAGGCCGTCAAGTGCATCCGCTGGGAAGGCGCCTGGTGCCGAAAGGACATTTCCGACAAAGCGTTAGATTATCGTAGCGAATAAGCGAAGAAAGACGAAGAAAGGAGACTGCCGCTGCGATTGGATCGCCGAACGAGACACCGCCACGCCACACCCCTCATTCGCTATTCACTACGCGCGATTCGTTACCCAATATGGCTGACTCCTTCTCTTC
>JAANMV010004832.1_pt1 | contig 10289 bp, 8 predicted proteins | sample 7279661 | NCBI WGS metagenome assembly JAANMV01 (sample SAMN14094540, study PRJNA606508) | bioreactor metagenome | isolation source: A lab-scale SPAN reactor treating ammonium-rich wastewater day 121 | place: Ireland: Galway | collected 2017-05-16 | reverse complement strand
GTAAAAGTTGTTATTTTTCAAAGTGTTAAAGCATTGTTAAAGCAGGTGTAAAGCTAAATTTTAATATTTTTTTCACGTTTTTAAAAAAAATGTTGTTTTTTTCAAAATTATTGAATAGGTTTACGCCCTTAAATAGAAATTACATTTAACCCAAGTTTATATGAAGAAGTTTGTTGCATTTTCAGCAATTTTGTCATTATTTATCAGTTGTGGTAAAGGCGATAAAGGAGAATTAGTAGGAGTTAAAGGGAGAAAATGGCATCCCGAGAAACCTTACGGTATGACGTTAATCCCTGGAGGAGCTTTTATTATGGGTAAAGCCGATGATGATTTAGCTAACATTCAAGACGCGCCTACTAAGACAGTTACGGTTCGTTCATTCTATATGGATGAAACGGAAATCACAAATAGTGAGTACCGTCAATTTGTTGAATGGGTGAAAGATTCGACTATCAGAACGCGTTTGGCTATTCTTGCAGATGAGCAAGGTCAAAAGCCGGGTTCAGGTGGTGGAAAAGGCGGAAGTATTGGTGATTTTGCCTTTGCGGATGTTGATCCAGAGAAAATGACTCCATACGATAAATATATGTATGAGAATTACTACAGTGTAGGTACTGATGATGATATCTATGCGGGTAGAAAATTAAATAAGAAGATTAAGCTTATAAAAGAGCCTTCAAAATATCCAGATGAGTTTTATGTTGAAGTTATGGACTCAATGTATTTGCCAGAGTCTGAATCATACAATGGGTTGAAAACTATTGATGCTTCTAAACTTAAATTTAAATACAATCAAGTTGATTTAAATAAGGCTGTTAAGAAAAAAGGGCGTAAAAATTTCTATGAAGATGCGCCGCCAATCGAAATCTACCCTGATACTACAGCTTGGATAAAAGATTTTGCTTATTCTTACAATGAGCCAATGCATAATGATTATTTCTGGCATCAAGCTTATGGTGAATATCCTGTAGTGGGTGTTTCTTGGAATCAAGCTAAGGCTTTCTGTGCTTGGAGAACTATGTATAAAAATGCATATATCAAAAAGAAAAAAGGTAGAGATCAAGTAAACTCTTTCCGTTTACCAACTGAGGCTGAATGGGAATATGCAGCTAGAGGTGGTCTTGAAGGAGGAACTTATCCTTGGGGTGGTCCTTATGCTAAAAATGACAGAGGTTGTTTTATGGCTAACTTCAAGCCAAATCGTGGAGATTACGCTGCTGATGGAGCTTTGTATACTGTAGAAGCTAAATCTTATGAGCCTAACGAATACAATTTGTATAACATGGCAGGTAATGTTTCTGAGTGGACAGAGTCTTCTTACTATGCAGAAGCTTATGAGTTTGTTTCTACAATGAATCCTCATGTTGCTGACAAGAAAAACCAAAGAAAAGTAGTTCGTGGTGGTTCTTGGAAGGATGTTGCATATTTCTTACAAGTGTCTACTCGTGATTACGAATATGCTGATTCAGCAAGAAGTTATATCGGATTTAGAACTGTTCAGGATTACATGGGTACAGCTGCAACAGGTACTAGACCAAAATAGTATTTAACCAATTTTATTATATAATTAACTTAACTAACTAAATTTTATTTATTATGGCAATTTTAAGCAAAAAAGTGATGGGATTCCTTTACGGAATGGGAGCAGCAGTAGTAATCGTTGGAGCATTATTCAAATTAATGCACTGGCCAGGAGCGGGACCAATGCTTGTAATCGGTTTATTAACTGAGGCTGCGATTTTCGCATTATCAGCTTTTGAACCTGTAGAAAAAGATCTAGACTGGTCTTTAGTTTACCCTGAATTAGCAGGTGGTGAAGCTAAGCCAAAAGATAAAAAAGCTGAAAATCCAGCTGAAGCACAAGGTTTATTGTCTCAAAAATTAGACGCTATGTTAAAAGAGGCTAAAATTGACGGAGAGTTAATGGCTAGCTTAGGAAATAGTATTAAAAACTTTGAGGGTGCAGCAAAATCAATTTCTCCTACTGTAGATGCTATGGCTGGACAAAAGAAATATGCTGAAGAAATGACTACTGCAGCAGCTCAAATGGAGGCATTAAACAACTTATATAAAGTTCAATTAGAAAGTGCTGATAGAAATGCACAAGCAAACAAAGAAATTGCTGAAAACGCTGCTAAATTAAAAGAGCAAATGCAATCAATGACTTCAAACATTGCATCTTTAAATGCGGTTTATGGAGGTATGTTATCTGCTATGAGTAACAGAGGATAATTAGTTTTATCATTAAATATTTTATTAATTAAAAACTAATTTAAAGAGAAATGGCAGGAGGAAAATTAACCCCTAGACAGAAGATGATTAACCTGATGTACTTGGTTTTCATCGCAATGTTGGCATTAAACATGTCAAAAGAAGTGTTAACTGCTTTTGGTAATTTTAATGACAAATTTACAGAGTCAAACAAATTAACAGAACAATCTAATGCTACATTATTATCTGCTTTAGATACAAAAGCTTCTGATGAACCAGCTAAATATGCAGAGCCTGCAAGAAAAGCTAAAGAAGTTGCTAAGATTTCTAAAGATTTCGCAGCCTTTTTAGAAACTGTTAAAGCTGAAGTTGTTGAAGGTATTGAGCCAGATGAAACTGGTAAATTACCTTTCGAATCGATGGACAAATCAACTATCGATGAGAAATGGTTCGCAGGTGATGGTTACAGCCCAAGAGGAACAGAAATTGTTTCTAAAATTGATAAATATGTTGCTGATATCAAAAAAGTATTAGGAAATGATGTAAAATACATTCCTTTTATCAAAGAAATTGAGAAAAAATTCTCAACTGCTGATATCGCAAACAGAGAAGGTGTAAAACAAAAGTTTTTAGATTATAAAACTAAAGGATTTCCGGCAGTATCTACTTTAACATTCTTAACTGCTATGCAAAATGATGTTAAAAATACTGAGGCTGGAGCTTATAACTTGTTTTTAGGTAATGCTTTACAATCTGCTGCGTCTATGAAAAATTTCCAGGCGATTGTAGTTTTAGAGAAAAATGCTTATTTCCAAGGAGAAACTGTTAAAGGTAAAGTGGTTTTAGGTCGTTATGATGCTAATACTGTTCCAACATCTTTCAACGGTCCTGGAAAAATTGAAAACGGTCAAGCTGTTATTTCTACAACTGCTGGTTCAATTGGAGAACAAAAAATTTCTGGTAAGTTTGGTTTCTTAGAAGATGGTAAAGAAATTCCATTAAGCTTTGAAGGTACTTACGTTGTTGTTCCAAGACCAAACCAAGCAATTATTTCTGCTGACAAAATGAACGTTGTTTACCGTGGTGTTCCTAACCCTATCTCTATCTCTGTTCCTGGTATTGCTTCTAACAAAGTAAATGCTAGTGCTCCAGGTATGTCTAAAGTAGGTGATGGTAAATTCATGTTAAAACCAGGTTCTGGTAACGAAGTAAAAATTAACGTTAGTGCTACAATGCCTGATGGTAAAACAATGTCTAGTGCGCAAGTATTTAGAATTAAAGGTTTACCTGCTCCAACTGGTAAAGTTGGTGGTTCTGAAAAGAATAAAGGTCCAAAATCTAACTTAGAAGTTTGTTCTGTTACTGCAGTTATGGAAGATTTCGATTTCCCAGTTACTGTTAATGTAACTCAATTTAACATTAAAGTTCCAGGTCAACCTACAATTGTAGTAAATGGAAATAAAATGGATTCTAGAGCTAAATCTGCTATTGCTAAAGCACAAAAAGGTGACGTTGTAGTTATCTCTGAGATTAAAGCTAGTTTCCAAGGTATTGATCAGATGGCTAAAAAAGTTTCGATCTGTACTTACGAAATACAATAATTTAAATTAATTTGAGTTTATAATATAGACCAAATAAAAAATGAATAAAATGAATTGGAGAAATAGTATTGCAATTTTAGTATTAGGTTTAAGTACTACTGCTTTTGCTCAGTCTAACTTATTAAATGCTAAGACACCTGATCAAATCGGGAAGAAGACTGAAGCTGAGTTAAGTGCGGATAATGATAAACCACTTCCTTATGGTTACGTGCATGATAGAGATATCTTAATGGGAAAACGTATCTGGGAATTTATTGACCTTGATGAAAGAGTTAATTTTCCATTGTACTTCCCAGTTGAAGGAGATGTAATGTCATCTCCTGATAGAAGACCTCTTTATAATGTTTTAATCAATGGAATTAAAGAAGGAAAAATAACTGAAGTTTATGATTCAAGTTATTTCACTACTAAGAAAACTCTTAAAGAAATAGAGTCTTCGTTATTCACAGTTGATACTACTGACGTTGGTCTTGAGCAAATGAATGAAGATTTAGATGCTTACAGAAAAGGTACCAAAAAGATTGATGCAGAGTATATCAGAAAAACTGAGATTGAAGCGTATGATGTTATTGCATACAAAGTAGTAGGTTACTGGTACTTTGATAAAAGACAAGGCGAATTAAAATATAGATTATTAGGAATTTGTCCTGTTATGCCAGACGTTTTCGATAAGAAAAACGGAACTTCTCCTGAAGCTGCAGAGCCTGTTGAATTATTTTGGGTTTATTTCCCTTCAACAAGAGATATACTTCATGAGGCAAAAGCTTTCAATAACAGAAACTCGGCAATGCCATTTTCTTTTGATCATATGTTAAACGCTCGTCGTTTTAGCGGTATGATTTATTTAGAAGAGAATGTTTACGGTGACCGTAAAATTGCTGACTATATGAAAGAAAACGCTCAAATGCAGTTGTTAGAATCGGATCGCGTTAAAGAGAAGATTCGTGACTTTGAACAAGATATGTGGAATTATTAATAGTATTTCTCCAATTTCATTTAAAAAACTCTTACCAAATGGTAAGAGTTTTTTAATTTTACACCATGATAGATTTTATTATTGTTGGAAGTGGTCTTGCTGGAATTTCTTTTGCTGAAATTGCCTTGCAAAACAATAAATCAATTTTAGTTTTTGATAACAATTCGCAGCCTTCATCACGTATTGCAGGTGGATTGTACAATCCAGTGGTATTAAAACGTTTCAGTGAAGTTTGGAAAGCAAAAGAACAATTAGAATTTGCGTTTCCGCTTTACCAAAAAATTCAAGAAAAACTAGATGTTGTTTTTGATTACAAGATTCCTATTCTTAGAAAATTAGCTTCAATTGAAGAACAAAACAATTGGTTTCAAGCTGCTGATAAACCAAATTTAGCGCCATTTCTTAGTCCTAACTTAGTAAACAAAAAGTATCAGAATATTGATTCTCCATTTCATTATGGTTTGGTTAATGAAACAGGTTACTTAGATATTAATACTTTGATTTCTTCCTATTCAAAGTACCTTGAAAGTTTAGGAGTTTTTTCAAAAGACACATTCAATTACGACGCCATTCAATTTTTGGATAACAAAATTTCATATAACGGAATAGAAGCTAAACACATCATTTTCGCAGAAGGTTTTGGATTACATGCTAATCCGTATTTTAATGATTTACCATTAGATGGAACTAAAGGGGAATTGCTTATCATTAAGGCTACTAATTTGGATTTGGATGTAGTAATTAAGTCTAGTGTTTTTATTCTTCCTATAGGAAATGATATGTATAAAGTTGGAGCTACTTACGATTGGAAGGACAAAACAAACATACCAACAGAAGAAGGAAAACAAGAGCTTGTTGAAAAATTAAAAGAAATTATTTCCTGTGATTTTGAAATTGTAGAACATTTTGGTGGTGTACGGCCTACAGTTAAAGACAGAAGACCATTAGTTGGAACACATCCAGATTATTCTCAACTTCATATTTTAAATGGTTTGGGTACTCGTGGTGTTATGTTAGGACCTTATTTAGCAAATCTACTATTTCAACACATTGAAAACAAAATCCCTTTAGAAAAAGAAATTGATATTGTAAGATGTTATAAAAAAAACCGAAACTAAAGCGTTTCAGTTTTTATTTATCGTAATGTAGGTTTGTTTTTGTCACTAATATGTTCTTTCCAATCTTTATCATAACTGATAAACATATTAATCCAGATGTTTCGAGATAATCTCATAATGATAGGCATAAAAACAATTAAAGTGGCAATTATCACTATAAAGTTGTTGATTAAACTTTTTTCTCCAACAAAAAAATAGTTGATGATGAATGCGGCAACTCCAAATGCAATTCCAAGAGCATAACTTACATACATAGCGCCATAAAAAAACGAAGGTTCCATTTTATATTTGGTACCACAATGACTGCATTTTTCATGCATCTTGTAAACATTCAGAACATTGTAAGGATTTTTGTCTAAATACATGCTTTCTTCGTGGCAAGTTGGACAACTTCCTGTTAAAATACTATTTAATTTGGATCCTTTTTTTAACATTTGCAAAATATTTTACACAAAGGTACAACATCTAATAATTCTATGTGTAACAATTGTAACAGTAATCAATTTGTTTAATAGTAAATTGAGTTAATTGGAATTGTAACTCCTAAACTCATAAACAGTTAAACTTATAAACTTTTTAAATGCTAAACATACATAATTTATCGGTTTCATTTGGTGGAACGTATCTTTTTGAAGAAGTAACTTTTAGATTAGGCTCTGGAGACAGAGTTGGACTTGTTGGGAAAAATGGTGCAGGAAAATCAACCATGTTGAAAATGCTTGCAGGTGATTTTAAGCCTGATAGCGGAACTATTGCTACAGAAAAAGAAGTAAAAATCGGATTTCTTCGTCAGGATATTGATTTTGTGAAAGGAAGAACGGTTTTGGAGGAGGCTTACATGGCTTTTGAGGAAATTAAACGTGCCGAATTCAGAATAGATGAAATTAATCACCAATTAGTTACTCGTACCGATTATGAAAGTCAGGAATATTCCGATTTGATTGAAGAGTTGAGCGATGTAACTCATCATTATGAAGTTCTTGGAGGTTATAATTATGTTGGAGATACCGAAAAAATTCTGTTAGGTCTTGGATTCAAAAGAGAGGATTTCGACAATCAAACCGATACTTTTTCAGGTGGATGGAGAATGCGTATTGAATTGGCAAAATTGTTATTACAATCGAATGATATTTTACTTTTAGATGAGCCAACGAACCACTTGGATATTGAAAGTATCATTTGGTTAGAAGGATTTTTACGAAATTTCCCCGGAGTTGTCGTAATCGTTTCGCATGATAAAATGTTTTTAGATAATGTAACGAATCGAACTATCGAAATCTCATTAGGAAAAGCCTACGATTTTAGTAAACCATATTCAGAATATTTGGTGTTGCGTCAGGAGATTCGTGAAAAGCAATTGGCAACCCAAAAAAATCAAGCCAAAAAAATTGAAGAAACTGAAAAGTTAATCGAGAAATTTAGAGCAAAAGCTTCTAAAGCATCGATGGCGCAATCGTTGATTAAAAAATTAGATAAAGTAGAACGAATTGAAGTTGATGAAGACGACAATTCGGTGATGAATATTTCGTTTCCAGTATCGCAAACGCCAGGTAGAGTTGTGGTGGAAGCCGAACACGTTACCAAAGCCTATGGAGATAAAGTAATCTTAAAGGATATTTCACTTTTAGTAGAACGTGGAAGTAAAGTTGCTTTCGTTGGACAAAATGGTCAAGGTAAATCAACGTTTATGAAAGCGATTGTAAATGAATTTGAATACGAAGGAACCATCAAACTTGGACATAATGTACAATTAGGTTACTTCGCTCAAAATCAAGCGGAATATTTAGATGGTGAAAAAACATTGTTAGATACAATGTTAGAAGCAGCAACCGATACGAATCGTTCAAAAGTTCGTGATATGTTAGGTGCGTTTTTATTCCGTGGTGATGAAGTAGAGAAAAAAGTTAAAGTGCTTTCGGGAGGCGAGAGAAATCGTTTAGCTCTATGTAAATTGCTTTTACAGCCGATTAATGTCTTAGTAATGGACGAACCAACGAATCACTTGGATATTAAGTCTAAAAACGTTTTAAAAGCCGCTTTACAGCAATTTGAAGGAACATTGTTGTTAGTGTCTCACGACCGTGATTTCTTGCAAGGAATGTCGAATATAGTGTACGAATTCAAAGATCAAAAAATCAGAGAGTATTTGGGCGATATCAACTTCTTCTTAGAACAGAAAAACGCCATGAACATGCGCGAAATTGAGAAGAAAGATGTTGTAGAGAATCCTCAAGCTCAAAATGTGAAAGCTGTAAAAAGTATCTCATACGAAGACCAAAAGAAAGCAAAAGCACTTCAAAATAAATTGAGCAAAATCGAAAGCCAAATTCAGCAATTAGAAAAAGCCATTCAAGCAGATGATAAAGCCTTAGCTTCAAACTATGACAAACATATTGAAGACGCTACTTTTTTTGCGGCATATGAAAAAAAGAAAAAAGAATTGGAACAATTACTAGAAGATTGGGAAAATGTGCAATTAGAAATTGAAATGGTAAACAGTTAATTGCAATACAAAATATTATAACAATTCAATAACAAGAACAGAATGACTATGATTACAATAATCATGGTCATTTTATTTTTCTTTATAAATGCGCCAACTGTCCACTTCATTTGTTCCAAAATTTAACTTAGTAAAGTTGCGATTAACTTAAAGAAGAATCAATACGACATATAGCGTATTTATTTAAATTAGATTGTTCTTCTTGGCTTTTTGAACCGCTTCAAGTTTGTTGTGAACTTGAAGTTTTGTATAAATATTTTCAATATGTTTTCTTACTGTTGCTGGTGATAAAAATAAATTCTCAGCAATATTAATATAGTTTAAACCTTTGCTAAGTTGTTCTAAAACATCTATTTCTCGCGCTGATAATTTGATGATTTCTTCTTCCTTCTTATTATCTAAATCTATTGGATTACGAAGTAATTTTAAAGTTTTTAACGCAATGGAAGGGTTCATAGCAGCTCCGCCATTTAAAGTATCGATGATGCCTTCGTATAACGTTTTTGGTTCCACTTCTTTCAATAAATAACCGTCAGCACCTGCTTTGATCGCATTGAAGATATTTTCGTCATTATCAAAAACAGTCAACATGATAACTTTTATATGTGGATATTTATTTTTTATAATTTCGGTGGCTTCAATTCCGTTTAAAATGGGCATGTCGATATCCATTAAAATAACATCAATATTGTGATTGTTGCTTATCTTGGTTAATAAATCAGAACCATCTAATGCAGTGAATTTTATTTGAATATCATCAAAAAAAGAAAGTTTTTCTTGAATAGCTTTTATTAAGAAAGTATTGTCGTCTACGATTACTGTTTTGATAATTTTTTGCATTTTTTGATGATTAGTTTTATTAAACTTCCTTTTGATTAGGTAAACTTAGATAAATTTTAGTTCCTTTTTCAGTAGATTCAATGTTGAAATTTCCTTTTAATTCGGAAGCTCTTTTTTTCATAGTATTCAACCCATTCCCAACTTCGGCTGTAGCTAAATCAAATCCGGTTCCGTTGTCAGCAATTGCAATAGTTATTTCGTTTTCAGACTCTGTTAAAAATACGTCAATTTGACTTGCTTTTGCATGTTTTATAGCATTATTTACCGCTTCTTGAATTAAGCGATAAATATTCATTCCGTCTCTAGAACTAAACGATTGAAACGATTTTGTGTTGAAATTAAAATTAAATTGAATTCCGTTTAATGATAGTTGGGCATTATCAATAAAGTTTGAAATTCGGGTTTTTAAATCTTCAATCGTAATTGCTTCTTTATTCATGGCCCAAATCGTATCTCTCAATTCGTAAATAGTTTCTTTAGTAAACGAACTAATATTATTTAATTTATCCTCTAACTTCGGATTTCCATCGGCAAAAGCATATTTTAGAGAATCGACAGATGAAATAATAAAAGTAAGTTGCGCTCCAATGTTATCATGCAAATCTCTCGAAATTTGAAGTCTTTGTTCTTGAAGACGATTTTGAGTTTCGATTTTCAATAATGCATCTTTTAATTCGTTTTCTTTTTGAAGTTGAAGCGTTTTCATTTTTTGATTTTTTAGCATAAAATAGCCAACAATTATTGATAAAATTAAGAGTGAAATAATGATTACGATATAAGTGTTTTTGACAGCTAAATCTGCTTTTTGAGTTAAAATTTCCTTTTCTTTTCGCTCCGTATCAAACTCGGTATCAAGTTCGGCTTGTTTTATTCGGAGATTGATATTTGAAATACTGTCTTTATAAGCCGTATAGTTCTTAAAGTTGTCCAATGCCGTTTTGTAATCGGAATTTAATTCGTACAACTCAGATAATTTTTGATAATTGTCTTGGGTTAAATAATTGTAATTGTAAGTTTTACTATAATCGAGAGCTTTGTTG
>JAANMV010004831.1_pt1 | contig 10290 bp, 11 predicted proteins | sample 7279661 | NCBI WGS metagenome assembly JAANMV01 (sample SAMN14094540, study PRJNA606508) | bioreactor metagenome | isolation source: A lab-scale SPAN reactor treating ammonium-rich wastewater day 121 | place: Ireland: Galway | collected 2017-05-16 | reverse complement strand
GCCTGACCTTGCCAATCATGTCCATGGTGATCACCTCTTACATCCCTGCTGAAAAATTCAGCAGGGCAGTGGAACACCCCTGTCAATTTTGGATCGGCACCAGACCTTTTAGACTGTCAGTTTTCGGTCGGCGGCAACAATCTGGGCACTGCGCGTACGTCTTCAGATGGAGAGGCGGGTTCGTGAACTCGCGCTGTTTAACCTCGGCATTGACAGCAAACTGCGTGGATGCGATCTCGTTGCCCTCAAAGTCCGCGACGTATCCCACGGCGACCAAGTGGCTACGCGAGCCATCGTCATGCAGCACAAGACCAAACGCCCCGTCCAGTTCGAGATCACGGGAGTCACCAGGGAAGCTCTTCAAGCGTGGATCAAGCAAGCAGCGCTGAAGTCAGATGACTTCCTATTCCCCAGCCGACTCCATGAGTCGCCCCATTTGGGCACCCGCCAGTACGCCCGCATTCTTGGACACTGGGTGGAGGAGCTAGGGTTGGATCGATCAGAGTATGGGACTCATTCGATGCGAAGGACCAAAGCAACGTTGATCTATCGACGGACCAAGAACCTGCGAGCTGTGCAGTTACTGCTCGGCCATTCCAAACTTGAGTCCACCGTGAGGTACCTGGGTATCGAGGTCGATGACGCCCTCGAGATCTCAGAGCAGACAGAAATCTGATTTGATCGATATGAGAGGCCATGTCCCAGTGCAGGGGGGTGGCCGCGTTCAATGGCAGGTATGTGGAGCCCGTCCGAAGTAGTGTTCTCGGCCAGTTGCGGTCGTTCACTCCTCCAAGCTGAACCACAGCGCAAAGCTGAAATCAGTCATGCAACACGAGCAAGGATGCACGTGCTGCACGGGCTTTTACGCCAACGCTTTTGTCAAGCGAAATGTGCTCACAAGAGCTCAGGGTTTGGGCGTTTGATTGCTATGCCTTTCTGCACTGTATGCCCAGGATTGCTGCAGGGATGACTCTTAATCGTGATCCTCCGAGGGAGAAGTCACTGCGTCCAAAAGCGCGGTTAAATCGTCCAAATGTTTCTGCATCATTAAGTGGTGCTTGCGAGTTCTAGCGTTTATTGCAGGCAAATCCTGCTCAAGAAGCCGATCTGCCTCCTGCCAACTCGCACCTTGCTTCACATAGTTCATGTGCGTCTCATTTACATGATTTTGGGAGTACCTCTTTTCCTCAAGTTCATATCGCATCAGCGCTTCATGTATTGATGCCCTGAGAAGCAATGCGCTGCATTTGGCACTATGTTGTTGCGCTTGCGCTGCCTCCATTTGCGCTTTCGCTGTTTGCGTCTGCTGGTACACCGCTTCTTTCTGTGCTTCAGCAGTTTCTTTCTGTGCCGTAGCGGCATCTTGAAGAGCTTTTTTCGTCTCGTAAAGCTCTAGCTTTTGAATCTTCACAGACTGCGTGAGCCAGTAGAACGCGGCGAAAGCCACAATTGGATTCAATAGGCCGCCAACAAAGTCTCCAAACTGCCCCCACTTTTCAGCATCTTCGGCTGGCATCTGCCCTAGCACCATACCGAAATAAATCAGATAGGCTGATACCAAGGCCAATCCAAGACCAATTAATCCGTACTGCCAGCGTTTGATACCGCGCTCCATTTCATCTCTACTTATTTCTATTTTTTTAGCTTCCACATTGGCTCTCCTCTACAACTAAAGCCGGCGCAACCCGGTGGCCCAAAGCAAGAACCTGTGCGAAAGGTCATTCCGCCGTTGTGCGCCAGTAACTGATCTTTCGCTTTGCAACGGACATGAGCCGCATGATGCACGAACGGCAGCAATGGGTCGGGAGCAGTCTTCGACCTGCCACATCCCGACGGACTGCTCTCAGCCCATTGCTGCTGCGCAGCGCTTGCTGTCGGCCAACGGGAGCGGTTGTCCGGGAGCGTTATGCCAACTCCAGACAGTCAGAGATGTTGCCAAATTGCGTAGACGGTGCGTTGAGACTGAGGAAACTGAACGTGCGCCGCCAGCATTGCTTCGGAATGCGTTCGGGGAGATACTTTTTGTATTAGAAAGCTGTTGGCACTGCCGTGGTGCCTACGTCGTGGAAGCGACGCCCATCCCTGCTCTTCTCTTGCCAGCATGTCTCCACCTGAAGCGAATCAAAGAAAGCTGCCCAGCACAACCGAACGTGGCGATCGATTCAGAGACCTAGTGTGCGATCTGCTCAGGACCAAGTATCCCAACTTGCGAGTGGAAGTTCGCGAATCCGGCACCAAGGTGGACATCCGCTTCGAACGTGAGGACTTCGGAAAGACCGAGATCTGGGCCGTGGAATGCAAGGACTACAGCAGCCGGCTAGACAAGAGCTATGTGTCTTCGCAGATCTATCCGCAGTACGAGGTCATGCGCGACAAGGGACGGGTCGACCGTATCCTGATCGTCAGCCGCAGTGGTGTCTCCACCGACGCGCAGGAATTCATCGATAACTGGCGTCACGCCTCGCACCAGACCTACGACCAACTGGCCGAGTCGGTCTTCGGCATCAAGCCATACATCACACACCTGGCAGCGTTGCGGCCCACCGATCTGACCGAATACGTCGAAGCGCGACTAGAAAGCTTTACAGAACCAGCCATCCAGATCGTCGAGAACTGGCTACAAAGCGATGAAGGACCAAGTCGGGCGATCCTGGGTGGATACGGCCAGGGCAAGTCCAGTTTTGCCAAGCGACTTGCCGCTCACTGTGCCAATCTGCACCTGGACGACCCCACCGCTCGAATGCCCATCCTACTGCGACTCGGTGAGGTGGTGCATGAGACCCAGCTCGAGGGACTTTTTGGCAAGGAGTTCACCTCCCGTTTTCCCTGCGTGGGGTACCAGTATGCGACCCTGGAGTACCTGAACAAGCAGGGCCGTCTGTTCATCATCTTGGATGGGTTCGACGAGATGAAACACGCCATGACATCGGCGGACTTTCTCAACAACTTCCGCGAATTCAACAAGCTGTTGGTGGGCAAGGCAAAGGTGTTGCTACTGGGCCGGCCCAATGCGCTGCCTTCCGATGAGCGAGATGTGGTATTTCGTGGCATAACCAATGTTGGCGGTCAACTTGTCGCGAGCGCGGACTATCCGCCTTGGCATGAGTGGAAGATGGCTTTCTTCAACGCAGAAGAAACTTCCCGGCTTCTGACCTCCAGCCTGCGGGTCAACCAGATCAAGCACGAAGATAGCCAGCGCTATTCTTACCAACCGGACTTCATCGAAAAGCGTCGCGAGGAGATCTTTGCTCAGGTGCCAGAGGATCTGCTGCGCCGCCCTGTCCATGTGCAACTCGTCGCGGATGCGGCCGCCGATCCCAATTTCGATCTGCGCGGATTCAACGCTCACCGCTTGTATGAGCATTTCATCAGCAATATGGTCCAACGCGACACTGTGCAGAAGGCCGCGCGCAGGCCCATAGCCTTGGAGGCACGCCTGCAATTCCAGCGCGAACTCGCCTGGTGGGCTTGGCGCAAACCTGACGGCACGCAGGGCAGTTTCTACCGACGCGAACTGCCAGACATGCTTTTCCAAGACCTGCCCAATGGCAATAGCGCCGACCAAGAAGGAAAACGCAATGAGTACATCGTCTCGACCTTGACGGAGGAAAAAGAGTCCGGCGTGCTCTTCTTCGCGCACCGGTCCTTCCAGGAATTCTTGGTCGCAGAACGCATGCGTCTGGTAAAGCCTTCGCCAGCGGCGCATGCCGACTACTCCAACAGCCTAACCGACGATGTTGCCGCCTTTCTACGCTTGGCACCTGATCAGGGATTCATCCTGGACTGGTATACCACCCTGCAAGGTGCTGCGGGGCCCATCGCCTTGGGCTACCTCGAGTTCTTTGCCTCGTTCGAGAAAATCAGCCACCAAATCACTACACACACGTTGTCCGGAGATGTCGCGGCCGTGGATGCGTGGAGCGCGATTATCCTGCACCACGCTACTCGGAAACGCACACAGGGGGCGCTTGAGCCTGGGCGCCTGAACACCATCATGGTAGGCCTCGTCAAACAGGGTAATGTCGGCGCGGCCGCAGTCGCTGCGCTTTCCCTGTTGGCGGACTGCAACGAAGCCGAGCGTGGCAAGGATCAGCTACGTGCCCAAATTGTTGGTGCGGTGATCGAGCGCTGCCTGCGTATGGCGCGGACCGATACCACTAAGGGAAACCTACTTATCGACAAGGCTGAAGCTGATTTTTCCTCAGAGTGGATGGCCACACTCGAGAAAGCTGCCGCCAAGCATGCGCACGCTGACATGACGATCAACTGCGGGTTCGACACTTTGGAGCGCTTGTGTGCCTTGCAACTGCAGGGCAAGAGCAAGGGTACCCGAATTGGGGTCGCAACAGTCAATCCGATCACCTTCAACGACGCCCCCATGGGGCTCAGCGTGATGCATGACGTTCCGGCCCCTCAGATCTTTCGGTATGTCGACGAGGGCCTTATGAAAGATCATGGCACCTACCTGCGTGCAAGACGTGACCGCTTTCCCATCGTGCTTGTCGACGTTCGCTCACGCAACTCGCGTGCCTGATAGCTGCAGCCTGCCATGGCCGGGTCATGAGCCCTTGCAGAATTTAACTAGTCCAGCGGATGCAGCGACATAGCGGTGTAGTTCGCTGTCTCTGCGACCGCCAATTTCAAGCATCTGCTTGGGAAACGATCCGGCTTCGCACTGAGGTCGGCTTTGCATTGATGCTTGACAGCTTTCCTGGTGTCTGCTCTTGGGCGACGCGGTCGTTCACAGCGGAATGGTTCAACGGCCGCTCCCAGCCTGAAGCGGAAGCAGCGCCATTCAGGTTAACAACCGTTTCTCGCAGAAACCGCTCGTAGTCAATATCCTTCAAGCCCCAAGCCTGGCAAGCACTCAACAGTGCACGCCTCAAACAAGGAAATCTTGATCTGGTACCCCAGGAGCAACAGGAAACGCACCGTGAGCGGTTGATCGGGTGCTCGATGAAGTCAACTAGCGGTACGGACGTGGCACGGTGAAGCTGGCTAGCGCCGAAGTGCAGGAGCAGGGAGAGCGTGCCAGTTGAGCGATGCGGCAGGAGCGCAGGTCGCCAGCGTACACAACTCGCTGAGAGGACATGTTGGAGGTGGGGATGTCTTTGTCTCATCGCCTCCAATGACGTCAACTGCTGACCGGGGTCGGCGACGATGGGTAATCCATGGAGGCCAATACCCAATGGTCTGAAACGAAATCCGTAAAAATACATGGGCCAAGAGCGGGCCACGTATGGGCCAAATTTGGGCCAAAACAAAAAGGCCCACCGAAGTGGGCCTTGAAGACAAGCTAAGTGCTTGATTATATTGGTTGCGCGAGAAGGATTTGAACCTCCGACCTTTGGGTTATGAGCCCAACGAGCTACCAGACTGCTCCATCGCGCGGCAAGAGATAAATTATAACCTATTTTTAGGCTGCTGCGTCGGCATTTGCAGATTCTGTAGATTCTGCAGTGCGCTCGACGAGTTCCACGAAGGCCATGGGCGCGTTGTCACCCACGCGGTAACCCATCTTCAGGATGCGGGTGTAGCCACCGGGACGGGCCTTGAAGCGGGGGCCCAGGTCGTTGAACAGTTTGGTCACGCTGTCGCGGTCACGCAGGCGGTTGAATGCCAGACGGCGGTTGGCCACGGAGTCTTCCTTGGCCAGGGTGATCATGGGCTCGATGACGCGGCGCAGTTCTTTGGCCTTGGGCAGCGTGGTCTTGATGGCCTCATGCTCGATGAGCGAGTTCATCATGTTCTGCAGCATCGCAAGGCGGTGCGAGCTGGTGCGGTTCAGTTTGCGGAGGCCGTGTCCGTGGCGCATGGTGCTTTCCTTTGAATAATTAAATCAGGTAGCCGTATCAGGTACTGCCCGAGGCACTGTTCCCGAAAAAGGGAACCCGAGATTATAGCTTAACGCTTGTCAAGACCGGCTGGCGGCCAGTTTTCAAGCTTCATTCCCAGCGTGAGACCGCGGGAAGCAAGCACTTCCTTGATCTCATTGAGCGACTTGCGACCCAGATTCGGGGTCTTGAGCAATTCGTTCTCGGTGCGCTGGATCAGGTCACCGATGTAATAGATGTTCTCTGCCTTGAGGCAGTTGGCAGAACGGACCGTGAGTTCCAGTTCATCCACCGGACGCAGCAGGATCGGATCGAACGTGGCATTGGTGGAACGTCCGCCGGATGGCGACTCGAACGTCGGAATTTCACCGCCATCGAGCTGCGCGAATACTGCCAGTTGTTCAACAAGAATCTTGGCAGAGGCACGCACAGCATCTTCTGCGGTGATAGCACCGTTGGTTTCGATCTCGACAACGAGCTTGTCCAGATCGGTGCGCTGCTCGACGCGGGCGCTTTCCACCGTGTAGCTCACACGCTTGACCGGCGAGAACGATGCGTCCAGAACAATACGGCCAATCGATTTGGTGGTTTCATCCGCAAAGCGACGCTGGTTGCCAGGCACATAGCCACGGCCCTTTTCAACCTTGATCTGCATGTCCAGCTTGCCGCCTTGCGACAGATGGGCAATGACATGATCAGGATTCACGATTTCCACATCGTGGGGTGTTTGAATGTCACGCGCCGTGACAATACCCTCACCGTCCTTGCGCAGGCTGAGCGTGACCTCGTCGCGGTTGTGGAGCTTGAAGACCACACCCTTGAGATTCAGAAGAATGTTGACCACATCTTCCTGCACGCCATCAATGGAAGAGTACTCGTGGAGAACCCCTGCGATCGTCACTTCGGTCGCTGCGTAACCCACCATGGACGAGAGCAGGACGCGCCGGATGGCGTTGCCCAACGTGTGGCCATACCCACGCTCGAACGGCTCCAGTGCGACCTTGGCCCGGTTGTGACCAAGCTGTTCGACATTGATAGCCTTGGGTTTCAGCAGATTTGTTTGCATGCAGACTTCCTCTCAATACCCCCAGCTCGTTACACCGGTAAGGCTGGTGAAGCGCCCATACCGCGATGCCTCGCGGTACAGGAACGATTTTTCTACTGTGAATCCAGGGCTTAGCGCGAGTACAACTCAACGATCAGGGATTCGTTGATGTCTGCACCGAATTCGTCGCGGTCAGGCACCTTCTTGAATACGCCCTCGGCCTTGGCTGCGTCGACTTCGACCCAGGCAGGCATGCCAACTTGCTGTGCCAGCTGGAGTGCTTCAGCAATACGGCCTTGCTTCTTCGACTTTTCACGAACGGCGACAAGGTCACCCGTCTTGACAAGATACGAAGGAATGTTGACGGACACGCCGTTCACGGTGATGGCCTTGTGCGACACCAGCTGACGTGCCTCGGCACGCGTCGAACCGAAGCCCATGCGGTACACGACGTTGTCCAGACGGCATTCGAGCAGCGACAGCAGGTTGGCACCCGTGTTGCCCTTGCGGCGGTCGGCGGCTTCGAAGTAGCGGCGGAACTGCTTTTCCAGAATGCCGTACATGCGCTTGACCTTCTGCTTTTCACGCAGTTGGAGCCCGTAGTCAGACGTGCGAGCGCCAGAGGTCCGGCCATGTTGACCAGGCTTGGAATCAAATTTCGACTTGTCGGCGATCGAGCGACGTGCGCTCTTAAGGAACAAGTCAGTGCCTTCACGGCGGGAAAGTTTGGCCTTGGGGCCGAGATAACGTGCCACTTGAATATCCTTCTATGTCAGCTACCGCAAACCATTGCGGGAGCCGCCTGCGGCGTTGATACGGGCGCAGGCGGCGGTGGGCTTGTTGAAAATCAGATACGACGGCGCTTTTGCGGACGGCAGCCGTTGTGCGGAACCGGTGTCACATCGGAGATGGACGTGATGCGGATGCCCAGTGCACCCAGTGCACGCACCGACGATTCACGTCCTGGGCCTGGGCCCTTGATTTCGACGTCAAGGTTCTTGATACCTTGTTCGATGGCGGCGCGACCGGCCATTTCGGAAGCCACCTGGGCAGCGAACGGCGTGGATTTACGCGAACCCTTGAAACCCTGACCACCCGACGAAGCCCACGACAGTGCATTGCCCTGGCGATCGGTGATGGTGATGATGGTGTTGTTGAACGATGCGTGCACGTGTGCGACGCCGTCCGACACGTTCTTGCGAACCTTCTTACGAACACGCTGTGCTGCGTTATTGGCAGGAGACTTGGCCATATTGATCTTTCAATCTCTTTATTTCTTCAGTGCTGCTGCGCCCTTGCGCGGACCCTTGCGGGTACGGGCATTGGTGCGCGTGCGCTGACCACGCATCGGCAGACCGCGGCGATGACGGAAACCCCGATAGCAACCAATGTCCATCAAGCGCTTGATGTTCATTGTGGTTTCGCGGCGCAGGTCACCTTCAATGGTGAACTTCTCGATCTGATCACGAATTTTTTCGAGATCGCTATCCGTCAGATCCTTGATCTTCTTCGAATAATCGATTTCGCATGCTTCGCAGATCTTGCGTGCGCGAGTGCGACCGATGCCGTAAATGGCGGTCAGGCCAATTTCAGCATGCTTGTGCGGTGGAATATTGATACCAGCGATACGTGCCATTTGCGTCCTCTAATGCTTTCCTAATCAACCCTGACGCTGCTTGTGACGCAGGTCCGTGCAGATCACGCGCACCACACCCTTGCGGCGGATGATCTTGCAGTTGCGGCAGATTTTTTTGACCGAAGCCGAAACTCTCATTTCATTCTCCTAAAACCAGATCTAGCGCCCGGGCAATCTGCCTGAAACACTTTATGCGCCTGCGAAACAACGCCAGGCTCTTAACTTAAACAGCACCAGTCATCACGCCTGGCACACCATTCACTCAGAAGGTCAATGAATTTTTCAATTCATCAAGATCCTGCGCCCGACTTGAAATTGGCCTTCTTCAGCAGCGAGTCGTACTGCTGGGACATCATGTAGTTCTGCACCTGGGCCATGAAGTCCATCGTTACCACGACGATGATCAGCAGTGACGTGCCACCAAAATAGAAAGGCACGTTGTATTTGATGATCAAGAACTCAGGGAGCAAACACACAAAGGTGATGTAGATGGCCCCCACAAGGGTGAGTCGAAGCAAGATTTTATCAATGTAGCGGGCGGTCTGATCGCCTGGCCGGATACCAGGTATGAACGCACCACTCTTCTTCAGGTTGTCTGCCGTTTCCCTGCTGTTGAACACCAGGGCGGTATAGAAAAAACAGAAGAAAACAATGGCCGCCGCATAGAACATGACGTAGACCGGCTGGCCTGGCGTCAATGCACCGGAAATATCCTTCAACCAGCGCATCGAGTCCCCGGTGCTGAACCAGTTCACTACCGTGGCGGGCAACAGAATGATGGACGATGCAAAGATCGGAGGGATCACACCGGCCATGTTCAGCTTCAGTGGCAAGTGCGAAGACTGTCCACCGTAAACCTTGTTACCAACCTGGCGCCGTGCGTAATTGACCAGAATCTTGCGCTGACCGCGCTCGACAAACACGACAAAGTAGGTCACCAGACACACCACCAGCACAATGAAGATGGCGGCAATGATGCTCATGGCACCCGTGCGTACCAACTCCAGAAGCCCGCCGATGGAACTGGGCAGCCCGGCCGCAATACCCGCAAAGATCAGAATGGAAATGCCATTGCCCAACCCACGCTCCGTGATCTGCTCACCCAACCACATCAGGAACATCGTTCCTGCGGTCAAGCTCACCACCGCGGTCATTCGGAATCCGAATCCAGGTGCCAGCACCAATCCAGCCGAACTTTCCAGCGCAACAGCAATGCCCAGCGACTGAAAAATAGCCAGTCCCAAGGTGCCGTAGCGGGTGTACTGGGTGATCTTTCGACGCCCTGCCTCGCCTTCTTTCTTCAATTGCTCGAAAGTCGGCACAGCATACGTCATGAGCTGCATGATGATCGATGCCGAGATATACGGCATGATCCCCAACGCAAACACGGTAAAGCGCGAAAGGGCGCCACCCGAGAACATATTGAACAGGTTCAATATGCCTTGCTGGCCGCTGAACAGCTGTTGAAGCTGAGCCGGATCGATACCTGGAACGGGGATATGAGCCCCGACCCGATATACGACCAGCGCCAGCAACAGAAAAACCAGACGGCGACGCAAATCGCCGTACTTGCCGGTTTTTGCTATTGGTGCTGCGCTAGTTGCCACAAGTGCATCCCTTCAAGACAGGCTTAAGCCAGAGCACCGCCGGCGGCTTCGATGGCAGCCTTGGCACCTGCTGTTGCACCGATTCCGCTCAGCTTGACAGCCGAGGTGATGGCACCCGTATTGATGACCTTGACCACCTTGGCGTTCTGACCCACAAGGCCTGCCTGC
>JAANMV010004830.1_pt1 | contig 10292 bp, 8 predicted proteins | sample 7279661 | NCBI WGS metagenome assembly JAANMV01 (sample SAMN14094540, study PRJNA606508) | bioreactor metagenome | isolation source: A lab-scale SPAN reactor treating ammonium-rich wastewater day 121 | place: Ireland: Galway | collected 2017-05-16 | reverse complement strand
GCTGCTCTACATGCGCAACCCGGCGGGCCAGTGGAGCGTGCGCAACCTGACCACGGAACTCTCGGGCGCGGGCGGCGTCGTCGGGGCGGTCACGGTCTTCATCTCGACCGACAACCGAGTCGGCATCGCCGGGCTGGATGGGGACGGCGACCTGCTGCACTTCGCCCAGACGGGCGCGGGCGGCCCAGGCTCGTACGGATGGGCCTTCCAGAACATCGCCGAGAGCCATCTGCGGGCCAACGGGCAGGAGATGCCCGAGCTAGTGAGCGAGCTGATCAGTTACGTCACGTCGTGGAACGGCATGAACATCGCGGGCCTGGACGCGAGCGGCGCGATCCAGGCGGTGTGGTGGGCGCCGGGGATGGATTCCTGGCGCGTGGACAACCTGAGCGAGATCACAGGCGCGCCTGCGCTCTCCGGAGGACTGACCGCGTATCTCACCGCATGGGGCGGGATCAACCTCGCCGGAACGAACTCGGCCGGGAAGGTGCTCGTGACGTGGTGGGTGCCAGAGTTCGGTGGCGATTGGCTGACCAACAATCTCTCCGACCAGTTCGGCGGGCCGCCGCTCACGGCGGGGAGTATGACGAGTTACGTCACGTCGTGGGGCGGACTGAACGTCGCCGGCATCGACGGCGGCGGTGCGCTCGTCATCTACTGGTGGGCGCCGGGGATGGCGGAATGGGTGATCTCGCCCCTGAGCGACGAGATCGCGGATGCGCCCCTGCCCGTCGGCACGATCCGCGGTGTCACATCGGCCGCGACCGGGTCGATCAACGTGCTCGGCGCGACGGCCGACGGCGAAGCGGTGCGCTACACGTGGGTACCGGGCGGAGCGTGGGAAGTCCAGAACCTCACGGCATTGACGTGATCGCAGCGTCGGACGCACCGCGATCGGGCCAAAGCGGCCGATCGTGCCGGCGCCGACACGGTTGCCCGAACCGGCTCCCCCGGCTCACACCGGCGGCTCGGAGACGGCCGCTCGGAGCGCGGACTCGCCCTCGCGGAAGCGGAGTTCGAGCATGGGACGCACCACGGGGACTCCCAGAGCAGAGAGGTCGCGCCGGGCAAGTTTGGTCCAGTCCTTGGCGGTCGTGACGACCGCCTCGGCGCAAGAGGCGACGATGCGCCTCACGATCCGCGAGATGGTCCGGGGCGCGTAGCGGTCGTGGTCGCGCAGGACGATCGCGTCGACGACGTGCGCTCCACGTTCCTGAACGCCCCCGAGGAACGGGGCGGGGTTGCCGATCGCGCACACAGCCAGCACGTGCCGGCCGCGCAGCCAAGAGACCGGTTCGGCGCGGACGCCGCTCGAATCCGTGATGCGGAGTTCGGACCACGCGTGCTCGGTGACGGCGATCGGCGGGCGACCATGGACACGCGAGATGCCCTGCGCGAGGCGCGCCAGCACGTCCGGCTCGACGCGCTCGGCATGGGTGATGACGACGTGCGTGGCGCGGCGGAGCGACCCGACCGGCTCGCGCAGGCGTCCCGCCGGGATCAGGGCGTCCGCGAACGGGTCGCGCGTGGCGTCGATGAGCGCCAGGTCCAGCCCGCGCGCGATGCGCCGGTGCTGAAACCCGTCGTCGAGCACGACGCTGTCCACCCGTTCGCCGCGTTCGCTCGCGAAGAGTTCGATCAACCCGTGCAGCCTGTGCGGGCGGGCGACGACGGGCAGGTCGTCGAAGGCGGCGCGGTATTCCTCGGCCTCATCGGAGAGGCCGTCGCGGGAGCGGTAGCCGCGCATGGCGATGCACGGGTCGTGTCCGGCGTCGCGGAGTGCGCGCACGATCCACGCGACCATGGGCGACTTGCCCGTTCCCCCCGTGGAGAGGTTGCCGACGCTGATGACGGGCCGGTCGAGCGTGACCACGCCGCGCCCCGCGTCGAAGGCCCGGTTGCGCCGGGCGATGGCCGCCCCATAGACCATCGCCGCCAGCCTCCCGGGAAGGCCCGGCACGATCGGGCGATCAACCGCGCCGGGGGGGGGAGCCGCGCTGGTCGCGGGGCGTGTCGCCGACTGGCTCGGGGCGTGGTTGCTCATCGGCGGACGCTGCGGCGGCGCTTGAGGCGAGTCGGGCGAGGTGTGCCCGCAGGGCGGCGGCACGCGCCTCAAGGTCGCGCCGCTGCGAGGCATAGAGGCGGAGGTTGTTCAGGATATCCAGCCCGGCGAGCAGGACGATCATCCCCAGCAGCCCCGTGCACGCCGTCCAGACCATGGCGAAAGTCCGCGGGTCGCGGGTCGTGGCGATGCCGAAGGCGTAGGCGAGCATCGGCGTCGCGACGAGCATCACCACGCCGTTCGCCTGGCGCAGCCTGCGGCGAGTCGCGGGCATCTCGGCGTGCTGCATCGCGGCCAGGTGCGCGGAGATCACAAGCACCGTGGCGATCGCCAGCGGCAGCACGAACCAAGCCGGCAGGATCGGTGTGGTGGCGATCTGGGTCACGCACGGGCCTCAGGCGGCGGAGCGGGCGAAGGTCTCCAGCCGCTGCAACACCCTGCGAACCGGCAGCCCCATAACGCTCTCGGGATCGCCGTCGCAGGAGAGAGGCCAGCCGTCGGCGAGGCGTTCGGCGTAGTTGTACGCCCCGGCCTTGCCGCGCCAGCCCCCCGAGGCAATGTACCCCGCGATCCGGTCGTCGCCCACGATTCCGAGAGAAACGGTGGCCGGGTCGGTGAAGAGGTCTCGCCGACCTGTGCGTGGGCAAACGAGTGCCACCCCCGTCAGCACCCGGTGCGAGCCGCCTTGGAGCATCCGAATGATCCGCTCCGCGTCGGCCTCGTCGCGGGGCTGGCCGAGGAGTTCCCCGTCCTTAAAGCAGAGGGTGTCGGCGGCGAGGATGACCGCGGCGTCCGCGGCGTCCGCGTCGTCGAGCGAGGCGGCGACGGAAGCCGCCTTGAGGTACGCGAGCGACGCCACCCAGGCGTGTGGCGGGACGGAGCCTGGGCTGAGCAGGGCGTCGTCGATCGCGGGATCGACCGCATCATGCGCGACGCCGTGGCGTGCGAGCAGCTCGCGCCTGCGCGGCGAGGAACTGGCGAGGATCAGTCGCGGCAGCGTGGCCGGGCGAACGGGTGCGTTCGTGGATGCGCCGGCCATCGCGTGAGTGTACCGCCCGCGCTGGGCGCGGTTGATCGAGAATCGGGCTGTTGCGCTACAGTTCGTCATATGCGCGCGCACCTCGTGCAGATGGACATCGCGTGGGAGGACCGACCGGCAAACTTCGCGCGGGTCGAGACGTTGCTGGACGGCGTGGACGTTCGGCCGGGCGACTTCGTGCTCCTCCCTGAGATGTTCGACTCCGGGTTCTCCGTCAACGTTTCGGCGACCGCGGACAAGTCGGGCGAGACGCTGGATTTCCTGCGCCGGCTGGCGGAAGACCTCGGCGTGTACGTGCAGGGCGGGCGGACGGTTCACGGGTGCGGGTGCGCGAAGGCGGAGAATCGGGCCAGCGTCCTCGCGCCGAACGGCAGGCTCGTGTGTGAGTATTCGAAAATCCACCCGTTCTCTTTCGGGCGCGAGAGCGAGGCCTTCGAGGGGGGCAGGCACGTCGAGACCTGGGAGTGGCGGGCGGGCGAAGAGCGGACGCTCGTCTGCCCGGCGGTCTGCTACGACCTGCGGTTCCCGGAACTCTTCCGCATCGGTGCGTTGCGCGGGGCGGAGGTCCTCGCGCTGGGGGCGAACTGGCCCGACGCACGGCAGCACCACTGGCGGGCGCTGCTCATCGCTCGGGCCATCGAGAACCAGGCGGTCGTGCTGGGCGTGAACCGCGTCGGGCGCGACCCGCACCTGAACTACATCGGCGGGACAATCGCGGTCGGGCCGAAGGGCGAGACGCTCGGCGAGTTGAAGGACGAGGAGGGCGTGTTGAGCGTGGACGTGGACGTGCAGGCCGTGCGGGAGTGGAGGCGGGTGTTCCCCGCGCTGAAGGATGCGCGGCTGATCGGCGCAGAAGTTGCTCACATGGAGGCGCGGAGGCACGGAGGGGGAGAGGCCGGAACCGAGGCGTAAGATTGCGGCATGTCGAAGCGGCTTGAGGCGCCTGCGGGGCGGACGGTCGATCCGGTGATGGCGCAGCAGCGTGCGGCCTCGTTCACGAAGCGGTCGATCAAGACCACGACCAAGGCCGCCGGCCTGCGGTTGGCTCTCTCGATGGTGGACCTGACGACGCTGGAAGGGAAGGACTCGCCGGAGAAGGTGCGGAGCCTGTGCCGCAAGGCGGTGCGGCCGTTCGAGCGCGACGAGGACGAGCTGGGCGAGCGGCTGCCGAGCTGCGCGGCGGTGTGTGTCTATCCGAGCATGGTGGCGGTGGCGCGTGATGAGTTGGAACAAGCGGACGGGCGGGACGCCCGCTCCACCAGAAACGCGGTCAAGGTCGCCAGCGTGGCGACGGGGTTCCCGAGCGGGCAGTACCCGCTGAGCGTGCGTCTGCGCGACACGGAGCAGGCGATCGCGGACGGTGCTGACGAGATCGACATGGTCATCAACCGCGGCGCGTTCCTCGCCGGGTGCTACGCCGAGGTGGCGGAGGAGATCCGCGAGGTGGTCGCGGTCTGCGATGGCGCAGCGCGGCCGGTTCATCTGAAAGTGATTCTTGAAACCGGCGAACTCGAGACGCTCGACAACGCGCGGCGGGCGAGCGACATCGCCATCTCCTGCATCCGCGACGGCGACTTCATCAAGACCAGCACGGGCAAGGTGCAGCCGGCCGCGACGATGCCCGTCACGCTGGTCATGCTCGAAGCGATCCGAGACGAATGGCTCCGCAGCGGACGGCGGATCGGGATGAAGCCCGCGGGCGGCATCCGCACGGCCAAGCAGGCCCTCCACTACTTGGTGATGGTGCGGGAGACGATGGGCGGCGTGGAACCTGATAGCGGCAGAGCGGCAGAGCGGCAGAGTGGCAGACTGGGCGCCGACGACACGGATGCGGGACGCAGAATCGGATGCCCGTGGCTCTCGCCGGCCCTGTTCCGCTTCGGCGCGAGCACGCTGGTCAACGACCTGCTCCGGCAGATCGTGAAGGAACGGACGGGCCGGTACGCGGCGGAGTACGACTTCTCGGAGGCGTAACGGTGGACCGCGCGCCTGTCGTCGCCGTTTCGTTGCTGCTCGGCGCGGCTCTGACCGTGTTCGTCGCCTGGGGGTTCGCGCTGTTCGGCACGTTCAGCGGGGGCACGCTCCATGTGAACTACGGCGGCGCTGGCCCGCCGCGACCGGCGATCGCGCCGCCCGAGGGGTGGGACGTCGCGACGTGGCGGGAGTTGCACGGCTTCGGGCTGCGCATGGACATGGTGAGCGAACGGGAGTGGATCGGCTCGTCGCTCATCCTGTCGCTGAACGGCGGGCCGCAGCGGACGGTGACGCACTACCGCGCCGGGTTCCCGTTCCTCGCGCTGCGGTGGCTCGGCGAGGGGAGCGACGTGGCGGAGCAGAACACGACGGGCGTCGCCCGGGCGTGGTGGATGGGGATCGACGCTGGTCTGCCCGTGCGCGCCGCGGGCCTGCCGCGGTCGGGAATCATGCCGCGTCTGCCGATCCGGCCCGCGTGGCCGGGCTTCGCGCTGAACACGCTGCTGTTCGGGACGGCGGCGGGCGGCGCAATGCTCGCGGTCGGCTCGGCGTGGCGACGTCGGCGGAGAAGGCGAGGGCTATGCGTGAGGTGTGGGTACGATGTCGTCGGCCTCGCGGTCTGCCCGGAGTGCGGGGCGGAGACGGGGCGTTGAAGGAGGCCGACATGACCCGCCAGGCCGCGTCCGCGCCCCGTCGGCTGGACTTCGCCACCGAACTGACGCGGTGGGAGTACGCGGCCGCCCCGGAGACGACGAAGGTCGAGATCGCGCCGCGCTACGGGCACTTCATCGGCGGCGAGTTCGTCGGGCCGACGGGGGGAGGCGGGCGCTTCGCGTCGATCAACCCGGCGACCGAGCAGCCGCTGTGCGAGGTTGCGCAGGGGTCGGAGGCGGACGTGGACGCAGCGGTGCGCGCGGCGCGCGATGCGCTGCCGGCGTGGGCCGCCATGCCGGGCAGGGAGCGTGCGAAGTACGTCTACCGCATCGCGAGGCGCATCCAGGAGCGTGCCCGCGAACTGGCCGTGCTGGAGACGATGGATGGGGGCAAGCCGATCCGTGAAAGCCGCGACGTGGACGTCCCGCTCTCGGCGGCGCACTTCTTCTACCACGCGGGATGGGCGGACAAACTGGAGTTTGCGTTCCCGGGGCATCGGCCGAGACCCGTCGGGGTCTGCGGACAGATCATTCCGTGGAACTTCCCGCTGCTGATGGCGGCGTGGAAACTCGGGCCCGCGCTGGCGTGCGGCAACACCTGCGTGCTCAAGCCCGCGGAGACGACGCCGCTGACCGCGCTGCGGCTCGCCGAAATCTGCGCCGAGGTCGGCCTGCCGCGGGGCGTGGTGAACGTGGTGACCGGCGACGGTCGCACGGGCGCGGCCCTCGTGAACCATCCCGGCGTGGACAAGATCGCCTTCACCGGCTCGACCGAGGTCGGCAAGAAGATCGCCGCGGCGGTGGCGGGCACGGGGAAGCGGCTGACGCTCGAACTGGGCGGAAAAAGCCCGAACATCATCTTCGAGGATGCGAGCATCGACCAGGCCGTCGAAGGGATCGTCGAGGGCATCTATTTCAACCAGGGTCACGTCTGCTGCGCGGGGAGCAGGCTGTTCGTGCAGGAATCCGTGCTTGACGAGGTGGTCGAGAAACTTCGCATCCGCATGGCCAGCCTGCGCGTAGGCGACCCGCTGGACAAGAACACAGACGTCGGGGCGATCAACTCGAAGCAGCAGTTGGAGACGATCCGACGGTACGTCGAGGCGGGGGTGAGCGAAGGGGCACGGCTTCACGAGACCAACGGCAAACCGCTCCCCGAACGCGGCTACTGGTGCAGGCCGTGCTTCTTCACGGGCGTGCAGCCGAGCCACGCGGTCGCGCGCGAGGAAATCTTCGGGCCGGTGCTGGCGGTGATGAGTTTCCGCACGCCGGAGGAGGCGATCACGCGAGCGAACAACACGCCGTACGGACTGGCCGCGGGCGTGTGGACGGACAAGGGTTCGAAGATCTTTGAGATCGCGCGGCGGCTGAAGGCAGGCGTGGTGTGGCTGAACACGTACAACAAGTTCGACCCCGCCTCGCCGTTCGGCGGGTTCAAGGAGAGCGGGTTCGGTCGCGAGGGGGGCCTGCAGGGTTTGCGGGGGTATGTGCGGTTCTGATCGCTTCAAGATCGGTTCGAGTGCGCAAGATTCGGCGGCCCACGCCCGCGCACGGGGTCCGTTGAAGCCGGTGCCGCCGTGAGCCGATAGACGGGGCGATGACCACCAGCGACCCCTCGGCGGCGGCGAGCTACCTGCGGACCCGGGTGATGACCGCCCGACCTGAAGAACTCCGCCTGATGTTGCTGGACGGCGCGCTCCGATTCGCCCGGCAGGGACGCGAGGGGCTGGAACGGCGCGATTACGAGGCGAGTTTCATGGGCCTGAGCCAGTGCCAGGACATCGTGATGGAACTGGCGACCTCGGTACGGGCCGACCAGGACCGCACGCTGGCCGGGCGCGTGCGCGGGCTGTACCTCTATCTCTACCAGGAACTCGTGCAGGCGAGCGTCGAACGCGACCTGAACCGCGTGGACGGCGTCATCCGACTGCTCGAGTACGAGCGCGAAACGTGGGCGATGCTTCTCGACAAACTCGCGGCCGAGCGGGCCGGGCATGCGACGCAGGCGGCCGAGGTCGCTGTCGAGCCGGCGTCGCGCTCGATCAGTCTCAGCGCGTAGCGACCGCCCGCGACGCCATTTCCACGAGTTGCGCGGCAAGGTTCTCGAACACGAAGGCCAGCGGCACGTTGCGCTCGATCTGCCGCTCCGCCTCGGCGACGAGTTCGACCGCGCGGGCGCGCACTTCGGGGCGTCGTGAGCCGCGCATCGCGGAATGATGATGATCGGCGACGAGGCGGAGCATGTCGGCGGCGGCGGCGACGTTCGCGGCCTCCTTGCTTGCCGCGGGGTTGCGGGCCACCATCGCGGCCGCTCGCTCGTCCACCAGTTTCGCCATCGTCGCCCCGATGGCGAGGTCGAACTTCCCGCGGTCGGCGTCGGCGAGCATCGGCGCGAGCGCCTCGTGCCACGCCGTCAGGTTCCCCTCGATGACGCGCTTCAGCACGCCCGGGCTGCCCGCGGCGTAGCGCAGCGCCCAGGCCTCGTGCTTTGCGTCGATCGCCGCACCGCCGCGCCGGAGCCACTCTCGCATGTCCGCGTCCGCGAGCGGCAGGAACGGGATGCGCTGGCAGCGGCTGCGGATCGTCGGCAGCAGTTCCTCCTCCGCGGGCGTGACCAGGATGATGACCGTGCCCTCGGGAGGCTCCTCGAGCGTCTTGAGCAGCAGGTTCTGGGCGTCGCGACCCAGGAGGTGGGCCTCATCCACGATGAAGACCTTGGCGACGAGCGACGGCTCGTGCAGGTTGCGCGTGCGCGTCGCCGGCTCGACGAGGAACTCCTCGGCGACGGCGAACGGGATGGTGCGCTGCTTCTGGCTGCGCACGCTCGCGTCGCGGCTGAAGGGCGTCAGTTCCTTGTTCACGACGTGCAGGTCCGGGTGCGCGCCCGCGGCGAGCAAACGCTGCGCCTGCGAGTCAGGGGCGGGCGTGCGGTCGTCGTGGGGATCCGTGGCCGGGTCGAGGACGGCGGCGGCGAAGGCGAGCGCGGTCGTGAACTTGCCCACGCCCTCCGGGCCGTGGAAGACCCAGGCGTGATGGACTCGCCCGGAGCGCATCGCGGCCCGCAGCAACTCGACGGCGTGGGACTGCCCCAGCACGTCGCGGAGCGCAAGGGGGGGGGCGTGGGCCTGCGGGGCCATGGGCGTCTCGGCGGCGGGCTGGCGGGCGGGTCGCTTGGCCATGCCGGAGGGTAGGAGGGCGGGCCTCAGACGCCCCGCAGTTTGTTGATGCCGTTGTGGGCGGCGACCTTGTAGCACTCGGCGAGTGTTGGATAGTTGAAGACGGCGTTGACGAAGTAATCGGCGGTGGCGTTGAATGCCATGGCGCACTGGCCGATGTGGACGAGTTCGGTCGCGCCGGTGCCGATGATGTGCACGCCGAGCACGGCCCGCGAGTCCTGGTGGATGAGCATCTTGAGCATGCCGATCTCGTCGCCGAGGAGTTGGCCGCGTGCGATCTCGCGGTATTGAGCGACGCCGGCCTCGTAGGGAATCTCCTGCTCGGTGAGCGCCTCTTCTGTCCAGCCGACCATCGAGATTTCGGGGATGGCGTAGATGCCGTAGGGCAGGTGCCCGCTGACGACCTCGCAGCGCTCGCCGAACATCTGGCAGACTGCGAGGCGTCCCTGCTCCATGCTCGTCGAGGCGAGGGCGGGGAAGCCGATGACGTCGCCGCAGGCGTAGACGTGCGGGACGGGCGTGCGGTAGTGCTTGTCCACGGCGATTCGGCCGCGGTTGTCGGGCTTGAGGCCGGCGTGCTCAAGCCCCAGGTCGTCGGTCGCGCCCTGGCGGCCGATGGCGTAGAGGAGGCAGTCGGCGCGGAGGGTTTTCCCGCTTTCGAGCACGGCCTCGACCATCACTCGGTCGGCGGAGCGCGCCCCCGGGGGCGCCTCGATGGTGCGCACGGAGACGACCTTCTCCCCGAGCCGGAGCGTGAGTCCGTTCTGGCGCAGGTGGTACTGCAGGGCCTCGATGATCTCGCCGTCGGCGAAGTCGAGCAGGCGCGACCGGCCCTCGATGAGAGTGACTTTCACTCCCAGGGCGGAGAGCATGGAGGCGTACTCGACGCCGATCACCCCGCCGCCGACCACGAGCATGGAGTGCGGCAGAAAGGGAAGCCGGACAAGTTCGTCGGAGGTGACGACGGTGCGGTCGTCGAAGGGGATGTTCGCAGGGCGGGCCGGGACGGTGCCGACGGCGATCAGGAAGTGGTCGGCGGCGAGGCGTTGCGAACCGGTCGGCCCGGCGACCTCGACCGTGTGCGGATCGGCGAAGCGGGCGTGCCCGGTGATGACCGAGACGCCGTTGGAGGCGAGTTGCTGCTGGAGGATACGGATCTCGGCCTCGATGACGCGGTCGGCAGCGGCCTGGATGGCCCGGAAGGTCGCGTTGCGTGCTTCGAGAAAGTCCTGCACGAGCGGGGTTGCGGAGACGCGGCCGCCGGCGCGGAGGATCGCCTCGCGCAGGGCCTTGGAGGGAATGGTGCCGGTGTTCACGCCCGCGCCGCCGACGACGGTCTTGCGCTCGACGATGCAGGCGCGCTTGCCGAGCTTGGCTGCCTGGATGGC
>JAANMV010004829.1_pt1 | contig 10299 bp, 11 predicted proteins | sample 7279661 | NCBI WGS metagenome assembly JAANMV01 (sample SAMN14094540, study PRJNA606508) | bioreactor metagenome | isolation source: A lab-scale SPAN reactor treating ammonium-rich wastewater day 121 | place: Ireland: Galway | collected 2017-05-16 | reverse complement strand
AGTTGTCTTTCCGGCTTGAGGAATGCTCGCAACTGTTGTTGGCGTTTGGGAAGCCAAGACGATTTCCGTCGGAGTCTGCGTAACGGTTGGAGTCAAGGTCCCAGTTGGGGTCGGAGTCAAGGTACCAGTTGGCGTTGGAGTTGGGGTCGGAGTTGATGTTGGTGTAGCTGTTGGGGCTTCAGTCGGGGTTATGGCCTCGGTTGGGGTCGGAGCCTCAGTTGGCGTTGGCGCTTCTGTTGGTGTTGATGCTGGGGTTGTTGGGGCTATAGTTATAATAGTCTGATTGGTAGATGTTCCTCCACATCCACATATTGGTTTATCGACTCTAACCTATCTTTTTGAAGGAGCTATTATGCATCGTGATAGTTTAGGAACAGAATTAGAAATTAAACCAGGAGCGGTAAATTGGATGACGGCTGGAAAAGGAGTGGTACATTCTGAAAGAACTCCTGAATATTTGAGAACTACTGACAAAAGTTTGCATGGATTACAAATTTGGGTTGCATTACCTAGACATTTGGAAAATTGCGAACCTTCATTTTCACATATAGAATCAAAAGATATTCCACATTGGAAAGAAGATAACGTGAATTTTAAACTAATTGCAGGTGATGCTTTTGAAAGAAAATCACCTGTACCCGTTCATAGTCCATTATATTTTATTGAAATTAAAAACAATGAAAAAACTTCTTTAAATATTGGTAAAGAATTATATGGAGAAGTCGCTCTGTATATTTTAGAGGGTAGTATTATTAGTGATGGAAATCGATACGAAAGTAAACAAATCTTAATCGCAAAGGAAAGTTCGCTCTGTGCTTTTGAAATGTCTGAAAACACTACGGTTTATCTTTTTGGAGGCGAAGCATTTCCGGAAGAACATTTTATTTATTGGAACTTTGTTCACACTGATAAAAATGTTATTGAGCAAGCCAAAGAAGATTGGAAAGCGCAACGTTTTCCAAAAGTACCAAATGAAACAGATTGGGTTCCATTACCTGAAGTTAAAGGTTTTAAATAAATTTATTTTGCATAAATAAAACCTTGATTGTTGGCATAATGTAAAAATTGTCCTTGTGCATCATATAAACCGATGATGTGAAATCCTTTTTTTACATAGTCAAATTGGTCAACTAAAGGAATGTTATCAAAAATATTGGGGATAAAAAATCCATTACCTCTTACTTTAAATCCAGTAATATACAAACCGTATTTTGTTTCTTTCTTTAAAATATAACCATGATAATTATGTCCAAAAAAATCACATGAATAAATGGCATCATATTCAATTGGAATAAGAAATTCATTGGTATTATATTTTTTGATACCATATTTATTACTTTCAAATACTAATGACGTTTCAGATGGAAGTTTCCATTTCGAAACCCACTTAAATTCTTTCTTTTTGTAAGCTCCGTAAACTTTTTCAATTGATTTTACTTCAATTTTTGACGTTTGAATTTCATTCTTTTTTTTAGTAATGTAATCTTCTCCCATATCAACGGCTACCTCTGAACCAAAATGATTATCAAAATCGCTGTCTTTTTTAGGTAAAGTTTCATCTAAAATAACCGAAAAAGCTTTGCCATTATACTGTAAAGTAATTCTTCTATTTATATTATTATTAGTCAGGTAATCAAATGTAAAAGGTTGATTAATTGATATAGCATCAAATGAAAATTCTAAATCAGGAACTACATCTAAAAAGGTTTGAATGACTTTTTTTTGTTTTTTGTTATAAACAACAATTGAATATTTACCATTCATATCACTAAGTTGAATCAAAACATTCTCAGTAATTGGTTGTTCTGAAACCTCAAAAATCCGAATGAACATATAATAATCGGGAAAAATTAAACTTCCTGAATTTGAATAAAGATGACATTGTTCATTATTGTGACTGTAGTATGAAGTGGTTCGTTTTGAACTTTTTTCTACAGCAACAATCAAATCATTGTAAGGATAATACCCAAAATAATTTTTATCCTTTATAATTACTTTATCTTTATAAATACAACTCGATTTTCCGTTCTTATATGCCAAAAAATAATTATTTTGTTCTGAACTTATATTAATGTAATCAAAAGTTGGAGCAATTTTTAAATTCCCTTTTTCATCTGAAATTCCAAAAAGATTTCCAACTTTGAAAGGCACAAAAATGTTTTGACTATATCCAAAAATGGAAATTAGAAAAAGAAAAATGGAAATTAAATTTTTCATAGACTACTTATATAATTTATCAAGTAAGTAACAATCTGCCATCACAAGTGCTGCCATAGCTTCTACAATAGGAACAGCTCTTGGTACAACACATGGATCGTGACGACCTTTTCCTTGTTGTTCTATGATTTCACCTTCATTTGTTAATACATCTTGCTTTTGAAGTAATGTTGCCACAGGTTTGAATGCGACTCTAAAATAAATATCCATTCCGTTAGAAATACCTCCTTGAATTCCTCCAGAAAGGTTACTTTTCGTAGTTCCATCTGAGTTGAATGAATCATTGTATTCGCTACCTTTCATTTTAGCACCACAGAAACCACTACCAAATTCAAATCCTTTTACAGCGTTAATGGATAACATAGCTTTTCCTAATTCGGCATGTAATTTATCAAAAACAGGTTCGCCTAAACCAATCGGTACATTTTGAATAACACAAGTTATTGTTCCTCCAACCGTATCGCCTTGCTTTTTAATTTCTTTGATGTGTTGTTCCATTTTTTCTGCAGTTGCTGAATCAGGACAACGAACCGCATTACTTTCAATCTTTGAAAAATCTAAATCTTGATAAGGTTTATCGATGAAAATTTCGCCAACAGAAGAAACAAAAGCATTTATTTTAATGTTTGGGATAATTTGTTTAGCTATAGCGCCACCTACAACTCTACTTGCAGTTTCTCGTGCCGAACTTCTGCCACCACCACGATAATCTCGGATACCGTATTTCTGTTCGTAAACATAATCGGCATGGCTTGGACGATACGTATCTTTTATATGTGAATAATCATCAGATTTTTGATTGGTATTTGGAATAATAAAACCTATTGGTGTTCCTGTAGTTTTTCCTTCGAAAATACCAGATAGAAATTGTACTTCATCTTCTTCTTTTCTCTGTGTTACAATAGAGGATTGTCCAGGCTTTCTTCTTTGCATTTCTGATTGAATAAAATCAAAATCAATTGAAATTCCAGCTGGACAGCCATCAAGTATACCACCTAAAGCTTCCCCATGCGATTCACCAAAAGTGGTTAATTTCAACAACTTTCCAAAAGTATTTCCTGCCATAATTAATATTTATCTGAATTCATTTAACATATAGTAACAAATGTAATGATTATTTGAAAAATAGTAGAATTAAAAAAACATTCCCATTTTTAAATAAAATATTCTCAATAAATTAAATTAAAATAGTATATTAGCATATTAATTTAAATCAAACTAACATGAAAAAAATCATTCTTTTAACATTTTTTACTACCACATCTTTATTCGTATCTTGCTCGAGTGAGGATGAAAGTGGAAATGGAGGTGCTAATTTTACAATACCATTGAACAATAATAATTATTGGACTTACGATGTAGATAGCCAAGGTACATTAACTAGAGATTCATTATACATATCTGGAGATGTTGTTTTTAACTCTAAAACCTATAAAAAATTTCAAACTAGAGATGATATGGCGACAGGATTTTACTCGTCATCACTAAGAAATAATGGAGTTAGAAAAGTTGATTCAAGATTGTTATTATCAGGAGATTTGTCTTTAGCTTCGGGGCAAAATTTGCCAATAAATTTGGATTTATCCTTAGATGATTTTGTTATTTTCAATAGTAATGCTTCTAATAATCAAGCTTTAAATAGTTCGCCTGTAACAGGTGTTATTCAAGAAACATATAATGGATATCCATTAACTATTAGCTATTCTTTACAAAGTTATGGAGGCGAAAGTTTTACAACTTTTACTTCTCCAAATGGAGATTCTTTTCCAAATGTAAAATCAACAAAAATTAAACTTAATGTATCTGTTGTCTCGGAACAAACAGTTGGCGGTTTTACTATTCCTATAACCGTTCTGGCACCACAAGATTTAATAGTATCAACAATTTATACTGCTGAAGGAATTGGTGTTGTCTATGTAAATACTGATACAACATATAGTATAAACTCAACTGTTGCAACACAATTTGGAATCGATCCAACAGGTTCTCAAAATCAAAAAGAGTATTTAGATATTTATGTAGTTAATTAAATTGGCATAGTATTTGTAAAAAAAATTGGCTATATTTGTAAAAACATTTATTATGAAGAAATTAATTTTATCTGCTTTTATGCTACTAGGCTTAGCATTCAGCGCACAGGCTCAGGACATTTCGAAAAATGCTTTAGGTTTACGTTTAGGAGACAATGATGGCTTTGGTGGTGAAATTTCTTACCAAAGAGGAATGGGTTCTAATAACCGTTTAGAATTTGACTTAGGATGGAGAAACAGTAAAGATGTTGATGCTTTCAAATTAGTAGGTTTATACCAATGGGTATGGAATATTGAAGGTGGCTTCAACTGGTATGCTGGCGTTGGTGCTGGAATTGGAAGTTGGAGTTATAATAAAAATGATTTCAAAGATAGCGGAAGTTTTGTTCTTGCTGCGGGAGATATTGGTATTGAATATAATTTTCAAGAAGCACCAATTCAATTATCTTTAGACTTTAGACCTGAAATTTATTTTGGTGGTGATTATGCCGATTTCAGAGATGGTTTTGGACCTGATATCGCTTTAGGAATCAGATACAGATGGTAAAATATAAAAGTCCCGATTAAATCGGGACTTTTTTTATTCTATAATTAATTTATTTCCTTTAGGAATTAACGCTATACAATACGGAGTAGTTATTACCGTTGTAGCTATCTCCCCTTTTTTGGGGCCGATTTCGGTTTTCTTTACTACTATTGTATTATCATTATTACTCACAGATGCTATATCAATGGCATAACCTCCTGAGTTTTTTTGTCCCTGAAATAAAACCAAAACATTCTTCTTCTTAAAATCTACTTTTAAAAAATTAGCATATTCTGATTCATCCAATTTTAATGATTCTATAAACTGAATATACGCTTCATTATCTTGTATTAAAAGATGTCCTGGTTTATCAGAACCACCAATATCACTTTTGTGAATCACTGAAAACGAATTGTCAGAAACAACTTTTGGGCTACCACATGACATCATCAAGAGTAAAAAAGGAATAATTTTAATCATTATTTTGAATTTAAAGCTTTAAAATAAACTTGCTCGTATAAAGGTACAATATTATGAATGTCAAAAAGTTTAGCTGTTGCTAAAGCATTAATTTTAAATTGTACTAATTGAGCTTCATCTTTTAATAGAGCAATTGCATCTCGACTCATTTTAGTAACATCTCCAACATCACTCAAATAACCAGAAAAACCATCTTTATTTACTTCTGGTAAACCACCAGAATTACTTGAAATTACAGGAACCCCGCATGACATTGCTTCTAAAGCAGCTAGTCCAAAACTTTCAGTTTCGGATGGTAATAAAAATAAATCCGAGAAACATAAAATCTTATCAATTTCATTACTGTTTCCGAAGAAAATCACTTTGCTTTGGATGCCTAATTGTTCACATAATTGCTCTGCTCCTTCTTTTTCTGGACCTTCTCCCACCATCATTAATTTTGATGGTACTTCTTTCTGAATCTCATAAAAGATGCGTACAATATCTTCAATGCGTTTTACTTTTCTGAAATTGGAAATATGTGTGATGATTTTTTCTTCTTCATTTGCCATTAAAGATCTATGACAAGGAATGTTTTCTTTCAATTTGTCTTTGTTTAATTCAATGAAATTTGGGATAACTTCAATTTCATTTTTGATATCAAACAAGCGATAGGTATCATCTTTTAAGCTTTGTGAAACGCTAGTTACAACATCTGATTTATTGATGCTAAAACTAACTGCAGGCTTATAAAATGGATGATTTCCAACCAACGTAATATCGGTTCCGTGAAGTGTGGTTACCATTGGAATATGAATACCTTCATCTGCTAACATTTGTTTAGCCATGTAACCCGCGTATGCATGTGGAATTGCATAATGTACATGTAAAACATCTATTTTGTACAATTTTACCATATCAACTAACTTACTCGAAAGCGCTAATTCATAAGGTTGATAGTGAAACAAAGGATATTCAGGAACGTGAACTTCATGATAATGCACATTCGGATTCAATAAAGCCAAACGTACGGGTTGACTGTAAGTAATGAAGTGAATTTCGTGACCTCTTTTGGCTAATTCTAAACCAAGTTCGGTTGCCACAACACCACTTCCTCCAAATGTAGGATAACAAACTATCGCAATTTTCATTTATATAAATTTTGAAATAAAATTACCACTTCTAGCGTTGGCAATTCTAAAACATTTGTTAAAAATTATTTTTTAAAAGCCGCTTCGTAGGTTGCAATCCAATCGGCTACTGTGATTTTTTTCACTAATTCGCCAATCAATTCAAACGGAATATTTTCAGGCTTTTTGATGCGCAAACAACTCTTACCAATGTCTAATTTTTGTTTCGAATGTTTTGGATATTCGGTTACAAACCAATCATACAATTCAGGTTTTGCATAAATTCCCATGTGGTAGAAATTGATACTGTTTTTCTGACTTGCAAATCCCATGAAAGGTAAAGCTTGCTTTGGATTACAATGATAACCTTGTGGATAAATAGAATGTGGCACCACATATCCTGCCATACCATATCCCATGCCTTCCTGAAATCCTTCTGGAAGATTTTCTAAGATTATATTTCTAAGTTTATGCAACGCTTCTCTTCTATCTTCTGGAGCTTCGTTGATGTATTGATCTACTGTAGTTGCTTCTGATGTCATAGTTAGTTTTTGAATAGAATAATAAATTTACAAAAATTACTCTACAATTGCTTCGTAAATTACTCTTTGAATATTTTCTCTGATATTTTCTTTTGATAATTTATTCGCCGCGTTAGAATCTGGATAGGTTCTGTTGGATAAGAAAACATATACAATTTCTTTTTCTGGATCAGCCCAAGTCATAGTTCCTGTAAATCCTGTATGTCCGAAACTTGTTAGTGAGACGCAACCGCATGTTGGACCTTCATTTCCTAATTGCGGTTTATCAAAACCAACTCCTCTTCTATTCCCATCTTTACAGAAATAACAGGTATTGAACATGTTAAAAGTATTTTCGGTAATATATGTTCTTCCTCCATAAGTTCCTTTTTGAAGATACATTTGCATCACTTTAGCTACATCCAAAGCATTTGCAAATAAACCAGCATGACCTGAAATTCCTCCTTGCATCGCCGCTGCCATATCGTGCACATAACCTTGTACCACTTGATGTCTGAAATAATTGTCATTTTCCGTTGGAATTACTCGATTAGCATTCATTTTTCTTAGAGGATTATACATAATGGAATTCGCTCCAAGTGGCTCAAAAAAATTAGCGTGTGCTAAATCTTCAAGTGATTTTTTATTATGCATTTCTAAATATTCTTTGAAAAGTATAAAGGTAAAATCACTGTATTTGTATTGTTTTTTAGGCAATAATTCGCTGTCCAAAATAGTTTTAACAATCGAATCATTGTAGTCTTTTCTTAAGTATAATTTATCGGCAACATGAATTGGAAATTCTGTTGAAAATTCACTTCTATAATAATGAGTACTAGGTCGGTTTAAACTATCCAAAGTAGCTTTATAAAATGGAATCCACGGCTGAAAACGCGCTTGATGGGTTAGCATATCCAAAACCGTAGCATTAGCTTTATTTGAATTTTTAGCCGCTGGCAACATGGATTTTAACTTCGTTTCTAAAGTCAAATGTCCTTGATCAAACTCTTGCATTACATTAGGCAAAGTAGCCACAATTTTTGTTAAAGAAGCAATATCATAAACATCAGTATTACTCACTTTTTGATTCGATTCATACGTATGATTTCCAAAAGATTTTTGGTAAATCACTTTTCCTTTTCTTGCCACAACCACTTGAATTCCAGGAGTCATTTTTTTAGAAATAGCGTAGTTGGCAATGGAATCGATTTTAGTCAAAACTTTTGAATTCATGCCCACATTTTCAGGAATAGAAAACCCTAATCGTTTAATTTCTAAAGTTTCAATTCCTTCGTTTACTTTGAATTCGTCGTCAATTGAAACAGGTAATTTCCCTTTTGCTCCCATAGCTCCAAAGATAATTTGAGGGGCAATAGTTTGAGCAATATCATTGTTTTGATACGCCACAACTATAGTCTCAATATCTTCAAAGTTTTTTAAATTCGTTAAAGAATATGGTTTTGTGAAACAAGTTAAAATCACATCATTTTGTTTCGCAATTTGGTTAATCCAAAGCATTTCTTTGAAGTTCAAATTGTGGTTTCTCCAAGCGCCATCTTGTTTGTGATAACCAATAATTACTTTCGTATAATCTTGTAATTGTACTAAAACCGAATCTAAATTCTTATTGGTAATTTCACTAATAGAAGCGTAATTTCTCAAATTTGCCAGAAAGGTATCGGATTTATCGTTTCCTAATTTAATGTAAGCGATTTTCTCTTTTTCAATATCGCGAACCGGAACTAATTTATCGTGATTTTTGATTACTGTTACTGCGTTTTCGTATAATTTATAATTTAAAGCATCATATTCAACTGCATTTAAATCTTTGTATAAATTATCTAAAACGATTGGTTGGTAGTTATTTAAATTCGATTTGTATTTGTGAGCCAAAATCTTCTTAACGGAATACATCAAACGTTCTTCCGTAATTATTCCTGCATCATACGCTTCTTTGAATTTCTTAATCGCAACCGGAACATTTTCGGCAAATAACAAAACGTCATTTCCAGCTAAAAAAGCTTCTAAATCAATATCTCCTGGCTTTTTGAAATTACTTGCACCCTTCATATTCAAGGCATCGGTAAAAATTAAGCCTTCAAATTGCAATTCTTTTTTTAGGATATCAGAAACAACTGGATATGAAATTGAAGTTGGATAATTCGCTCTTGGTTCGATACTTGGCACATTCAAATGTGCGACCATTACACTCGCTAATCCATTTTTAATCAATTCTTTATAAGGATAAAGTTCCACGTCATTCAAACGATTTTTATCAAAATTTACAACGGGTAACGTATGATGTGAATCCGTTGAAGTATCGCCATGACCTGGGAAATGTTTCGCTGTTGCATAAACGCCTTCGTCTTGTAAACCTTTCATTAAAGCAATTGCTCTAGCAGTTACATTTTCTTTGGTTTCTCCAAACGAACGATTACCAATAATTGGATTTTTAGGATTCGTATTGATGTCAACAACTGGAGCAAAATTGAAGTGAATTCCCATTCGTTTTGATTGTTTTGCCATTTGATTTCCAGCTTTTTCAATCAATTTCATGTCTTGAACAGCACCTAAAGTCATGTTCCAAGGATAGCGATAAGTAGAATCCAATCGCATGCTTAATCCCCATTCCGCATCAATTCCGATGAATAATGGCACTTTTGCTTTTGCCTGATATCTATTGGTTAATTTCGCCTGACGCACTGGTCCGCCTTGGAAGAAAATTAATCCTCCAATTTTATATTCTTCTACTAATTTATCGATTGATTTGTTATGAGCTTCGTCTTTATTCGAATAAGCGGCAACCATAAACAACTGCCCTACTCTTTCTTCGAATGATAGTTGGTTATAAATACTGTCAACCCAAACTTGTTGCGAGACAACTTTTTTAGCCGTTAAAACAGGTTTGGTTTTATTTTGAGAAAATGATATATGTATGAAAACTACCGAAAACAGTAGTGTGAGCACTCTTTGCATAAATTTTAGTTTGATTTTTTAAATTAGAACTAAATCCATGCCAAAATACTACATCTTTACTTTAAAATAAAGTGTTTTAGGTTTATTTTATGAAGAAAGTTGTTAACGAAAGATTCTCAACTTTTTAAGTAAGATTAAAAAAATTAATCCATCAAATCGATATGACGGTCGTGATAACCTAATAGATACAAAACACCGTCTAAACCAATGCTGGAAATAGAACTTTGTGCATTATCTTTTACTTTTGGTTTCGCATGGAAAGCAATTCCTAAACCAGCTAGATTTAACATTGGTAAATCGTTAGCTCCATCACCAACTGCAATGGTTTGATTAATGTGAATTCCTTCTTTACGCCGACGCCGACCTCGGCGAGCCGGCTCTAGACCTCATCGACGTCCGCGCCGGGCAGGACGCCGACCCCGGCGCTCCCGCCGGCGACC
>JAANMV010004825.1_pt1 | contig 10303 bp, 9 predicted proteins | sample 7279661 | NCBI WGS metagenome assembly JAANMV01 (sample SAMN14094540, study PRJNA606508) | bioreactor metagenome | isolation source: A lab-scale SPAN reactor treating ammonium-rich wastewater day 121 | place: Ireland: Galway | collected 2017-05-16 | reverse complement strand
AGATTAAAAAGGAAAATATTGTTTCCAGTATTAGTGCAGCAGAGCAGGCTATCAGCCTGAATGATGCTGAAGGCGATCTGAACACTCACTGGTTAACCACACGCGGTTGTCGCCCACGCTTGCTTCGCCAGCGTATTCGCCATTGGCAATGGGGATCACGTTGGGAACCTGGCCGGGGATAACAAAGCTGATTTCTCCTTCCGGCAGCGGCGCGCCGTCGAGCGTGACCTTCCCTTGCACCGGGGCCTTGGTTGGGCCTTCCGGTTCGCCGCTGCAACCGTTGGCGGAAAGGATCAGGGCGACACTAAGAATCAAACCAACACAAGCGCGAAACATGCAGTTCTCCTGTCCAGGGAAACTAAACTGGCGATCGTAGCACGTTCCTACCGCGGATCAAGAGTCCACAACAAACCGGCCTGACCCGAATCTCAGATCAGGCCGGTTTTGTTTGCTACCCAGATGGGTCGCGATTAGAAATTCGATACGACCAAGCCGTCGTCGCGGGTCGCCAGCGAGGCCAAGATGCTGAGCTGCGTGGTCTGCGCGATGAACCGCACCGAACCATCGCCCAACAACGCAACCACGCCGCCGGGGTGCGCCGAATTTAAGGGGATATTCTGGCCCGTATTGTCGCAAACCCCCTGTGACCCGCAGTTGCCGGGGGGGTCGGTCCAACCGCGTTTCTGGTTAATGGCGTAGCGAATCGTCGTGATATTGAACGCCCGCGAATCGCCAATCGACGTCCCATTTACAAACGAATCGTTCGTATTACCCCAGCCGATGGTCCAGCCATGCGGGCCAGCCGCGGTCCAAGGTTGCCTTGTGCCATTGGCAGTAAACAAAAAATCACCATGTTCGCTTGCGACCATGACGTTGCTGCTGCCGTCGGTGATCGCGGAAAAGTTGTTCTTGCCGTTGGGCGAAAGCACGCCGCCACGGCTGAGGATGCCGCCCGAGCAGCAGCCAGCCGACGAGCCAGGAGTGGTATAGCGATTTTCACTGTAGGTGGTCCCGGCGAATGCGTTCGTCGCGCCGTTGGCGGCGCCGGCGATGCCCACATAGGTAGGCAACATGACCGTACCGCTGCCGGGAACGCCCCCCGTCGTCAGGGCCGGCAAAGGCGTCGAAGGACAGCGGTACGCCTCGATTTGCAAGCCCGTGAATTTCGCGCCATTGGTTGTGTTGCCATAGCCCGTGCCGCCGCCAATTTGCAGTTGATCCCACAGGGCATTCTGTTCGATAAACGGCAGCAGGTACACCATCCAACTGGCGCCCCAGTTCGAGGCTCCAGGGCCAAAAGGCTGCTGATCTTGCGATGTGCCGGGCGGGAATCGCTTGTAGGTGTCGTGGTGATTGTGCAACCCAATCCCGATCTGCTTCATGTTGTTGATGCATTGGCTGCGGCGCGCAGCCTCGCGGGCGGCCTGCACCGCGGGCAACAACAACGCCACTAAAATCCCAATGATTGCGATCACGAAAAATTTAATTTCGTCGTTTTATGGGAAGTTTCTTGGTAGTCGTCGGCGACTCGAAGAGTAATGAATTCTCACAAAGCCGCCCCTGCAGTTGAGGCTTAGTTATCGACGAATAAAAATTCTCTGTTGTAATAGCAGAAGTGGCGGGACTTGGCCATAGACCACTACGGGCAACTGGTCGAGGGCGAGAGCGAACCGCAACCGGTCCGCGCGATCCGCCGAATGCGCTGCGAGGCACAGTCGCCGTGCGAATTAGGGCGCACACCCTGTTCCAGCGTGAGGGCCGAAGAGTTCTTGCGCCCGACCGCGAAAGCCGGGAATCACTTCTTCCGCGGTCAGTTTGTCCCCCGCGGAGAGGTTGTGGATTTTTCGATTCAGGTGTTGATAAAACGCCAAATTTCGATCTCGTCGCGAAGGGGCCGAGGAGAAGTATGGGGGGCTTTTTCGCGTCAGAATCAAGCAATTCGCAACGCTCGAAGCGTGGCGCTCGGCCCCAGCGGACGTTGGACCCCCGCGGTTTGCGTCGCCAGGGTTCCTTCTTAACAAGCCGACCGTTGACCATTTCCGAAGGGTCGCCCTATGGCAGTTTCAATCGTCTTCGGCCGCATAACGGGATTCTTCGTTCGCGACGCTCATGGTCGTTGGAGCATCGGGTCGGGCGACGGTCCAGATCGTTTCGTCCATTCCCTAGATTCGATCCCGCCCCATCTTGCTCAACGAGAGGAATTCATCCCCTAGCCGGAATTCCGGTCACGGAGTGCGGGTTGTTGGCACGCCGGTTCTCGCAACCCGTTTGCCCCTCATACTTTCGTGCTTTACGATGGGTGTCGCGGCGGGAAGGCGGCGAGTACAATATTTCGGAGTGCGGAGTTGCGGTTTAGTGGCAACGCTTCCTCGGGACGGCGCCCGCACCCCTGGGCTAACGGCGCCCGCAAGTGGCGCGGCGAGCAGGTGACGATGGGTGACAAAACAAAAAACTGGGACGATTGCCTGCAAAACGCGGCCCTTTCGGACCTGGGGATGCGGCGCACCAGCAATCAAGACGCTTACAAAGTCTCGTTGGCTTCCGATGACGAGATGTGGCGGCGGCGCGGCCACTTGTTTGTGGTCTGCGACGGCATGGGCGCCCACGCAGCGGGCGAACTGGCGAGCAAGATCGCCGTCGATACCGTTGCATTCCTCTACCGCAAATATCGCGAGGAGCCGGCGCCCGAGGCCCTGCGCCGGGCCGTGATCGAAACGAACGCCGAGGTGCATCGCCGCGGTCAGGCCAATCCCGACTTCCATAACATGGGCACTACCTGCAGCGCGCTGGCGCTCTTGCCGCAAGGCGCGGTGGCGGCGCACGTGGGCGATAGCCGCGTCTATCGATTGCGGCGCGGCGTGTTGGAGCAATTGACCTTCGACCATAGCCTGGTCTGGGAGATGCGCGCCGCCGGGCACGTGGCCGAGGGTTCGGAAGCCGCCAGCCGCTTGCCTAAGAATGTGATTACGCGCTCGCTCGGCCCCAATGCCAGCGTCGAGGTCGATCTAGAAGGACCGTTTCCCATCGAACCGGGCGATACGTTCCTGTTATGCAGCGATGGGTTGACTGGTCAGGTGACTGACGAAGAACTGGGGCCAATCCTGGCGAGTCTACCGCCCGACGAGGCCACGCGGTTCCTGGTCGACCTGGCGAACCTGCGCGGCGGACCAGACAACGTAACGGTCGTGGTAACCAAGGTCACGCATGACCTGGGAGCCGACGATTCCAACGCGGCTTCCCCCGCCGCGCGTAGCAGGGGACCGCGGCCTGGCGTGCATCCGGCCATCTGGGCGATTAGCGGGGCATTCCTCTTGATGGCTATCGTGCTGGCGTTCCTCGGCAACTTGCTGCCAGTGGCAGTCGTGGTGGGATTGGTCGGGCTAGTGGGGTTGGGCATCGCCGTATGGCGCACTTGGGGGCCGGCCGCGCCAGCCGCGGCGCCCGAGGGCGAGCGGCGAACCGGTCGCGGTCCCCACACCCGAACCCCCTGCGACAAGACCGACCAATTGGTCCGCCGGCTCCGCGATACCATGCAGGAGTTGCGCCAGGCGGCGGCCGAAGAAGACTGGGCCATCAACTGGCCGCCCATCGACCGCCATTGCCAGGCCGGGCGCAAGGCGGCCGAGAGCCGCGAATATCAAGAGGCGCTGCAAGAGTATTCCCACGCCATCAGCTACACCATGAAGGAATTGCGGGAGCAGCGCAAGAAGAAAAAGAGCGACTCGGCCATCGATCTTTTGTGACCCGGCGAACGCGCAACGTTCGACGCTGGTTGAATGGGCCGCCGGGCGAAGCGGAACGCTTCTCCTATGGGAACGGAGTGATCGAGGCCGGGGCGCATCTTCTTCCTTCTTCTTGTCCCCAGCGCTGCGCTGGAATTGCCGATGACCGCTACGAACATCCCGCTGCCGCAAGCGTCGGAGATCGAAGAGGTTCCCCACGACGGCGACGCCGCGGCCCGCGAGCACTTCATCCCGCTGCGCAAGTCTGACCTGCGCAGCCTGCTGGCCGATCAACCGGACGTCTCGCCCGCGGAGCGCGCGCAGTTCTTGGAACTGGCGACGTTGCTGGAAGCCACCTTCCACTACGAATACCACGCGCGGCTGGAAGAACTCAAAGACGCCTACGCACCCTTTGATCCTGACGCCGACACCCGCCCCTACCAGCCGTTGACTGCGGCGGAGCGCGACGACCGCGCCGCGGCGTTGTTCGAGCGGTTTGTCGAACTGCTCCAGCGGTGCAACTTCCAGCGGCTCAGCCGGGCCGACATTGAAGCCTCGATGCAGACCGTGTCCGACTGGGGCGTCAATCTGGATGTGAACTTTGACGTTTTCGACCGGCTGGAGGTGTTTGCCCGGGGCGACGCGGTGGGCCGGCGGTCGCGGCGTCGGTGGCGGAATTACTATCGGCGCGAGGAAGTGGAAATCGCGATCTATCGGCGCCTGGTGCTGATCTTTCGCTTGACCGACCACGAGGTCATGGAGAACGGGGTCCCGGACACGGTGTACGTTAAGCTGTTCAAGAACATCCACAAGCAAGACCTGGAGATGCTCCTGCCGGGAACGACCGTCAAAATGAGCCTGGTGGATCGCACCAAGATCGCCTTTCCCACGGTTTCGGGCCTGGGCGTGTCGGCCTACAAGGCGACGCAAATCGGCCTGTTCGGCAAGCTGCTCAAGGGCGGAATCATGGCGGCGCTGGCGGGCGGGCTGTGGGCGATCTTCGGGGCCGTGGTGGTCCTCTCCACGTTGATCGGCTACGCCGTGAAGTCGTTCTTGAGCTACGTGACCACCAAGAACAAGTATCAACTCAACCTGACGCGCAGCCTGTATTTTCAGAACCTCGACAACAACGCCGGCGCGCTGGCCCGGCTGACCGACGAGGCCGAAGACCAAGAATGCTGCGAGGCGCTCTTAGGGTGGTTCTTATTATGGCGCCACGCCGGCAAGACGGGCTTGACCGACCGAGAGTTGGACCGCCGCGCGGAGAAGTTTCTGCGCGAGCACGCGGGATTGGAAGTCGATTTCCAGCACGACGACGCCTTGCACACGCTGCGCCGCTTGCGACTGGTGGAAACCACTACCGACGGCAAACTTGTTCCGCCTTCCATTGCCGAGTGCCTGCACCGCCTCGACCATGCCTGGGACCACTACTTTCATCATCCTCCTGTCCTTCCAAACAGTGAGCCGCCCGACGCGACTTGTGTTGGCCCGAGAGAAAGAGAATTGGCCACGGAGGAAACACGGATGAAGCACGGATCAGAAAAAGGATGAGCCAAAAAGTAGAACGAACCAGCGCAACTCGTAGTAACGCTTTCCATTTTCTCCTTATCCGTGCTCAATCCGCGTTTCCTCCGTGGCGCATTCTTCCACCCGGCGGCAAGCAAAAACGAACATGAACGATCCTACGATTTCCGATTCTCCCGCACCGCCCCAGAACGCCGCTGGCCGAGTGGTGCTGAAACCGCGCAAGGCGCAACCCTTCTTGGCGCGCCACCCGTGGGTGTTCGCCTCGGCGGTGGACCGGATCGAAGGCGACCCCCAGGATGGCGACGTGGTGGATTTGGTGTCCGATAAGGGACGCTTCGTGGCGCGGGGCGTACTCAACCGTAACAGCTCGCTTCGTGTGCGGCTTTATACATGGGACGCAAACCAGCCGCTCGACTTGTCCTTCTGGCGGCGGCGCCTGGAAGACGCATTTGCCATGCGGCGGCAGTTGGGGTTGTTCTCGCCCCAAACCGGCTGTCGCCTTGCATACAGCGAAGCCGACGGACTGAGCGGGCTGGTGGTCGATTGGTTTGCGGGGCATGCGGTGGCGCAGGTCAATTCGCTGGCGATGGCTGCCCGTTGGCCGCAACTGGCGCCCTTGCTGGCCGAGTTGCTCCAGCCGTTGAGCCTCACCTTTCGGATCGATAAAACGATCGCCAGCGACGAAGGACTAGAAACCCAGCACGGCTTGGCGCACGGCGCCTGGCCGCAGGAGCCGGTGACGGTCGAGGAGCACGGCCTGCGGTATCAGGTCGATTTGCTCGGCGGACAGAAGACCGGCTTTTACCTCGACCAGCGCGACAATCGCCTGGCCGTGTCGCGATACGTGCGCGATCGTCGGGTGCTCGACCTGTTCTGTTACACCGGCGGTTTTAGCCTGGCGGCGGCCAGACTCGGCGGCGCCCGGGAAGTGCTGGGGGTCGATTCGAGCAAAAAAGCGATCGCCGCCGCCCAAGCCCATGCTGCGCTGAACGACGCGACGCAGGTTCGCTTCGAAGCCCGCGAGGCCTTTGAAACGCTGGATGCGCTGCAAACGCAAGGGCAAACCTTCGACGCCATCATACTTGATCCGCCCAAGTTCACCCGCACCCGTCGCGGCGTCGGGGCGGCGCTCCAGGCTTATCATCGTCTCAACCGGCGCGCGGTCGAATTGCTGGCGCCCGGGGGAATTCTCGTGACGTGCAGTTGCTCGGGCGGCGTGCTGCGCGAAGATTTTCTCGACATGCTTTCCGGCGTGGCCCAGAAAACGGCGCGCGATGTGCAGGTACTGGAGCAACGCGGTGCGGCGCCCGATCACCCGGTCAGCGCTGCGTGCCTGGAAACCGAATACCTGAAATGTTTTATCTGCCGCGTCGCGTAAATTGGCACGCTCGCTCCACGAGCAACGCCAACGCAGTTGTGGAGTACGTTTTCCGCATCGAGGAAAGTCAGAGACAGCCTGGAAAAATGCTTTCCCGCCGACGTTGTTTGCTCGATAATGCAGGCGTCCAGGTGGGAAGCTAAGCGGCGCGCCAGGCCCAATTGTCGAAAGGGTCGAACAATGACGACGAATCTTCGTGTTGAACAGGGTGAAGAGTGCGTAGTGGGCGTGTTTGACGACTTCTCCGCGGCCCGTGACGCCGTACTGGCCCTAAACCAAGCGGAGTTCGCCAAAGAACGCATCTCGCTCGTGGCGGCGGGCGTGAACGAACGTCCCGACGTGCGCGAGGCCTTGCAATACGGCGACAACACCACCAAGGACGCCGCCACGGGAGCGGGCATTGGCGGGTTATTGGGCCTGGTGGTCGGCGGCGCGGCGTTGACCGTAAGCGGCCTGGGGCCGATCTTCGCCGCCGGTTACATCGCCACCACACTGACCGGCGCCATTGCCGGCGCGGTCCTGGGCGCCATGGCGGGTTGGGGTGTTCACGAGGACCACATCGCCCAGTATGAAGACCTCATCCGCCAGGGCAAGACGCTGGTTATTTACTACGGCAACCCGCGCGAGACCGCCGATGCCGAGCGTTTGTTGCAGAGCTGCCGGGCGGACGACGTGTTCCTACACGCCGCCGCGGCCGACGAAGGCCCCGAAGTGGACGACCGCCCCCGCCGGGCGAGGTAAAACATTTTCATTCCGTGCAAACTTCCGTGTCGCTGCTAGGTCATCCGGCAGTGTCCTTCCGCAACGGGACTTGAGCAGAGACGTTTCGACGACTTTCGCCAACTCGGAGGAGCGGATCATGGCCGTATCAAACGCCGAACTCACCGCGGCGCTGGAGACGCTGGAACAGCGTTTGGAAACACCCATCGTGCCGGGCGAACTGGCGTCGTGGGTCGAGGAAGCAGTCCCCGCGTGGGATCGCGCCGAAGCGCAGTTGCGGTCTCATGTAGAAACGATGCATCCCAAGCAACTCAAAGAGATTCTGCGTCAGGACCGGGGGTTGGCTGCCCGCGTCGAGCAAATCCAGCAAGCCGATGCTGACCTGCTCCAGCAAATCGGCCAGGTGCGCCAGATTGTGAATAAACTGCGGGCCGCCGCCGACGATCTTGAACCGGACGAGAAACCGGCCGAAGACGCCACGACGGCGCTGGTGGACCAGGGCCTGCAAATGGTCATCGCGGCCCGCAAGCAAGAAGCGGCGATTTCCACTTGGTACGTCGAGGCGTTTGAACGCGACCGCGGCGTCGTTGATTGAAGCGCAGGCTCTCGCTTGGCGCGCGGCCGCCCCTTGACGAGTCGCGCTCGCTACGCAAATCTTTACCAAAGTGTGGGCCGACTGCCGGCAGGGCCGGTATTTGCCTTCCATCTTGGTGGGGCAGGCGTCCAGCCTGCCAAGAATGGGAGCTTTTGGCAGGCTGGAAGCCTGCTTTACCGATAGCAAACTACGGTCGCGGTCCGCGTTTTTCTACCTTCTTGATTCAATCTTCGGCTCCATGAAAATTGCCCTCGCCTCCGACCACGCCGGCTACCGCTACAAGGAAGCCATCAAGCAACTGCTTCTCGCGCGCGGGCATGACGTGGTGGATTATGGAACCGATTCGGAAGCGCCGGTAGATTACCCCGATTTCATCCGTCCGGCGGCGGTCGCCGTGGCGCGCGGCGAATGCGAACGCGGTATTGTGCTGGGCGGTTCGGGTAACGGCGAAGCGATTACCGCCAATCGGCAATACGGCGTGCGGTGCGCCTTATGCTGGAATGTCGAAACTGCCAGGCTCGCCCGGCAGCACAACGACGCTAACATGATCTCGCTCGGCCAGCGCATGATCGAACAAGAGACGGCGCTGGCGATCGTCGAAACATGGCTGACGACCCCCTTTGAAGGCGACCGCCACGAACGCCGCATCCGCAAGATCGACGCCGAGTAAAGCGGGTGGTAGTCAGTCGTCAGAAACTGGCGATCGGTTGTTGGCAATCCAAGAATTCAATAGCCGAGGCCAACGGCCGCCGGATCGGCGCGCCGCCACCTGATCTGCCATTTACCAATGCTCATCGCCAAGGGCCGCGATCCGGAGACAAGTTTGTCTCCGGCTATTACCCTCCTCATCGCTAACCACTACCTCTAACTACTCATTGAACGCTTTCAGCAACCGGCGGCCCTTGTAAATCCAGTATGCTTCATCCGGGCCGAGCGGTCGGGGGCGCTGAGCGGTAGGACGCCAGTCGGTATTTTGCGCGTCGATCACCGCGATTCCCGGCACGCCGTCGCGCGTGGCGTGGGCGACCAACACGTAATCCCCGAAGAAGGAGCCAAGCTTGACGCGTTGAATGTTCGCGTAACCCGCATCGTGGAGACGGCGTTCCAACCGCTGGGCTTCCACTTGGAACGCCGTGGTCAAGCGTTCGGCTTGCGACTCGCGAATGTCTTCGTGTTCGGCCTGCCAACCGGCGTAGGCGGCGTAAATTTCATCCGGCGGCAAGTCGGCCAGATCCGCCGTCAGGGCGTGCGTCATCGGCCCCACAATTCCCACGTTGCTGTAGACCGCCTCGCCCAGCCGATAGGCAAAGTGGAACAGAAAGCACTCCACCGGATCATCGTAACTGGGCCAGTACTGCGTGCGCCGGTCGATTAGTTCGCACCGGCCGGGAGGAAGCCCCATTTGTGTCGGGTCGCTCAGCCACGCGACTAGTTCAGACTCGGCCTTCGCCTCGGGGTTGTTGTATCGTTCATCCACCTGGCCGAGCAGATCCAACTCTTCGGCGTACGCCAGTACGCGCAGCCGCGCCACGGGTTCGGCTGCCAGGGCGGTCAGCGCCTCCTGGCCAGCCGGCTCTCCAAGCTTCGCCAGGGCGTAGGCGGCTTCGGTGCGCACGCGGCGATGCGGCAACTCCAGCGCTTGGTACAGCTTGCCCACGTGCGACCCATCGCCAATCAGCGCCAGCGAGTCGCACAGCGACACAATCAACGCCACGCCTTCGTTCACGCGGCGGTACGTGACTTCAGCCTCGGCGGACGAAGGGGCGTCATCTTCGAGGCGACCCAATTGCTGCGTCATCTCTCCCAAGAACGACGCCAAACGGCCGCTGCGCGCGGCGGCCGGGTGCGTCGCCACGCGGCCAGCGCGTGTCAGATAGTTCGCCAGGTCGAGCACCGACGCCGCCAACGCCAGATGCCCCATCGCATCGAGCAACCGCGGAAAGAGCGGCGCCGGGTCGTAGTCGCGGCGTTGGAACAGCGGCGCCAGGAATTGCTCCGCGATCGCGGGCGGGTCCGCGACGGCAAGGTCCGCTAACTCACGTAAGTCGTCCTCGCCATGCGCCACCGCCAGCAGCGTCAGCAGCTCCTGCCGGGCGCGGCTGGCGCTTCCCAAGCGGCGATAGACCGCCACCAATCGTTGGCGGGCTTCGTCGGTCATAAACGCCTGATTGCGCGCGGCAGGCTGGCGAAACCGCATGACCACTTGCCCGAAGACGCTCGCCAGAAAAGCTTCCGCCACGCTTTGAGGCTCAGGAGGTTCGTAGGCCATCAGCCCCGAGAGCAACTCTTCCAACTGAACGGGCGTGACTTGATTCAACCAGTCGTGGCGCCGCAGACGCTTGGCTGCTTCCTGGTGATCGA
>JAANMV010004821.1_pt1 | contig 10318 bp, 5 predicted proteins | sample 7279661 | NCBI WGS metagenome assembly JAANMV01 (sample SAMN14094540, study PRJNA606508) | bioreactor metagenome | isolation source: A lab-scale SPAN reactor treating ammonium-rich wastewater day 121 | place: Ireland: Galway | collected 2017-05-16 | reverse complement strand
GCGAAACTTCGGGTATACGGCGGGCGCCATGGGGCATTTGACGGCTATCAGCGAGAATACGAACCTGAACAATTACGCCGCGGCGGTTACGAACGACGCTAACGGCAACATCACGCAGGTTACGGAGACTTGGAACGGGCAGTCTCAGAGGCTGAAGCCTCGGCTCCATATAAGTGGAACGCCGCGACGTTTCTTAACCGGGAATTTCAGTGCGATGAACAATATGCACTTCCGTGCATTAAAAAAAGAAGCCACATCAGTGGCTTACTCCCAAGCTTGCCGGTCACGGTCCAAAAGTTTAGCCTAGCGCCCGCCGCTAGCCCCACGTCACCATCGCGGCGCCGGCCACGACGAGCGCGGCGGGCAGGTAGCGCGCCTTCACGCGCTCGCCGAACATTCTGCCGCCTAGCCATATCGCGATGAAAACCGACAGCTGGCTCACCGGTTCGATGACGCTCGGATTGAAATGCCGCAGCGCCACGAGCATGAAAACATAGGCGTACATCCCCGCAAATGCGCCGATTATCGCGACGCCCGTCCGTTCCTTCGCGAGCAGAGGGATTTTCACAAGCCGGCCGCGAAGCGCGAGGAAAACGATGCCGAAAATTACGCATGGCAAGTTGTCGATAAGCGCATACATAACGGGCGGCGCGATGTCCGCCGCGCTTTTATCCACCATCCTGCCCAGCGCCAGCCCGAACGAGTAAACAAGCATTCCCGCCGCGCCCGGTTTTTTCAAAAAGAAAAGCGGGTTCAAAAGTTCGACGGGTTTAACGCCCGGCGCCGCGCTTATGAAAATGATGCCCAGCGCGACCGCCAGAATTCCAGCCACCGGCACCGGCGCGAGGTTCGCCTCGCCGATGGTAACGTCCATCGCGTAAAGGAAAACGAACATCGACGCATAAAGCGGCGATAGGAAACTCACCTCGCCGATGCTCATCCCATAAACGTACGCGTGAAAAGCAATCGTATAAATCACGCCGCTAATCAGCGCCGCGCCGAGCCACTTTTCTGCGCCGTCGAAAATCGCCGGATTCGCCGCAAACTGGATAATCGCGACCGGCAAAAGAAAAATCACGCCGAAGCCGAAATAAACCGTGGTCGCGGCGATAGAGTCGCGCGCCACGCCGAGCGCCTTCACGTACGGCCGCTCGATGCCAAGCCCGAATATGCGAAGCGCCAGCGCGACCGCGCCGGCGGCGAAACTTTCAAGCACGGGCGGATTATGATTGGAAACGCCGAAGGTATCAAGCGGGGCGCGGCGCGCGACCGGCCGACCGGCAAGCCGTTTCACAACCGCGATAAATACATATATTATCGATTATTAAGGATATAGATATTCTATAAAAAATAGCCTATAAACGCAGCATAAACGCTTTTTATCGGCTGAAAACTAATGCATATCCGAATTAGCGGCGTTAACAAATGCGTGACAAAATTTTTTCAAATATTTCCGACAAATACATATGTATTAAGGTATTATTTAATCGGCATGCGCGGGGGAGGCTCGGCCGACCGCATGTGTCAATTTTATACCGGCAGTTTATCTATGATTCGCCTGCGATTTCGCCCGGCAATCGGGCTTATGTTCATATTGGCGGCGGTTATCGCCGCAGCCTCCGCTTTGTTTGCGATGTCCTGTTCCGGCGGCGGTTCCGGGGGCGTGCAAGACTCTTCTATCTCGCAATTGCCCGACGAAATTCCCGGCGGCGCCGGCGGCGATAAGCTCGAATCGGACTTATATGGCGATCGCGGATATCTGGCAAAACTGGGGGACGGCGAGCTCGAAAAAATGCTCTCGGCGGAACTTTTGCGCCAGCTCGAAGCGAGCGGAGCCGGCGGCAGGACGCCTTCCGCGGAAAACGTCGTAATCACCGACATCAGCGTGGACAGAATCGAAAAAACGATTTCGTGGTCGTACTTCAACGTTGGCGACTACGATTTAAACGGCGAAGTCGCCATCGCGGACGTGACGCCAATCGCTCAAAACTATTTGGGCTTCATTCACAACGGCGAGGGCGGCGACTATCTAAAGTGGATCGACGGAAGCGGAAACGGCCAGATCGGCGTTGAAGACGTCACTCAAATCGCGCTCAATTACGGCAACGCGGTTTCGTCGTATGCGATTCTCGCGGGATTTTCCGACGGCGGCGAGTTCGTGGAAGCGCTCGAAATACCGGTTTGGAGCCGCGGCGAAGGCTCGCCCGGCGGATACTCCGTGGAGCTTCCCGAAGGCGGTTACACGCATTTCGCGGTTCAAGCGAAAGGGCCGGAAGGCAGCCTTGGCAAGCGCAGTTACGCAGTTTACCTGCCGGATATTCCGGAAGAAATCATCGCTCCGAAAGTGACGAACGTGACGCCGAGCGTCGGATATCCGGGAACGTCGGTCGATTTCTCCGCAAACGTGACGGGCACGTCGCCGGTAAGTTATTCGTGGAATTTCGGCGGTCTCGGCAGCCCCGCGACGAGCACTCTCCCAAGCCCGACGGTGACGCTCGGCCAGCCGGGAAGTTATAAAGTGACGCTGATCGTTACAAACGAAAAGGGCCAGAATTCGTACAGATTCGATTTTTCGACATGGCATCTTCCCGTCGCCGCGATTTCGGCGAGCGAAACGCACGGCAATCCGCCGCTGTACGTGGAATTCGACGCGGGCGCAAGCTTCAGCGAAGGCAATTCGGTTGTATCCTACGAATGGGATTTCGACGGGGACGGCGAATACGACGCTCTCGTTTTGGGCACGCCGAAGGTTTCGTTTTCATACGAAGATTCCGGCTGGATGGCGCCGGCCGTGCGGATAACCGACGACCGGGGACAGACCGCGACCGCGTCCGGCGCGCTGTACGTCAATTTTCCGCCGGACGTGACATTAATCGGGACGCCGCTCGAAGGCCATTCGCCGCTTACAGTAGATTTCGACGCGTCGGACTCTTTCGACCCCGACGGCGCGACCCTCGTTTTCGAATGGGATTTCAACGGCGACGGAATGTACGACGCATCAACGGGAAGCGACCCCGTAGCGCAGTATTTCTATGCGCTTCCCGGCGATTACAACGCAACCGTGCGCGCCACCGACGCCGAAGGCGCATATTCAACCGCGTCCGCGATGGTGGTGATATACGGCTGGCGCTATTACACGCTCGAATCGGCGGGAATAGTAGGGGAATTCCCCTCGCTCGCGAATATCAACGGCTATCCCGCAATCAGCTATTTCAAGGCCTCGGACGGCACGCTGAAATATATCGTCGCGACCGAGAAAAAGGGCCGCACCTGGGCGGCGCCGGTAGTGGTGGACGCAAGCGGCAGGGCAGGCTCGTTCAATTCGCTGTCGCTTGTTTCGGGCAAGCCGGCGATTAGCTATTGGAACTTCGATTCGGACGACCTCATGTACGTGCGCGCCCTCGATTCCGCCGGCGCGGCCTGGGGCGAGCCCGCGAAGGTGCAAACAGCGGGAAGCGTGGGAACTTATACGCGGCTCGTCGTTGCGAACGGCAATCCGGCGATTTTGTACAAAGACGAAACGCGCGACCAGATCAGGTTTATTCGCGCGACCGACCCCGAAGGCAACGCCTGGGGCAGCCCGGTGCAAATCGCGCCGACTTCGAGCGCGAGCGGCAGCCCGTCAATCGCAATTGCCTCCGGCATTCCCGTCGTGACCTACTACGACGGCATCGACGGCGGGCTTAAATTCGTCAAGGCGGCGAACGCAAACGGCAGCGCGTGGAGCTCTCCCCAGCTTATCGACGCATTTTTCGGCGCGGGCACGTACAGCTCTATCGCCGTTATAAACGAAAAACCGGCGATCGCATACTTCGACGAATGGAACGACGACCTCAAGTTCAATATGTCGTTCAGTCCGCTCGGGGACAGCTGGTATGCGCCCGTTGTCGTGGACAGCATCGGCGACGTGGGATTTTTCCCGTCGCTCGCGGTATATCAGGGCAAACCCGCAATCGCATATCAAGACCGCGGAAACAGCAAGCTCAAATTCGTCAAAGCGGCCGATTCGAGCGGGTTCGAATGGGGCGCGCCGGAAACGCTCGACCACGGGCCGAACACCGGCTATCAGGTGGACTTCAAAGTCATCGGCGGCACCCCCTGCATAGCGTATTACGACGGCCGAAACCTCGCCCTCAGATTCGCCGCGTGGTTTTAGTGATGGCTTGCACAGCGCAGGATTGCAATCTGCAGTCTAGAAGCGATTGTTATGCTCGCATGTAGCCCTTTTACCTCGCTCCCAAATGCATGTTCCGGCCGGTATGAACACCGTTATTGACTCGGTTTAACAACTTTCTCCTTCCCACAATGAGACAACGGAAGCAATTCTTATGTGCTTTCGTACGCCGTGCGCCGTTTAGAAACAAATGCTATAATCCAATCCGTGTCCCTTTCAAGACAAGAAATCATTGAAGCCTATAAAGCATCGGTCAAAACTTTGAATACCGAGGCAAGCCGTTCGCAACGATTCACGACGTTTTTAGCGGAGTTTCTTGGTTCTGATTGCCAATTTTATGAAAGCTATGTACAAGGCCTCGAATTCTCGCTGAAAACAGGCGTAAAAACAGAAAAAAACGATTGCATCCTCCGTGGCCGTGCCGACAGCCTAGTTGGAAATCTCATTGTCGAATTTGAGCGCTTGTTGCCCGCCAAGCTTGAAGAAGCGCAATTGCAATTACAAAAGTATACTGCAATCAGGTGGAACGAAGAATCCCTCGAAGACCGTAGGCCTTACCTTTGCGTGGCGACCGACGGAGAAAGATTTTATTCGTATTCGCCAAGGCCAAAAGGCGGCGCGGGCATTCAGCTGATGCCAGACGAAATCGAGCTAAAGCTGATTGAGCAATGTAACTGGAACATATCTACATATGACCAAGTCATGTATTGGCTTGACAAGTACTTTTTGCGAACCGAGCAGCAAGAACCGACGACAGAGCGCATTGTTCATGATTTTGGACCTCTCAGCCATGCCTTCTTAACAGCGGAGCGCGAGTTAAACGAACTATGGTCAGAAATAGGAGAACAAAGTGCGTTCAAAGTGTTGTACGACACTTGGGACAAATACCTGCGCATTGTTTACGGGGAGCGCGTGGCTGGCATAGAACTTTATGTGAAACACACATATCTTGCTATGCTTGCTAAACTTATGGCGTGGATTAAGCTGGAGGATTCGCCAAGGTCCCTTACCAAGACCTTTGTTAAAGACCTAATTGGCGGCAAATTCTTCGCCAGCAGAGGAATCGAAAACTTTCTGGAAGAGGATTTTTTCTCTTGGCCGTCAAGGAAAGAAGCGGCTTCCGTTGCTTTGGTCATTTGCAAGCGGCTTTCGAGTTTGCTCGATAAATACGACTTCTCTAAATTATCCGAAGATGTGCTTAAGTCGCTTTATCAAGAATTGGTAGACCCTGAAACTCGACACGATTTAGGAGAGTTTTACACACCTGACTGGCTTTCGCACCGGATAATCAATCGATTTATGGACGAAAATCCGGCAGGTAGTTTTCTGGACCCTGCCTGCGGCTCTGGAACGTTTTTGTATTTGACGATTCGCGAAAAACTTTCGCGAATGGGAGAATCGCACCAGACGGTCGAAAATATTTTAAGCGGCGTAGTTGGGATGGACATTCACCCTCTCGCAGTCATCATTGCCAAAATGAACTACTTACTCGCGCTGGGCCGTGCTTTGGGCTTTGCAAAAGGCAAGGTTAATATCCCAGTATATTTGTGCGACAGCATAAAACCGCCTGAGGCTATCACGGAAACCAAGATTAAAGTTAACAACGGCGCGCTTGAGTCTCAGATTCCGGGCTATTGGTTCCATTTGGAAAACAACCGTGTCGAAATACCGGACCGACTTATCGAATCGCCTGCCCTATTCGATGAGGCAGTAACACTCTGCGGGGAATACGCGGAATCACATAGCAGAAGCGAGGTAAAGCGCACTGATTTACAGAAGTTCCTAACTCAAAGCAATTTTGAGCTTGCCAATGAATATGCGGTTGTGAGCTCATTAGTCCCATTAGCAGAGCTTTTCCGATTATTTATCACAAGCGATCGTGACACTATTTGGAAATTCGTTCTTAAGAATTCATACCGTCCACTTTTCTTGCGCCGGCGTTTTGACTATCTTATTGGCAATCCTCCATGGATTGTGCTCCGCTCATTAGAGCCAGAGTATCAGGAATATTTAAAATCCCTTGTTGCGAATAAGTCTGCATATAATCTATTGACACGGCGTGCTGAATTGCTCACTCACCTTGAGGTTGGCACTTTGTTTTTGATTCGAGGAAGCGATTTGTATTTGAAGCATGGAGGTCGAGTAGGGTTCGTATTGCCAAGAAGTATTTTTACAAGTGACCAGCACGATGAGTTGCGAAAGCGAACTTATAAATTCGTGTTCGACCCGCAATTCAAGTTAAATTGGGATGCCTTGTGGGATTGTGAAAAAGTGTCACCTTTGTTTAGCACCGTGAGTTGCGTGGCATTTGCCAAAAAAGAAAAGCCAATCGGAATTGATATTGACCCTCTTCCCATTGACGGCGAAGTGCTTTCTGGCGTGCTTTCAAAGAAAAACTGCGCTTTGAACACAGCGGAAACAAAGTTAAGTATTGACAATGTGCAGTTTTGGCTTCAAAAGATGGGAGAGCGCTCTTATTGGTCATTGAAAAAGCCTCAGAAGGCTCGCAAGGCAAGCTTTTACATCAACAAGTTCAAACAAGGCGCAAGTCTGGTTCCTCGTGCATTTTGGTTTGTAGAGCCTGTGCCAAGCGGACTTGGGACCTTTGCCCTATCGCCGCTTGTGCGAACGGCAAGCAGAATTGCGAATGAAGGCAAGGAACCTTATAAGCATTTGGTATTGGAAGGTAATATGGAACTTAAATTTATTTTTTCCACACTTCTTTCCGTTGATATGCTTCCTTTCGGATGTATGCAGTACAGGACATGCGTCTTGCCTATACTTCCCTTTGGAAAAAGGTATAAAATAGTTACTGCAAAGGACGCAAAAAGTAACCATTACAATAATTTGGCAAAATGGATTGAAAATGCAGAGGAATTTTGGCGCGAATTGCGCGGAAATAAGGCAGATTCGTCATCTTTATTAAACTGGCTAAATTATCAAAATAAAATTAGTTATCAAAACCCGAAGACTAAATGTGTAGTGCTGTATTCAACCTCGGGAACCAATTTGACTTCTTGTTTGGCAGAAGAAAGCGAATGGAGATGTATGCCGCATCCCTTTGTCTCAAACGGTTTTATAGCAGATACTAAGACATATTACTACTATCCGAAAACTAGGCAAGAGGGGCGATATTTGTGTACGGTGTTAAATGCCCCGTCTGTCAATTTGGCAATTAAGGCTATGCAAAGCAAGGGACTATGGGGTCCTAGGGATATACACAAAAAAGTTTTAGAACTGCCTATACCGGAATTCAATCCCGAAAATGAGGAGCATGTTTTGCTTGCGAAACTGTCCAAAAGGTGCGAGACCAAAGTCGAAAAGTGGAAGGCCGAGGGCGGCCCGGGCAAAACTAAGTCAATCGCCGTACTGCGTGCTAACGCAAGAGAAGTCCTTAACGAGGAACTTGGTGAAATCGATGAAATAGCAAAAACAATCGTCAAACTTGATTAATCCGATTTGTTTTAGGCGTTCAAAGCATTTCATTGCTTTGCGACTGCGCTTTTTCCGTGTTGCTCCCATTTAGTACATCCGCGAAATGCACGTCCATTCCTGTCCGCGTTTTTTTTAACTATTTTGAATGCGGCCAAAATGGTAGTCCTGCGTCATTTGATGCCTGCAGCGTCGGCACTCACCCCAGCACATACCGTTTGAGTCCCAGCCGTTCCGCGAACGCGCGGAATTCCGCGGACGAGCGGTTGAGCGGATGAAACCCGTCCCAGTCGATCCCCTCGGCGCATTCGACGTCCCGGCGAAGCGTCACGAGAGTGCGGTATAGAAAAACGTTGTCGCGCTCGGCGGCGAGTTTTTCCCTGATTTTTTGCTGTTTTATTTCGCCCAATCTTTCGTAAATTCCCTCGATGCCGCCGAACTCGTGCATCAGCCCCATTCCGGTTTTTTCGCCGATGCCCGCGACGCCCGGTATGTTGTCGCTTGGGTCGCCCCGAAGCGCCTTATAGTCCGTCAGTTTTTCCGGCGGAAATCCGTACTCCGCGACAAACCTCGCCCTGTCCCATTTTTCGAACTCGCGGTTTTTCCCGCCCTTTACGGGAAACCACACGCTTACGCCGTCCGTGTCGAGAATCTGCAACAGGTCGCGGTCGCTAGTGAGCACCGTGACCGGATGGCCGCGCCTTGCGGCCGCCATCGCGCAGCTGGCGATAAGGTCGTCGGCCTCCACGCCTTCTTCGACGAGCGTCGGCACGCCGAGAGCGCGTGCAAGCTCGATGGTGAGCGCGAACTGCGGCCGAAGTTCGTCAGGCGGCTCCGGGCGCTGGGCCTTGTACGCGGGAAAAATCTCGGTGCGAAACGTCCGCCTCCCCGCGTCGAAAATCATCGCGGACGCCGTGGGCGAAACTTCTTCCTCCAGCTTTATCACGCTTCCGAGCACGCCGTGCACCGCGTTCGTAACCGTGCCGTCGGGCGCGCTCAGCGTGGGCGGGATGCTGTAATACGCCCGGAAGATAAGCCCGGTCGCGTCAACCAGCATTACGGGTTTTTCGAAAAGGTTCATCGGGGAAAGAATAGCATCATCGGGCGTAATCGTTAAGGTCGAAAACGCCTTCGTACGCCTTGACCGCCGGGCCGAACATCGAAATGCCGTCCGCGTCTTTGCCGCTCCACGAAATTTCGAGCACGCCGCCGGGCAAAGTGACCGCGACCGGCACGCCCGCCGAAAGCCTGCCGCCGGCGATACCCGCCGCCACCGCCGCGCACGCGCCGGAGCCGCACGCCATCGTCTCGCCGCAGCCGCGCTCGAAGACGCGCAAATCCATTCTGTCGCCGTCGTGCGCCTTCGCGAAGCCCGCATTCACACGCTGCGGGAAAACGTCCGTCATATTTTCCAGGATTCTGCCGATGCGGTGCACCGGAAAGTCCGCAACCGAAATCTGGCGGTCTATGAAGTGGACGCAGTGCGGATTGCCCATCGAAAGACAGGTGAGCGTCATATTTTCGCCGTCCACTTTGAGCTCGCCTTCGATGAGGGTTTCCGCGCCGCCGGGAAAAATAGCGGGCAGCGACGCCGCTCGAAAATCCGGCGCGCCCATATCCACGGTCACGCCCGCGACGCTTCCGCCGATAACCGAAAGCTCGATTGCCACGACGCCTGCGCCGGTCTCGACGGCCAGAGATTCGGCATTCAGGATACCCCGGTCGAACACGAATTTTGCAGCGCAGCGGATGCCGTTTCCGCACATCGGCGAGACGCTGCCGTCGGAGTTTACGTAATGCATTTTGAAATCGGCCGTTTCGGACGGCAGGACGGCGATTATCCCGTCCGCGCCTATGCCGAAGTGCCTGTCGCAAAGGGCGCGCGCCGTGCGCGAGAGCGCGTCCGCCTCGCCGCGAACTTGCCGCGCTTCGGCTGAATCGCCGAGTCCGTCGAGCACGGCGAAGTCGTTGCCGAGCCCGTGCATTTTCCAGAATTCGAATATCACCGGAAGGATTATACCGCCATAGGCTGCCTTTATCGGGATTAACTCTGAATTCGGCCGTATCGCTGGTACAATTAACTTGGCACTCGCTCGCCATTCGCCCGTTCGGCGATTGTGCGCTGGAGCCGCAACTGAGTTTTGTGGGGAAAATAGAATGAAATTGACAAAAAAAACTGGTTCGGATTTCGGATCTATTTTAGCTATTGCGCTGCTTGCGGCATTGCTCGCACTCGTTCCGATTACCTTTTCATCGTGCGCTTCGCGCGCGGGATCCATCGGCGCGGAATCCGAAGGCGGGCCGCCGCAGGGAATGCCGCTTGATTTATCCGCCGTGAAAGCGGAATTGGAATCCGCGCCTATGCCGGTGGGCGCTGACGAAACTGTTTGGGACGCGCTGGGTAAAGCGTTCATAATCGAACTCGAACGCGCACAATCGAATCGAACAGCGAATGCGGTGCCTGGGCAGGACGCGGGGCGCGTTGACGATTTCAAATTCGACTCCGCGACGGGGCTTATCTCGTGGACGTACAAAAACCTCGGCGATTACGACCTTTCCGGCGAAGTCGGCATCGCGGACATAACCGCAATCGCGCTGAACTTCGGCAAAACTATCGAATACGACGGCGAGGGAAAACCCACCGGCGATATCGAAACTCCTGAAGGGCTGGAAAATCACAGGCTCGCGTGGATAGACGGCGATAAAAACGGC
>JAANMV010004817.1_pt1 | contig 10324 bp, 9 predicted proteins | sample 7279661 | NCBI WGS metagenome assembly JAANMV01 (sample SAMN14094540, study PRJNA606508) | bioreactor metagenome | isolation source: A lab-scale SPAN reactor treating ammonium-rich wastewater day 121 | place: Ireland: Galway | collected 2017-05-16 | reverse complement strand
CTTCAGAGTTAAAACAAACCATCGTTTATGGTCAAGGGCAATTGCATTTGGATTTAATCAAACATCGCATCGAGAGTGAAAATAACATCGAAATCGTCTTTGAAGAACCAAAAGTGCCTTATCGCGAAACCATAACCAAAGCCGCCAAAGCGGAATACCGTCATAAAAAACAAAGTGGTGGCGCAGGACAATTTGGAGAAGTTCATTTAACCATTGAGCCATATTACGATGATATGCCAGAACCACAAGGTGTAAACGTTCGCAACAAAGAAATTGAGGAATTACCTTGGGGTGGAAAATTTGCATTCTATTGGTGCATTGTGGGTGGCGCTATCGACAATCGTTATGCCACTGCTATCAAAAAAGGCATCATGCAATCCATGACTGAAGGTCCGTTAACAGGTTCTAATTGTCAAAACATTCGCGTTTGTATTTACGATGGTAAAATGCATGCGGTAGATAGTAATGATATTTCGTTCCAATTGGCCGCTTCTCATGCGTTTAAAGATGCTTTTAATGAAGCAAGACCCCAACTTTTAGAGCCTTATTATCAACTTGAAGTGCTTTGTGAAGACGCTTACACTGGCGACGTCATGGGCGATTTACAAACCAGAAGAGCCATTATTCAAGGAATGGATACCGATGGTCATTATCAAAAAATTATTTCGGAAGTGCCACTGGCCGAACTTAAAGATTACGGTTCTACACTTCGTTCGTTAACACAAGGAAAAGCAAAATTCAAATTGGAATTTAGTTCTTATCAACTGGTTCCTCCTCATGTTCAGGAAAGTTTAGTTATAAGCAATTCGGTTTTATCTGAATAATAAATGAATTTTGCATTTAGAAAAGCTTCTTCAAATTGAGGAAGCTTTTTTTATTGCTTAAAAAAAATCGAAAAATAAAAAATATACTATTGATTATTAGTAATTTAGTATAAAATATAATCGGGTGGAAATCTTAGATAAAAATAAAACGGTATCCCAATTAACACTACTATACATCTTAGTGGTTGTTATCTTTTCATTTTTAAATCTGAAATCATTTCCCGTTCTTGAATTCCTTTTAGGCAGTATTCGAATTCCGCTTCTTATTTTAATGTATTTTCTTGCTTCCAAAGTTAAAAGCACGCTTTATTTTAGTGCTTTAATTTTGTTCTTTTTTGCTTATTTATTCTTTAGGGAAAATACGCCATTTTTTAATTTTATAGGTGCTGTCATTTCGCTTGCCTATCGGATTTTAATTTTTATCATCGTTTATAAAAGTATCGAAAATAAAAATTGGTTAGCGATTGTTTTGGCCTCTATTCCTTTCTTTTTTATTTATTTGTATGCGTTACTTTTAATAGAAAAAGAAGTAAAAATGGATTTTTATCCATGGGTTTTAAATGGCTTTTTAACTTCTTTCATTGGCGGAATGGCCACTTTCAATTTCCTTTTCCAAGACAAGAAACGATTGTACTGGTTGTTTATTAGCGCGATTTTATTTGTGATTCAAATTGGCGTATTTTTAATCAATAAATACTATTTTCCGGATGAAATTTTAAGAATGCTAACTATCATTTTATTCGGGATTTCGAATTTCACTTTTTACAAATTTGTACTGCTGCAAGAAGAATTAAAACTTAAATACGCATCTTAATTTAAAGTTTTCTAACTTTGCTTCATGAAATTCACTTATCCCAAACACGAAAAATTAAAAAGCAAAACCACAATTGACTTGTTGTTTTCGGAAGGGAAATCGGTTTCAAAATATCCGTTGCGTTTGGTTTATGTTGAAAACACAGAACCTAATGCGGAACTGATTAAAATGGGAGTTTCTGTTTCTAAAAAATACTTCAAAAAAGCAGTCGACCGTAATTATTTCAAACGTGTTTTGCGTGAAACCTATCGTTTAAACAAGCATCTTTTGATTGATTATTTGGAAAAACCGCATGCTTTTATGTTTTTCTATCAGAGCAAAGAGCGACTTTCTTATCAAGAAATTGAAGAGAAAACCATCCAACTTTTTCAAAAATTCAACGAAAGGCAGAAGTAAATTGCACTTTTGGTTTAATTTTTGCTCAAGATTCTTTACTTTCGTAAACTGGTATAATTCAAGACTTCAACATGAAAAAATATTTCAGAGGAAAAATAATCATTCCTGTTCTGGCAGCGGGTTTCTTATTTGTGGGGGTTAGTTTCAAGAACGACTTTTTTGAAATTGCCAAACAAATCGAAATCTTCACGGGACTTTTCAAAACCGTTAACCAAAATTACGTGGACGAAACCAATCCTGGTGAAATGATGGATAACGCCATAAAAAACATGTTGAAAGAATTAGATCCGTACACCGTTTTCTTTAACGAACAAGACGTTTTAAAATTCAAAATCAACAATACGGGTGAGTACACGGGTATTGGCGCCATGGTGCAACGCAAAGAAGGAAAAGTTTTTCTAAAAGAAATTTACAAAGGATTTCCAGCTGATAAAGCTGGATTGAAAGCAGGTGATGAGGTAATTCAAATAGGAGATATTAGCTTAAAAGAATACAAAGAAGATGCTTCGCAATTGTTTCGTGGCGCTAAAAACACCAAAGTTGAAATTCAATATATTCGTCAAGGAAAAACGCAAAATGCAACGATTGTTTTAGACGATGTTGAAATAAAAGCCGTTCCGTTTTTCTCCCTTTTAAAAGACAATACAGGTTACATCGTTTTAACAAAATTCACTGAAAAAGCTAGTTTTGAAACCAAAGCAGCGCTATTAGAATTAAAAAAACAAGGCGCTACCAAAATCATTTTAGATTTAAGAGGTAATCCAGGTGGTTTATTGCACGAAGCGGTAAATATTTGCAATCTTTTTGTACCGAAAAACGAATTGATTGTAACCACAAAATCCAAAAATCCAAAACACAATTTAGAATATCGTACCAAAAACGAACCTATCGATTTAGAAATTCCGATTGCAGTTATTGTGGATGGAAAAAGTGCTTCAGCTTCGGAGATTGTTGCGGGTGCGATTCAAGATTTGGATAGAGGAGTGATTTTAGGAACGAGAAGTTTCGGAAAAGGATTGGTGCAACGTCCGTTAGATTTGTCTTACGGAACGCAAGTAAAAGTGACGATTTCGAGATATTATACGCCTTCGGGAAGATGTATTCAAGCTTTAGATTATTCGAAAAAAGACGAAACTGGAAAAGCGATTAAAAAATCGCAAAACGAATTCAACGCTTTTAAAACCAAAGCCGGAAGAACCGTTTATGATGGCGGTGGTGTTTTACCGGATATTGAAATCGAAGAAACTAAAATGGCAACAATAACAGATGCCGTTGTCAAATCTGATGCTATTTTCAACTTTGCAACGCAATGGTATTATAAAAATTCTGCCATTTCTGGAATTCCAACAATTTCTGATGCGGATTACGCGGCATTTAAAGCGTTTTTAAAACAAGAAAAAATCACTTTAGACACCGAAACCAACAAAGCGCTGAAAAACGTATTAGAAACGGCTAAAAAAGAAAAAATGGATGCTCAAATTGCTGTTGAATACAAACAGTTAGAGTTGGCAATAGAAAAAAATCAAGAATTAGAATTAGATAAAAACAAAAATCAAATCAAAAAGCTAATTCAAGAAGAATTAATTACGCGTTACCAATATCGTGAAGGTTTGTATCAATTTTACACCAAAGAAAATTTGGAAATTGAAAAAGCCATCGCGCTATTAAACAATCAAACGCAATACAAATCGATATTAAAAAAATAAGATGACACGTTTATTTTCCCTACTATTTTTACTTTTTTCAATAGTATCTTTTGCTCAAGAAGATGAAGAAGTCCACTCGATATTCTTCGAATTCGACAAGTATAATCTGAAAGAAGAACAAGCGAATGCCGTGGTAGATTTCGTTAGCAAAATTGACACAACACGTATTGAATCCGTTCAGATTTTTGGCTATTGTGATGATAGAGGAAAAGACGAATACAACTTTATTTTATCGACAAATAGAGCGAATACCGTTAAAAACAAATTAATTGAAAGAGGTATTAAAAGTAAGATTATCATTACGCTTGAAGGAAAAGGGAGAATCATGCTTGACGAAGATATGCAAACCAATGTTCCAGAAGCCCGTTCCAAAAACCGAAGAGTTGACGTAGTGGTGAATTTCAAACCTATTGTTATTGAAGATTTAAAAATTCCTGGTGTATATAGTACGATTAAAAAAGACCGAATTGTAGGCGACAGAATTTACCTTGACCACGTTTTGTTTGAAAGAGGTAGTAGCCAATTAACCTACAAAGCTAAAAAAGAATTAGACCGAATTGCCTTAGAATTACACAAATACAAAAACGTTCACTTCGAAATTCAAGGACACGTTTGTTGTACACCAACTTTCCAAAAAGAAGCCATTGATCGCGACACCAAAAAACGCGAATTATCTGTCAATCGTGCCAAAAGAGTGTACAATTATTTTTTGATGAAACGCATCAGCAAAACACGGATGACGTTTAAAGGCTACGGTAATACACAATCCTTAAAAAAGGGGAGCACTTTAGACCGAAGAGTAGAGCTTTTGATTACTAAAAACGAAGTGGTTCCAGTGGAACCGAAGAAGTAATTACCTTTTCTTCATCTGAATATGCGGAATATCGTCTTCCAAATACATTTCGCTTGTTTGGATAAATCCGTGTGATTCGTAGAATTTTTTGAGATATTCTTGAGCTGAAATGGTTATAGCTGTTTCGTTGAAATTTTCTTTAATTGCTGCAATAGAAACTCGCATTAAATCGTGACCGAATTTTTTATCGCGGTATTTTGGGCTTACCACAACTCGTCCAATCGAAGTTTCATCAAAATAATAGCCTTTGTTGAACAAACGAGAATACGTTGCTAAATCGCCATTATAATAACCTAAAACGTGAAGTGCTTTCTGGTCTTTGCCATCAATGTCTTGATAAACGCAATTTTGTTCTACCACAAACACTTCTGAACGAAGTTGTAACAAAGAATATAGTTCGGATGTAGAAAGTTCGTTAAATCGCTTTATTTTGAATTTTATCATGATTTGGTGATGGGTGATGGGTGATGGGTGATGGGAATAGATAATTTAAAAACCTATTACCAATGACCTTTAACCCATTACCTAAAAATTATTTTAAAAACTTAACCGATTGAATAATCGCTTCCAATTCGAAAACCAAATCACGTTTCGATTTTGATGGATTATATGTAAATCCTTCTAAAATTAAATAACGATTATTTTTGGTGTCTTTGATGGCGTAATTAACAAAAGGTCCCGCCATGAAATCGTTTTTCAATTCCCAAGTTCCTTTAGTCAAATACGTTTTTTTGTTGGCAATTTTTTCTTCGAAAAGGTAAGGAGCGTAAGCCGCTTCAGTAATCATCCAAGTATTTGGTAATGTTCCGTGAATGTTAGCCTTTCCAATTTCATCACGCATAGTAGTGATATTCGTAATAATATCACCTCCGTTTTCCACTTTATCAATCGGAACTTGATATACTAAAATGCTGTTGTATCCTGATGTAAATTCTTTTCGTAACCAAACAAATTTGTCTTTCACCATGTCGTATTTGTATCCAAAACCAATTTGAAGACTAATCCCAAACTTTTTTTGTAATTGCTCATCTGAAACTAGAGATTTCTTCATTCGAATTTGATTCTCAATGATTTCTGAAGCTTTAATCGTTTTGATAATTTCAGCCGATTTTTCTTCTAGAACATTCAAAACATCTTCTGTGTCGGTTCCTGAAATGAAGAAAATATTTTGTGGTTTAGCAAATTTGTTGGTATTTGAGGCAAATGCAGCTTCTTTCCCTTTTTTCACAACAATAATGTTGCGACTTTTGCGCACAAAACCTTCAAAAACTTTTGTTGGATACTGATTTAAAGTAAACAATGGTTCTTCTTGTGGTAAACCATCTACTGGAGCAGCAAATTTTTTACGAATACTATCACCAATTTCTCCATTCCATAAGTTATCGTCAATAATAATCGAAACATTATTGATTTTTCCATTGGATTCTGATAAAATGGCTTGAGCTTCTTCTTTAGAAGTTTCTTTACAAGACAAAAATAATAGGGCAACAAACGATAGAACTGCTAATTTTTTCATGGTGTAGATTACATTTTATCCGTTAATTTTTAATTTCATTCCGGGTTGTATGTTATCACCACTAATATCGTTCCATTTTTTTAGGTCTTCGATAGAAATGCCAGGAAATTGTTTTGAAATTGAAAATAATGAATCGCCACTTTTAACCGTGTAAGTCCCGTCGTTATTGGACTTAGAGTCGGAATTAACGATTACTTTTTTGTCTGAATAAATTTTTAATTTTTTTCCAGCTTGAATGGTATTGCCTTTTAAACCGTTCCACTTCTTAAGTTCGGAAATGGAAACATTGTACTTATCGGCTATTTTCCCTAAACTCTCGCCACTTTTAATCGTGTGAAACTGTGTTTTCCTTTCATATTTGGGCTTACTAACATAAGCTGAATCTGTTGAAGAAGAAATGGAATCTCTTGAAGAGGAAGCAATATATTTTATTTTTTCTTTATCCGATTCTAGATAATTCAAATAAGCATAAATTTTTTCTTCATTTGAAACAAACAATCCAATTTTATTTTTTGGCAAACGTAAATAATGTGGTTCATCTGCTTCAAAAGGAACTACTTTTAATTTATAAATCGGATTTAAGAATTCCAGTTGATCCATTGGAATATCTAATAACTCAGAAATTTGTTTGAACGACATTTGCTTTTTCACCATAATCGTATCGGTTTCGAAATACGTTAATGGCGCTTTTTTTGGCATAATTCCGTGTTCCTTTTTGAATTCGTAAATGTAAAAAGTAGCTAAAAATGCAGGAACATAATTCGCAGTTTCTTTCGGTAAATTTTTACGAATGTTCCAATAATTTTGGCTTCCGCCCGAACGACGAATAGCTTTTGAAACATTTCCAGGGCCGCAATTATATGCTGCTAAAACCATGCTCCAATCACCAAAAATTCCATACAAACTTGATAAATATTGACAAGCTGCTTCAGTAGCCTTTAAAGGATCATAACGCTCATCTACATACGAAGTAACTTCTAAATTGTATTGTTTTCCCGTAGGATACATAAATTGCCACAAACCTGAAGCACCAACTCTAGATTTCGCTCTAGGATTCAAAGCCGATTCAACAATAGCCAAATATTTCAATTCTAACGGAATGTTGTATTTTGCCAAATGCTCTTCAAACATTGGAAAATAATATTCTGAAATCGCCATTAAACGCTCGAAAGCTTTTGGACGATTTTTCAAAAAGGCTTTAATCGTATTTTCTAATGCTGGATGATATTCGATATTAAAAGGCGATTTAGCATCCATTTTTGCTAAACGTTTCTTTAATAATTCGGTAGATAAATCATAGCTTACCTCTGAATCAATGTCAATGGAAACAATGTCAGAAAACATATTTTCAGATAACTCTGCACTCGCCAATTCAGATATCCATCTTTCATCAATACAATTACTAGTACTGTGATTTACAAACGTTGTTTTCAAAGAATCCAAGTAGGACATTTTAGGCAACGGAAGTAAATTTTCTTTTTCTGCATTCTCTTGCGCAAAGCTAAAAAGTGACAGAAAAAGCGATGTTATTATAATTATTTTTTTCATTCTGTTTTTTGTTTTTTTGGGGTATGTTAATCATTAATAACTTAATAACCAACGTTTTATTGTATTCTTAATCTAAAATAGCTGCAATTCCAGGTAAGGTTCTGCCTTCCAGCATTTCTAACATCGCTCCACCACCGGTAGAAACGTAACTCATCTTTGGTTCTAATCCAAATTGTTTTACAGCCGCAACGCTATCGCCGCCGCCTACAAGTGAAAAAGCACCATTTGCAGTAGATTCTGCAATATATTCTCCTAAGGAAATAGTTCCGTTAGCAAAAGATTCCATTTCAAAAACACCTAATGGACCATTCCAAAGAATTGTTTTTGAATCTAATATAATTCGTTTGATAATTTCTAATGATTTTGGACCAGCATCCAATCCTTGCCAACCGTCTGGAATGTTTTTCACATCTACCACTTGCGTATTAGCATCGTTTGAAAACGCATCAGCAGCCACAACATCCACAGGTAAGTGAATTTGAACGCCTTTTTCTTTCGCTTGTTTTAAAATTTCGATAGCCAATTCTAATTTATCGTCTTCACAAATTGAATTTCCGATTTTTCCTCCCAAAGCTTTAATGAAAGTAAACGTCATTCCACCACCAATAATCATGTGGTTTACTTTATCTAAAACATTTTCAATCACGGTGATTTTTGAAGAAACTTTACTTCCACCTAAAATCGCAACCACTGGTTTTTCTGAATTTTTTAATACTTTTTCGATGCTTTCAATTTCTTTAGCTAACAAATAACCGAAGCATTTTGCATCTTGAAAAAATTGCGCAATAATCGTAGTTGAAGCATGTGCTCTGTGAGCTGTTCCAAAAGCATCGTTCACATAAATATCACCTAAAGAAGCTAATTTTTTTGAGAAATCCACATCTCCTTTTTCTTCTTCGGCATAAAAACGTAAGTTTTCTAATAATAAAATTTCGCCTGGTTTAAGATTTTTTGCTGCATTTTCAGCAATTTCTCCAATACAATCCGATGCAAAATGTACTTTTTGACCTAAAATTTCTTCCGTTTTTGAAACGATGTGTTGTAACGAATATTTCGCTTCAACACCTTTTGGTCTTCCTAAGTGACTCATTAAAATTACACTTCCGCCATCTTTCAATATTTTGTCAATTGTTGGCTTTGCTGCCTCGATTCTTGTAGCATCGGTTACCTTAAAATTTTCATCTAAAGGCACGTTAAAATCTACTCGGATAATTGCTTTTTTGTTATTGAAATTGAAGTCGTTAAGTGTTTTCATTTGTATCGAATTTTAATTTGAGCGAATGCAAATATAAATTATTGTATTTTAAATCTTTATAACAAATATCATATTTTGCATTTTTTTAAATTCTTCTAAAACCAACTTTTTGATTTCTTTTCTACCAATTTTGGTAATTTTTGATTAGGTTTGTTCCATGCTTTTCAAAGATATTTTAGGACAGGAACATATTAAAAATCACTTAACTAAGAGTGCCGAAGCCGGAAGAATTCCGCACGCTCAGTTGTTTGTAGGACCAGAAGGTTGTGGAACACTTCCGATGGCGATTGCTTATGCGCAATATATTTTGTGTGGCAATGTTGGTGGTGAAAATGTAGGAGAAAACACAGCTTGTAACCTAAAATTCGAACATTTTTCGCATCCCGATTTGCATTTTGTTTTTCCTGTTGCAGGAACTGATACCGTTAAAAGTCATGCAGTTAGTGATAATTTTATGGTAGAATGGCGCCAATTTTTAACCGAAAGTCCTTACGGAAGTTTATTTGATTGGTTGAAAAATCTCGGAATTCAGAACAAGCAAGGTTTAATTGGTGTTGACGAAGCTACTGAAATCAACAAAAAATTAGCATTAAAAGCTTACGAAGGTGGTTACAAAGTCATGATCATTTGGATGGCGGATAAAATGAATGGTTCGTCAGCAAATAAATTATTGAAATTATTAGAAGAACCACCAGCCAAAACCGTTTTCATTTTAATTACCGAAAGCACAACCGATATGTTACAAACCATTCTTTCACGTTGTCAAGTGATTGATTTTATTGGTTTGAGCGAAAGTGTAATTGCTGAAGCTCTGGTTTCACGTGAAAATTGTGAGCCAACAGTTGCGAAAAAAATCGCACATCAGAGCGAAGGTAATTATAACAAAGCTTTGCATATTTTACGAAAAGAAGACGATGAATTTCCGTTTGACGAATGGTTTGTGGAATGGGTGAGAAGTGCTTTTCGTGCCAAAGGAAATGCAGCAGCTATTAATGATTTAATTGCCTGGAGTGAAAACATCGCTTCTACCGGAAGAGAAACGCAAAAACAATTTTTACACTATTGCATTCACTTTTTCAGACAAGCTTTATTGCTTAATTATCAAGCGAATGACTTGGTTTTCTTAGAAACAAAAGTACCGAAATTTGAATTGGAAAAATTTGCTCCGTTTGTAAATGGTGCCAATATTTCAGATATTTACAAAGAATTAGAAGATGCTATTTACCACATTGAAAGAAACGGAAATAGCAAAATCATCTTAACCGATTTATCTATAAAACTAACACGATTAATCCATAAAAACGCATAATTATGATACAAGTTGCTCCTCTTTTAGTTTTAGCTTTTTTAGCCATCACTTTTTTACAATCTGGATATGATAAAATTAAAGATTGGAAAGGCAATGTAGAATG
>JAANMV010004816.1_pt1 | contig 10325 bp, 7 predicted proteins | sample 7279661 | NCBI WGS metagenome assembly JAANMV01 (sample SAMN14094540, study PRJNA606508) | bioreactor metagenome | isolation source: A lab-scale SPAN reactor treating ammonium-rich wastewater day 121 | place: Ireland: Galway | collected 2017-05-16 | reverse complement strand
CGCCGGCTCGTGCTGGCCCTCTGCGCCTGTACTCTCGCTCTCCCGGCCTTCGCAGCATGCGGCGGCGACGGGGGCGCTTCCGACACCGCTGCCGGTACTACGGCGGCGAGCAACACGCCGAACGGCGCCAACCCCGGCGCCTCGCCCGCGCTCGATGGGCCCGCCAGCAAATACTCGGTCGCCATCGATGACCTCGGCGTCAACTGGATCACCGACATCCCGTTTACGTTCGTGCTGGACATCGAGAACTACGCCCCGACACGGACGTTCCCCTCGGCCGATGAAGGCCGCACATTGCTGAACGAGTGGGGCTACCAGAGCGGCTACGAAACCGGCTACTCGCCCGAAGGCCGCGACACCGCAGTCCTCAACGGCGCCTTCTACGTCCGCGTCGAATCGCACCTTTTCGAGACCGAGAAGGGCGCCATGGCGGCCATGGCCTACTTCGAATCCATCATCAAGTCCACCGGCGCCAGCCCAATCAGCGCCGCCGCCGTCGGCAACGAATCAGCCGCCTACACCGCCACCTTCGGCACGATCGGCAAGTCCAAAGTGAACGCGGTCTACCATCACGTCATCTTCCGCCGCGGCAACCTGGTAACCGTGGTGCTCACGAAGGGCGCGGAGGGCTTTATGAAGGTCGAACCGGCCCGCGAGCTCGCCCTGATCGCGGATGCGAAGGCCCTGGGCCAGAAGCCGGCCATCGAACCAACCCCAACCAGCAACTACACGCCGGCGGCCGGCAACTAACCGGAGGCGCGATGCGCAAGAACCAGCCCCTCCTGATCCTTGGCGCCGGCCTGGTGTTGCTCGCCATGGCCGTCGTCGTCATTTTTCTCCTCAGCGGGAACAATGACGGCGACCCGGACGTTAGTAAGACCGTGAACGGCAACAAAGGCCCCGCGAGCACGGGCGGCACCCTCGGCGGCCCCGAGCCCATCGCCCAGCTGCCCGCCTCGAAGTACATCCCCCTCATCACCGAAGTCCCCGGTGAAAACGAGGTCAACGTCTCCGACACGTTCACCATGAACATCACGACCTTCACCAGCTCCTACTGGTTCATCAACGACCAGGAAGGGCAGGACCGCGCCCGCGAGTGGAAGATCGTCGACGGCTACCAGGTCTACTACCAGCCGGTCGGACTTTCCGCCCAGGTCCTCCAGGGCGACTTCTTCACGACCATCGAGACGTACCTCTTCGCCGACGTGGAGGGCGCAAAGGGCGCCTATACCCACCTCGCGAAGAAGATTGGTTCGCTGGCGGGCACGGAGGTCGAGAAGCCCCGGGGCCTCGCCAACGAATCGTCCGCGTACAGCCTGGTACAGGGCACGGTTGGGGTCTCGGATGTTGCGGCGGTCTACCACCGCTTCATCTTCCGCAGGGGCAACGCGGTCGTCAGCGTCCAGACGTACGGCGGCGAGCCGTTCATGACCATCGACGAGGCGCGCGAGCTTGCGGTTATGATTGACGACAAACTCCTCGGCCAGCGCCCGGCCACGGAGCCCACGCCCATCCCGACCCCGGCAATCATCGGGGTAGATGCAGATTGAGCGGATAGAACCGCGGGGAGGTTGTGTGCGCGCGCGATGGCTGGGCATCCTTGCCCTCGTTCTGGCCGCGACCACAGGAGCGGCAACCAATCACCTGGACGGCGCGGACGTCAGTGCGGCTGCCCCCGAGGCGTACGTCGACGTGCAGTTCGATACCGGCGTCTCGGCCCAGCAGCTGCGCGCCGACGGGCTGCCACCCACCCTCGAAGAGCAGGGCTTCCGCCGCCTGGCGGTGCCCCCCGGTAGGACTGCCGATGACTACCTGGCCGAGCTGCGCGCCCGCCCGGACGTCATCTCCGCGGTGGAGGACGCGCCCGTCTATGCCGCCGGCCTCCCGAATGACCCGTACTACGGCCCGAACCAGGCGCAGTACCTGGCGCTGACGGGCGCCCCCGGCGCCTGGGACATCCACACCGGCTCGAACCAGGTCATCGTCGCGGTCATCGATAGCGGCCTCGATGTCACCCACCCGGAGTTCGCCGGCCGCCTCTGGGAAAACCAGATAGACAACAAGAGCGATGGCGTCGACCGCGACGGCAACAAGTGCACGAACGACCGCTACGGCTGCCGCTACGTCTCGCTGACGACCGCGAACGCCGCCCTCTGCGGCTACACCAGCTCGCTGCCTACCGGCCAGGTCCTGGACGACATGGGTTCATCGCCCACCAACATCGGCAGCCACGGCACGCTCGTGGCCGGCATCATCGGCGCCGCCGGGAACAACGGCCAGGGCATCGCCGGAGTCGCCTGGAACGTCCGCCTGATGACGGTGAAGGTGCTCGATTGCCAGGGCGAAGGCCGCATGCCCGACGTCGCCGACGGCATCGAATACGCAGTCCGCAACGGCGCCCGCATCATCAACGTGAGCGTCGCCTCGAAGCCGGGCGACCAGGAGGCCGATAGCCCGCGGCTGCGGGCCGCGCTCCAGCTCGCGCAGGACCAGGGCGTCATCGTGGTGGCCGCGGCGGGCAACCACCCCCTCGGCTCCGCGCAGGTCGGCACGGCCTATCCCGCCGCCTACACGGAGTTCGCCAACCTCATCGCCGTCGGCGCCTCGAACAACCTGAACGACAACATCTGGGCCGCCTATTCGAACTACGGCCCGGCCATCGACTTCGCCGCTCCGGGGAACAAGCTGGTGAGCACCACCCGCACCGATATCGGCCTGGCCAACCCCTATGCCGAGATCGGAGACGCCCGCGACGGTTACGACGGCGGCACCAGCTACTCCACGCCTTTGGTCTCCGGGATGTTCGCGCTCATGATGTCGCGCAACTCGAACCTGTCCGCCGCCGACTACATCAAGGCGGCGCGTGATGCGGCCACCCCGGCCGAGCCCGCGCCCCACGGCCAGAACTGGGCTGGCTCGGGCATCATCAACATGGCCGCTTCCGTCGCTCGCATCCCCATGTCCATCAGCGGCGCGCCGCTCAAGGACTGGAAGGACGTGCCGGGGGGCACCGCGGTCCAGGCGATCGTCGACGGCGCCGAGTGCGGGAGCACGGTTGCCCAGGCATTCGGCCGCGCGAGCACCTACTCGATCAAGGTGAAGAGCGCGGCGGAGGCGCCCGGCTGCGGCCTTCCCGGCCGGACGGTCCAGCTCTACGTCGCCGGGTCGCCCGCGAAGCCCACCTTCACCTGGGGCGGGGCCAACCAGGACCTTTCCTTGCTGGGCAAGGATGTCAGCTCCGTCTCGCCCGGCCCCGGCGCCCTGGTTGTCCAGCAGCTGAACGGCCAGTGGTCGAACATCGTCCACCTGGAGCCGACCGGGAACCTCCCCGGCGCCGCCCCCGGGCTGCCCACGCCGTGGAACGTCATCTACCGCTGGGACCCGCTCAAGATGTTCCTCGATAAGCCGGGTGGCTACCGGCGCTTCGCGCGCCTGGCGCCCGCCTATGCGAGCGACTACCTCCAGATCCAGCAGTACGACACCTACTGGGTTGACGCACCGGCATCGAACATGTCGAGCCTGAACCCGAACCCGCCTCCGGGCCGGACGGTCGCCCTCGAGCCGGGCTGGAACAACTTCACCTACACCGGCACGGCCCGGGCGGTTTCCGAAGCCCTTGCCGGCGTCAAGTACACCCAGGTGCTGCAGTTCGATAACCCGACGAATACCTGGCTGTCGCACCTGCCGGGCCAGCCGCGCTACCTGAACGATTTCAACGGGCTCTTCCAGCTCAAGTCCTACTGGGTGTTCGTCACCGAGCCGGCCACGCTCGTGATGAATTAGCGCTGGAATCGCGCCGATACCGTCCGTTCCCTACCGCCAACCGCGTCGCTCCAAATACCCTCACCGTTCACCTTGCCAGGGGTTCACGGAGATGGACAGTTCGAATTGGGATGTCGTCGTCGTCGGTTCAGGGCTGGGCGGGCTCACCGCGGCAGCCTACCTTGCCGCGCTCGGCCGCCGCGTCGCGGTGCTCGAACAACACTACGTAGCGGGCGGCAACGCCCACGTTTTCCGGCGCATGAAGAAGTTCGAGTTCGATGTCGGCGTCCACTACGTCGGTGACTGCGGCCCCAACGGCGGCGTGACCCAGGCCTTCCGAGGGCTGGGGCTCGATACGAAGATCGAGTGGGTGGAGCTGGACCCCGACGGGTTCGACACCCTCATCTTCCCCGGCCTTACCTTCAAGGTGCCCGCGAGCTGGGACCTGTACCGCGAACGCCTGGTCGCCGCCTTCCCCGACGACGAGTCCGCCATCCACAGCTGCATCGACATCCTCCAGGCAGTCAACCAGCAGCAGGGCAAAATCAAGCTCCCCGTCGACCAGGCCGACCTCCCCCGGCTCATGCAGGAGGCGCCCGCCTTTCTCCAGTGGGGCATGCGGACGCTCGGCGACCTGTTCGAGGCCTGCGGTGTGGGCCAAAAGGCTCGCGCCGTCATCGCCGCCGAGTGCGGCGACTACGCCACGCCGCCTTCGCGCACGCCCGTCGCCCTCCACGCCGGCTTGCTCAACGGCTACTTCAAGGGCGCCTACTACCCGCGCGGAGGCGGGCAGGTACTGCCCGCGCACCTGGTGGATGTAGTCCGCTCGAACGGCGGCGACGTGCGCACCCGCGCCCGCGTCGAGCGCATCCTCGTGCAGGACGGCCGTACCTGCGGCGTGCGGCTCGATACCGGCGAGGAGTTCCACGCTCCGGTGGTCATTTCCAACGCCGACCTGAAACGCACCATGCTCGACATGGTCGGCGAGGAGCACATCTCGCCGGCCACCGCCGCGCGGGTCCGCGACTACCGCATGGCCCTGCCCTTCTTCGTCGTCTACCTGGGGCTCGATATCGACCTGCGCGAAACCATGCCCCGCACCAACTACTGGTACTACGACTCGTTCGACCTCGAAGGCATGTACGCCGACGCCACCGAGGGGCGGGTACCAGAGGACTTCTTCTGCTTCATCTCGGCCGGGTCGGTGAAGGACCCGGAGACAGGCGCGATCGCACCGAAGGGGTGCACGAGCCTGGAGATCATGACCATCGTGCCAGCGGACCACCGCCTCTGGAGCGTGGAGGAAGGGCCGGTGGCGGGGGAGCGCTACCACCGCAATCCCGGATACCGCAGCTTCAAGGACCAGCTGGCCGACCGCCTCATCGAAGGGGCCGAGCGCGTCATCCCCGGCCTGCGCGAGCACATCGTCTGGCGCGAAGCCGCTACCCCCATTACGCAGGAGCGCTACACCTTCGCCAGCGGCGGCACGTCCTACGGCATCGAGCTCGCCGTCGACCAGTTCGGTCCGGCCCGGCCCTCGCCGAAGACGGAGATCGAGGGCCTCTATCTGGCGGGAGCCAGTACGGTCTTCGGCCACGGCATCGCCGGGGTCATCCGCGGCGGCGTGGGCACCGCCAGCCTGGTCGCCGGGCGAGATCTGCTGGCCGAAGTCGCGGCCGGCGCGGTCTTCGGCGACCCCTCGAAGCTGACCGCCGGCGGCCCCGGCTGGGACCCGTGGGAAGCCAGCCGCTAGCGACTCAGTTGCAGGGCACGCCCCCCACCGAGACCGCGTGCGAGGCGGTCTGCGATGTTTCGTCCTTGAACAGCACCGTGAGCGAGACCGTGTAGCACCCCGGCGAGGGGAAGCTCACGGAAACGCCCGCGACCCACGACTCCGTGCGGGATGGCGTGGTCCAGGTCTGCTTCAGCACGTCCCCCACCGGCGCCGAAGCGTCGTAGAAGACCGCCGTCTCGCCCACCTCGGCCGTGGCTGGGCCGCTAATGGCCGCGTAGGGGCCGGTGGGTGTGGCGGTGGGCTCGGGCGTTGGCTCCTCCGTCGGCGTGGCCGTGGGCGCTGGCGTCGGCGTGTTCGCCGGTGCAGCCTGGGTGGCCGGCCGTGTGGTCGGGGTAGCGGTCGCGGGCGGCGTTGTCGCCGTGGCCGTCGGACTCGCGGCAGGTGAGGCGGCAGCGGTTGGCGAGGCGCTCGCGCCGCCTGCGTTGAGCGGCCCGGCGGTCCGCGTACCGGCGGTGGCTTCCTCCGGCGTGGGTGTCGCCGCAACGGGCGTGTCCTCGGCGGGAGCGGGCGCCGCCAACAGGGGCGAATCGCCGCCACCGTCGCCCCCATTCAGGAAGATGGCGGCAGCCAGCAGGCCGATCCCGGCGACCACGAGCGCGCCCCCGAGTGTGGTCATCAGGCGGGTGCCGCCAATTCCGGTCTTCCGCGCGGTGGCCGCCGGCAGGTAGCCGATGAGCCGCGCGAACCCGGTGACCGCGGCCTCGAACTCGCGGGGCTGTTCGATGTTGGCGGCGTGGCCGGCCTCGGGCAGGTGCGCTACCCGCACCAGGCCAGCGGGGAAACGCGCGGCGAAGGCGGCCGCGTTCGGCGCGAAGTCCGCATCGCGGTCGCCCACCACCAGCAGCATCGGCACGTCGAGCTCGCCGTGGCGCTCGTAGGCGTTCACCTCGACCACCAGCGACTCCGCCGTCCCCGCCAGGCCCGCTGGCTGGATGCGGTCGAAGTCGCGCGTCAGGAGGTCCTTCGTAATCGGGTCGAGCCGGCGGGAATGGGCCGGGTAGAGGCGGGTGTTCTTGAGGAAGCCCGTGCCCTCGGCTCGCACCCGCGCGGCCATCGCGAGCATCCCCGCGCGTGCAGTCTCGCGCCATTCGGGCGACCCCGCGGCCGAGCTGGAGTTGATGACCACGAGCCCGGCAAGCCGCTCCGGAACGTCGAGCGCGAACCGCAGCGCCAGCGCACCCCCGAGCGAGTGCCCGCAAAGCATGACCTGGTCATAGCCGAGGTGATCGAAGAGGTTGACGAGCCGCCGGACGGCCTGCTCCGGCGCATAAGCCGCCGACGCGATGGGCGCATCAGAGGCGCCGTGGCCCAACAGCTCGACCGTGACCACGGTGAAGTGCTCGCGCAGACCGTCCAGGTTCGCTTCGAACGATGCGGAACTTGCCGTGAACCCGTGGAGGAGGACAAGGGGGGGTGCATCTTGGGGATGCGGGTAGACCTCGTAGCCAATGCGCTGACCAGGTGCGCCGAAAAGCGGCATAGGCCGACTGTAGGTGCGGGACGGGAGAGGCGCAAGACGATCGGGCCTTGTTACACGGCACTGACGCGCATTCCGGCGCGGGTTACGATGGCCAGACTATGGAAATCGACTACGCAATCCTGGCCGACCACGCAGAGGTGGTGGGAAACAAGCTCTACCTGATGGGCGGTGGTTGGGACACGATGAACGCAGCCGATGTCCCTGCCCCGGTGCGCCTGGCGATCGCGAACGGCGTGCGGGTGGAATGGGAAGAGACGAACGTCCCCATCCCGCTGCTCATCACCATCGAAGACGACGACGCCCAGGAGATCGTCCGGATGGAAGCGCAGCTCAATGTCGGGCGGCCACCTAACCTGCCCGCGGGTGCGACCCAGCTCTCGCAGATGGCCGCGACGGTCCAGGTCTCGCTCCCGCGCTTTGGTGGCTACCGCGTGCTGGTGGTGGCGGGGACGGGCGAACAGGCAGTCCGGCGCTCGTTGCCGTTCCGGCTCGTACGGCGCCAGCGGCCGGGTTAATCGCCCACGCCGTTCAGTGTATCCACGACCCGGAAGACATCGCCGACTTCGTAGAAATTGACCGCAATGAGGTTCTGGAAGTGGCCCCGTTCGGCTTCGCACTGGCGCGCCCGTCGCAGGAGGAAGTCGTAGGCGTTGAGCACCTCGGCATCACTCGGGAGCGGCGTCAGCCGGGAAATCCAGTGGTTCAACTGGAAGAGGGGGCTCCCGGGCAAGCCCCGGTTCGGCCGGCAGCTGAGGTCTGCGACTGTGCGGAACCCATGGGGCGTCTCCTGCGTGAGCTTGAACCCATCGTGGTACCAGGGCGGGGCGGGCTCGTTGCCGATGTTCTCCGAGAGGATGAGCAACCGCCGGTCGACCTCGATCATTTGCCGAAGGGTGGGGAGAGGCTTGCCCTCCTCGAGCGTGTAGACGTAGTCGATCACATGGGTCCGGACGAAGGCCGCCTCCACGTCAAACGGCTCAACGTAATCCTGCAGGAAGATGATCACCACTTCGTTTGGGTTGCCATCGAGGAACTTTCCCAAACTGGTGAGCGTGCGGTCGAACGACGTGGCTCCCAGCTCGCAGAATGCATGGCACAGGTAGAGCGATTTCCGGGCGCCGGGCGGGATCGGCCCGATCGCGCTGATGAGGTTCTCCGCCGCCTGCGCGGCTTCGGCCCCCAGGCTCGACTCGACCCGCCCGGGGATGCCCTCGACCTCCGGGTCGGTGCGTACGCCCCGGTTGGTCGCGTAGCCGTAGTACACGTCGATCAACAGGCCGCGCACGCCGTCATCCAACTGGTCGCCGATGCCCCGCGTGTGTGAAGCGAAATACCAGCCCGGCTCTTCCGCGGCCGACATCGAGTTGTGCGTTGCGACAAAGGCAACCTCGTCGAGGCGCCGATCGCAGAGTTCGGCATGGCCGTTACACCGGTCGATCGGCGGCCGGGCGCTGGCCGAATCGGCCCGGAGCGCGTCCCGGTTCACCCAGAAGACGAGCACCATGCCCACGAGTCCTGCCATCAGCCCGGCGCCGGCGAAGACGCGTGGCAATGCGCGGAAGAATACCGGTGTGGCCGGCCCGGGCGCCTCCTCCCGGGCGCGCGCGATCCCGAGCGCCCGGAAGACCTCGCTGCCGCCCAGCGAGAGCATCGCCAGTCCCAGAGCCTGGGCGGCAACCCGGAGCGACGGTCCGGGAGCAACCAGGAACAGCAGCCCGGCCGTGGCCACGCCGGAGGCGAGAACCACCCGCGTGGCGCGGCGCTTCCAGGCCGAATCGAGCATGCGGGCGGCCCGCTCCACCCGTTCCCGCGCTGTAACTCCCTCACGCGTGCTCGCCGCCACGGTGATGATGGCGACCCCGGCCAGCGCCTGGATCCACATCCACCAGACGAGGCCCTCGGCATAGATCTCCCAGGTTGCGGCCGAGGCATCGCCGACCACCGGGTTGCCGCCGATGCCCCGCCGGATCATGTCGGCGACCACACCGACCGAAAGCCAGACCGCAACGGACCCGCCAACGAGGGTGAGCCCGGCTGCCATCGCTGCGCGGCGGCGCGATCGTGCGACCGCGAACGACCCGGCCAGCTTCGGTCCGAATGATGATGATCAGGCGGCTAACGCCGGAACCCAGGAAGGGACGCCCGGCCAGGTCACGCTGGAAGGTGGCGAAGGCTCGCCCCTCACTGGGAACGGCGAGGCTCAGGTGAACGGCACGAAACTGGATCAAGCCACGGGCACTCAAAAAGTTCCGGCGGCCGCGGCGCTGGCTGGCGGGTCCGCAATCCTGGCGCTGGTTCCCGTTCCCCGGTCAGAGCTGGAGGCGCGCTCGTCACGTGACCCGGTGACCAACCGGCAGCTGCGCGCCCTAATGTCCTGCAGCAGCACGTCCTCCAAGCGGCTGCAGCACATGCGAGACCAGCTGGCTCAGGCCACCCGCAGCGGCCTGCCGCGGGAATGGTTCTGCCGCCTCACGGATGAAGAGCTGGAGATGGCAGCTGCGGCCGCACAGGCCGACGCCCACATCGCCCAAGGCCAGATGGGCAGCGCGGGGTACTACGCCCTCGAGCGCCTGATCGGCGAACCCCTCACCATCGCCCGCCTGACCGGCAAGGGCAGCGAACCCGCCACGCAGGCGCCGCTCGGCCACGCCTACGAGGTCAAGAATGCCGGCCAGCCCCCCATCCCTCGCACCGAGCCAGAACCCGAACGGCCGGCCCAGACTATCGAGGTCGGCACCCGCTGGGAGCACAAGACGACCAAAGAAAAGATCGTAACCATCGTCGACATTACCGGCGGGAAGATCGAACTCCACACTGGCGAAATCCTCTTGGGCTACATGCTCACGCGCGACTACAAACGGGTGAACTGATGACCACCCGTTCCAGCCCAGCGTCGTCAAGCGCCTCCGGCAGCTCCCACAGGGAGAAGCGCACACCGAAAGACCCATCGAACTGGCCCTGCCCCGCACCCTTATGCCGTCCCTCAGCGTGCACCGCTACGGGTTCCTCAACACGGCGGCAACCAGCGCCCTGTTCATCTATCAGGAGCGCTGGTGACCATCTCCTGTCTGTATGGCACGACCCGGCGATGTAAAGCCACGCTGAGGACCGGACTTTCACATGTGCGCTTTGCCCCCTCGAATTGCCTCTTTACCACTGAGAGTGGGTTGTCTCTCAGTGCTCAGCACCTGACACTTCGAGAAATTGACGTGTGGGCGGGTGGAAAAGGCTTACTGAGCAGCTCAAAGCAGACCCAGAAGGCCTCCCCGCCCCACCGCACGGCCTGAC
>JAANMV010004813.1_pt1 | contig 10327 bp, 12 predicted proteins | sample 7279661 | NCBI WGS metagenome assembly JAANMV01 (sample SAMN14094540, study PRJNA606508) | bioreactor metagenome | isolation source: A lab-scale SPAN reactor treating ammonium-rich wastewater day 121 | place: Ireland: Galway | collected 2017-05-16 | reverse complement strand
CGCGCGCCCCAGTTCGCCTGAACCACCGCAACACAGATGCGGGGAGGCATCGCCTCCCCGCATTCACCCGCATCCCAACTGCGCAATCGGTCTTCAGACGTTTCATGTTCGCCATGGTGCGGCAGGGTCCGGTGGAAGGCCGCATACCTCGGCTTTAGAGACCGGTCGCTCACGTGCGCCACCCGGGGACGGCGTCACCCCCGCATTCCCGACCATGCGGCCCAGGGCACCCCAGGTGCCCCCCAAAGGAGCCCCATGAACCGAACCTGCCTGTTGGCCGCCGTGCCCGCCCTTCTGCTCGCCCTGAGCCTCACGGCCACCGCGCAGGACAGCGGCCTGACCGTCGAGACCGAGATCCTGCCCGAGCGGCCGACCATGCTTGGTCCCGCCACCGTCCAGACCGCCCCGCGGCCCTGCCGTTCGTACTGCGTCACGCCCTGAGTGTCTCATCTCCCCAGGGACGCTCCCCAAAACGCCCTTCTGGACGATAAAGATGGGACGTAGACGGCACCTTGTACCCGTCCCCAGCCTGCTTCCAGGTCGAACGCTGGCTCACAGCGCCGTGCTGCACGCCCATTCACCCTAACCTCCTCGACTGTGGTGCCTGTCCTGGGCAGACCCTGCATGCGCCGCTCCCATTTTGCCATTTAAGCCGCCAAGCGCGGCTCATTCCTTTGCAGATCCAGGGGGCTTGCGCCGCACGGTCACCACGATATGCAGGTGCAGCAGCACCGACCACCGAGGCACCTTACTGCCCCTCCACATCGGTCACCTGCCCTTGTCTTTCCCGCATCGGTTTTCCAACCGCCAGACGGTCGGTCCAGGTGACGCCATACATGACTGAGGTGCCCAGCCCGCCCAAGCGGTGCTGGACCAGTAGCAGGCATAAATCAGCGATTTCGACCCACCTTCGCTGTCCATAATGGGTGGGTGTCCTTGCCTCAATTCGACGCTGGCCGGTATGCCACAGGTGAACTGCTTAAGCAAAATTCCCATGTCCGGGTCTACCGCGCGGTTGACCAGGAAAGGGAGACTCAGGTCATTTTGAAAGTCCTGAGGGATGACACCGATGAACCGGCTGTGGCTGATGCCATGTTCGACCGGGAAATGGCCGCGCTTGAACTCCTACAACATCAGCACATCGTCCGGAAGCTGCGCGCATTTCGGGAGAATGACGCCCCCGTCCTCGTGTTGGAGTACGTCCCAGACGGACAGACACTGGAATCCCGCGTTGCTCAGGGTACACGGCCTCCCCTCGAGTGGCGCATTCAGGCCCTCCAGGACATACTCCAGGCAGTGCAACATGCCCACAGTCAGGGGGTCATTCACCGGGACCTGGGCCTTGGGAACATTCTGTTCGACACCGACGAACAAACCGTCAAACTCAGCGACTTCGGCATCGCCAAGCTCCAACGCGCCCTGGAGTTGAGCTCCTCACAGACCCTGCGTGGCTTCTACACCTTGCCTTACGCCGCACCCGAACAGGTGCGCGGGCATGAACCCAGCACCCGCAGTGACCTGTACAGCTTTGGGGTCGTCATGGCGGCTGTTCTCAGCTGGACCGTTCCACCTCCCACGTTCGAGCGTTCGAACCTGGAAGGCGTCCTGAACCCCTTTGCCAGAGAAGTAGACGCCAAGAGCTATCAACGAACCCTTGCCTATCTGCGCGACCTGCTTGACCTGGACCCCAGACTGCGCCCCACGGCCCACGAGATGCAGGAGGTCCTCAAGCTGCTGGCCATCGCGGCCGGGCCATCCAAGAGGGTCGTCCTCCGACTCAGCCAGAAATCTCAGGAAGTCCTGCGCCAGCTGGACCTCACCCGGTTTCAAGCGGCGGATGATCTCAACACGCACCTGAAAGGCCTGTACAAGACCGCCGTCGACAAAACCACGGGTGAGCCCACGTACGTGCTGGAGTTGTACGGTCAGTCGCTGCAATTGCTGCTGCGGCCTGAAAACCGGTCCGGAGCGCCAGAAGACAGCCTCTTCATCTCCAATGTGGAGCAGCCCCCATCCGAGGCGTTGGGGCGCCGCCGAGCCGGCGCGGATGAACTGGCCATCACCGTCAGTCTTGCCAACAGCGCAGACCCTTCCGTATCGGCCCTGCCCCTGATTGACGCTTTGCGCCTGCGCCACCAGGAACGCGAAGATCTCAAGGTGTCGCAGGAGGCCCGCAAGGCATTCTTGCAGGTCCCCCAGACCATCGCGGACTTCAGGCGACAACAGCTGAAAGGGCTGCAGGTGACCTACCAACCCACCGCCGCGTCCGGCGGACGCCGGCCCCTCAAATTGACGACTGGACAACTCGTCACGGTCCAACTGAAAGGCGCCGCACGCACGCACCTGACCCAGAGCCTGGCCATACCAGGTACCGGGAAAGACCTGTGGCGCCGGTTCAATCAGGCCTTCAAAACCGATCTCGGCGAACGGGCCAACGTGTTTATCAAGCAGTACAAACGGCCCATCGGCACCGTCGAGAGTTTCGACCCGCGGACGGGCCGCCTTCAACTCAGGCCGTTCCGACGGAGCACGCTCCCCCGGCAGGGCGAACTGCAATTGATCGACGCCGCGTCCAGTTCCTCCTTGCTCCGGGAGGAGGAAGCCATCGACGCGTTCGTTGAAGGCAGTTACGTCAACCCGGAACTGGCCCGGCGAATCATGGACCCCGCCACGAACGACCTGAACGAGACCAAGCCCCGAACGCCGATTCAAGCGCAGCTTGATCCGGAGGGCGAACATGCCCGCATTCTCGGTCAGGCCCTGGCAGCTGAGGATTTCTTCCTGGTTCAGGGGCCTCCCGGGACGGGCAAGACGACCTTGATCGTCGATCTCATCGGTCAGATTCTCGCTGAGAATCCGGCGGCTCGCATCTTGGTCACATCCCAATCGAACAAGGCAGTCGACACCATCCTCAGCCGTCTGGCCGACCTCCACGCGCCCTGGCGGTTCGTTCGGTATGCCAGTGAAGCCTGGGCCGACCAAAGTGAATTGCCGAGCTATGAGGAAAGTTACGAGCAGTGGCTGCTGAAGGCGAAGGCCCAGTGTGAGGAAGCCCTGATGACCTATACCCCGCAAGGCACTGAGCAGCCCGACGCTGTCCGGGAAGTGCTGCAGGACTGGGTCACGTATATGGGCGCCAATAAGGAACTGCAAGCCGACTTTCTCGCGGGCACCAGCGTCTTCGGAGCCACCTGCTCCACGGCCGCCGTCATGCAGCGCACCATGAAACTCACCCAGTTCGATTGGGTGATCTTCGACGAAGCCGCCCGGGCCACGGTCGCCGAATCCCTGATCCCGCTGATCAGAGCGCGCCGCTGCGTCATGGTGGGAGACCACAAGCAGTTGCCCCCGTACCTGGAGCAGGCCACGGCGGCCGAACTCCGCCAGGCCGGATTCAATGAGGCTGAGGCCAAACGTTCACTGTTCGAGAAGCTGTTCGAGGAGATCCGCGACCGCAACCGCCGCAGCCTCCAGACCCAGTACCGGATGCACTCGTCCATCGCCAAGCTCGTCGGGAACGTGTTCTACTCCGATATCGGGGGGTTGGACACGGGCATCCTGGACACGGAACGGCCCATGCCCATCCCTGAATTTGACGGTCCTTCCCGGGTGTACTGGGTGGACGTGCGCACCGCGCCCACTCCAGAATCCAGCACGACCAGTACGTTCAACGCCGGGGAGGTGGGGGCCGTCCGGGACATGCTCCAGCGACTGTCGCAGGGGTTACCTGCGGACGACGTCCTCAGCGTCAGCGTGATCTCTCCATATGCCGCGCAGGTGCGCGCCCTCCGGGACGACATTGGACGATCGAGCCATCAGTGGCCGAATCTCCAGATTCGGACCGGCACGGTCGACGCTTTTCAGGGGGAAGAGGATGATGTCGTGATCTGTTCGCTCGTGAAAACGGCGGGCGAAGCGGAGTTCGTGACCGATCCCAACCGGTTGAACGTGACGTTCTCCCGCGCCAAGAGCCTGCTGGTCATCATCGGGAATTACGCGGAGGCTCAGGCGCACCACCGCCTGGCCGAAGTGATCCACCCGACGTTTATTCCCGCTGGTCAAGTCTGGGCCGGACCCCAGGTCGCTCTGGCAGGCGGTCAAGCATGACGACCCTGGACCACTTGTTTACAGAGAACGTCGCGCTGCCCGTTCATTCCTGGTCGGTTGAACTCACCTTGGAAGAGGACCGCCCGTTGCAGAAGCTGGAAGAGACGATCTTGCGCCTCGCTCAGGCGGGTGTACAGGAATTCGCACGGTTCGTCCAGTTGCTCGGCGTGGAGGAACGCCACCTCGCCCAGGCGTTTGGGGCACTGCGACTCAAAGGGGCGCTCGGCGCCCAGAACGGCATGTACGAGGTGACAGCTGAAGGAAGCCGGCTGCTGGAAAAGGCCGCGCAACGGACCCTGCGCAATGTTCGCGTTCGGCTCTGGCACGACCCGTACACGGATACGTTCGGCTGGGCCGACTTTGACCATGACGACATGCTCAGCAGCGCGGAGCAGCGCGACAGCGGCCTCCGCGCCCTCCCGTCTCCAGTGGAGCTGCGTCAGGACGACTGGCATGGGCGTCAGCGAGAACTGCAGGCCCTGATTGATCAGACGGGCCTGCCGGATGATCCGGATGATTTGCAGGTTCCACCGGCGAGATACCTCGTGAGCATCGCGCCCTCGGGCTACATCACCATGTTTCTGCCGGTCGAACTGGACGTGCTCCGGAACCCACAGTCGGGGCAGCTGGTGTATTTCCTAAAGAGAAACGGCAAGCCGGACCGGACGACCTCGGTGGCACTGGCGGACCTGGCGGAACGGAACATCGACATCGTCGAACTCGAGCCGCTGAAAACCCTGCCGCCAGAGGCTCAGCGGCTCATGGACCAGTTAATCACCCTCTGCCGCAAGGGAGAGGTGCCAGAGTCGGAGAAGATTCCGGAGCTTCTGAGCAAGGGCCTTCCCCTCGCCAAGAAGGTGATCACGCTCATGGGGTCCTTCCGCCCGGGTGAGCGTTTCGATCTGACCGCCCTCCTCACTCTGCGGTCCCTTCTTTGGAAGAAGCCGGAACTGCATGCACGAATTGTGCTCAGCGGCCAGGCGGATGGCAGCGGCCCGCCAGCGGAAGTCCAACAATTCCTGGATCAGTTGCAGGAAACGGAGAATTTGCGTCCCCGAGTCGAGATTCGTGAACTCCCGGATATCCAGGTGCAGGGGGTGGTCGTGGACGACATGTGGGGACTCATTGAACTGCGTCGACTCACGCCCCATCCCTGGAAAAGGGAGTATGCGGTGCCCTACCTGGAGATGCGGTACGTGAAGAACAGGTCTGACCTTCAAATATTCCAACAGGGCTTTTGAAGGTTGGTTGCGCGTCCGGGGCGAGTGGTCTATGACACTCAGGGTCAGGTGCACGCTGTGAGGCGCAGGGTGCCGGGCCGCCATCTGGCCGTCGGCGCGGCCCGCGCCTGAGTGGGGAGGCGTCCAAGTTCTTGGACAGGAGCAAGGCCGGCATCCGGTCATCCACTTGCTCCAGATCCGGAGTGGGCCGCCGTGTCACGATCGTGCAGGACTCCAGCGGGCCCTCCGGCGTCACGATCCGGTTCCAGAGCCCCGCGACCAGCAGGGGCTTGCCGTCCGGCCGGTCGATCCGCGTCCGGGTTTTCGAGCCGAGTAACTCGGGCCACTCCCAAAAGCTGGCAAGTGGAATCACGCAGCGCTGCCGCCCCTGGAAGGCGGCCCGGAGCATCGGCTTCTCCGTCAGGTTCTCCGCGCGGGCGTTGACGGTCGCGTACTGCTTCGCCTGCTCCAGGGTCATCCCGTGCGGAACCAAGACCCAACGACTCTCGTGCGCATCCCAGCCTCCCGCCACCCGGAGAACAAACATGATCGGGTCCGTGGGGCGCACCTCGGGACGCCGGGACCGCTTTGACTGGCCGATCCCGAACAGCCCGTCCAGCGTCTCCCACCCCGCTGGTCGGAAGTCATCGTCTGCACGGCGCCTCGGCGTGGTAGAGCGGGCCATTGCCGACCCTTGGGACGGGCTGACATGGAGGATCGTGCCGTCAGCCCACCAGGCCCTGCACCCGGCAGGTCGACTGGTCCATGTGTGCCGCACCCTCACGGTCAACACCGGCCGCCCCACCCGGCAAGGCGCTCCTAGAATCAGGCCCATGACCACCGCTGCCACGGCCCCGAACGATCCTCACCTGATCACGCCGGCCGCCCTGGAATTTCTGGACAAAGTCCTCGGCCTGGCGGGCACAATGGCCCCCCACACCCGACACGCCCGGTTTCTCGACGCCGCCGCGACCAGTGCGCTGGGCGGCCTGATCGACGGGCTGGACGTGTACTACCGCCGCCTGCGCGACTTGATTGATCCAGCCAGCACAGCCCCCAGCGAAGCGCACAAAAACCGCGAATGGCTGGATGCTTTTCTGGGGGGCTGCCCCCTCACGGCTGAGCAGGTCGGGTTCAACGGCCTGCTCAAGGACGTCCGCAACCTCAGCGTGCACAACAACGGACGCGTCGACGAAAAATTCATGCGGCGGTGGGGACATCTCGGTCACGCCACGCTCGGTGAACCCTTCCCCGTGCAGCTGTACGCTGCGCTCGCCGCCCCCGCGCTTCAAATGACGGTGACGACCTACGACGCCCTCGTGCTGCAGCAGGCCCCGCACCTCGGGATCCCCTTCTCCCTGGACCGTCAACGGAAACTCGGGGCGGTGTACGAGGAGTTGGAGGACATGATCGGAGCCACCCGCGAGGAGTGGACGACCGTCACCGACAGCATCGAGCACTTCAACGCCTCTCCCCTGCCGTACACGTTCGCCGGGGTGGATGCCCGGTACTCGCAGCAGGGGTTCGGGCACCGCTGGCTGGATCACGAGACCGAACTTGGCCTGTACGCGTTTTCAAGGCGTATGGCCATCGCCGGGCCCTTCGCGGACGAGGCAGCCCTGGGCGCCTGGCTGCGTGGGCCACGGATACCCGCCGACCAGATCGCACGGCAGTGCACCGATGAGCACGGCTGGCTCAGCGTCGACACCCGGGACGGCCCGAGCGTCTATGTTCACCCGGACGACTTCCCCGACCTGTTCGACGGGCCGAAGTCAATCGGGGGGTGAGGACGGTGGCCTTCCCTGCTGGCCTCAGGGCACCAGCAGGTTTGCCAGGGCCGGCAGCATGGGGGTGATCGCCCCGAGGTGGCCGGCCGCCAGTGCCATGAACTGGGCGTAATGGGCGGCGAACGCCGGCTGGCCCTGAGTGGCCCGCATGGCGGCGAGGTGCGCGCGCAGCTCGTGGAGCGTGACCGCGTCCTCTATTACGGCGGTCAGTGCAGCCTCCACCTCGCCCAGGACGTCACCGTTCGCCTGGGCATGCACCACGTTGCTCGACCGGTCCGTGGAGTGGTGATTGACCCGGCTGTTCGGGCCGTGCAGGTTGTAGGTCACGGTGGACGGCGCCGGGGCCGGCTCCCGATTGCGAACATTGCGCACATTCAGCTGGTAATGCGCAGGCAATCCGTGGATTTCACTGAAGTAACGGACCTCCAGGATTTCAAACTGCTCGGTTCGGCCGCTCGGCAGCGCACGTTCCAGGGTGTCGCCTTCCTCAAAATCGATCTCCGGGCGAATGATCACGCAGAGGCCGTCGGAGACCGGCGACGTGCGAAGGTCCTCCACTACGGACGCGTCGGCCTTCACCAGGCGGAACGTTTCGGTCAGGATGTCACTCAGGTCCACCGGCATGATCTAGCTCATCGCCCCAGCGGCTTCGGCGAGCTGAGCAAGGAGCGGAAGCAGGGGTAGCAGGACGCCCAGGTGATCGGCAGCGGACGACATGAACGCGGAATAGCTCTGCAGGAAGCTGCGCTGGTTGCGCCGCTCACTCATTTCCTGCACCAACGCCTGCAGTTCAGTCAGGTGGTGCCGGTCCTCGACGGTGGCGTTCAGCAGCTCGGTGAGTTTGCCGAACACCTCCTCAGGTTGGAGGTGGACGACGTTCGTGGAGTGGTCGGTGGAGTGGTCGGTGGAGTGGTGGTTGACCCGGCTGTTCGGGCCGTACAGGTTGTAGGTCACCGAACCCGGGGTGATGGCCGGTTTGGGCCGGGCCACATTGTGGACGGTCAGGACGTGGTGCTCCGGGATGGCGAGGTACCTGCTCTTGTACTCGACGTCTTCAATCAGGAGCGTTTCTGTTTTGCCATGCGGCAGATCCCGCTCCAGGCGGTCGCCTGCTTCGAACTCAGCATCCGAGGCGTAAAAAGTGATGGTCCCGCCGTTGACCCCTTCCGTTCTGAGGCCGTCGATGACCGTGCCGTTCGCTTTGCGCAGCCGGTACGTTTCGCGTTCCAGCACCCGGTAAGGATTCGTCATGGTGCCCACAGTGTACGGGTGCGAGCATGCCGTCCAGACTGCAATCAGGGAGGCGGGGTCAGGCGTCCAGGCTGGGGTCAGCAGGGACGCGATACTCGGTGCCGTTCAGGTCGGCCACCCAGTCCAGGTCGTGCCGGGTCCAGACGAGTACCTCACCCGCGGCCACCCCGCAGGCCGTGCGGGCCGCAGCGGCGGACGGGTAAGGCCCGAGGGACAGCACTACCTCGCCGGTTTCCTGATCGACGACCGTGACATACACCGGAGCACCCTGGGCGGACATCCCACCAGCGTACTGCCGTGCCCGGCGTCAAAGCGGGACGGCGTTCACTGTGGCGCAGATGCGGCCCCGCCCCGCGTGTTTGGCGGCGTACAGTTGCTCATCGGCGGCCTGCAGCACCTGTTCCCCCTCGCCCTGGACCGAGACGAGCCCACCGGACAAGGTGATTCGGGGGCTGGAGAGCGGGACGGCACGGGCGAGGTGCGCCACCACTGGCGGGTCTCGTTCCCTGGCTGGGGCTGCTGGGCGTCACCGCCGTGCTGTGGGTGGCCCTTCACCTGAGCCGGGTCGCGGGCCGCGGGTACCACCAGAGCGATGACCGCTGGCCCGGCCTGGCCGCCCTGGCCGCCGCCCTGACCGTCGTGGCGTTCCTCCTTGCCCTGGAACAGCCCTACGCCTGGGGCATCGGGCAGGCGCTCCTCGCCGTGATGATCGCCCTGGACCAGCTAGTCTCTGAACGGCCCACGACGCGCTGGTCCTCCAGGTAGATCCAGGGGCTCGCCCGTGCTTATTCCCCACCGAGATCAAGGTTGTCGAACGCGCCGGCGAGGATCTCCCCGACCCGTTCGCGGATCACACCAGGTTTCTCCTGGAAGCTCCCGGTCAGGCGGATGTCGGCGGCCTTGGCTGCGGTCAGGGCGACTTCAGTCTCGGCCCCGTAGACGGCCTGCACGGCGGCGGTGACGTCGTCCTCGATGGCGCGGATGACGCGGTCCATGTCGGGGGTCGGCTCCTTGACGGGTTTGCCTTTTTCGTAGCGCACGCGGGGGGCGGGTTGTGCCAGGCGGATCTCGATCTGCCGGGTGAAGGCGGGTGTCGGAACGTCGTTTACGTCCTGGGCGGATTGAGTCATTAAAATTTCACCTCATAGGTAGGTTGACACGAGTTAACCCCCCGGCGCAACCTAAGGTCACCCCGGTCACCTTCTCCCGCGTCTTCCCATACCGGGGCTCCTCCACACCCCAAGGAGCCGCGCATGCCGCCAGAACTCACCCCCACCCGCACCCGCCTGCTGAGCCTGATCCTCAGCCTCGGACAGGACGCCACCACCACCCGCGTCGCCGAAAAAGCCCGCGTCAGCAAAACCGCGATCAGCAAAACCGTCACCGCCCTGCGCACCCTCGGCTACCTCGAGGAGGCCACCGGCCGCTACGCCCCGCTGACCCTCACCGACCGCGCCCGCCAGATTCTGCAGATCGGCATCCCCATCTACGGCCAGATTGCCGCCGGCCGCCCCATCCTCGCCGACCAGGCGCCCGACCAGACCACCCCCAGCCTCGACGCCCTCCTCGGCGTCCGAGACGGCGACTACCTGCTCGAAGTTCGCGGGGACAGCATGACCGGCATCGGCGTCATGCACGGCGACTGGGTCCTCGTCCGCCCCGCCAGCACCGTGCAGGACGGCGAGGTCGCGGTCGTTCTGATCCCGGGCGAGAACACCGCCACGCTCAAACGAGTCCTGCACTTCCACGGTGAAGTGATCCTCAGCAGCGAGAACCCCGACCACCCCCGCATGAGTTTCCCCGCGGAGCAGGTCGTCATCCAGGGCAAGATGATCGGCCGCGTCGGCATGGTTCCCGCCCGCGCCACCGTGCCCAACCGGAGCCGGGACTGAGCATGATCGCCTGCCTGAACCTCACCCCCTGGCCGCTCGTGCTGCTCCAACGGCAGCACCCGGGCGTGCC
>JAANMV010004810.1_pt1 | contig 10335 bp, 9 predicted proteins | sample 7279661 | NCBI WGS metagenome assembly JAANMV01 (sample SAMN14094540, study PRJNA606508) | bioreactor metagenome | isolation source: A lab-scale SPAN reactor treating ammonium-rich wastewater day 121 | place: Ireland: Galway | collected 2017-05-16 | reverse complement strand
GATCGTAGAGGGGCCGCTTCTGGTCGTCAGTGAGGACCTCGTAGGCCCGGTTGATTTCCTTGAATTTCTCGGCCGCATCCTCAGAGGGGTTGCGGTCCGGGTGGTATTCCATCGCGAGCTTGCGATAGGCCTTTTTCAGTTCCTGGGCGTCGGCGGAACGGCTGACGCCAAGCACCTCGTAGTAGTCGCGCTGTCCGGTGGCCATGGTGATTAGCAGTGTAGCAAACCGAGTGCTAAGGGTTTGAGCGATCGGCACGGCGGGGACGCGGCAGGCGAAGGACCCTTAGAATCGGCGCGTGCCGCGGTTGCCTGACGACGTCGTGCCGGTCTTCGAGCGTTTCGTTCGGGGGCCCTCGGTGGTGCGGGAGGCGGTGAACGGGGTAGGGCCCGCGGCGATCTCGCGGCCGGGCAAGGGAGGCTGGTCGATCCGGGACGTGCTGGTGCACCTTTCGGATGCGGAGCTGGTGCGGGCGACCCGGTTCCGGCTGATCCTGGCGGAGGATGAGCCAGCGATATTCGGGTTCGAGGAAGACAGGTGGAAGCGGAAGCTGCAGTACCTGTGGCGCAGCCCGGAGGCGGCGCTGGCGCTGTTCGATGCGTTGCGGTTCACCAGTGCTGAGCTGTTGCGGCAGTTCGACGCGAAGGCGTGGGACCGTGCAGGCATCCACGAAAGCGAGGGGCCGCTGAGCGTGCGCGAGCTGCTCGTGCGCGGGGCTGACCACGCGGAGTTGCACGCGGACCAGATCCGGGAGCTTCGGCGGCAGCTGGAGCCGCCGCCAGGCTGAGACCACGACACGAGGGCCACGGCTGTCCCGGTGCGCAAAGCAAGGGCCGGTGGCATCATGCCCGTAGCCCCTGCCGGGATAGCGCGTGATTTCAACTGACCCGTCGTGCCCCCGTGGGAGCGCCGCCTGATGACGGTGTCCTCCAACATTCGCCGGCCGGAGAGGCCGGGCTGGCGGCGCAACCTCCTCTTCATCTGGATTGGCGTGTTCGTGGGGCTGATGGGCGCGAACTTCGTGTTTCCGTTCATCCCCTTCTACATCCAGGAGCTCGGCGTCACTGACAAGTCGGAAGTGGCGTTCTACACGGGACTGACGGCGAGCGCGACGGGGCTTTCGCTGACACTCACCGCGCCGATCTGGGGGTCTTTGGCCGACCGGTTCGGGCGGAAGCCGATGTTCCTGCGAGCGCTGATCGGGGCGGGGATCCTGATAGGTGTGATGGGGATCGCGCAGGCGGTCTGGCAGCTTGTGCTGTTGCGGTTCTTGATGGGGGCGTTCGCGGGGACGATGGGGGCGGCAGCGGCCCTGGTGGCGGCGGGCACCCCGCGGGCACGGGTCGGCTATGCGCTTGGGATGCTGCAGACCGGGCAGTTCACCGCGAACATGCTCGGGCCAGTCATTGGGGGGCTGGTGGCGGCAAGCCTGGGGATCAGGGAGTCGTTCATCTTCTGCGCCGGCCTGTACGTGATCGCTGCTGTGCTGGTGTACATCTTCGTGCGGGAAGGTGAGCCGGATGACGAAGAGGGCATGGAGGACGGTGCCCCGGCAGCACGCCACGGCAGCGGGGGGCTCGTGGAGAACCTCAAGCTCGTGGTGAAGGAGCGGCAGGTGATCCTGATGCTCCTCCTGCTGTTCGTGCTGTGGTTGAGCACGACCTTCGTGCGGCCGGTGATGCCGCTGAGCATCGACGACTTCGCCGAGTCGAGCGCGAATGGGGCGGACCGGGTGCACTTCGAGCTCTTCGGATGGGAATCGGACCTGAAGGAAGAGGCAGCGACCGGATTTGTATTCAGCGTGATCGGGCTGACGAGCACGATTGCGGCGTTTTCGCTGGCGCCGTTGGGCGAGCGGCTGGGCTACCGGAACGTGGTGGCGGGGGCAGCCCTGGTGACGGGGCTGTTGTACCCGACGGTCGCGTTGGCGGACAGCCTGCCGGCGTTCATGGTGTTGCTCGGGGCGGTGGGGATCTTCCAGGGGGCGATGGTGCCGGGGACGAACGCGCTGATCGCGGCGAGCGCGCCCGAGGGCAAGCAGGGGAGCGCGTTCGGGCTGGCGGCGAGCATGCAGTCGATGGCGCTGCTGCTTGGACCGCTGGGCGGAGGCTTGACGAGCGGCATTGCTGGCATCGGGGCGGTGTACGTGACGATCGGGGTAATCCTGGTTGGGGCTGCCATCGCCGCGGCGCTGCTCATCCGGGAGCCACAGGGGTTCGGGGCGGCAAAGCGGGCAGAGGGTGTGGGCTAGCGCCCACAGCGTCTGACGCGGCGGCACGGGCGCGGCTACAATCGGGCGCAACTCGCAGAGCAAGGACTACCCATGTCAGACACCGTGCTGTTCACCACCGATGGCGCCGTTGGCGTAATGACCCTCAACCGGCCGGAGTCGCTGAACGCGATGAACCCGGAGATGTTGGACACGATGTTCCGCGTGGCGGAGAAGGCGGCGGCCGACCCGGCCATCCGGTGCCTCGTGATCACGGGGAACGGGCGTGGGTTCTCGGCCGGGGGCGATGTGAAGGCGATGGCCTCGGGCGGCCGCGATGGCGGCGGCGGGGGTTCGGTACTGAGTGGCGCTGATGCGCTTCGCCAACAGGAGGAGATCTCGCGACTCCTTTACGAGATGCCCAAGCCAACCGTGGCGGCCATCAACGGCGTGGCGGCGGGGGCCGGGCTGAGCGTGGCACTGGCAGCGGACCTGCGGGTGGCGAGCGACCAGGCACGGTTCACCACGGCGTTCGCGAAGGTGGGCTTCAGCGGAGACTTCGGCGGGACGTGGCTGCTGCAACGGATGGTGGGGCCGATGAAGGCGAAAGAGCTGTACTTCATGTCGGACGTGTTCGACGCGCAGCGGGCGCTGGAACTCGGGCTGGTCACCAGGGTGGTAGCGCACGAGGCGCTGATGGACGAGACGATGGCGCTGGCACGGCGCCTGGCTTCGGGGCCGACGCTGGCGTACGGGCGGATCAAGGACAACTTCGTGTATGGGGCGACGAACAGCTTCGCGGACACGCTGACGCGCGAGGCGGAGAACATGATCGCGAGCGGGCGCACGCAGGACCACCTGAACGCGGCGCGGGCATTCGTGGAGAAGCGGGAGCCGACGTTCGAAGGACGGTAAGCATCGAACCGCCAGGGCGCGGAGAGCAGGGAGGGGGCGCCAAGCGTTTCACAGGAGGCGCGGAGGCGCGGAGTTCCCGGGAGGACGTTGGGGGATCGGCACGGGACCAGTGTCGTGAGGGCTGTCTCCGCTGAGCCTCTGCGCCTCTGCGCCCCGGGGTTCGCTTCGTTAGACTGGGGCGAATGAGCGCACCTGCGTCCCGACGGCACACTCCACCGGCTGCGCGGGTGCTTCCGGAGCGATGGTTCTACGGCTGGTACATCGCGATTGCGTGCGCGCTGCTGATGTTCGTCGGCGTGGGCGTGGGGTACTACGGCCTGCCAATCTTCCTCCAGCCGCTGCGTGATGCGCACGGCTGGTCGACGACGCAGGTGAGCTGGGCGCCGACGATCTACTTCTGCGTTTCGGGGCTGACCTCAGCCATCGTCGGGCCGTACGTGGACCGAAAGGGCCCGACGACGTTGATGGTGGTCGGGACGCTAATCAACGGCGTGAGCGCGGCATTCATCGGGCTGGTGGACGAGCTGTGGCAGCTGTACGTGGTGTACTTCGTGTTCGCGGTGGCGTTCGGGATGTCGAGTTCGATCGCGGTCAACGCGATCATGACGCGCTGGTTCGTGCGGAAGCGAGCGCTGGCGATGAGCATTTCGTCTACCGGTGTTTCGCTGGGCGGTGTGGTGCTTGCCCCGGTGGCGAGCAAGCTGATCGACGTGGGCGGGCTGGAGCTGGCGACGCCGGTGCTGGGCGCGCTGGTGATCATCGTGGCGCTACCGGTGATCTTCGCCGTGATCGTGTTCGAACCGCGGGAGATGGGGCTGGAGCCCGACGGCGGGCCGGGAGACGCGCCCGCTTCCGATGCATCGCGGCAGGCGATGGCGGTGCAGTACCGGACGTGGACGCGGTCCGAGGCGATGCGGACGGTGGGTTTCTGGGGGATCCTGGTGGCGTTCCTGCTGGTGCTGGTGGCCCAGACAGGTTACATCGTGCACCAGGTGTCGTTCCTGGAGGAGCGGCTCGGTTCGCGAAGCGCGGCGGCGTTCACGCTGAGCGTGACTGCGCTGGGCAGCATCATTGCGCGGCTGGCGGTGGGGATGTTCGCGGACAACGTGGACCGGCGGTTGCTGACGGTGATCCTGTTCCTGGTGCAGGGGTCGTGCATCCTGCTCATCATCAACACGGAGAGTGTGCCAGCCACGTGGGTCCTGACGCTGGTGTTCGGGCTGACGATCGGCAACGTGTACATGATGCAATCGCTGCTGGTGGGCGAGATTTTCGGGATGGTGTCGTTCGGGGCGGTGTTCGGACTGATCAGCCTGGCGGGACAGGTGGGGAGCGGGCTGGGGCCGATCGGAGTGGGAGCGATTCATGACGCGACGGACGGCTACACGGTGCCGTTCACGATCACGGCGCTGCTGACGTACGCCTCCGCGATTGCGGTGCTGTTCGCGCGGCCGGCGAAGCATGCCGCCGCGCCGGCCGGCACGGCGACCGAAGACCTGGCGGCGACTGGCGGCAAGTAGGGTTCAGCCTTCGAGCATGGCGCGTTCGGACTGGCGCGATTCGTTGATGACGGCTTCGAAGAGCCGCTGGATGGCATCGCCGTCGAGTGGGCCTTCGTTCTCCTCGATCATGCGGGCAATGACGGCGGCCTCGCGCTCTGGGACTTCGATGGGGAGGCCGGCGCGGCGCTTGAGCAGGCCGATCTCGATGGCGTAACGGGCGCGGCGATTGAAGAGCTGCAGAAGTTCTTCGTCCACCCGGTCGATTTCGCCGCGCCAGTGCTCGATGCTCACGCCATCAGGTTAGGACAACCAGGCTTTCAAGTCCCCGGAAGATTGGAACTTTCTTCCACTGGAGTTCTTGCTCGGCGAGGCGCAGGTTGGGGAAGCGGGTGATGAGGGTGCGGACACCGATCTGGGCTTCGAGGCGGGCGAGCGGCGCGCCAAGGCAGTAGCGGCGCCCACCGCCGAAGGCCAGGTGGTCGATATCTTCGCGGGTGACGTCGAAGTTGTGGGGGTCTTTGTGGAGGCGCGGGTCATAGTTCGCGGCGCCGAGCGCGACGGTGATCGACTGGCCGGCGTGCATGGGGCAGCCTGCGATTTCGCGGTCGTCAACCGTGATACGGCCGGAGAACGTGACCGGGCCTTCAGTCCGGAGCATCTCCTCGACGGCGTTGGGGATGAGGGAGGGGTCGTGGCGGAGGAGCTGGACCTGGTCCTGGTGCTGGAGCAGGTTCTTCATGCCGTTTCCGAGGAGGTCCGTCGTGGTGACGTTCCCGGCGGCGAGGAGGAGCCCGACCATGGAGCGGACTTCGTCGTCGTTGAAGAAGTCCCCCTCGTCTTCGGCGTGGATGAGGGCGGTAATGAGGTCGTCGCGGGGGTCGGTGCGGCGTTCGGCGATGGCCCGGCGGAGGTAGTTCTCCATCTGTTCGCCGGCGACGAGGGCCTTTTGCTTCGTCTCCTCAGAGGCGAAGGGGTCGAAGCCGGCGGCCACGCTATCGTCGGTCCAGCGCTTGAAGTCGGCCTGGTCGGCGGGGTCCACGCCAAGCATTTCAGCGATGACGATGGTGGGATAGGGCTGGCAAAAGGCGGGCATGAGATCGAACGATGCCTGGTCGCCGATGTTGTCGATGAGCTCGTTGGCGATCTCCTCGATGCGGGGACGCATGCGCTCGATGGCGCGAGGCGTAAACGCTTTGGTGACGAGCGAACGCAGGCGGGTGTGGTCGGGGGGATCGAGGAAGAGCATCGACGGTTCACGGCTTGACTCATCGAGACGGCGAAGCCGCGCGCTGAAGCTGTTCTCGGTCGCCTTACGGGGATCGACGGCGAGGTCGCGGTCATTGAGGATGGCCTGGACATCCTCGAAGCGCCCGACGATATGCCTCCCGAGCTGGGGGTCGTGGACAACACGGCCGGCCTCGCGGACCTGGTCAAGGAGGGTGAAGGGGTCCTCCTGGTAGGCGGGGTTGAGGGGCGTCAGGGCAAGCCCGAGGGGCAGCGCGGCAGTTTCGTATTCAGTCACGGGGGCACTCCGATGACAGGATGTCTGCAACGATAGCGAATCCGAAGGCAATTCGTAAGAGGGGTTTCGGTCCGCCGCGAGCAGGGCACGCATTGGTTAGACTCGTTTCCATGACACGGCTGATCCTGTTCGACATCGACCTGACGCTCATCCAGACGGCGGGCGCCGGGCGGACGGCGATGGAGACAGCCTTCGAGCGGCTCTACGGCGTGACGGGTGCCACGGCGGGGGTGGGCTTTGACGGCAGGACCGACTGGGCGATCTTCACGGAGGTGATCGAACGGCATGGGGTGGCGGAGGGATCGCTGGAGGCCGCATTGAGCGAGTTCGCGGAGGCGTACCTGGCGGAGTTCCCGCGGTTCCTCGCTGAGAAGGGCGGGAGGGTGCTACCAGGGGTGCCGGAATTGCTCGACGCCCTTGATCGCGAGGTCCCCGGGTTCGGGCTGGCGACGGGCAACCTGCGGCGCGGAGCGGCGGCCAAGCTCGGGCACTTCGGCCTCTGGGAACGGTTCGCAGGTGGCGGTTTCGGCGACAGCCACACCGTCCGGGCCGAGCTGGTGAAGGCGGGCATCGCCGAGCTGGCCGATGTGCTCCGGGTTGGGGCTGACCCCGCTAACGCGATTGTCCTTGGCGATACCCCGCTCGATGTGGAGGCGGCCCACCGGGCGGGGGCGAGGGCGCTTGGCGTCGGCACGGGGCGGTTCAGCGCGGCAGAGCTGTCGGCGAGTGGGGCCGAGTTCGCCGTCGACGACCTGCAGGACACGGCGAGACTCCTGGATATCTTGCTGGGCTAGTCGCCGCACAACTCCTGGCGCCATGCGATTTCATGCGGCGGAGCAGCGGCCGGATTGACGTGGCGACGGCGCTGGCGCGGACGGAGTCGACCGCGCCGGAAGCAGCCACGCGAGCCTGCCTTGAGGTGTTGCAGGCGCTGTACTGACGGAACTTCGCGGGAAAGTGGCACCTCCCGAAGCGCCGTGTAGACTCGCGGAATCGTTAGTGCTCAGGTGACCATTCATGGCGCGTGAAACAGCGGAGAGCGCCGCCTCGACGACGTTGCAGGCGGCTTCGGGCACGCGCCGTATCTATTTCGGTTACTGGCTCATCGGGGCGGCGTTTATCGCACAATTCGTAGCTGTTGGCTCTCAGAACTACGTGGTGGGCGCGTTTCTGAAGCCGATGACGGACGACCTGGGGTGGACGCGGGCCGAGTTCACGTATGCGCGCACGATCGCCCAGGTCATCATGGCATTCACCGGGTTCTTCATCGGCGCGCACGTCGACCGCCACGGTGGACGGCGGCTGATGCTCATCGGCATCACGATCCTCTCGTCGTCGCTGTTCGCCTTGAGCTTCGTGCAACAGCTGTGGCACTGGATAGTCCTGAACGGCCTGATGCTGACGATCGGCGCGGCGATGATCGGGAACCTGGTCGTGAACGTCACGCTTTCCAAGTGGTTCGTGGAGAAGCGGGGGCTGGCTGTCGCGCTGGCTTCGATGGGGGTGTCGATGGCGGGCGTGCTCCTGACGCCAGCGATGACCGAGGTGGTCGACGAATGGGGCTGGAGGGCAGGCTGGCGGTTCATGGGTGGCGGCGCGTTCGCCCTGATCGTACCGATCGCATTCCTCATGCGGCGTGCACCGGAGGACTACGGCCTCCACCCGGACGGCAGGACCGCGGCGCAGGTGGCAGCCGGCGCAGGCCAAAAGGCGAGCATCGACTTCGCCGCCTCGCTGACCCGGGGCGAGGCGCTGCGGACGGTGTCGTTCTACATGCTGGTGCTGGCGTTCGGGATGTTCGGCCTGACGATCGGGGTGATGTTGCTGCACACGATCCCGTTCATGACGGACGCGGGATATTCACGGTCGACGGCCGCCTTCATGATCACGCTGGCGTCGATCCCGGCGCTGGTCTCGAAACCGTTCTGGGGCCTGTTGATGGACAAGACCGACCCGAAGCGGCTGGCATCGATCAGCGCTTTCATAACGGGCGCCTCCATCCTGGCCATCACGCTGTCGGTACGTGCGGAGGCGAACCCGCTCATCTGGGGCGGATTCCTCCTCCTTGGGTTCGGCTGGGGCGGGATGATCCCGTTGCAGGAGCTGATCTGGGCGACGTTCTTCGGGCGGCGCTACCTGGGATCGGTGCGGAGCGCGGGGCTCCCGTTCTCGCTGATCCTTGGCGCCGGGGCGCCGCTGCTGGTATCGGAGTACGTGGACCACGTCGGCGACTACAACGGCGCATTCTTCACGATTGCGGCGTTCAACGTGATGGCGGCCGTGTTGTTGCTGTTCATCCGGAAGCCGACGCGGGGGGAGACGGCGTAGGGGTTGCACCCCTCTGAGGCATGCGTACATCGTGTGCGTATGGATGACCAAACGCCGGAGAGCAGCACCACCCGCGAATCCACTCAGGAACGGCGCCGGCCGCAACAATTCGCCGCGATAGAGCGAGCCAAAGAGCTGGTGCAGCGATACGTGGAAGGCACACCCTCGATGGCTGATGAGCTGCTGGCCGAGCGGCGCGCCGAAGCGGAGAAGTGACGCGCCAGCGTGACACCCGCCTCGTGAGCGGCCACAATCGCGGGCCATGACCGTTCGCATCGGCCTCGTCGGGACGCAGTTCATCGGCAACCTGTACGCGCATTCGCTGCGGCAGGTGGGGGGCGCGGAGATTGCGGCGGTTGCATCGCCGAACACCGCGGCCGCGTTTGCCGGGCGCTGGGGCATCGAGCGGCACTACGCGGACTACCGGGAGATGATCGCGGCGGGCGGGCTGGACGCGGTGGCGATCGCCGCACCGAACGACCTGCACTACGACATCGCGCTGCGGGCGGCGGGCGCCGGGATGCACGTGCTCTGCGAGAAGCCACTGGCGATGAGCCTTTCCGAAGCTGACGGGATGATTGGGGCGTGCGACCGGGCCGGGGTGGCGCTGATGTATGCGGAGAACCTGTTGTTCGTGCCGATGTACCAGCGCGTGCGGGAACTCGCGCGGAGGGGCCGGGTCGGGCAACCGTTCCTGGTGAAGCAATCCCAAAGCCACGGGGGACCGTACTCACCGTGGTTTTGGGATGTCGAGCGCTCGGGCGGGGGTGTCGTGCTCGACATGGGGTGCCACAGCGTCCACGCGATCTGCTGGGCGATGGGGGCGTGGCCGGAGGCGGTGACCGCGACGATGGGCCGCTACGCGCACGCGGAGAAGGGCCTCGGCGAGGACCACTCGACGGTGATCCTGCACTTCCCGGGCGGGGCGATCGGGATCGCGGAGAATTCGTGGGCGATGCCCGGCGGGAACGACTACCTGGAGGTGTACGGCCCAAAGGGGCGGCTCGTCGCGAACCTGGAGCGGGGCCCGGCGATCGCCATGTACACGGCGCCGGAGAGCGAGACGGCGCTCGACGCCTCGACGCGGAGCGGCTGGCAGTACCCGATGTACGAAGAGGCGTGGCAATTCGGGTTCCCGCAGGAGCTGCAACACTTCGTGGATGTGGTCGAAGGGCGGGCGGAGCTGCAGTCGAGCGGGGAAGACGGCCGGCGGGTACTCGAGATCATCTGCGCGGCGTACGAGTCGGCGCGGCTGGGGCAAAGGGTGGCGCTGCCGTTCGCGAGCAGGGCGAAGAAGCCCATCGAGCACTGGTGGGGGTGAGCGGCCGGCCGGTACCGTTGGCCGCGCGCGGTTAACACCCCTTTCGGACGCACGCCGGGACTGGAGAGCGAGATTGGCCTAGGCTTATGCGAGCATGAACTGGCTCCAATCGTTCTTCAGCACGCCGGCGCGCCAGGCCATGGGGTGGACCGGGCTGGGTATCCTTGGGATCGTGTTCGCGGCGCTCGGGGTGTGGTTCCTCACGGACAACGGTGGAAGCACCGGGACCGTGGCTGCAGGGCGAGACGACACGCCGGCGACGGCGACGGCCACACCCAGCGCGACCGCCACGCAGACGCGGACCTCGACGCCGAAACCGTCAGCGACAGCCACTCCCAGCCCATCCGCCACCGCGACAGCGACGGCAACGGCCACTCCGCGCCAAACGGGCGGGGGCGGTGGGGCAGCGAACCCGCCTCAACAGCAGGTGCCCGAGCCGACGGCAACGCCGACACCAACCGTTCCCGCGGTGGTAGCGGGCGGGGAATATTGCAGCACGGAGACTGGTACCAACGTTAGCCTAGTCTCTCGCGTGGCTGG
>JAANMV010004808.1_pt1 | contig 10344 bp, 7 predicted proteins | sample 7279661 | NCBI WGS metagenome assembly JAANMV01 (sample SAMN14094540, study PRJNA606508) | bioreactor metagenome | isolation source: A lab-scale SPAN reactor treating ammonium-rich wastewater day 121 | place: Ireland: Galway | collected 2017-05-16 | reverse complement strand
CTGGCGCTGCGCCCGGACTACGCCGACGCGCACGACAACCTCGGCGCGGCGCTGCAGGCCGCCGGCCGTCCCGACGAGGCCATCGAGGCGCATCAGCGGGCACTGGCGTTGCGTCCGGATCATGCCGGCGCGCAGTGGAACCTGGCCTACGCGCTGCTCCTCAAGGGCGATTTCGCCGCGGGCTGGAAGCAGAACGAGTGGCGCTGGCGCGTCTCCGGACGACAGGCCGCTGAACCAGGCTGGAGCCAGCCGCTGTGGCTCGGCACGCCCACCCTGGCGGGACGCACGATCCTCGTGCACCACGAGCAGGGCCTCGGCGACACCCTGCAGATGCTGCGTTACGTGCCGCTGCTCGCCGCGCAGGGTGCGCGGGTGCTGCTGCGCATGCCGGCGACGCTCGCCGGCCTCGCGGCCACCGTGCCGGGCGTCGCCGCCGTACTGGAGGAGGGCGCGCCGCTGCCGCATTTCGACCTGCACTGCCCCTGCATGTCGCTGCCGCTGGCCTTCGGCACGCTGCTGGAGACCATCCCCGCCACCGTGCCCTACCTCCATGCGCCGGAGGCCGCGCGCCAGGCCTGGCAGGCCCGGCTCGGCCCGGCGAGGCGCCGGCGCATCGGCCTCGCCTGGGCCGGCTCCAGCGCGCACCGCAACGACCGCAACCGCAGCCTGCCGTTCGCGCGCCTCGCGCCGCTGCTCGGCTGCGATGCCGAGTTCCATTCACTGCAGAAGGAATACCGCCCCGGCGACGTAGCCGCGCTGCGCGCCGACGGCCGCCTCGTCGACCACGCCGCCGCCCTCGACACGCTCGCCGACACCGCCGGGCTCATCGCCGCGCTCGATCTCGTCATCACCGTGGACACCGCCATCGCCCATCTCGCCGGCGCCATGGGCCGGCCCGTGTGGCTGCTGCTGCCCCACGCGCCCGATTACCGCTGGCTGCTCGACCGCGACGACAGCCCCTGGTATCCCGGCATGCGGCTGTTCCGCCAGCCGGTGGCGGGAGATTGGGCGAGCGTGGTGGAGCGGGTGAAGCGGGCCAGTGCAGATGGCATCGGTTCCGGTCAGGGGTGAATGGCGCTAGACTGCAACACGAACTCGACCCGGGGGAGCCCGTGCGCGATCAGGACCAGGTCTGGCACTGGTCGCGGCGTCACATCTGTTGTCGCAAGCGGGAGGGAAGTGTTCATGCGCCGATATCTGCACTGTTGCGTTTTTGTGCTGTCGATTGGCCTCGCGTCGCCGGCCGTCGCGATCACGTGCTCCAGCCCAACCCTGAAGGGCGCATCCGGAGTCATCGGCAACAAGCACAGTTACAAGACTACTGGCGACTGCAGCTACACCTGGAGCGAGACCGAGTCCAGCTCCGGGAGTTCGACGACAAAGAACTACGCGCTGTCCTTCACCTACCTCGGGAGCGCGAGCTGGGACCGGCAGACTGGTGAAGCCGTGGAGCGGCTCAAGATCACGGGTGATTCGACCGCCGATCGTCATGCGCAGGCGACCTGCTCCCAGGATCCGTTCCTGAAGGATCCGCCCGGCGGGGCCGCAAAGTGCGGTCCCGTGAAGGTGCAGGTGGACGTCAAGTCGGGCGGCATCTACAAGCTGCTGACGAATGCCGAGTTCTGGTCCGCGAAGAAGCTCTCGCTGGCCGAAGCCCAGGCGCTCTCGGCCCTGCCCCCGCCGAGCCAGCCTCCGCCGCCGTCGAAGCCCAAGCCCGATGTCGTGGCGAGCAAGTCCATGCCCGCGGATGTGACCGTGGGCGATGCCGCGCCCGTCGGTGGCGCCGTTGGCGGCGCCGGCACGGGTATCGTGCCCGCGGACCAGCCGCCCCAGGACGCGGCGGGCCGGGCGGCCGTGATCGGGGAGATGCAGCGGGGTGCCGGGGCCGCAACGGGCCGGCCAACAGACGCGCGCCGTGCCACTTCACCGGTGGCGGGCAGCGGGCAGCGCGTGGCCAGCGCCGCGCCCGGCCTGGCGCGCGCGACGCAGATGGAGATCGAGGGCGAGGCCCTGGTGACCTCGGGCGCCTACGAGCTGGTTGGCGGACAGGCACGCGTGCAGCAGATGTCGGGCTTCGGCAGCGGCTGGGGTGGCGGCGCGCAGCTGTTCTGGAGCGAGGGTGCGCCGGGTGCGGTACTCGACCTGCTGGTGGACGTGCCGGCTGCATCGAAGTACGCGCTGGAGATCTACATGACTCGCGCGCCGGACTACGGCCAGATTCAGTTCGAGGTGGACGGCAAGCCAAGCGAAGTGACCTTCGACGGCATGGCGCCGCAGGTCATGACGAGTGGTCCGGTGCAGCTTGGCACCTTTCCGCTGCAGGCGGGGCAGCGGCGGGTCAGCCTGATGATCACCGGGAAGTACGCGCAGTCGAGCGGTTACTACGTGGGCATCGACAAGCTGCGGCTGTACCCGGCTGGTCCTCTCGACTGAAGCCTCACCCTCCGGTTCGGCAATCCCCGACTCTTCGATGGTCGCCAGGTTACCCCTTGATCCTTTTTCCGGGAGAGACACCATGACCAGCACCCGCACGTTCCTGTATGCGTTCGTGGCTGCCGCGCTCGGCGCCTGCGGTGACGGAGGCAAGCCGCCGCCAGCGGCCGACGTGGCGCCAGATACAGCGGCTCCGGTTGCGCCCGCGCCGGCGCCAGCCGCAGAAGGCAGCGCGGACGGGATTACCGCCCGTGCCATGCTGGACGAGGCACTGGCCGAGGCGCAGAAGTGGGCGCCCGACGCCGAACTCGCCGGGGTGGCTACGAGCCTCGCCGACGGGCCGCGGCACGCTTTCTGGTTCTACGACGTGCAATCACGCGCCAGGGGTGCCTGCACCCGCATCCGCGCGCTGGCCAGCGGCCGTGTCGAGAATGTCGGCACGGGCGAGGAGTGCGTGCTGATGAAGCCGGTTGCCACCGGCTTCGTCGACAGCCCGCAGGCCTGGGACGCCGCGCGTGCCGCGGGCTTCGATCCCGGAGATTCGGCGCAGTTCGGTCTGCGCTTCCAGCGCGACGAGGCCCTGCCGCAGGCGCGCGAGTGCTGGGTGCTGTGGTCGGACGCCGACGGCGACGAGGCGACGGGCCTGACCCGCGGCTGGTGCGTGGATCCGGCGAGCGGCCAGTTCGTCGCCCGGCTTTCGGGCAAGGGCCGGCAGGAGCCGCTCAGGTAAGCTGCGTCCGCATGCGGCTGTTCCGCCAGCCGGTGGCGGGAGATTGGGCGAGCGTGGTGGAGCGGGTGGGTGACTCCCTGACGGAACTGCTGTCCGCGTGACCTTGTGCTTCGCGCCGACAGGCGTAGCATCCGGTGGCGGGGGTGCCGCATGTTGGGTGCGGTGCTGCACGTCGAACGCCAACAGGGGAGGACTCCCGTCATGTTCGATTCAAGGCTCACCGGCCAGAAGCTCCTGCACATCCTGTCTCTGCTGGGCTGCAGTGCTGCGGCGATGGCCGCCAGTGACAGCGGACGCATCGAGGAGATCGTCGTCACCGCCGAGAAACGCGAGACCAGCCTGATGGAGACGCCGGCGGCGGTGTCGGCATTCGACACCGACACACTGCACGCGGCGGTAACCCGCGACATCAACGAAGTCGGCATGCTGACACCGACACTGATCGTCAACCAGGAGCTGGTGTCGAAGATCTTCGTGCGCGGCGTCGGCACGGAGAACCTGACCTCGGGCGGCGACCCGGGCGTGGCCCTGAACATCGATGGCCAGTACGTGGCGAGGACTTCCGCGGCCAACTTCGATCTCTACGACGTCGAGCGCGTGGAACTGCTGCGCGGGCCACAGGGCACGCTATATGGCCGCAATGCCACGGGCGGTGCGATCAACATCGTGACCCGGGCGCCGACCGCCGAATTCGGCGGCGATGTCCAGGCCGAGTACGGGAGCTACCACCACTACCGCCTCGGCGCGACGCTGAACGCCCCGCTCGTCGAGGACAAGCTGCTGGCGCGGGTCAGCGGTTTCACCAGCCAGCGCGATGGCTACACGCGCAACGAGGCGCCGGGGAAGGACCTCGACGACCAGGACCTCGACGCAGCGCGCCTGCGGCTGCGCTACCTGCCGATGGAGACGCTGACGGTCGACCTGATCGCCGACTTCTCGGATGCCGACAATCGCCAGGCGCCGTTCAAGATCCTCGAGAGCACGCCGTCGCTGTTCGAGCTGCCGCCATACAACGGCTACGATCCGGTCGACAGGCGCGCGGTTGCCCATGATACCGAGGACGTCATGAGCCAGAAGCAGCACAGCGCTGTCCTCCAGGTCAACTGGGACACGGGCAGTTCGACACTGACGTCGATAACCGGCTATCGCGACACCGATTTCTACTCGCTGTTCGACGGCGACTCGACCAATGGCTATTTCCAGAACTTCTACGATGATTCCGAGTTCGACCAGTTCAGCCAGGAACTGAGGCTGGCCTCCAATTCGACGACGCCGCTGGAGTGGCTGGTGGGCCTCTATTATTTCCACGATGACGGCACGTCGCGGGTGTTCATCGATCTGCCGGCCTTCGGCTTCGATATCGACCATCGTGCAGACATGAAGACCGAGGCCTATGCGGCCTTCGGTCAGGCCACCTACAGTCTCACCGAGCAGCTGCGCCTGACGTTCGGCCTGCGCTACAGCGATGAGCAACGCGACGCGCTGCAGGTCTCGGACTTCGGTTTCGGCAATGTACAGACGCAGGACATGAGCCGTGACGACGATGCCTGGACACCCAAGTTCGGCGTCGAGTATTCGCTGGACGCGGACACGCTGCTCTATGCCAACCTGACCAAGGGCTTCAAGAGCGGCGGCTTCGTCTTCAACGGCTACCAGCCGAGCTACGCGCCGGAGGAGGTCTGGGTGCTGGATGGCGGTGTCAAGGCGAAGCTCATGGATGGGCGCATGCAGGCCAGCCTGTCGACTTTCTACTACGACTACACGGACATGCAGGTCTCGGTATTCGAGCAGTTCGTCGGCACCATCAAGAATGCGGCGGACGCGACCATCTATGGCGTGGAGGCGGAAGTGGTTGCGCGACCCATGGAGGGATTCGACATCAACGCAGCGGTGTCACTGCTGCACACCGAGTACGACGAGTTCGTCACCCAGGATCCGACGCAGCCATCGGTACCATCGGTCAACCTGGCAGGCAACGAGCTGCCGAGGGCGCCGACCTTCGCTGCCACCCTGGGCATGGCGTACACGCAGGCTTTCTTCGACATCGGGTCGATCGTCTACCGGGTGGACTACCGGTACCAGGATTCGAGCTACTTCAACGCTTTCAACCGCAGCCGCTCCGAGCAGCCGGCCCTGAACCTGCTCGACGCGCGGATCAGCGTGACGAGCGAGGACGAGCACTGGGAGGCGGCCGTTTTCGGCAAAAACCTGCTGGACGAGTTCTACTACGCGACCATCCTGGAATCGGCGGTCGAGGTGGGGCGCCCGTTCGGCATCCTCGCGGCACCGAGGACCGTGGGCGCCCAGGTCGCCTATCACTTCTGATCCGGTGAATTAAGGTGCCAGTCACCTTTTTGAGCACCGCCATTCAAAGGAAACCGAACTTGGCAAAAAAACGCAAACGAGACATCGAAAAGAGCTATCCCAAGGCCCGGTTCGTGGAGAAGCTGCGGCGCCTGGCCGATGCCATCGAGAAGGGCGAACGCTTCGCCATCCAGGTCGCCGGCGAGCGGGTGTTCGTCCCGGCCCGTGCGGTGTTCAACATCGAGCACGAGCGCTCGGGCGGCGAGGAGGAGATCGAGTTCCAGATCAAGTGGTCGGGGGTGGAGTGAGCGGCGATCTCATTGCGCCGCCGTGAATGCCGATCCGCTCACCGCGGCCGCACCCGCCGCGTAGGCTGCGCCTGCCAGGGGTCGTCGGGCCAGTAGTGCTTCGGGTAGCGGCCCTTGAGTTCCTTCCTGACCTCCGGGTAACCGCGCTCCCAGAAACTCTTCAGGTCCTGCGTGACCTGCACCGGGCGTTGCGCGGGGGAGAGCAGTTTCATCAGCACCGGGACGCGGCCGCCGGCGATGCGCGGGGTGTCGGCGAGGCCGAAGCATTCCTGCAGCCGCACGGCGAGACTCGGCGTGTCGCCGTCCTGGTAGTCGAGCGCGATGCGCGAGCCGCTGGGCACGGCGAGGTGGGTGGGTGCGAGCTCGTCGAGGCGGCGCTGGCGCTCGTAGCCGAGGATGGCGTGCAGGGCGTCGGCGAGGGGCAGTCGCGCGAGGTGGTCGCGGCGCGAGAGGCCGTCGAGCCAGGGCAGCAGCCAGGACTCGAGGCTGGCGAGCAGCGCGGCGTCGCTGACGTCGGGCCAGGGTTCGCGGGGGTTGCTCTCCACCCGGCGCAGCAGCGCGATCCGCGCCTGCCAGCTGCGCAGCTCGCGGCTCCAGGGCAGGGCGCCGATGCCGAGTTCGCGGATGCCCTCGAGCATCGCGGCGGCCACCGCGGCGCTGTCCGGGCGGGCGAGCGGGGAGTCATCGAGCAGCAATTCACCGAGACGTCGCTGGCGGCGCGCCAGCACGGCCTGCTCGCGCGAATCCCAGGCGATGTGCTCGTCCGTGACGATCTGCGTCGCGAAGTGCTGGTCGATCTCCGCCGCGGTGAGCGGCGCGGCGAGGAAGATGCGCGCATCGCGCCCGCCGGCGTCGAGTTCGGCGGCGACGATGTACTCCGCGGTCGCCAGCGCCTGCGGTTCGCCGAAGTGCGCGCCGCGGCCGTTGGCGAGCTGGTAGCGGCCGGAACGCGGCTCGCGCCAGCGGCCGATGCGGTCCGGGTAGGCGCAGGCGAGGAGCCAGCCCGCCTGCTGCATGTCGATCTGCGTGTCGGCAGGCGCGAGGCGCAGCTGGCGGCGGAAGAACTCGGCCGTGCGGCGGGCATGGCGCAGGGCCTGCTGGTCGGCGTCGCCGCCGGAGCCGCCGGGGCCGAGCAGTTCGAGGCGGCTGCGGATGTCGGCATCGCGCGCGCGACCGCGCAGGATGTCGCGCTCGCCGAGCAGGGCGGCGAGAACCGAAGCCGTCACACCGGCACCGGCCTGCGCTCCGCGGAGCAGGAGGTGGGCGAGGCGGGGATGCGTGCCGAGGCGGGCCATCTCGCGGCCGTGTTCACTGATGCGGCCGGCGGCATCGAGCGCGCCGAGCGCGGTGAGCAGCTCGCGCGCCTGCGCCAGCGTGCCGGGCGGCGGCGCATCGAGCCAGGCGAGCGCGGCCGCATCGCTCGCGCCCCAGGCGGCGAGTTCCAGGGCCAGTGGCGCGAGGTCGGCCTCGAGGATCTCCGGCGGCGCGTGGGCGGCGAGCGCGCGATGCTGGGCCTCGGTCCACAGGCGCAGGCACACACCTGGTCCGAGCCTTCCTGCGCGGCCACGGCGCTGGTCGGCGGAGGCGCGCGCGATGCGCAGCGTCTCCAGGCGGCTCATGCCGCTGCCCGGGTCGAAGCGCGCGCGCCGCTCGAGGCCGGCATCGATCACCACGCGCACGCCTTCGATGGTGAGGCTGGTCTCGGCGATGTTGGTGGCGAGCACCACCTTGCGCTCGCCGGGCGGGCCCGGGGCGATGGCGCGGTCCTGTTCATCCTGCGAGAGGTCGCCATGGAGCGGCCGCACGCTCGTGCCCCGCGGCAGTGCCACCTCGCCCAGCGCGCCGGCCACGCGGCGGATCTCGCCCGCCCCGGGCAGGAACACGAGGATGTCGCCGGCTTCCTCGGCCAGCGCGCGGCGCACCGCACCCGCGGCGAGGCGGTCGGGGTACTCGTCGGTCGGGCGCGGCAGGTAGCGCGTCTCCACCGGGTAGGAGAGGCCCGGCGCGCCGATCACCGCATCGCTGCCGAGCAGGCGGGCCACGGCCGCGGTGTCCAGCGTCGCCGACATCACCAGCACCCGCAGGTCCGGGCGCAGGTGGCGCTGGCAATCGAGCACCAGCGCGAGGCCGAGGTCGGCCTGCAGGCTGCGCTCGTGGAACTCGTCGAAGATCACGCAGCCGACCTGCTCCAGCGCCGGGTCGCGCTGCAGCTGGCGGGTGAGGATGCCCTCGGTCACCACCTCGATGCGGGTCCGCGGGCCGACGCGGCTGTCCATGCGCATGCGGTAGCCCGCGGTGTCGCCGACGCGCTCGCCGAGCAGGCTGGCGATGCGCGCGGCCACGGCGCGCGCGGCGAGGCGGCGCGGCTCGAGCATGAGGATGCGCCGGCCGGCGAGCCAGGGTGCCGCGAGCAGGGCCGGTGGCACGCCCGTGCTCTTGCCGGCGCCGGGGGGCGCGTGCAGCACGGCATTGCCCGCGGCCAGCGCGGCGTGCAGCGCGGGCAGGGCCTCGGTGATGGGCAGGGGCGTGGCGCTCACGGCGCGCATTCTAGAACGTGGGTGGCCGCAGGCCGCATAATCCATGCTTCCCGAGTGAGCCGGCGATCCTGCCCATGACCATGCCATCTCCCGATCCAGTGAACGGTGCCGGTAACGGTGCCGGCAACGGCGCCACCGGCACCGCGCCCGGCATCGAGCTGGCGGCCGTGCTGCTGCGCGCGGTCCGCTTCGAGTCGCAGCTCGATCTCGGTGCGCCGGTCTCCGCGCCGCCGCAGGTCGCGGTGACGGCGGGCTACCAGCAGGAACCGCTGGCGAACGGCGCCTTCGCGGTCGTGCTGGTGCTGCGCGCGGTGGGCCGGGCCGGCGAGGCGCCGCTGTTCACGGCGGGCATCGAGCAGACCGCCGTGGTGAAGACGGCCGGACTCGCTGCCGGCGAGGCCGCGGACTGGGTGGCGGCGCGGGCGCCGGCGCGGCTGTATCCCTACGCCCGCCAGGCGCTCGAAGACCTGCTCGGCAACAGCCAGTTCACCGGCTTCCGGCTGGGTGTCAGCTGCCCGCCGCTCGTGCCCGTGGCGGCCGGGGACGCAGCGGCCGCCGGCTGAGCCGTCCTGCTCAGGCGAAATCCGCCAGCGGCAGCCTTGCGCTGACCAGCAGGCCACCGCCCGGCCTTGCCGCCGCCGCGACCGTGCCATCGTGGGCCTCGAACACGCGCCGCGCGATGGCGAGGCCGAGCCCGGTGCCGGTGGCCGGCCCGCCGCTGCCCGGGGCGCGGAAGTAGGGCTCGAAGATCCGCTGCAGGAAGGCCTCGGGCACGCCTGGTCCGCGGTCGGCGATGCCGATCAGCGCCATGCCGCCCTCGCTGCGCGCGGAGACCTCCACGCTGGCGCCCGGCGGGCTGTAGCGGATGGCATTGCGCAGGATGTTCTCCAGCCCGCTGCGCAGGAGCGCGGGGTCCCCCACCACGGTGGGGTTGTCGCGGACATCGAGGCGCAGCTCGCAGCCGCGGGCCGTGGCCTCGATCTGCTCGACACGCACGAGATCGGCGAGCAGCTCGCCGACCCGCACCAGGCGGCGCTGGATCTCCGCGGCACTGCCCAGGCGCGAGAAGCGCAGCACGTCGCCGATCACCTGGTCGAGGCGCCCGAGTTCCTCCTCGATGCGGCCACGCTCGGTCTCGCCGAGGCCGCCGCGATGCGCGGCCAGCGCCACCGCCGCCTGCAGGCGCGCCAGCGGCGAGCGCAGCTCGTGCGAGAGCTCGGCCATCAGTTGCTGCCGCCCCTCCAGCAGGCCGACGATCTGGTCGGCCATGGTGTTGAAGTCGCGCGCCAGGTCGCCGAGTTCGTCGCGCCTGCCGGTGATGCCCGCGGGCAGCCGCGCCTCGAGCCGGCCGGAGGCGAGCTGGCGCACCGCGGTCTGCAGCTCGCCCACGGGGCGGCCGAAGGCGCCGGCCACCAGCCAGGCGACCGTGCCGACCACCAGCAGGGCCGCGAGGATCAGCCCGAAGGTGATCGCCGGGCTGCCCCAGATGGTGATGCCCTTGGGCAGCACGAGGAAGGTGTAGCTGGCGCCGTCCGGGCCGATGATCTGCGGCGCCAGCCGCACCGGCCGGTAGTTGCTGCCGGGCTCGTCGGGCGGGCCCACCACCGAATTGCGCACGAAGCCCTCGAGATAGGCCGGCATCGTCCGGCCGAGAATGTCGCGGCTCTGCGCATCGAGCACGAAGACGGTGGCGCCGGCCGGCACCTGCGTGCCGGCCAGCCAGCGCTCCAGCGCCGGACGCCCGCCTTCGGCCAGCACCGCGGCCGCCTCCTGCCCGAGCGGGCCCTGGCGGGTCTGCACGTAGCTGGCGAGCTCCGCCGAGGCGAGCAGCGCGACGCTGCCGACGGCCAGCGCGAGAAAGGCCGCCAGCGCGGTGCCGACGTAGAACGCCATCCGGGCATAGATGCGCGGCGCGGGGATGTTCACCGTTCAGCCGTTCCCGGCCGGCACATCGAGCACGTAGCCATGGCCGCGCAGGCCGCGGATGCAGCGGCCCGGCACACCGGCCTCGTCGAGCTTGCGGCGCAGCTTG
>JAANMV010004807.1_pt1 | contig 10346 bp, 8 predicted proteins | sample 7279661 | NCBI WGS metagenome assembly JAANMV01 (sample SAMN14094540, study PRJNA606508) | bioreactor metagenome | isolation source: A lab-scale SPAN reactor treating ammonium-rich wastewater day 121 | place: Ireland: Galway | collected 2017-05-16 | reverse complement strand
GGACAAGACCGGCGTGGTACCGCCCACGGGCCGGCGGCGGGGCCGGCGGGCCTACACCTTCTCCGACCTGATCGCGCTGCGCACGGCTCAGGCCCTGCTCGACCAGAACGTACGCCTGCGCGACGTGACCCGCGCGGTCGGCGCGCTTCAGCGCACGCTGCCCCGCGTCGCTCGCCCGCTCGCGGAGCTGCGCATCGTCTCCGACGGGCAGCGGGTGGTGGTGCGCACGCAGGTGAAAAATTCCCTGATTGCGTCTTCAACCGATCCGATGCGGCGATACAGGCGAGCGCCTACACTTTTCAGTCGGATTTCCTTATTTTCGGAATCGTTTTCACGGTCGTTGCGCAGGACAAGCGTCTCACATTCGCTTTCGGAATATTCGGCGATCTCGTATTCGCGCCGACTGGTGAGGTGGATATCGTGTTGCTTGCGCGCGCCGACTGGCCTGGCGGAAAGCAGGACGGGGAAAGAGAGTTCCAGTCTCAAAGGCCACCTCCAGAGTTGCGGCCCTCTTTTATTCAACAGGAAAGTCGAAGTCAACAATTCCGCCTGATGGGCCGATATTTGAAGATATCGACGTAGCTGGACCGATCAGGTTTAGGTCTTGCCATTGCCGATCTTCGCCAACGCCTCGAAACCTGACTCGAATATCTCTTGCATCTTGTGGTTCCCGTGTTCGGCCAGAAGATCGGTGTCCTTTGCCGCGATCCACCTCCCTTCCACCGCCTTTCCGGACTCGAGTACGGCGTCTTCGTGTCCTTTGACTGTGACGACGAAGTCGAATTCGCGCATACGCAGGCCATCTGCTTCCCAGTCGAATGCGGTAGCAAGCGCTAAAACATCGTCCAGTACCCAGCCGGTCTCCTCCAGAACTTCACGGCGCAGGGCTTCGAGCAGGCTCTCGCCATCTTCCACGTGGCCGCCGGGAAGGTCCCAGCAGCCTGGGAACAGTTTTCGGTCATAGGCTCTCCTGTGGGTAAAGAACAAGCCGTTTCGCAGTACCAACGCGCCGACGATGAGTTCTACCCCATCGGCTTCGGCCTGCCTCTGCCACTGATCGAATGTCCTTCCGAAATCGGGGTCATCTACGCTGACATGGATCGCTAAAGGTCGGGTGGAATACGGTTGCGGCGTTTTGCCGAGTGGTCATCGTGGCCCTATCGAAGCGCTCCTGCAACTACCTCTTCAGAAATCGCCGTTCCAGCAGGCGGTAACTGACTTCGGTCAGTACAAGGGCGACGGCCGAATTGAATATGACCACCAGCGCGATTTCCGTTGTCCTGCCATAACCGGCGAAAGAGGCCTGAACCGCAGATGTTACCATCCCGTGGAACGGAAGATGCCAGAGATATAGACTGTAGCTACGATCTCCGAGGAGTACCAGTGGGCGGCTTGCAAGAAGTCGGGACAGGGGCTTCCAGAGCGTCTCCTGATAGGCGGCCAGGACCAAAGCGGCCGTACCCATTCCAAGCAGGCTGTAGCCGAGCGTGTGGACCCACCAGATGGCCTTGTGCCAATGCGGAATGATCAGCAGGGCTACGAGCAGCGGCACTAGGATCATCCCCGCGAACCAGGAAGCGTCCCGAACCTTATCGCGGCGAGCAGCCAGGACCGCCGCGATCCCGCCAAAGGCGAACTGATCGATTCTAAGGGGTGTAAGCGAGGAAATCGTGTTGTACCAGACCTCGTGGTAGCTCATGACCCCACGGGCCACCAGAGCGGCAGCGGCCAAGGCGCACATCGCCGAAACGAGACCCCTATCCCTGAACCGCCAGACGACGAAGGGCCATAGGAGATAGAACTGGATTTCGACACAAAGAGACCATGTTGGCATCAGGCTTACGCTGCCGCCGTCGAGGACTCCCGCTTGCATGGACGCCGCCACGTTTGCCAAGAGGCCCCATGCCCAAAGCTGATCCGTGGCGAACCCGTCACGTACGGAGCCTCCCAAGATCGGGATGACGACGGTCGCAATTCCCACGGCCAGAAGTGATCCGTAGTATGCTGGAAGAAGACGCACGGCGCGGCGCTTCATGAAGTGGACGTAGGTCTGGTCGGATTTCAGAAGCAACAGTGTTACCACGAAGCCGGAGAGAGTGAAGAAGAGATCGACCCCCATCCATGTGATGTTGGCTACATGATAAAGTGCGACATGGAGCCACTCACCCGAAAGAAGGACGTCCCTGAACGGGATCACGTAATGTCCAACCAGGACCATCAGGATGAAAATAGCACGCAATCCCTGAAGTTCGGGAGAATGTCGCATATGGCCGGCTTCGAGTGATTTCATCTGCAAATCCCGATCGATCGTAGTCTTGAGTTTTCGCAGGGAGGCGATCGGTGTCAACCATTAGCGTCGATAGCGACAAAGCAGGACATACGGGATTGATTGATACGCTTTGACATGGCTTCTTTTTGGCTCGAAGATTTGGTATTCTAATGGAGTCTTTCCGTGGTCAAGACTGGCTATTCGCTGGAGCTACAGGGCCTGCGTGGTGTGTGCATCATGTTGGTTGTCCTGCTTCACTACGTCATACCTTATGGCGGTGATCTGGTCGGAAGATGGTGGCCGATCGACGCGTTCTTCCGTGTATCGAACGCAGGTTGGATCGGCGTGGACGTCTTCTTCGCCCTTTCCGGATTTGTCGTCACGCTCGCGCTATTGAAGTCGCAGGAAGGCGGATATCTCGGGTTCATGTGGAGAAGGGCCACGAGGTTGCTCCCAGCCTACTTCGCAGTACTCGCGGTCGCTGGAATTATCTCGGTCTTTGTGCCGACGGTTTTCGGAATAAGGGACGGCTTTCTCGAGGCGCAACCTTGGGCATGGGCCCTGTTGGCAAACGTCGCGTCATCGATAGACGGATCGGCATTGGATGGCGGAGGCATTACCCTTGTTCACCTCTGGTCCCTCTGCGTCGAGTTCCAGTTCTACGCGCTCTGGCCGCTCGTTATCTGGGGTCTTGATGGTCGGGCGCGGCTGGTGACGGTCGCAACCGTGGCGGTGATCGCTTTGCTGGCCAGAGGGTACGCCACATCGGAAGGGGTCTACTACAATGCCGTCTACTCGCTAACGTTTTTCCGGATGGATGGGTTTGCCTTTGGCGCGCTCGCCGCTCTTATGGTGCAGGTTGGAAAGGTCACGCGGTTCAACTTCGCTGCCGCGTTGCTCCTGTTGGTTCCGACACTTGTCTATCTGCTATCCTCGACATCGTGGCACAAGGCGGACCCGATCGTTCAAGTGCTGTGCTACACCACGCTGGCTGCTGGTTCCGCATGTCTCATCTCAGCCCTCTACACCGGGGCGGCCCCTACGATCGTCATTCGGGCATTCTCCAGCCGAATCCTGACGTGGACTGGTGACCGGAGCTACAGTCTCTACATCTGGCATCTCCCGTTCCAGCCGTTGGTCAATCAGCAGTTGGCATTGGTGTTACCTAAGATGCATCCCGTTGGCGCGGTCGTGATTTCCATGGCGGCAAATGCGACGATCACGCTCGCGTGTTCCGAAATTAGCTACCGATTCCTTGAGACGGTCGGCCACAGGCGGCGGCCGAAAGACTAAGATGAAAGCATCTCATTCCACCAATCAGGACATTCAGGCCCTGCGGGGTATCGCTATCCTCATGGTGTTGGTGCAACACTTTCGGGGGAGATTGCCAACGTCAGACGGGCTCAACACCATATTTGGCTACTTCGCGTTCTGGGGCGGTGTGGACCTGTTCTTCGTCATATCCGGTTTCGTCATTACCCTGTCCCTCCTCAACAGCACCGCCGTAGGCAACGGAGGTACGCTCACATGGACAGACTTCAAACGTTTCATGGGACGTAGGTTCAGGCGCTTACTTCCAGCTTCATGGTTCTGGCTTTTGGCATTTCTTGTCCTGCTTTTGGTTTCGCCGGAGTTGGCGACCCCGGAGTGGTCGATCTCTACCTTCTACGGTCTGCTTTCAGGTCTGGTAGGTGTGGCGAACGTGTATTGGTCTTATTGCGAGACGTCCGGCTTGGTTTACAAGACGTGCACGAGCCTCGATGTTGGCGGCGTTTACTGGTCACTTTCTCTGGAAGAGCAATTCTACCTGGTTTTGGCTATCAGCCTGACAATGGCTCCGATCAAGAGGGTGATAACGGTGATGCTGGCCGGGGTCGCTGTTCTATCCTTCTATCAGCTGTTTCTTTCGGAAATGAGATTTCTGTCGTTGTCGTGGGCGCTACGTCCCCAAGGACTCGTGATCGGGGTCGGCATCGCGCTACTCTATCGGGCGGGAAAACTTGAATGGGTTTCGGGATTGCCGAAGATATCCATCGCCGCATTTATGGCGTTAGCGACGTTGGCTCTATGCTGGACACCTGCAAGCCTTCAGCTTTCCCAGACAATATTCGTCCTCACCGTCATTTCTGCTTCGATGGTCGTGGCCGCCTCGGGCGACGGTGCCATTTCACGTGGTGTCATGGAACCTTTGGTATGGATAGGCAATCGGTCGTATTCGATCTACCTGAGCCACGCCGTAGTGTATCATGCCATGCGCAAAAGCATCGAAGCGACTATCGGCCCCGATACCTATGCATCGCCTTCAAACCTAGAGACGCTGGCATGGATGATTACCGCCTTCATGCTGGTTATGGTCGTCGGCGCGTTGAGCTACCGCTTCATCGAGACGATCATGTGGAAGCCTAAAGAGAACCCTGTCATTCGTACTGACGCTGGCCGTTAGTTCGACGGACAATACTCTTTATAACCCGCTATAGTTGTCGGCCACACATAACTCGTGTAAAATCGCCATCGAGCGCGAAGACGAAGCCGAAAAGCATGACCTCGCCCACTGAGTTTATTAGGTCTCCTGCATCGGATTTGGCAAATTGGAGACTTCGATGGCAGGCAAGGTTGTTCATTTTCGCAACGTCGCATTGCTCCGTCGCCGCGAAGGGCTCACGCAGGAGCAACTCGCCGGCCTCATGAACACCACCCAGCAATCGGTGAACCGTTGGGAGACGGGAGCTGGGACGCCGAACCTGAAAAAGGCCGTCGCGTCGGCCACGAGAATCGTAGACATAGTCCGGGCTCCATGTAAATGGACGGTTTGGGGAAAACGCGGCTTGGCCACGGACTATGTTGGTAGTAATTCAGTTATTTCTAGACGTCAAGCCGGAAGCGTCAAATTGGTATCGGCAGAACCGGCTTCGACAATAGGGGCGGGTCGATAACGAGGAGCCAGCCAAGCTTTCTACGCGAATGTGTGAACCGAAGCGGCACGTGTGACGGTCCTCGTTCTCGTGGCTGGGAACCTCTCCATCACTTGCCGGGTAGGCAGCCATGCAGGAAGTTCCCTTGGCGCATGTCCAGAGGGTTCGGTAATTGCAAAGCAGCAGGTGTCAGAAATGTCGATTTCTCCTGTATGCATGAGGCAGTTGGGTGTCCTCGCTCTTACATCCGCCAGCAGCTCCAATCCCCTAGCCCTGATCATTCGTCCGCCGGTGAACTCTGTCAATCACCGCTTGAGATACGGCCTGTCTCTCTATCCCGTATTGCTAGACCTGATCTTCGGCGATAGCCTTTTTAGAAGACATCCGTTCACAAGGTTCCCGAATGCTTTCGCCTCGCCCGCGTCTTACATGCGCCCTCGACTCCTTTGTTCTGCTCGCGTTCTGTTCGCTTCAATTCGCTTTCATTTTCGGTTTTCCCTGGTTTGACAACGGTGTGAGACCTAGAATTGAAGGTCCCACATCTGCTATTCATCTTTCCTCTGCGCTCTTGGCTCTTGGCGTAGGTATCCAGATGGCGCGGAAAAACGAGAGCTACATCCGAGCCGCACGCTCTCCCTTGGTTCTTGCGCTTTTCGCGTTCGCCTTGCTTTCGGCGGCTTTCGCGCCGCTAACCGGCGATCCTGCCAGAAGTTTCAACGGAACGGTCAAGCACGGCATCGGTGTTTACTGGCATCTCGAATTCGCACTCGCCACGTTGGCCGCCACCGCATTGTGGGAACGCGCGGTTTTGCGAAAATCAATGGTCTGGGTGGCAGGCATCGCTGCCGCGACCATAGTCGCAACCTATGCCATTCCCGACAACCCTTTCGGCACCCCCCAGGCATTCTCGGAATGGTCTGGACTCCTCGCCATATCGGTCTCCGCGGCGATCACGCTGGCAGCTTTCGACGATCGGGAACTTCAAGGCCGATGGCGCACGGGCGGTGTCATCATTGTCGCCTTAGCGACAGTGTTGGCCTTCGCGGGATATCTGGTTTCGGAGAACAGGACTATACTTCTTGCCGTCATCGCAGTTTCGTTTTTTCTGTTTTCAACGAAGATTCCTGTGATACGAAAACTAGCGATGTCTCCGATCATGCGGTCGGTCACGGTGATTGCCACCGCGCTGGCTCTTTCCGGCTGCATCTATCTTGCTGGCCCGTTCATCGAAAAAATGTCGGTTCCAGACGCCGAATCTTTCACGCCGTCGATAGCCTCCGAGAATGTCCTTGATCAGGCCGCGATCCAGGACGAGGCACTGGGCAGCATTTGGTCGAGATCATACCTCGAGCGCATACAGCTTGATGATGTTCTGTCGCGACCTGAAAGCCTCATTTATGGAAACGGATTTGGATTTTTCGGCACCGTATACGAGCGGAGTGCGCGGGATGTACCCGGTCGCCTATTCCCCAACGCAACCGAGACATCGTCCAAACTCTACTGGGATGCCCACCACTCGGCCAACTTCCATTCACACAACATGTTTTCAGAAATGCTGTCGTCTACGGGGCTTTTCGGTGTCACGCTGTGGCTGCTTGCCTTCGGTATCATGGCCTGGTCGTCAGTCCGTGGAGCAGCTGTCGCGCTCGGGGTGGTGGTGGTTGGCAGTTTCTGGTTCCCCTTGAACCTCATGATGGGTTCGATGGCGCTATTGACGGCCGCATCCGCCTTTTCGGGCAGGGAAAGTACCGCCAGAATGATTGCGGACGATAGAAGGAGCATGCTGCTGGCTGGGACTGGGTCTCTCGTAGCCGTCTTCGGATGCGCATTCTTCGGTCTCATGGCCTACTCGTCCATCGTACTTGCGCAACTCGAGCGTTTCGAGCGCGCGTTCAGGCCCGTCGAGGTAAACTCGAATATAGAGACGTGTGGTTTTCTGAAGACCCGACTTTTTTCTGAACGGGAGATCGTTGCCGAACTCTATGCGATCCTGCGTATCAAGATAGAAAAGGCCCGCGAACCGAAGAAGCAGGCTTTCGACAGTACCACGAACCTGATTTCCATGAACTGCATGCTTCGTCGTTACTTCGAGGAGAAAGGCGACCTTCGGGCACTGGTCACTTCATTGGAAGGCCGCAGTTCGCTCGTCTTTATAGGTCCCCAGAGCTACGGAGGTCTGAGAACCGAAATCGTGAAGTGGGGTGATGACCTAGAGTTAATGCTGGACGCAGTACCTGCGCGAACGGAACTCATCGCTCCGTATATCGCCGCCCTCAACATGCGGGCTCCGCAGAAAGTCAATGAAGAGACCGAAAGGTTTCTTCCAAGAATAAAGGATCATGATCCGATTCGTTACTACCTTCTCGCCGTTCAGGCGAAGGCGGTAGGAGATGACACAAGGTATGCGACATTTTTCGCGGAAGCGATGAGGCGCGGACTCGCCAATCTCTGGCCGGTCAAAGCCATAGACCAGATAGAGAGAAACTGAAATGAAGCCGAAAATTCCTTTTGTCACAATCGTCATACCTACGTTTAACGAGGAGCGGTTCATAATACCGATGCTGGAGAGCCTTGGCTGTCTCGGTGGATCGAAATGCCTGCAGTCACCCCACGAAATTATTGTTGTCGATGGTGGAAGCACTGACGGTACTCTGGACATCCTGTCAGGTTTCACGCAGGAAACCGGAATCAGGGTCATCAACAATCCCCTAAAAATACAGGCAGCTGGTGTCAATTTGGCCGCGAGGAAAGCGAACCCGCAATCCGAATACCTGATCAGAATCGATGCGCACGCTATTTATGAACCCGACTTTGTACATCGTGTTGCTCGAACTCTTGTCGAGACGGGAGCTTCGTCTGTCGTTGTTCCACTAATCACGAGACCGTACAGGCCGAAGAATATGTTCGCATGGGCAGTCACCGCGGCTCAGCGTTCAAAGTTAGGGAACGGCGGTTCGGCGCATCGGCTTGAGGACACGCCTGCGCAATGGGTCGATCATGGTCATCACGCAGGCTTTGACCTCGCGTTCTTCAAGATGATCGGTGGTTACGATGACACCTTCGCTACAAATGAAGACGCCGAGTATGATGTGCGGGTGACAAAAGCTGGTGGTCGGATTTGGTATGAACCTCGTGCCACGGTCTGGTATTCACCGCGGGAAACGCTCACTTCTCTTGCGCGCCAGTATTTTCGGTACGGCAAGGGACGAGCCTCAACGACACTGAAACATGCGATGGTGCCGAAACCCCGACAGATGTTCCCCATCTTGGCCCTCCTCGCCAATTTGGCTTCGATTCCGGCTGGTTTCTTCCATCCGATCTTCTGGGGCATTCCTGCACTCTACGGTACCGCTTGCGCGGTGGCTGCGGTGTTGGAGCGCCGCGCCGTAGACCTCTCGAGCGGTGGTGTCCTTCTTTATTGCAAGACCGTCGCAGCTCTTGTCACAATGCACATGTCATGGGCGGCAGGATTTGCTTGCGAAGTCTTCAAATCAATGAACATCATGAGGCTAAGGTGACTTCTGGTCCAACCCACGGAACAAACATGGAAATCTATAAATCTGTCCCTGGAACTCGACGCGAGATCGGTGCTGATATCCGGATATTTCCGTTGCTCGATCTTTTTGCGGGGATCGTCGGCAATCGAAACTTCATCGGCGCCGTCGCGAGGCGCGACCTCCTCGCGAAATACCGAGGAGCGACCCTCGGTATTCTCTGGATGGTCGGAACGCCTGCAGCACTTGTTCTGGCGTATGGGTTCATGACCGTCGGAGTTTTCAATTCAAGGATCGACGGATCGGATGCCGCAGGAACGTTTTTCAGCCTATGGTTCTGCGTTAGTCTCTGGCAATCCTTTGCGGAAGCCGTGGGTAGATCGGCATCGATCGTCAATGACAACGCCGCTCTCGTCAAGCGCACGCCTTTCCCGCTCGCAGCCTTACCTCCTGCGGTGATAGCCACCTCAATGATGGGACTGTCCGTTTCATACGCGCTCGGGATAGGTGTCTATTTTGTCGCCGTGGGAACTCCACCACTGACATGGCTCCTGATGCCATTCGTACTCGCGCCTTTCCTCATGCTCATGCTTGGAGCGGTGCATGTTGTTGCGGTTATCGGAGCGTTCTCAAAGGATATCAAATACATCCTTCCGCTCGCGCTCACTGTAGCGATGCTTATGTCACCCGTGCTTTATACGGCAAGCCGTATACCTTCATCACTCTCGGTCGTGGCTAACCTCAATCCCGTTACACCCATTTTCGAAACGCTTCGCATGATTGTTGTTGGAAAACCGGTTGAAAGCTGGATTCCAGTGATTGCTGTCGGCCTTACCGCAAGCGTTTTCGCTGCTGTTTCCTTCTCCGTCTATCGCAGAAAATCCGTGGAATTCGCAGATGTCCTCTGAAGTAGCTATTTCCGTTTCCGACGTATCTAAAACCTTTCCCGTTTTACGAGGTTCCCGCCGATTTGTAGGAAAACTGCTCGGTCGTCGCACCGATGTCAGCGTGCTTCGTGACATTGGTTTTGAAGTGAAAAAGGGGGAGAGCGTGGGAATCGTGGGGGTGAACGGTTCCGGTAAATCCACCCTTCTTCAAATCATCGCCGGTACGATGGCCCCTACTACAGGCAAGGTTCAAATACGAGGCAAAATAGGCGCTATCCTTGAACTCGGAGCGGGTTTCCATCCCGAATTTTCAGGGCGCGAGAATGCTCTTCTCGGACTCTCGCTGATGGGCGTGCACCGAAAGGACGCCGAAGACACCGTCGAACAGGTAAAAGACTTCTCCGGCCTCGGCGATTATTTCGAAATGCCTATCCGGACGTACTCGAGCGGGATGTACGTGAGGCTCGCGTTCTCGGTGGCCATTTCAGGCGATCCTGACATCATGATCGTAGACGAGGCTCTCGCGGTCGGGGACGGCGCGTTTCAGAGAAAATGTTACGAGAAGCTTGCTCAGATCAAAACGAAAGGAGGGACGCTCCTCTTCGTTTCACACGACGAGGAGGCTGTCAGGACCATGACCGATCGCGCAGTTCTTCTGCACAAGGGAGACATGCTGGACTACGGCCCCTCCGATGACATAGCTTTCAAGCACCGGAGCATGACATTGGCGGAGCAATCGTCACCCGTTGTCGTCGGCAAGACATTTGGGGATGGCGCTGCGCGA
>JAANMV010004805.1_pt1 | contig 10348 bp, 8 predicted proteins | sample 7279661 | NCBI WGS metagenome assembly JAANMV01 (sample SAMN14094540, study PRJNA606508) | bioreactor metagenome | isolation source: A lab-scale SPAN reactor treating ammonium-rich wastewater day 121 | place: Ireland: Galway | collected 2017-05-16 | reverse complement strand
GCCGCGGCCGCCGCCGCCCGCGCGGCCTCGCAGCCGGGCGCCGTGCCGGGGCAGGCCCAGGCGCCCGCCGGCGTGGACCCCGGATGGGCGGAGGTCTACCGGCGGATGCAGCAGCCGCGCCGTTGAGGCCTCGCGCGACGATGCCGAGCCGACGACCGATTTCCCCGACCGGTGCGCCCTCGACGCGCCGAAAGGACCGCATGCCGAACCTCGTCCCGCGCGCGCTGGCCGCGCTCGTCGTCCCCCTGGCGCTCGCCGCCTGCCAGACGGTGCCGCCCGTGGCCGAGACGGCGCCTCCGCGCGGGCCCGTGAGCCGCGCGTCGACGTCGGCGTCGCCGGCCCTCGCCGACGCCGCCTCGCGTGTCGACGAGCCGGCCGGCGCGCGCGCCGATCCCTACCGCGTGTTCAAGGGGACGGGCGTGCTCGTCCGCGGCCAGCAGCCCGGCGGCGCGGTGCCTGCGGCGCCGGCGGCGCAGCAGACCGGCGCCGGCGTGGTGCTTAACTTCGAGGGCGCCGACATCCGCGAGGTCATCCGCAACGTCCTGGGCGACATCCTCGGCCAGAGCTACACGATCGACCCCAACGTCGGCGGCGTGGTCACGATCCGCACGACCAGCGGCATCCCGCGCGACGCGCTGCCCGCGACGCTGGAGACGTTGCTGCGCAGCGTGGGCGCGACGATGGTGAAGGAGGGCGAGCTCTACAAGGTCGTGCCGCAGGCCGCGGCGGTGCGCGGCAACGTGACGCCGCAGCTCGGCGGCTCGCAGCGGGCGCTGCCGCCGGGCTTCTCGGTGCAGATCGTGCCGCTGCGCTACGTCGGGGCGGCGGAGATGCTGCGCCTGCTCGAGCCGTTCGCGAAGGACGCCCAGGCGATCCGCGCCGACCCGGTCCGCAACCTGATGATCCTCGCCGGCACCGAGCGCGAGCTCAGGCACCTGATCGAGACGGTGGAGATGTTCGACATCGACTGGATGTCGGGCATGTCGGCCGGCGTGTTCGTGCTGCAGAACGCCGACGTGAAGAGCGTGATGACCGAGATCGAGAAGATCGTCGGGCCGGCGCAGCAGAGCCCGCTGGCCGGCGTCATCCGCATCGTGCCCATCGAGCGGATGAACGGGCTCCTCGTCATCTCGCCCAACCCGCAGTACCTCGAGCAGGCGAAGCTGTGGATCGAGCGGCTCGACCGCGGCGGCGGCGGCGACGGCCCGCGCCTGTACGTCTACCAGCTGCAGAACAGCCGGGCCGAGAAGGTGGCGCCGCTGCTGCAGCAGGCGTTCACCGGGCGCGCGTCGCAGACCGGCCCGGCGACGCCGCCGTCGGTGGCGCCCGGCACCCCGGCGGGCACCATCGTCTCGCCGCCGGCGTTCGGCCCGACCCCCACGCTCCAGCAGCAGCAGCAACAGCAGCAGCAGGCCGCCGTCCAGGCGGCGGCACAGGCGGCAGCGGCCGCGCGGGCCGCGGCGGCGCAGGGCCCGGCGAGCGGCACCGGCATCGTGCGCAACCTGCAGGCCGTCGCCGACAAGGACAACAACACCATCATCATCGTGGCGACGCCGGTCGAGTACATGGTGATCGAGCAGGCGCTGAAGAAGCTCGACGTGCCCGCGCGGCAGGTGGTCATCGAGATGACGATCGCCGAGGTCGCGCTCACCGACCAGCTCTCTTTCGGCGTCGAGTGGCTGTTCCGCGGCGGCGCGCCCGGCGGCCGCGGCTCGGGCGGGCTGGTCAACAACCCGATCGCGCCGACCAGCGGCACCGGCGGCACGACCGGCGGCAGCGGGCTGTCCGGCGCGCTGCAGCAGGGGTTCACCTACCTCATCAACAACGCCAAGTTCCCCGGGGGCATCCAGGCCGCGCTGCGTCTGCTCGACACCTACGGCAACACGAAGGTCATCAGCAACCCGCACATCGCGGCCCTCGACAACCAGAAGGCGACGATCAAGGTCGGCAACCGCATCCCGATCAACCAGCAGACGGTCGTCGGCGGCACCGACAGCGCGATCACGACGACGTCGCAGTACATCGACACCGGCGTGCTGGTCCAGGTCACGCCGCACATCAACGCCGGCGGCCTGGTCACGCTCGACGTGCAGGCCGAAGTGAGCCAGCCGGGCACGGTGGCGAACCCGGGCGACGCCCCGCCGATCAACACGCGCTCGATCCAGACCTTCGTCGCCGTGCCGACCGGCGAGACGATGATCATGGGCGGGCTGATCCTCGACACCGACTCGCGCGACAGCGCCGGCCTGCCGCTGCTCTCCCGGATCCCGGTGATCGGCGGGCTGTTCGGCGAGCAGACGCTCAACAAGAATCGCACCGAGCTCGTCCTGTTCGTCACGCCGCGGGTCCTCGAGACCGAGTTCGACACCCGCAGCGTCGTCGACGAGCTGCGCCGGCGCATGGAGCGCCTGGACGCCAGCTTCCCGGCAACCCGGCCCGGGGGCGCGCCGGCGGCCCCGCCGTCGCCCTCCGAGTTTGTCGCTCCCCGGTGACAGCGCGGTTGTTGCACCCCCGCAACAGACCCGGGGCCGGGGTCCGGCGGCCGGCCTTCGCGTTGACGCCCCCCGGCCGGCGGACTAGCCTTCGAATCGTGCATTGCCGCGAATAGTTGCCGCACCCCGGGGGGTGCGCCCCGAGCGGGCGACGGCATAAAGTGGCTGGAAATCGGTGCTTCACGCGGCGGTGGACGGGATGAGAGCGTTTTTACAGGTTGTTGTCGCTGGAAGGCGACAGTGGGGCGCGGCGGCGATCGCCGCGGGGGTGCTGGGCGTCGCCGGCTGCGCGACGCTTCCGGGCGGCGGCCTGACGAGCCAGACGCCGGCGGAGGCCAAGGCGGCGGCGGTCGCGAAGCGGGCGCTGGAGCGCTGGGACCTGTTGCTCAAGGGCGACACGAAGTCCGCGTACGGCTACCTGTCGCCGGCCTCCCGCGAGGTGACGCCCCTGGCGCGCTTCCAGGCGAGGACGAACACGACGCGTTTCCGCGCGGTGAAGCAGGACACGGTGGCCTGCGAGACGGAGACGTGCAAGGTGAGGCTGTTCCTGACATTCGACCACCAGACGATGCAGGGCGTCGTCGTGCCGATCGAGGAAACCTGGGTGATCGCCGACGGCCAGGCGTGGCTGGTGTATCGGGAGTACTAGAAGGCTAGAAGGGGGTTCGTTGCACGATTTCCACAGGTGCCCCGGGCGACCGGGCCCATTTGCTTTGCAGAACAAACAAGCTGTAATAAGATTCGCGCGCTGTGGGTCCTAAAGTGATCACTTTAAACGGCAACTCCAAGGAGTCAGAAAGCACCATGAATACCTTCAAGAAGAAGTCGCTGTACGCCGCGCTGGCCGGCGTCTCCGCGCTGGGAGCGACGGGTGCCGCGCAAGCGGTGTCGGTCAACCCGGACGGCCTCGGCCAGGCGCTGATCTATCCGTACTACACGGTGCGGGACAAGGTCGCGGGCGCGCCCTTCGCGTCGCTGCTGTCGGTCGTCAACTCGACGGCTTCGGCGAAGGCGGTGAAGGTTCGCTTCCTGGAAGGCAAGAACTCCCGCGAAGTCCTCGACTTCAACCTCTACCTGTCGAAGAAGGACGTCTGGGTTGCCGCGATCATCCCGACGGCGACGGGCGCCGGCATCTACACGCCTGACAAGTCCTGCACCACGCCGCAGGTCTCGTCGAGCGCCGCCAACCCGACGCCGTTCGTCAACTACGCGTACGTCGGCTCGGCCGCGGACGGCGCCGATCCGTCGCTCGACCGCACCCGCGAGGGCTACGTCGAAATCATCGAGATGGGCAACATCGCCGCCGGCAGCGACACCGAGGATGCGGTGACGCACGTCGCGGGCGTGCCGCTGTGCGACAACTTCGCGTCCGCCTCGGCCGACACGGTCGCGGGCAACGGCGGCCTGTTCGGCACGATGACGCTGATCAACGTGCTGTCGGGCGAGGAATTCGGCGTCGACGCCACCGCGCTGGAAGGCTTCTCGACCACGCCGCTGTGGTTCTCGCCGGGCTCGGTCGACCCGCAGCTCGCGCTGGTCAACCCGAAGGTCTCGGTCGTGACGTCGGGCACCAACACGTACGTGACCGACTGGTCGCTGACCGCCGACGCGGTCAACCCGGTCTCGGCCGTGCTGATGCACAACAACGTCTACAACGAGTTCGTGCTGGAGACCGTCACCAAGTCGGGCACCGACTGGGTGATGACGATGCCGACGAAGCGCTTCTACATCGCGACCGGCCCGGGCAACAACGCCGGCCGCCTGTTCCAGCGCAACTTCAACGGCAACAACGGCTCGTGCGACGACGTCGTGATCACGCAGTACGACCGCGAAGAGCGCACCGTCTCGACGCCGGGCTCGTTCTCGCCGCCGCCGCCGGTGCAGACCGACGCGATCTGCTGGGAAGCCAACGTCGTCACGTTCAACAACACGAACGTCTTCAACTCGACGAACAAGGCCAACCTCCCGACCGGCTTCCAGGCCGGCTGGGTGGGCATGAACTTCAACGGTGCGACCGTCCCGGCGGGCAAGCACGAGCTGGTGGGCGGCACGTCGACCGTGTTCAACACGGCCGTCGGCGGCGTCTCGCAGCTCGCGTCGACGACGTTCCAGGGCCTGCCGGTCATCGGCTTCGCCGCGATCACGTTCAACAACGGCGCGCTGACGGCGGCCGACGGCACGGCGATCCAGTCGAACTACGGCGGCGACTTCGTCCACAAGCAGACCCGCTCGATCTCGGGTGGCTCGGCGCCGGTGTCGAACTAGCCTCCACGTCGACTCGCGTGGCAGTCAAGGGCGGGGAGAGCTTCTCCCCGCCCTTTTTCTTTGCCATCGGCGTCGTCGCGGGCGGGAGGGGCCCGTGGCGCTTCGCCGTCCGCCGCCCGTCCCGGCAGCAGGCGCGCGCGTCGGTGCGCCGCCGCGGATCGCCGCCGTGGCGAGGTCTCAGCTATAATTCCATGAATTCAGGCGGCTACCGCCGAATTCCGCGTCCCGCTCCGCGCCGCAAGGATCCCTTCGCCATGCCCCATTCCCGTCTTGCGGCCGGTCTCGCCGCCTTCGTGCTGGCCGCCGCCGCGGCGCCGGCCACCGCCGCCACCCTGTCGGTCGACATTCCCGGCTGCAGCAACGTGGTCATGAGCGGAAACGCGCCCAACTACACGATCACGTGCACGCAGCAGGCGCAGTCGTGCGTCGTGAACGCCACGCCTGCGAGCCCGCAGGGCAACACGACCGCGACGCTGAGCGTGGCGTGCGCACCCGGCGCCACGTCGGTCACCTGGCAGTCGTCGCGCGACTGCAACATGCCGACGGTCAATCCGAACGCGCCGCTGACGGCCACCGTCAGCGAATCGGGCGGCCGCAGCTGCGTCTACACGGCGGTCGCCAACGGCGGCGGCAGCGGCTCCACCAGCGTGCTCTGGCAGAGCGCGGCGACGCAGCCGCCGCCGAACGCGCCGACGGGCTGCGCGATCGTGCGCACGCCGTCGAACGGCGCGCTCGGACAGACGGGCGGCCCGATCTCGATGTCGGCGAGCTGCTCCGGCGGCGGCGCCGTGACGTCGTGGACGTGGCGCAAGAACGCCACTTCCGGCTGGTCGTCGGCGCAGGCGCCCACCGACACGCTGCCGGCCAATACCGGGACCGCGAACGTCACCTACACGTACGGCGTGACCGCGTGCGCCGGCACGGCGTGCGCGGCCGAGGTGACGACGACGTTCACCGTGGCCGGCGCCACGCCGGTGGGCTTCTGCAGCCAGTACGCCGACGTCCGCTTCATCAACCTCGTCTGGGGCGGCTACATCGACACGTCGGGCAGCGGCTCCAACATCCAGCCGGGCACCGTGCTGGTCGGCATCGTCAACGTTCCCGCCGGCGTCACGTCGCCCCTCGACTCGCCGGGCGTGATCAGCGTGGTCGAGCACCAGGGGCCGACCGCGGAGCGCGTGATGAGCATCTCGCCGCAGCCGTGCGACTTCCGCAACTTCGTGCCCGGCTCGCAGCCGGCGTTCCCCGCGCCGGACGCCACCGGGGCGACGAAGCCGATGGGGTGGTCCGGCGGCATCAATCCGCAGATCCAGTACCTCTACGACGGCGATCCGCCGGGATTCGCGCCGGCGAAGCCCCTGCTGACGCGCGGCGGCACGTACTACGTCAACCTGCAGACGATCCGCTCGTCCGATGGGCAGAACAGCTGCGGCAGCACGTCGTGCGACGTGCGCATCACGGTGACCACGCCGCGCTAGTCCCGCATGGATTGCGCGACGAGCCCCGCCCCGGCGGGGCTCGTCGTTTCGGGCGCCGCGCCGACGCCGGGGGCAGGGGCCCGTACGCTACACTATGCGATTTCCATCGTCGCGCGCGCCAGGGCCCTCGCAGGCCGTGCGCTGCGGGCCGGCCCGCTGCCGGCCGCGACCGCGACCCGAAGACCCATGATCGCCCGCATCCTCTCCCGCGCCGTGCTCGCGCTCGCAGCGCTCGTCGCCGCGGCGCCCGTCCCGGCGCAACCCGCGCCCGCCGACGACCCGATCCTCGTCGAGAACGCGCTCGTCCAGATCCGCCGCAGCGACTACGAGCGGGAGCTCGAGCGCCTGCCCGAGGACCTGCGGCCGGGCTTCCGCAACAACGAGCGGCGCGTCAACGACCTGCTGCGCCGCATGCTGATCGAGGGTACGCTCGCCGCGCAGGCGCGCGCCGAGAAGCTCCCCGAGAAGCCCGAGTACGCGGCGCGCATCGCAGCCGAGGTCGAGCGGATGCTCGCGCAGATCAAGATCGTCGAGGTCGAGAAGGCCGCGGCGGCGGAGTTCGACGCCCGGCGCGCGTCGTTCGAGGCGCGCGCGCGCGAGCTCTACACGGTCGACCGGGCGAAGTACGCCACCCCCGAGCAGGTCATGGCGTCGCACATCCTGTTCGACGTGAAGTCGCGGTCGAGGGACGAGGCGCTGAAGCTCGCGCAGGAGGCGCAGGCGAAGATCGCCGCCGGCGCCGATTTCAACAAGCTCGCGCGGGAGGTCTCCGACGACCGCAGCGCGCGCAACAACTTCGGCCGCCTCGGCTGGTTCGCGCGTGCCGAGATGGACCCGGCGTTCGCCGAGGCGGCGTTCGCGCTGAAGCAGGCGGGCGACACGTCGCCGCCCGTGCTCTCGTCGTTCGGCTGGCACCTGATCCGGCTCGAGGGGCGCCGGCCGGCGCAGCAGCGCTCGTTCGAGGAGGTGCGCGAGACGATCATGGGCGAGCTCCGCCAGAAGTACGTCAACGAGCAGCGCGAGGCCTTCGTCGCGAAGCTGCGCAACGACCCGACGATCCGCGCGCACCGCGAGGCGATCGACGCGACGGTCATCCGCGTCGATCCGGACGCGGTGCGCCGCAGGGTCGGCGAGACCGCGCCCGGCGCGATGGCGGCCCCCGCGAAGTAGCCTGCCGGCGCCGGCGCCGATCGCGCCCGCCCCGCGTCGCCATGCCGCCCGCCATGCCGCAGGCCGGAACCACGGACGCTCCGGTGGCCCCGGGCGCGGTCCGCAGCGCAGCGCGGCTGCGCGCGCTCTTCGCCAACTTCTTCTCGCGCGAGCTGCGCACGCGCTACCTCGGCAGCGCCACGGGGCTCGCGTGGGCGCTCATCCACCCGCTCGCCCTGCTCGCGGTCTACCACTTCGTCTTCACCACGATCTTCCGCGCGGGGGCGGTCGCGACGCAGAGCTTCCTCGCGTTCGTCGCGGTCGCGCTGTGGCCGTGGCTCGCCGCGCAGGAGGCGCTGCAGCGCGGCACGGTCAGCCTGGCGAACTACGCCGGGCTGATCCGCAAGGCGGCGTTCCCGCACGAGGCGATCGTCTACGCCTCGGTCGGCGCGACGCTCGTGCTGCAGTTCGCCGGCTACGTCGTCGTGCTGCTGGTGCTGGTGGCGATCGGCGAGCCGATCCGCCTGCAGGGCCTGCTGCTCGCCGTGCCGCTGTGGCTGGTGATGGCCATCGCCGTGGCCGGCGTCGCGCTGATGCTCGCGTCGCTGCAGGTGTTCGTGCGCGACGTCGAGCACGTGCTGATGCCGGTCCTGATGATGCTGATGTACCTGACGCCGGTCCTCTACCCGCTCTCGCTCGTGCCCGCCAACCTGCGCGGTTTCGTCGCCGCGAACCCGTTCACCTGGCTCGTCGACCGCATGCGCGCGGCGCTGCTCGAAGGCCAGCTCGCGCCGCGACTCTCGGATGTCGTCGCGCTCGCGGTCGCGGTGGCGATCTTCCTCGCCGGGCGCTGGATGTTCCGGCGGCTGTCGCCGCACTTCGAGGACTTCGTGTGACCGCGCCGCTGCTCGAACTCGACGGCGTCGGCAAGGACTACGCGAAGGTGGACTCGCGCGGCGGCCGCGTGTCGCTGGTGTGGAGCCTCCTGCGGGGACGCGGCGTCGCCCGGGCGTTCACCGCGCTCGACGGTGTCTCGTTCACGATGTACCGCGGCCAGTCGCTCGGCGTGATCGGCGAGAACGGCGCGGGCAAGTCGACGCTGCTCAAGGCCGTGGCGGGCATCATCACGCCGACGCGCGGACGCGTGACCGTGCGCGGGCGCGTCGGCGCGCTGCTCGAGCTGGGGTCGGGTTTCCATCCCGAGTACACCGGCGCGCAGAACATCGATCTCGCCGCGGCGCTCCTCGGCATCACCCCCGCGGAACTCGCGGAGAAGCGCGAGTCGATCGTGCGCTTCGCCGACCTGGGCGAGCACCTCGCCGACCCGATCAAGCACTATTCGTCGGGGATGGTGGTGCGGCTGGGCTTCGCGGTCGCGACCGCGCTCTCGCCCGACGTGCTCATCACCGACGAGGTGCTCGCGGTCGGCGACGAGTCGTTCCAGAAGAAGTGCATGGCGTGGATGGAGAACTACCTCGCGGGCGGCGGCACGCTGCTCCTGTGCTCGCACGGCATGTACCACGTGCAGAAGCTCTGCCGCAACGCCATCTGGCTCAGGGGTGGGCGGGTCGAACGCTACGGCCCGGCGATGGATGTGACGCAGGCCTACCTCGCGTGGCACGAGGAGAAGGCGGCCGGCGTCGTGCAGCGCGCCGAATCGCTGACCGCGGCCCCGACCTCGACCGACACCCCGCGCGTGTGTTCGCTCGTCCTCGACCCGGGCGCGTCGATCCGGATGGGCGAATCCCTGACCGTGAGCGGCGAGGTCTTCTCGTCCGACGGGCGCCCGCCCGCCGTGCTCATCGGCATCGTGCGCGCCGACGGCACGCCGGTCTACGGCGTCGCCACCGACATGGAGCACGTCACGCTGCGCCACGCCTCGGGCGACCGCTTCGCGTTCGCGCTGCGCCTGCCGCGGCTCGCGATCCTGCCGGGCAAGTACGTCGTGCGCGCGCACGCGCTCGACCCGCAGGGCATCTACCTGTTCGACCACGTCGAGACGCCGCTCATCGTCGGCGGCGACGCGCGCGAACTCGGACTGGTGCGGCTGCCGCACGAGTGGCTCGACACGGACCGGGGGTCGTAGGACGGGAGTTCCGTGGGCACCGGCGCCATCGGCCGACCGGGGTGATCGGCTAAAATGACGCGGTTCTGCGCCCCGCGCGCCTCGCGCCCCGCATGCCCGAGCCCCTGACGTTCACCGGCGAGCGCTTCGTCCCAGGCATCGAGGGCGAAATCGTCTACGAGCACGTCCACCGCTACGCGTTCGCGCGACGCCATGCCGCCGGCCGCCGCGTGCTCGACGTCGCGTGCGGCGAGGGCTACGGCAGCGCGATCCTGGCCCAGGCCGCGGCGTCGGTCGTCGGCATCGACATCGACGCGGCGACCGTGGCCCACGCGAACGCCGCCTACGCCTCGTGCGCCAACCTCTCGTTCCGCGCGGGGTCCGCGACCGCGCTGCCGCTCGACGACGCGAGCGTCGAGCTGGTCGTGTCGTTCGAGACCATCGAGCACCTCGCGCCGGAGGACCAGCCGAGGATGCTCGAGGAGTTCGCGCGCGTGCTCGTCGACGACGGCGTGCTCGTGCTCTCCGCGCCCAACCGTCCAGAATACTCGGAGTCGCGCGGCTACGTGAATCCGTTCCACCGGCACGAGCACGACCGGGCCGAACTCGAGCGCCTGCTCGATGCGCGTTTCCCGGCGCGGCGCTGGCACGCCCAGCGCGTCTGGCTGGGTTCCGTGCTGTGGCGCGAGGAAGGCGGGACGGACGTCGAGGCCTTCGACGGCGACGCGTCGCGCGTCGGGCCAGCGGCGGTGCCCCCCGCGATGTACTTCGTCGTCGTCGCGGCGCGTCGCGCAGTTGCGCTGCCCCCGCCGGCCCCCGCGAGTCGGGCGCGACGCCCGCGCAGGAGATGGCCTACGCGTTCTGCATCGCGCGCGCCTACGCCGACGAGGTGATCCGGC
>JAANMV010004804.1_pt1 | contig 10351 bp, 11 predicted proteins | sample 7279661 | NCBI WGS metagenome assembly JAANMV01 (sample SAMN14094540, study PRJNA606508) | bioreactor metagenome | isolation source: A lab-scale SPAN reactor treating ammonium-rich wastewater day 121 | place: Ireland: Galway | collected 2017-05-16 | reverse complement strand
AAGGGCCAGCGGAAGATGCTCTGCTTGCCCATCCAGTACACACGCAGACGCAGCACGAAGGACAGCATGAGGGTGTAGGGCAGGTCCCAGTTGCTGGTGTGGGGCGCAGCGATCAGCACGCTCTTGGCAGCATGCGGCGGAAGCCTGCCTTCGACCTTCCAGCCCGTGACCCGGAGAATCGCGATGGACAGCCCACGCAACAGGGAGTTGACGACCGGCGTATCAAAAATGGTGTGGTGGTGCATGGCAGGCGCTGCAGTCGAATGCACCAAGCGGTCTTGATACTTCTTGCTACAAAATCGGGCGCCAGTGTACCAAGGCAGGCCGGTGCCGACTTGACCCAAGGCAAGGCCGCATGCAGACCCGCACCCGCCATGAAAAAACGGCGTTGCGGGCATCGGCCCGGCAACGCCGTGGTGCGTGCAGCGAAAAGGATCAGGCGCCGGAGAGGGCCACTTCCACGCGGCGCGCCTCGGCATTGCTGCCACTGGCCTGGGTTTCTTCCGGCTTTTTCAGTTCGATGCGGTCTTCGGCCACACCCAGGGCCTTGAGGGCTTCGCGCACGGCCAGGGCACGGTTCTTGGCCAGCTCGGCGTTCTGCGCGGCATCGCCCGTGGCGTCATGGAAGCCCGAAACCACGGCCTTCTTGCCTTCGGCCACTCCCTTGACGATATCGGCCAGGGCATCGTTGGCACCGGCGGCCAGGTCGGCCTTGCCGGAGGCAAAGAAGAACTTCACCACGCCGTCCTCGACGCGCACGCTGGCGGCATCGTCGGCGACAGGGGCCGGAGCTGCCACCGCAGGCGCCGCAGCCACCGCAGGGGCCACAGCCGCACCGCGGTAATAGACGACCGCGCCCACCACGGTGGTGACCACCAGTGCAATCAGGGCAAACAGAAAGCCCAGGGCAAAACGTTGCTGGCTGTCGTCATCGGAACTGCTGAAAGACATGGGGGAAAACTCCGTAAATAATGGTGGGCGGGAAAACCCTTCATTCTAGAGCCTGGCATGTCCCTTCTTAACGCCCCCTCCCGCGACCCCGCGCCCATGCTGGAACAGGCCCTGCGCGATTGGGGGGGCCACAGCGACCTGTGGATCTTCGGCTACGCGTCATTGATCTGGCGGCCGGACTTCGAATTTGCCGAGCAGCGCCCTGCCCGCGTCCATGGCTGGCACCGCGCACTCAAGATGTGGAGCCGCGTCAACCGGGGCACGCCCGAATGTCCGGGCCTGGTGTTTGGCATGCTCTCGGGCGGCAGCTGCCGGGGCATGGTGTTTCGCGTGGAGCAGCGCCACGCCCACCAGGTGATGGTGAACCTGTGGCAGCGCGAAATGCCCACGGGCGTGTACGACCCGCGCTGGTTGCCCTGCCACACCCCGCAGGGTACGGTGCGGGCGCTGGCCTTCACGCTCTCGCGCAGCAGCCCCAACTACACCGGCGAACTGCCGCCCGACGAGTACCGCCGCATCTTCGTGCAGGCCAGTGGCCGCTACGGAAGCACACACGACTACGCCCACGACACCTACCACGGCCTGCGTGAGGTGGGCATTCACGACCGCGCGTTGGGGCGTCTGCTACAGCTCTCGCTCAAAAAGCCGTAGAGCGCTTTTCAGGTTCTGGCGTGACTTTTTACCGCTCTCGCCCTCCCATGCTGCGAGAAGGTGAATCGCAAGTGCTTAGAGTGCAACACCTCTTAACCCAAATCAAGGAATTTCCGCCATGAAACTGCACCACCCCCTGCTCGCCGTTGCCGCCCTCGCCCTGGCTGGCTGTTCCACTTTCTCTTCCGGTCCCTCCGCGCGTGCCGCGCTGGAGCCCACGCGTGGCAACACCGTGGCGGGCACGGTGCGTTTTGCGCAGACGGGCGATGTGGTGAAGGTCAGCGGCCAGATCAGCGGCCTCAAGCCCGGCGCCGAACACGGCTTCCACATCCATGAAAAGGGCGACTGCTCCAGCGGCGACGGCATGGGCACAGGCGGCCACTTCAACCCTGGCGGCCATGCACACGGCCGCCACGGCGAAGGCATGCACCACACGGGCGACCTGCCGCCCCTCAAGGCCGACGCCAAGGGCGTGGCGCAATTCAGCTACACCTCGCACAGCATTCGCCTGGGCAGCGGCAGCAATGACATCGTGGGCCGGGGCCTGATCGTGCACCGCGACCCCGACGACTACACCACCCAGCCCACCGGCAATGCCGGCCCGCGCCTGGCTTGTGCAGTGATTCAGAAGGATTGAGATCCCCCTGTGGCGCTACGCGCCTTCCCCCTCTCGCCTCGCTGCGCGATGCGGGAAGGGGGACGCCACCAGCGCGGCGGGGCGGCCCTTGCGCGGTGGCCACTGGCCTGGGCCATGCCTGTGCCGATGCAGTGTTGAACTGTTGGGCACCGGATGACCAAACCGCAGATACGGCCGGGCAGAATAGAGGGCATGAGCAGCCACACCACTTCCATCGCCGACCTGCGCAAGAGCTACGAGCGCGCCGAACTCAACGAAGACGCCTCCCACGCCGACCCGCTGCAGCAGTTTGACCAGTGGCTGAAAGAAGCCATTGCCTCCGAAGTGCCCGAGCCCAATGCCATGACCGTGGCCACCGTGGGCAGCGACCTGCGGCCCAGCACCCGCATCGTGCTCATCAAAGGCTACGACGCCCAGGGCATTGTCTGGTTCACCAACTACGAGAGCCGCAAGGGCCGCCAGCTCGCGGGCAACCCCTATGCCGCGCTACAGTTTCACTGGGTGGAGCTGGAGCGCGTGGTGCGCATCGAGGGCATCGTGCAGAAGGTGAGCGAAGCCGAGAGCGACGAATACTTCCATAGCCGCCCGCTCGATTCGCGCATCGGCGCCTGGGCCAGCCCGCAGAGCCAGGTGATCCCCGGCCGCAGCGTTCTGGTGGCCAACGCCGCCCGGTATGGCGCCCAGTTCATGCTCAAACCGCCGCGCCCGCCGCACTGGGGCGGCTACCGCCTCAAGCCCGAGCAGTGGGAGTTCTGGCAGGGCCGCAAGAGCCGCCTGCACGATCGCCTGCGCTACCGGCAGGAAGGTGGCGACTGGGTGCGCGAGCGGCTGGCGCCCTGAAACAACCGCACGGCCACCGCGCAGGGCTGTCGGCCATCAGGCCGTGACGTAGCGCGCCACCAGCAGCAACACCACCGGCACCGTGAGCAGCCCCAGCGCCGTGGACACCGCCACGCTGGCCGTCACCTCGTCCTGCGCCACCTCATAGCGCTGGGCGAACAGGAACACATTGGCACCCACGGGCAACGAGGCCGCAACGATCATCACGGCCAGCGGCAGGCCCGAGAGCCCCGCAGCCCAGCCCAGCGCGGACATGGCCAGCGGCAGTGCGAGGTTTTTCACCAGCGAGATGCGCAGCGCCGCCTTGAAATGCACCCCCACCGTGGAGAACGCCAGTGTGACGCCCACGAGCAGCAGCGAGATCGGCCCCAGCGCCTGGCCCAGCAACTGCAAGGGCTTATCGATGACCAGAGGGAGTGCCAGCCCGGTCTGCGCAAACAGCAGGCCCACGATGATGGGCAGCGGCACCGGATGCACGATGCCGTTGCGCACCGCCTGCAGCACCGTGCGCCACAGAGGCAGGTGCTCATGCCCGGCGCGGCCCCGGTGCTCGCGCGCCACGGCCAGCTCGAACACCACCGTGGCCGAGGTCAGCAGGATCAGTGAATGCACTGATATCAGCGTGAACAGCGTCACCAGCCCTTGCTCGCCAAACGCCAGCCCCACCAGCGGCACACCGATCATCACGTTGTTGCTGAACGTGTGGGCCAGCGCCCGTGCCGCTGCCAGACTGGAAAAGCCGTACACCAACAGCGTGGCGCAGAACACCAGGCCGGCCGCCGCGAAGTAGATGACGATGGGGCCGAAATCGAGGTCTTGCACATGCACCGCGCTCATGGTGCGAAACAGCAGCGCCGGCGTGAGCACCATGAAAACGAGGTTGGACAGGTCCTTGACGGCCGCTGCCCGGATCCAGCCGCGGCGGCCCACGAAAAAGCCCATGGCGATGAACAGGACCACCGGCACCAGGGCGTTGAAGACAGGAGAGTTCAAGATGCAAATACCCTTGGCACAAGGTGCCGGAGCTCGAATACTATTGATTTGATAGCTGCTCGCGCTTATCCATCAAGCGCTGCAGGCCATTTTCATTAAAAACCTATGCCATGTGTGCCAGTATGGCGCCGCCCACACCGCTGGCCAGCACCACGGCCCAAGGGGGCACGCGCCAGAACACCAGCGCCACAAAGGCCAGCAGCGCCAGCCCGGCATCCGCCGCGCTCAGAATGGCGCTGGTGCCCACCGGGTGGACCAGCGCCGCCAGCAGCAGTCCCACCACGGCGGCATTCACGCCCGACAGGGCCGCCTGTGCGTGGGCATTGCGGCGCAGCCGCTCCCAGAACGGCAGCGCGCCCACCACCAGCAGAAACGAAGGGAGAAAAATGGCCCCCAGGCACACCAGCGCCCCCAGCCAACCGCCCGGCCACGGCGCCATGGCCGCCCCGAGAAAAGCGGCGAAAGTGAACAGCGGCCCCGGCACGGCCTGCGTAGCGCCGTAGCCCGCCAAAAAGGTATCGGCCGACACCCAGCCCGGTGGCACCACCACTGCCTGCAAGAGCGGCAGCATCACATGGCCGCCGCCGAACACCAGGGCACCCACGCGGTAGAACGCATCGAACAGGGCCAGCAGCGCGCCCGGCCACCATTGCACGGTCAGCGGCAGCAACACCAGCAGCGCGGCGAACAGCAGCAGCAGCGCAGCCCCGGTGCGCCGGTGCACGGGCACATGCAGCCCGTCCTCGGCCAGGGTGGGCGCGGCGGGCAGCACCGCCCTACCCCGCCCGAACAGCGCCCAGCCCGCCACGCCAGCCGCAAGCATCACGCCCACCTGCGCCCACACACCCGGCCACAGAAGCACGGCGCAGGCTGCCAGCAGCATCAGCGTGGCCCGCACCCAGCCCACGCACAGGCTGCGCGCCATGCCCCACACCGCTTGCGCCACCACGGCCACCGCCACCACCTTCAGGCCGTGCAGCGCGCCCGCGCTCAATATCGTGGTGCCGGATGCAAGCCCCAGGCCGAACACGGTCAGCGCCAGGGCCGAGGGCAGCGTGAACCCCAGCCACGCCGCCAGCGCACCGGGCAGCCCCGAGCGCAGCAACCCCAGCGCCATGCCCACCTGGCTGCTCGCCGGCCCGGGCAGAAACTGGCAAAGCGCCACCAGGTCGGCATAGCTGCGCTCGGTCAGCCACTGGCGGCGCAGCACGAATTCATCGCGGAAGTAGCCCAGGTGCGCCACCGGGCCGCCAAACGAGGTCAGCCCCAGGCGCAGAAAGATCCAGAACACCTGCCAGGGGCTGTGCAATGAAGCACCCCCGTTGGCGGCGGAAGAATTCGGCAAGGAAGCCACGAAGGTCGGCCCGGAGGTTTCTGCAGACGCGGATTGCGGGCGTGTGGAGGATTCCCGGGTTCCACCAGGGCCTCTACACCGCCGTCACTCCCACTCGATGGTTGCTGGCGGCTTGGAGCTGACGTCGTAGGTCACGCGGTTGATGCCACGCACTTCGTTGATGATGCGGCCCGACACCTTCTTGAGCAGGGCGTAGGGCAGCTCGGCCCAGTCGGCGGTCATGAAGTCGCTGGTCTGCACGGCGCGCAGGGCCACCACGTAGTCGTAGGTGCGGCCATCGCCCATCACGCCCACGCTCTTGACGGGCAGGAAGACGGTGAAGGCCTGGCTGGTGAGGTCATACCAGGTCTTGCCGGTGGCTTCATCCACGAAGTTGCGCAACTCTTCGATGAAGATCGCGTCGGCGCGGCGCAGCAGGTCTGCGTATTCCTTCTTCACTTCGCCCAGGATGCGCACGCCCAGGCCGGGGCCTGGGAACGGGTGGCGGTAGACCATCTCGGGCGGCAGGCCCAGAGCCACGCCGAGTTCGCGCACTTCGTCCTTGAACAGGTCGCGCAGGGGCTCCAAAAGCTTCAGGCCCAGCTGCTCGGGCAGGCCGCCGACGTTGTGGTGGCTCTTGATGGTGACGGCCTTTTTGCTCTTGGCGCCGCCCGATTCGATCACGTCGGGGTAGATGGTGCCCTGGGCCAGCCACTTGGCGCCCTTGGCGCCGTCGCCCTTGAGCTTGGCGGCTTCCTGCTTGAACACATCGACGAACAGGCCACCGATGATCTTGCGCTTTTGCTCGGGCTCGCTGACACCCGCCAGCTTGCCCAGGAAGAGGTCGCTCGCATCCACGCGGATGACCTTGGCGTGCAGCTTGCCGACGAACATGTCCATGACCATGTCGCCCTCGTTCAGGCGCAGCAGGCCATGGTCCACAAACACACAGGTGAGCTGGTCGCCGATGGCACGGTGGATCAGCGCTGCGGCCACGGACGAATCCACGCCGCCCGACAGGCCCAGAATCACTTCTTCATCGCCCACCTGCTGGCGGATCTGCTCCACGGCCTCGGCAATGTGGTCGCGCATCACCCAGTCGGGCGTGGTGCCGCAGATGCCGAGCACGAAGCGCTCGAGCAGTGCCTTGCCTTGCACGGTGTGCGTGACTTCGGGGTGGAACTGCACGGCGTAGAAGCGGCGCGCCTCGTCGGCCATGCCGGCGATGGGGCAGCTGTCCGTGCTGGCCATGAGCTTGAAGCCTGGAGGCAGCTCGGTGACCTTGTCCCCGTGGCTCATCCACACGTTGAGCATGCCGTGGCCTTCGGGGGTGGTGAAGTCGGCAATGTCCTTGAGCAGCGCGGTGTGGCCGCGTGCGCGCACGGCCGCAAAGCCGAACTCGCGTTTGTGGCCCGTTTCCACCTTGCCGCCCAGTTGCTGCGCCATGGTCTGCATGCCGTAGCAGATGCCCAGTACCGGCAGGCCCAGATCGAACACGGCCTGCGGCGCGCGGTCGGTGGTGTCTTCGGTCACGCTGGCGTGGCTGCCCGACAGGATGATGCCCTTGAGGGAACCGTCCCTCGCGTAGTCACGCACCCACTCGTCCGTCACGTCGCAGGGGTGCACTTCGCAGTACACATTGGCCTCGCGCACACGGCGGGCGATGAGCTGGGTGACTTGCGAACCGAAGTCGAGGATGAGGATTTTCTGGTGTTGCATGGCGATTTGGAATGAAATCAGCCCCTAGCGCTTGATGGAAAAGCGCTAGGGGCTATCAAAACAATAGCATCAGGAGATCAGTCGGCGCGGTAGTTTGGCGCTTCCTTGGTGATCTGCACGTCGTGCACATGGCTTTCGCGGATGCCGGCGGTGGTGATCTCGACGAACTCGGCCTTGTTGTTCATCTCTTCAATGCTGGCGCAGCCGCAATAGCCCATGGCCGCACGCACGCCGCCCGCCATCTGGTACACGATGGAGACCATCGAGCCCTTGTAGGGCACACGGCCTTCAATGCCTTCGGGCACCAGTTTGTCGGCATTGGGGTTGCCGGTGCTCGACTCCTGGAAGTAGCGGTCGGCACTGCCCTGCTGCATGGCGCCGATGGAGCCCATGCCGCGGTAGCTCTTGTAGCTGCGGCCCTGGAACAAAATGACTTCGCCGGGAGCCTCTTCGGTACCCGCAAACATGCCGCCCATCATGATGGTGCTGGCGCCTGCGGCCAGTGCCTTGGCGATGTCACCGCTGTAACGCACGCCACCGTCGGCAATCAGGGGCACGCCAGTGCCGCGCAGTGCTGTGGCCACGTTGTCGATGGCCATGATCTGCGGCACGCCCACGCCTGCCACGATGCGGGTGGTGCAGATGGAGCCGGGGCCAATGCCGACCTTGACGGCATCGGCACCCGCCTCGACCAGCGCCAGCGCGGCTGCGCCGGTGGCGATATTGCCGCCAATCACATCGACCTGCGGATAGTTCTGCTTGACCCAGCGCACGCGCTCGATCACACCTTTGCTGTGGCCGTGTGCGGTGTCCACCACGATGGCATCGACGCCGGCCTTGACCAGGGCCTCGACACGCTCTTCGGTGCCCTCGCCCACGCCCACCGCCGCGCCCACGCGCAGGCGGCCTGAGGCGTCGCGTGCAGCATTGGGAAAGCTGGTCTGCTTGGTGATGTCTTTCACCGTGATCAGGCCTTTGAGCTCGAAGGCGTCGTTGATGACCAGGATGCGCTCGAGCTTGTGCTTGTTGAGCAGCGCCTTGGCTTCGGCAGGCGTGGTGCCTTCCTTTTCGTTGACGGTGATGAGCTTTTCGCGCGGCGTCATGATCTGGTGGACCTTGACGTCATAGCGGGTCTCGAAGCGCAGATCGCGGCCCGTGACGATACCGACCACCTTGCCACCGTCGCACACCGGGAAGCCCGAAATGCCCAGTTGCTCGGACAGTTGCAGCACCTGCAGCACCGTGTGCTCGGGGGTGATGACCACCGGGTCGCGCAGCACGCCCGACTCATACCGCTTGACCTTGGCCACATGGGCGGCCTGCTCTTGCGGGGTGAGGTTCTTGTGCACGATGCCGATGCCGCCCTCCTGGGCAATGGCAATGGCCAGGCGCGCCTCGGTCACGGTGTCCATGGCGGCGGACACCAGCGGCAGGTTCAGCTGGATGTTGCGGGAGAGTTTCGTCGCGAGGGACGTGTCCTTGGGCAGGACCTGGGAGTACGCTGGCACCAGCAACACATCGTCGAAGGTGAGCGCTTTTCCAAGAAGGCGCATGAGAAAGCTCCAAAAAAACGATTGTACCCGCGACGGACACTGTCCCGGAATTCGCGCACAGGGCTAAACTTGCACCATGAAAATGCACAAACTCCTCTTGCTGGCATTGGCTTGCACCTGCTCGATGGGCGCCGTGGCCCAATGGCAGTGGATCGACAAGGACGGACGCAAGGTCTTCAGTGACCGCCCGCCCCCCCAGGATGTTCCTGACAGCAAGATCCTGAAGCAACCTCGCTTCACGCCGACGTTGCCGGTACCGCCTGTGGCGGCCGCCAGCGCCGAGGCAGCACCTGCTGCGGCCAAACCCGCCAGCGCAGCCGCCGGTTCCGGCAAAGACAAGGAACTGGAAAAGAAGAAAGCCCAGGCCGAAGCGGACGAAGCGGCCAAGAAAAAGGCGGAAGAAGCCAAACAGGCGGCCGCCCGTGCCGACAACTGCAACCGCGCCAAGGAAGCCAAGGCCCTGTTCGAGACGGGCAAGCCCGTCCGCAAGCCCGATGCCCAGGGGGAACTCGTCTTTCTGGATGACGCAGGTCGTGCGGCCGAGATGCGGCGCATTCAGTCGATCATCGACGCCGACTGCAAGCGCTGACGGCGCCTGCGCGACAAGCGCCTCAATAGCCGGCCTTGCCCCCGGGGCGCCTGTTCGCAAACAACCCCGTCGTGCGTGCACCCTGGCGGGCAAAGCGCTCGCGGCGAGCCACCTTGGGGTCCACGGTCAAAGGGCGATAGACCTCGACGCGGTCGTTGGCACGCAGCACGTGTGCTGTCTCCACCACGCGGCCCCACACCCCACAGACCACCGGATCCGCCAGCGGGATGCCGGTCTTGTCGGCAATCGCCCGCAAAGCATCGGCCACTGTGGCGCCTTCCGGCAATTGCAACTCCCATTCCAGCAGCTTGCCGGGCGCCGTCGACACCACCACGGTGATGCACAGGCCCTGTTCAGCCATACACCTTCTCTGCGCGCTTGACGAACGCATCCACCATGCTCGCGGCAATGCGGTCAAATACCGGCCCGACCAGAGTGGCCAGGGGCGCACTGTCAAAGCCGTAGTTCAGTTGCAGTTCCACCCGCGATGCACGCTGGCTGCCGTCGCCCACGCGGTGGAAATGCCAGTCCCCGTCGAGCCGCGAAAATGGCCCCTTCACCAGCTGCATCTGCACCCGGCGCCCGGGCTCATGCAGATTGCGCGTGACGAACGTCTGGCGGATGCCGCTGAGCGAAATACCGATCTCCGCCAGCATGCCCTCGCCGTCCTGTTCCAGCACCTGGGCGCGGTCGCACCAGGGCAGAAACTGGGGGTACTGCGCCACCCCTGTGACCAGATCGAACATCTCTTCGGGGCTGTACCAGATCAGTACGGACTTGTTGACGGTTTTCATGAAAAGCTGCGATGCACTGGCAATGGGCACCAAGAACTGCCCGGATGGCTGGACGAAACTAGAATGGCTGTTGCGCGATGGCTGCAATTGTAGGGAGGGCTTCAATCTCCCGGCTGACATCGCATTGATTCCAGATGGCCAAGAAACCCGAAACATCCTCTCGCATTGCCGACAATAAAAAAGCGGCCTACAACTATTTCTTCGAGGAACGCCACGAGGCGGGCGTGGTGCTGCAAGGCTGGGAAGTCAAGGCGCTGCGAGCAGGCAAGGTGCAACTGACCGATGGCTACG
>JAANMV010004803.1_pt1 | contig 10352 bp, 9 predicted proteins | sample 7279661 | NCBI WGS metagenome assembly JAANMV01 (sample SAMN14094540, study PRJNA606508) | bioreactor metagenome | isolation source: A lab-scale SPAN reactor treating ammonium-rich wastewater day 121 | place: Ireland: Galway | collected 2017-05-16 | reverse complement strand
CCCCGCCCCACCAGCGCGAACAGCAGGTCCGACGCGCCGAACGCCTGCACGACGAGATCGAAGCCCAGCAGACCTATCCCCTGGACTTCGTCACCTTCCGCATCACCGGCTACAGACCCCGAAACGGCGAGCAGACGCTGCTGGTCGGCGGGCCGCTGCGCGACGACCTGCGCCTGCTGATCGACAGCCTCTCACGCTCATGCGAGATGAAACTGGCCGATGGCGAACGCGTTGAGACGCCCCGACAGCTCGCCCGCCGGCTGGGTGTGAGCACCAAGACCATCGACCGGTGGCGGCGCACCTCGCTGCGCTGGCGCTGGGCCGTGCTGCCCGGCGAGGATCGACCGCAGGTGGTGATTCCCACCGAAGCCGTCGAATCCATGCAGGCCCGCCAGGGCGACAAAGTGCAACGGGCCTCGCGGTTTTCACGCGTGGACTCCGCCCAGCGCCTGCGCCTGGTGGATCGAGCCCGACGGCTGGCTCGCGATACGAAACTCAGCCGCCACCAGATCGCCCGGCGACTGGCTCTGCAGGTCGGCCGCTCGCCCGAGACCATTCGCGCCGTGCTCGAAAAGCATGACCGCCAGAACCCCGAGGACCGCATCTTCCCCCTGGACGGCCGGCAACTGGGCGACCGGCAGCGCCGGGTCATCGCCCGGGCGATGACCCGTGGCGTGGACGTGGCGAAGATCACCAAACGCTTCCGTTGCAGCCGCTCAACGGTCTACCGCGTGCTCCACGAGCAGCGTGCCCAGGCCCTGCGCGACCGGCCAATCGGCTACTCGACCTTGCCCTGGTTTGCCGATGTCGAGGCGGCTGTGTCCCGCGGCGAGGATCTGCCCTCTCTGCTCGAAGCGCACGCGCCCATGCCGGCTCAGATCAGCTCGCCGCCCGAGCCCCCGCCCGCCGGACCCGACGAACTGCCCGCGCCCCTTGACAGCCTCTATCTTCAGCCGCAGCTCGATCGCCCGTCGCAGCGGGTGCTGGCCGCACGTATGAACTTCCACCGCTACAGGGCCGCACGCCTGCGCGACCGCCTGCCCAGCAGCAGTCCGCGCGTCGCCGACCTCGATGCCATCGAAAGCGCCCTCGCCCGCGCCGATCAATTGCGCCAGATGCTCGTCCGCATGAATCTGCCCGTCGTCCTCGCCACCGCCCGGCGGCATGTGCAGGGACACCAGGACCGGCTGCTGCGGCTTTTCGACTTGCTCGAACTGGGCAACCAAATCCTCATCGATGCCGTCGACCAGTACGACGTCGCACGCGGGCGGTCGCTGGAGTGGTACATCACCTGGCGCTTGATGCAGCGGTTCGTGCGTGAAAGGCTCAAAGCCGAAACCACGCTCGACAGCGCACTGGGCGATCCCCTGACCCTCGCCCACCGCCGCGAGCAGCCGGCCTCCCTGTATCAACGCCTGCTGTCCCAGGCCCGACGCCAAGGCATCGAACTGCTGCCTCAGCCCAGCACCCGTGCCGACGAAAGCGCCCCCACGTAGCCGTCTCTACAGGCCCACGGGCGTGAAGGGCGTCTTGTGCGTCAGGGCGTAGGTGTATCCGAGGGCCACAGCCAGCAACCCCAGCCCGATGCCCACGCACGCCTGAACGCGCTGCAGCCCGCGGGCCCGCGCATCCTCGCCCACACGCTCAGCCACCCCGCCGCCTCGCCGCTGGGTCCAGAGCACGAGCACGCCCGTGCCCACCGCCAGAGGATCCAGCGCCAGCAGCGAAGCGCTCAGAAGCACGTCGGCCGCGGACGACCACCACGCCAGCAGCGAAGTCATCACGGCCGCGATGCCCGCCCACGGACTGACCAGCCCCAGCCACGCCGCCCACATCGGCGCCGGGCTTTCGTCGCGCGGCAGACGCCACATCCACCACAGCACCGCCGCCACCAGCAGCAGCGCCCCGCCCACCTGCAACGCTGTACGCCAGACCGGGCTCATGGTCCGCGGTACTCGGCGCAATTGCCTTCGGTTTCGTGGATGCGCACCGCCCGCAGCGGCGCGAGCCGAGACTTGAGACGGTCGTAGAACCACCGCGCGATGTTTTCGGCGGTCGGCAGCTCGAGGCCCACCACTTCATTGAGCATCCGGTGGTCCAGCTCGTCGATCAGCGGCCGCGCGGCCTCTTTGATCTCGGCGAAGTCCACCAGGTAGCCCCGCTCCTCGGGAACCTCCCCCTCGAGCACAATCTCGACCCGATAGCTGTGACCATGCACGCGCCGGCACTTGTGCCCGTCGGGAAATGTCGGCAGCCAGTGGGCGGCGTCGAAAGTCAGGGTCTTCGTGAGCAGAACACGCATTGCGGCAATGTACCAGAGCGGCGCGTCGGCGGCATGGCCACGCGCCGTCACCCGGCCACCTGGCCGCTCAACCCGCCGGGCAGCATCGCCACCAACTGGTACGCGATCAGCGCCGCCACATACGCCAGCACCGTCATGTAGGCGAACTGGAAGATCGGCCAGCGCCAACTGTTGGTCTCCCGCCGCGTCACCGCCTGGGTCGGCAGGCACTGCATCGCCAGCACATAGAACACCAGCAGGCTCACGCACGTGGCCGTGGTGAACACCGGCGTGCCGTCCGTTCGTTTCGCCGTGCGCAGCGAGTCGTAGAGGCTCTGGGGCTCCTCTTCAGCCGTCTGGTCCCCCACGCCGTAGATGATCGCCAGGGTTGAGACAATCACCTCACGGGCCGCCAGCGAACTGACCACGCCCACGCCGATCTGCCAGTCGAATCCCAGCGGGCGAAGCACCGGCTCCACGAACCGGCCCAGGCGGCCGGCCAGTGAATACGCCAGGGCGTGCTGCGTCCGCCCCGCCTCAGCCTGGTGCGCCAAGGCGTCGGCCGCCGCCTGCTCGCCCGAGGCCGCCAGCGCCGCCGCCTGTTGCTGCAGCGCCAACACTTGCGCCGGCGGATCCACCTTGGGATACGTCGCCATCGCCCACAGAATCACCGAGATCACCAGGATGATCGTGCCCGCGTTTTTCACAAACACCAGGGCTCGCTCGTACATGGTGAACACGGCGTTGCGCAGACGAGGCAGCTTGTAGCTGGGCAGTTCAAGCACCAGCGGCCGTGGCTCGCCGGGCAGGATCGTACGCTTCAAGGCGAATGCCATGCCGATCGCCGCGGCGATCCCCAGCGCATAGGCGCCGGTGAACAGCAGCGACGCCTTCATCGGCTCGTGCGGAAACAGCAGCGCCACCACCATCGCATACACCGGAATCCGGGCCGAACAGGTCATCAGCGGCAGGACAAGAATCGTCACCAGCCGATCGCGGCGGTCCTCGATCACTCGCGTCGACATGATCGCCGGGATGGCGCACGCATGAGCCGAGAGCATCGGCACAAAAGCCTTGCCCGGCAGGCCGACGCGGCGCATCAGCCGGTCCATCACAAAGGCCGCCCGCGCCAGGTAGCCGGTGTCTTCCAGCAGCGCCAGCAGAAAAAACAGGATGCAGATCTGCGGCAGGAACACGAGCATGCCGCCCACACCACCGATCACACCCTCGACCACCAGACTCCGGAAGTCGCCCTCGGGCAGCACCCGGCTCATCGCCGCCTGGGCCTGTCCGAACAGCGCGTCGATCCAGTCCATCGGGAATGTCGCCAGCCAGAAGATCGTCAGGAACACACCCGCCATGACGCTGAAGAACGCCAGCACCCCGACCACCGGATGCGTCAGCACGCGGTCGATGCGCTCGGTCCACATGTCGCGAACCACCGACCCGTTGGGCGCGCAGCGACGGCTGACCTGCTCGGCCCAGTCGAAGCGTCCGCCATGCACACACCCGCTGCAGCAACTGCACGCCACGATCGCCGCCGGCACCACCGGCTGCCCCTGCGCGGCGATGGCGCGGGCCAGCTCCACTTTCAACGCGGCGATGCCTTCGCCCGTGCGCCCGCTGACGGGCACCACCGGCGCCCCCAGCTCCTGCGACAGAGCAGCCGCGTCAATATCCAAGCCGCGACGCCGGGCCAGGTCCATCATGTTCAGGGCGACCACCGTCCGCACGCCCAGCTCGACGACCTGGCTGGCCAGATAGAGGTTGCGCTCGAGGTTGGTCGCGTCGACAATGACGATCGCGGCCTTGGGACCGCCGTGCGCGACCACCTCACCCACCAGCACGTCACGGGCGATCTTTTCCTCGGCCGTCGTCGCGTTCAGGCCGTACAGCCCCGGCAGGTCGATCAACTCCAGATGCCCGCCGGCCAGACTCAGCGCGCCCACCCGACGTTCGATCGTCGTGCCCGGAAAATTGGCGGTCTTGGCGCGCAGGCCGGTCAGTTGGTTGAAGATGGTCGTCTTGCCGGCGTTGGGATTGCCAATCAGCGCCACGCAGGCGCGCTGCGAGCCGGGCCCCGCGTCCGAGGGCGTGCGCGGCGACGAAGGCAACACTTCCAGAGACTGCGTAGCGTTCACTTGTTCACCGATCCCTTGTCCGACCGCTGCCCCTCCGTGGCGGCGGCGGACCGGCAGCCGTTGCCGCCCCGACGCCAGGGCGGCCGACGGTCGCCCCACTGGTGGCAATCCGCGTTGTGGTCCGGACCTGGACAGGCCTGCACCATGACCTGCTCCGCCAAGCGGCGCGACACCCCCACACGCGTTCCCCAGATGCACAGGATCATCGGATCGCCGCGCCGTACCAGCCGCACCTTCCGGCCGGCGCAGACCCCCATCACCTTCAGCCGCTCCACGTCGTCCGACACAGCCTTCACATCCAGCACCCACCCACATCGACCCGGGTTCAGGGCCGTGAGGCTGATCATCGGTCCTTCCAACACAGGTGCCGCGGGTGGACTGGCGACAAAAGTGGGTTGCGGTGCAAGCATGGTAAACGCATCCTCACTGACTATCGGCACGCCCACCAGGCTCGAGCGGTGCGATGTCGCCGACTGACCCAGGCGGCTGGTCAGCCTGCGTGTCGCAGTGGTCCACGCGGCACGAGCTGCCCCTCTCGCTGTCCGCGAGAGAACACCCAACAGGTTTATTGCGAACGAGTCTCAACAAAATCTAGTACCGAGACACCAGCCTGTCAAGCGGTCCGCTCTCCAGTTCAGACATTTTTCACAAAAATATCTGCTTCATTCCCTGCGGCTCGATAAGCCAGGCCGAATCGCCCGCTCAGCGGCCGGGCACCGGCGGCTGGGCCGCCTGCTGAGCCTGGGCGGCACGGGCCTGCGCTTCCTCGATCCACGCCTTGCGCTCGGTCAGCACCTGCGTCCACGCGCCCGCGAAGCGACTGATCGCCGCCACCTCGCTGCGCTGGGCTGCCTCCAAGGCCGGGTCGGCGGGATCGCCCACGTTGGCCGCCAGGTACATCACCCGAACCAGCGGATCGTCGCTGCGTTGGGCCAACCCATGCAGTGTCTCAAATAGACGTGGCATGCCAGGTCCCGAAGGCGACGGCAGAAAACGCACCACCATCGCACGCCCCAGCCGATCCAGATCGGGGAAGCGGTCCTCGACTGCGGCCGTCATGCGCGCCAGCAGAGCGGTCACCACCGGTTCGGTCGAGCCGCCCTCCGTGAGCTTGCCCGCCACAAACGTCAGACGCGCCAGGGCCCGCAACCGCTCGGCCGCGTCCGGATCGCCCAGTGCCCCCAGCCACGCCTCGACGCTCACCTCGTCGAATGCCGCGCCACGCCGCGACACCAGACGCACGGTGCCCCGCGTCCCCAACGGACCGGAAACAATCCTCCCGCTGGCATCGGCCCGCAGGTCCAGCAGTCCCACCGCGTCCATATTCACCGTTTGCGTGGGTGTGCCCGCCAGCAGCTCACCCAGTTGCGACCAGTCCAGCCGCGTCCGCACGCTCACACGCTCCTCCGGCTCAAGGCGCAGCCGCCGACTCATGTCCACCACCAGATCCGCGAACTGCCCCGCCGCCGCCCCGCCCACGCGCGTCCCGATCTGCACCAGCACCGACGCCGGCAGCGGGCCGTCCGGCGCCAGGCCCAGCGGCACATGGGTGGCGTTCTGAAGCGTGACCGTGAGCGCAATGGGCTCCAGGTACGCGAAAGTCGGCGGCTCGATCTCCAGTTGCAGAAAGGCCCAGCGTTCCTCTTGAGGCCTGGGCTCGCGAATCTGCGGCGGCAGCGCCGCCACAGCCCGCGCCAGACCTTCGCCCGCACGCGTCACCGGGCGCAGCCGCGCCGGACTGGCCGTCAGCCGACTGGCGGCCATCAACCGCGTCTCATCCGGGAAATCGCCCTGACCCACCAGTTGGCTCAGCGCTTCGCCGCCCTGCCCGGCATCCAGGCGCGCCAGGGCCAGACCCAGTTCAGCCGCGGGTGCCTCGGCCGCATGCGCCAGAGCCTGCTCGAAAAGGGTTCGAGCGTCCGCCGCCTGGCCCGATCCAAGGGCACGCCAGCCCAGGAGCGTATCACGCATCGCCGCATCCACATCGTCCAGACGCTGGGCCAGATCCGCCACGTACCCCAGGTCGACCCCGCCAAGAGCCAGATACAGGCCCAGACGCCATATCGCCTGCGGATCGCCCGCTTCGGCCGCCGGGCTCAGACGCGCCCGCAGCCCATTGGCCAGCGTGCGCACGCGAGCGGTACGATTCTGGCCCTTGAGCAGCACCAGGCGCAGGGTTTCCAGCCGATGCGGCAGGGCGCGGGCATCGCCCGCCGCCGCGGAGGGCGCGGTAGCCGGCTGGGTGTCGGCCGTCTCGACACCGGCAGGCTCGGTCGTCGGGGCTGTGCTGGGGACGGTCGCCGCGGCACCGCTCGACCCCGCCGGGGCCATGTAGCGCTGCTCCAGATCGTCGAGCAGCGCCACCGCTTCATCCACGCGACCGCACCAGCCCAGGGCCAGCGCCCACTGCCAGTAGAAATCCTCGCCCAGCATCTGCCCGCTGAACCGCTGCGCGAGATCGAACTGCTTCACGGCGGCTTCATAGGCATTGCCGCTCAACAGCAACGAACCCAGGGCGGCGCGGTGGCCGGGGTCCAGCGGGGCGGCCTGCAGGTTGGCGACCAGCGCCCGGCCGATCTGGGCCTCGCTGGCCGATCGCGTCTGCGCGAACGTCAGAAGCAGGCGCGCCGCCTCGGCATTGGTCGGATCCAGTTGCAGCGCCATCGTCAGGTACCGGCTCAGCAGCGCATCGTCGCCCCCGTCGAAGGCCATGAGCGCCGTCATCGACGCCAGCCGTGAACGCAAAGCCGGCCCAAGCCGGCCCTGGCTCTGCGTCACCAGCCGCTCAAGCAGTTGCATCCGCTGCTCGACGGTCTGCAGCCGACGCACCTGCAGGCGGATCAGCTCCAGCGCCGCACGGTCGTCATGCGGGCGAAGCTTCGTGTAGACCTCGAGGCCCGCTTCGCGCAGCTCGTCGTTACCCGCGAGCCGTGCCCACTCCACCCACAGTCGGCGCAGCTCGGCGTCGCGAGGCTGAAGGTCCACGGCCAACGACAGCAGCGCCCCGGCCGTATCGAGTCGCGCCGGGCTCAGTGAGCTGCCCCCCGCCATCACCTGCCGGGCAATGATGACCAGTTGGTCGGCCACGAGCATCTCGGCCGTCAGCGTCTCGGCCGCGATGTTCTCGGACCTTGCCGCGCCACGCTGGCCCTGGGCCGATGAGGGCATCAGCCCCAACGCTGCGACCGCTGCGACGACAAGCGTGTTGACGCTCCAAGATGAAAGACGGGCCTGCCTGGCCATGCGCGACGACCTCCTGATTGGGGCCACTGCCCCGGTGATTGCGGTCCTGCTCCCATAGGATCGGCTAGCTTACACATTCAGTGCGGTAAAAATCTGCCACGCCGTCCAGCACAAGGCGGCCCAGGTCACGCAGCCGGCGGTGAGCTTGCAGACGATCTTCACCCGGATCGGAGCCCGCGGGCACAATTCGTCGGCCACCAGCACCAGGAAGATGAACTGCGCCCCCGCCATCGCCAGCACCGTCAAGCCCCCCAGCAGGGCCGGCGGCAGCGGCTGCGGACGACCCGCGAGCTGAGGAACCCCCGACACGATCCATAGCCCCGCGCCCAGAAAACCCGCCGCCCACAGCGCCCCCAGCCCCAACCGCAGGGGTCGAGCCACCATCGCCATCGTCTCGCGAACCGTTCCCACGGCTTGCGTCTCCATGTCCACGGTTGCATCGCGCCCCGTTGCCCACAGCCTTACGGGGCGGCACCTGTGTCAGCCCGCCGTCAAACCGCCCATCAGTTCGCGACCGAAGGCCGCCACATCCGCCACCGCCGCCTCCGGATCCGCGCGATGTTCGGCCACACGACGCATGAACGCTGAACCCACGATCGCCGCATCCGCCGCCGTCGTCACCTGCCGCACCTGCTGCGGACTGGATATCCCGAAGCCGACGGCGATGGGCAGATCGGTGACGTCGCGCAACCGGCCGATCCGCGTCGTCAGGTCCGCCGGCAGCGCCGACCGCTCGCCCGTCAGCCCGCCACGCGCCAGCACATACACAAAGCCCGTGCATGCAGCCGCGATCTTCTGGGCGCGTTCGATCGGCGTCGAAGGCGCGATCAGCAGTGTGCAGGTCAATTGCGCCTGACCCGCCAGCTCGCGCACCCGGTCCGCCTCCTCCACCGGAAGGTCCGGCACGATCAGCCCGTCGATCCCCGCCTGGCGGCACTCGCCCAGGAACCGCTGCGACCCGCGACGCGCCACGATCGAGTAGCTGACCATCGCCACCAGGCCCATATCCAGACGCGCACGCCGCTGCGCTACCATCGCCAGTACATCGTCGACCTTGGCGTGGGCGACGGTCAGGGCGTGGTTCATCGACGCCTGAATGATCGGCCCATCCGCGATCGGATCGGAAAAAGCGATGCCCAGTTCACAGATCGCGGCGCCCGCCTCCTGAAGCATGTCCAGAAAACGCCCCGTGGTGGCCACGTCAGGGTCGCCAGCCGTCAGAAACGGCATCAGCGCCCGCGCCCCGCGTCCGCGAAGATCACGAAATATTCGGTCGATGCGGTTCATGAATCATCAGGAAGATAGATCGCCGTCCACGATCGGGCAAAGCCGAAACCTCCCGCGCGATGCGGGTCACGTGCGCACGAACTGCGCCGCCAGCGCCGCCGCGGGCAGCAGCACGATCGCCGGCAGCCACGCCGAGGCCACCGGATTCATATTGCCAAACTGGTAAAGCCCCAGCACCAGGCCCAGACCCCATGCCCCCAGGCACACTCCGGCCGCCCCCATCACGCTCCAGCTCAACGCCGTCGGATCGCGCAGCAGGAAAAACGGCAGGCCCACCACCAGCACCAGCAGCGTCACCACGACGGCGGCGAAACGACTGTGCACGATGTGCATCAGGGCCGAACGATCCATCGAGGCGTTCTCCGCCAGCGTCTGCAACTGCCCGATGCCCAGCAGCCGTGGATAGGCCGACGCCTGCCTGGCGAACAGCACCTGCGGCGTCAGGTTGGTGTGAAACATCTCCACCGGTTCGGACGCCGGGCCCATGGATTCCTGGGCCGTGGGCAACTCATATTGCGGCCGAATCGCGAACCCCCCCACCAGCTCCCATGCCCGCAAGTCGGCGTTCCACACCGCCTGCGTCGCGGTGATCCGCCGCAGCGCCCGCCCCGTCGCGTCGCGCTCGATGATGGCGATCTGCCCTTCCAGCCGCGGCGCGCCGGGACCGGGCACAAACTCGTCGGCCGACAGCAGCGAACGTGCCTATAACACGATCCGCAAGCTTCTGGTCGAATTCAAGCTTAAGCCCGACGAGCGGCTGAACGAGGTGCAGCTTTCGCGCAGCCTTGGTGTATCGCGCACGCCTATTCGCGAAGCGCTCAATCGCCTCGCCTCGGAAGGCTTTGTAACACTCACGCCGAATAGGGGTTTCTTCGTGCGGAGCCTGTCGACGGAAGGCCTCATCGATCTCTACGAACTGCGTTCGATTATCGAATGCGCGTCGTTTCGCTTGATGTGCGAAAGGGCGGACGATTCGGAAATCGCGCGGTTGACCGCCTATTGGGCCAGCGTCGTCAATGGTTATCAGGACAATCCGCCGGATGAAATCCTCGCTAAGGACGAAAGCTTCCATCTCCTGATCGCCGAGCTTTCCGGTAATCCGGAACTCACAAATCAACTGGCGGCGATCAACGCCCGTATTCGCTTTATCCGCCGGATCCAGATCGAGCGCACACACGACCCTCGTCAGGTCTCGTCGCACTCGGAGATCGTCGCAGCGGCCGTCGGGCGTGATGCGGAGCGTGGCGTGCGGCTGCTGCGTGATCATATCGAAATGACCGTTTCAGCCACGCAGGATGCGCTGAAGGACGCACTTCTCAAGGTCTATACATCGCCGGATTCCATCCTGCCTGCGCGTCGTCGCCGGAGCACAAAGGAGGGTTCCGCGAAAAATTGAGCAC
>JAANMV010004802.1_pt1 | contig 10353 bp, 8 predicted proteins | sample 7279661 | NCBI WGS metagenome assembly JAANMV01 (sample SAMN14094540, study PRJNA606508) | bioreactor metagenome | isolation source: A lab-scale SPAN reactor treating ammonium-rich wastewater day 121 | place: Ireland: Galway | collected 2017-05-16 | reverse complement strand
TGGCCGGCACCGCCGGCTGGATTTGGGTGCTGACCCGATGAATGCTGATCGCATGACCCGCCTCTCGGTTTTCGGCTTGCTGGCGTCCCTGGCCTACCTCGGCGCCTGCGGGAGCAGCGAGGACAAGTCCGGCAGCGGCGGCGCGGCCGGCAGCGCGGGCAACCCCAACGTGATCCTGGACGGCGGCGGGATCATCCCCGACGCGCCGAACGGCGAGGCGCTGTGCCAGACCGGGGAGTGCAACTACCAGAAGCAGGACTGCCCGAGCGGGGGTAGCTGCATCCCGACCGACACCCCGCCGGCGAACGGCGACTGGCCACCCAAGTGCTTCAGCGCGGGGGCCAAGCAGTCCGGCGAGAGCTGCTCTGCCTGGAACGACTGCGCGCTCGGCGCGTTCTGCGTCGGCATCGGCGGCGCCGCCGACGGCGGCGTGACCCCCGGGACCTGTCGCAAGCTCTGCTGCGGCGGCGACTGGTCGGCGTGCCCCAAGGACCAGAGCTGCATCCAGCAGGTCTACCTGGTGCGCCCGGGCGGCGGCGATCCGGTGTACGCCAAGGCCGACGTCTGCGCGCCGGTCAACGACTGCGACGTGCTCGATCCGAAGGCCTGCGCGGCCGAGCCCGGGTCCTCGGACTTCGCCTTCGCGATCTCGGCGAAGCGTGCGGGGGCCGCGCGCACCTCGGCGGCGATCGCCTCGGCCTTCGCCTTGGCCGCGGCCTTCTCGGCGTCGCTCGCGTCCGGCTTCACCGCCACCAGGATGTGCGAGGCCGTCCGCTCGCCCGGCGAGGTGTAGCTCGCCTGGTTGGCGTCGTACTGCCTGCGCACGTCCTGCGGGTCGACCGTCACCTTCGCGGCGAGCGCGTCGACGTTCAGCACGACGTACTCGATCTTCGCCTGCTCGGGCGTCATCAGCGCGTCGGGATGCTGGTCGTAGTAGGCCTTCACCGCCGCGTCGTCGACCTTCGCCTCCTTCGCGTACGGCGCGGCGTCGATCGTCGCCTGCGCGACCTCGCGCTTCTGCTCGAGCAGCGCCAGGTAGCGTTCGGCCGACGCCTTCGCGACGATCGCCCCCTGCGTCAGCGGCTCGGACAGCGGCGCCTGGCTCATCTCCTGCCGCAACCGGTATTCGAAGAGCGCGGGCGACATGTTCTGGCCCTGCAGGACCATCCGGTAGCGTTCGGCGGAGAACTTGCCGTCCTCCTGGAACGCCGGGATCTCCGCGATCACCTGGGCGAGCTGGGCGTCGGTCACCCGCAGGCGCTCGCGCCGCGCCTCCTCGGCGAGCAGGCGCTGGTTCACCAGGTTCATCACCACGGCGTAGCGGACGTCGGGGTGGTCGATGACCGCGGAGTCGTAGGACTTGCCCATCTGCTGGCGAAGCCGGTCCGCGTGCTCGCGCAGCGCGTCCTCGAACTCGCGCCGCGTGATCTTGACGCCGTCGACCGTCGCGATCGTGTCCTCGACGCCGCTGCCGCGGAAGTAGTAGTCGACGCCGAAGAACATGAACGGCAGCGTGATCAGCGCCAGGACGACCTGGACCGCGCGCTTGTGCTTGCTCAGGAAATCGTACATGGTGGCCTGCGGGCGGATCGTCCGCCTTTCGCCCGCTTGGACCGCGGGGCATCGCGGGGGTTTCCCTCCGCGCGAACACGAAAAAGGGCGAACACGGGTTCGCCCTTGGGGAGTTGGCGGAGTGGACGGGACTCGAACCCGCGACCCCCGGCGTGACAGGCCGGTATTCTAACCAACTGAACTACCACTCCTCGTCCGGCAATGGGGCGCTGCGCGCGCCTTCATGACGTCTGGTGGGTGCTGACGGGATCGAACCGCCGACATTCGCCTTGTAAGGGCGACGCTCTACCGGCTGAGCTAAGCACCCGCGGGTGCGGTTCCTCGTCGTGCGGCCACCGGCCGCCTCAGGCTGCGCCTGCGTCCTCGCCGCGTGCGCCACCGGTCGCCCGGCGCCGCGCGCATGCTCGGCAGCCCGTTATTTTAGCTCATCCTTCAGCGCCTTGCCAGCCCGGAACCTCGGCACCTTGGCCGAGGGAATCTTGATGGTGTCGCCGGTCCTGGGATTGCGCCCGGCGCGCGCGGTGCGGCGCCCGACGTAGAACGAGCCGAAGCCTACCAGCGTGACGATGTCGCCCTTCTTGAGCGAACCCTTGATCGAGTTCACCGTCGCGTCGAGCGCACGCCCGGCGGCGGCCTTCGAGATGTCGGCGTGGCGGGAGATCGCGTCGATCAGGTCGTTCTTGTTCACGTGGGTGTCCTCACGGTGGGTGTCGCCTGCGCGCGGCGTCCGGTGGGGAGCGCACCCGTCGCGGCGGCGTCGGTTCTTCGAACGGGAATGTCGCGGCGCGCGATCGCGCGCCGACGCCGTCGTTATAGCGCCCGCGATTTTTCGCTGTCAAGCGGACAATCGCGCGCGCGGCGCGCGCTCGTCAGGCGATGCTTGAAGTTGCGCGCGTTAAGTGGTTGACAAGTCGCGCGGCGAGCGTTCGCGCGCGGCGACGAGCGGCGTCGGACGAAAAAACAACGCGCGCGGGCACGCTTCGTGCGGCCGCGCGCGCTGCCTTGAACGGCGTCCGGCGCCGACGTCAATGCTTGAGTTGCGCGCCTTCGCCTTCGCTCGCCGGCGCGGCGGGCGGCGGCGCATCGGCGTCCTTCTTCTCGTCGGCGAGCGGCACCGGCTGGCGCTCGAGCGTCGCCTCGAGCACCTGCTCGATCCAGCGCACCGGACGGATCTCGATGCGGTTCTTGATCTCGTCGGGAATCTCCGCGAGGTCCTTCACGTTCTCCTCGGGCACGAGCACCGTCTTGATGCCGCCGCGGCCCGCGGCGAGCAGCTTCTCCTTCAATCCGCCGATCGGCAGGACCTCGCCGCGCAGCGTGATCTCGCCGGTCATCGCCACGTCGCAGCGGACCGGGATGCCGGTCAGGATCGACACCATCGCGGTGGCGATCGCGGCGCCCGCGGACGGGCCGTCCTTCGGCGTCGCGCCCTCCGGCAGGTGGATGTGCAGGTCGGTCTTCGTGTAGAAGTCCGGCGCGATGCCCAACTGGCGGCTGCGGTGGCGCACGACCGACAGCGCCGCGGCGATCGACTCGTTCATCACCTCGCCCAGCTTGCCGGTGGAGGTCGTCTTGCCCTTGCCGGGCAGCGCGACCGCCTCGATCGTCAGGAGATCGCCGCCGACCTCGGTCCAGGCGAGGCCGGTGACCTGCCCCACCTGGTTCTTCTTCTCGGCGATGCCGTAGGTGAAACGCCGCACGCCCAGGTACTTGTCGAGGTTCTTCGAGGTCACCTCGACCGGCCCCTTGGCCCTGCGCGCCTTGCCCTCGCTCTCCTTCAGCAGCAGGGCCTTGACGACCTTGCGGCAGATCTTGCTGATGTCGCGCTCGAGGTTGCGCACGCCCGCCTCGCGCGTGTAGTAGCGCACGATGTCGCGCAGCGCGCTCTCGGCGACGTGCACTTCCTCCGGCTTGATGCCGTTGTTCTTCATCTGCTTGGGCAGCAGGTACTGCTTGGCGATCGCGATCTTCTCGTCCTCGGTGTAGCCGGAGAGCCGGATCACCTCCATCCGGTCGAGCAGCGGCGCGGGGATCGCCATCGTGTTGGCGGTCGCGACGAACATCACGTCGGACAGGTCGTACTCGACTTCGACGTAGTGGTCGACGAAGGTCGAGTTCTGCTCGGGGTCGAGCACCTCGAGCAGCGCGGAACTCGGGTCGCCGCGGAAGTCCATGCCCATCTTGTCGACTTCGTCGAGCAGGAACAGCGGGTTGCGCACGCCGATCTTCGACATGTTCTGCAGGATCTTGCCGGGCATCGACCCGATGTAGGTCCGGCGGTGGCCGCGGATCTCCGCCTCGTCGCGCACCCCGCCGAGCGACATGCGGACGAACTTGCGGTTGGTCGCCTTGGCGATCGACTGGCCGAGCGAGGTCTTGCCGACGCCGGGCGGGCCGACCAGGCACAGGATCGGGCCCTTCAGGCGGTCGACGCGCTGCTGGACCGCGAGGTACTCGACGATGCGTTCCTTGACCTTCTCGAGGCCGTAGTGATCGGCGTCGAGCACCTTGACCGCGTGCGCGAGGTCCTTGTTGATCTTGCTCTTCTTGCGCCAGGGCAGCGCGGTCAGCGTGTCGACGAAGTTGCGCACGACGGTCGCCTCGGCCGACATCGGCGACATCATCCGGAGCTTCTTCAGCTCGTTCATCGCCTTGGCCTCGGCCTCCTTGCTCATGCGCGCGGCCTTGACCTTCTTCTCCATCTCCTCGAGGTCGGCGTTCTCGTCGCCCTCGCCCAGTTCCTTCTGGATCGCCTTGACCTGCTCGTTCAGGTAGTACTCGCGCTGGCTCTTCTCCATCTGCCGCTTCACGCGGCCGCGGATGCGTTTCTCGACCTGCAGGATGTCGACCTCGCCTTCGAGCAGGCCGAGCAGGTGCTCGAGGCGCTTCACCGGGTCGCTCATCTCGAGGATCTGCTGCTTCTGCTCGAGCTTCAACGGCAGGTGGGCCGCGATCGCGTCCGCCAGCCGCCCGCCGTCGTCGATCCCGGACATCGAGGTGAGGATCTCGGGCGGGATCTTCTTGTTGAGCTTCACGTACTGGTCGAACTGCGCGAGCAGCGCGCGGCGCATCGCCTCGACCTCGTGCGCCGGGCCCGCGTCGATCTCGACCGGGCGCGCCTGGGCGGTCAGCAGTTCGGACAGGTCCCTCACCGACTCGATCCGGGCCCGCTGGGTCCCCTCGACCAGCACCTTCACCGTGCCGTCGGGGAGCTTCAGCATCTGCAGGACGGTGGCGATGCTGCCGATCTCGTAGAGGTCGTCGGCGCCCGGGTCGTCCTTCGCCGCCTGCTTCTGGGCGACGAGCAGAATGTGCTTGCCCGATTCCATCGCGGCGTCGAGCGCCTTGATCGACTTCGGGCGCCCCACGAACAGCGGGATGACCATGTGCGGGAACACCACAACGTCGCGCAGCGGCAGGAGCGGGAGCGAGTTGAGGTCGGCCGGGGATTGCGGTTCGGTAGACATCGTGTCCTTCGGGCGGGAGTACCCCCGGAACATGGGGGCGGGAGCACCGCCGGGCAAGGCGAGCGCGAGTATGCTGCAAATTCAATGGCTTGAGGCCATGCACGGCGCGCCGAACCGAGGACGCCTCCCGGCCGGAACCCGTGAACCATGTCCCCACGGTACCACAGGCCGCCGACCACGCCCGCAGCGGACGCGGCGCCGGCGCGCCGGCAGTCCCGCTGCCGGTTCCGGCGGCGCCGCAGGGTCGGGAGGGTCTTCTAGGCCTTGCCGGCCGCGACCTTCGCGGTCTCGGCGAACATCAGAAGCGGCTTGCCGTCGTGCGTGATCGTCGATTCGTCGACGATCACGCGCGCGAGGTTGGCGAGCGACGGCAGGTCGTACATCACGTCGAGCAGCGTCTGCTCGATGATCGAGCGCAGTCCGCGCGCGCCCGTCTTGCGGGCGAGCGCCTTGCGCGCGATGGCGCGCAGCGCGCCTTCGCGGATCTCGAGCTCGACGCCCTCCATCCGGAACATCTTCTGGTACTGCTTGATCAGCGCGTTCTTCGGCTCGACCAGGATCTCGATCAGCGCGCCTTCGTCCAGCTCGTCGAGCGTCGCCACCACCGGCAGGCGGCCGACGAACTCCGGGATCAGGCCGAACTTGATCAGGTCCTCGGGCTCCGCCTGGCGCAGGAGCGTCGTGATGTTCTTGCGGTCGTCGGGCGAGGCGACCTCCGCGCCGAAGCCGATGCCGGTCTTGGCGCTGCGCTGACGGACGATCTTCTCGAGTCCGTCGAACGCGCCGCCGCAGACGAACAGGATGTTCGTCGTGTCGACCTGGACGAACTCCTGGTTCGGATGCTTGCGCCCGCCCTGCGGCGGCACGCTCGCGATCGTGCCCTCGATCAGCTTCAGCAGCGCCTGCTGCACCCCTTCGCCCGACACGTCACGGGTGATCGACGGGTTGTCGCTCTTGCGCGAGATCTTGTCGATCTCGTCGATGTACACGATGCCGCGCTGCGCCTTGTCGATGTCGTAGTCGCACTTCTGCAGGAGCTTCTGGATGATGTTCTCGACGTCCTCGCCGACGTAGCCGGCCTCGGTGAGGGTGGTCGCGTCCGCGATGACGAAGGGAACGTCGAGGAGCCGCGCGAGCGTCTGGGCGAGCAGCGTCTTGCCCGACCCGGTCGGGCCGATCAGGAGGATGTTCGACTTCGCGAGCTCGACGTCGTCTTCCTTCGCGCCGGATTCGAGCCGCTTGTAGTGGTTGTAGACCGCGACCGACAGGATCTTCTTCGCCGGCTCCTGCCCGATCACGTACTGGTCGAGGATCGAGCGGATCTCGTGCGGCGTCGGGAGCTTGTTGCGCTCGCCCTGCGCCTCGCCGGCGGACGAGCCCTCCTCGCGGATGATGTCGTTGCAGAGCTCGATGCACTCGTCGCAGATGAACACCGACGGACCGGCGATGAGCTTCCGCACCTCGTGCTGGCTCTTGCCGCAGAAGGAGCAGTACAACAGCTTGTCGCCGGAATTTTTGTCGGCCATTCAATGACCTGCGATGGGTACCCGAGAACGGACTTTACGCCCCGGCGACCCGCTTGTGCAAGACCTGGTCGACGATGCCGTAGTCGCGGGCGGCGTCGGCCCACAGGAAGTTGTCGCGGTCGTGGTCGCGCTCGACCTGTTCCGCCGGACGCCCGGTGAAGGCGGCCATCTGCGTGATGAAGCGCTTCTTGAGGTCGATCACGTACTGCGCGTGGCGCTCGATGTCCGACACCTGGCCCTGGAAGCCGCCCGAAGGCTGGTGGATCATCACCGTCGAGTTGGGCAGCGCGAAGCGCTTGCCCTTCGCGCCGGCGGCGAGCAGGAAGGCGCCCATCGACGCCGCCATGCCCACGCACATCGTCGAGACGTCCGGCTTGATGAACTGCATCGTGTCGAAGATCGCCATGCCCGCGGAGACCGAACCGCCCGGCGAGTTGATGTAGAAATGGATGTCCTTGTCGGGATTCTCGGACTCCAGGAACAGCATCTGTGCGACGATCAGGTTGGCGGTCGCGTCGTTCACCGGGCCGACCAGGAAGACGATGCGTTCCTTCAAGAGCCGCGAATAGATGTCGTACGCGCGCTCGCCGCGTCCACTCTGCTCGATGACCATCGGGATCAGCCCGAGGCCCTGCGGTTCGTGCATGCTCATCGTTGCTATTTCCCGCGTTGTAGTTGACAAGGCGCCCGCCTCCGGGCGCGGCGCGCCTCCCTCCCGCACAAGATGGGACGCGCGGGCCCCGACGTCAAGCGGGAGCGCCCGGCAGTCAGGCCCGCGCGGGCTCCATCAGCGCCTCGAAGGTCGTCGGTCGGTCGACAACGCGGGTGCGCGTCAATACCCAATCCACGACGTTCTTCTCGACTGCGGCGGTCTCGAACTCGGTCAGGCGCTCGGGCTTCTCGTAGTGCCAGCGCACGACGGCGTCGGGCTGCTCGTAGGTCTGGGCCGCGGCTTCGACGCGGCTTCGCACCTGCTCGCGCGTCGCGGCGAGTCCGTGGTTGCGCACGAGGTCGCCCAGCACGAGGCCGATGACCACGCGATCCTCCGCCTGCTGGCGGAACATGTCCGGCGACAGTTTCGCGTCCTCGGGCTTCATGCCCTGGCGGCGCAGGTTCTCGGCGGCCGCGTCGGCCATCGCCTGCATCTCCTGCTCCACCAGCGATCGCGGCGGCGTGAACGTGGCCTTCGAGCGCAGCGCGACCAGCGCCTGGTCGCGGATCACCGTCTCGACCTTGCGCGCGAGTTCGAGTTCGAGATTCTGCGAGATCTCCTTGCGCAGGTCGTCGAGCGAACCCGATGCGACGCCGAAGCCCTTCGCGAAGGCATCGTCGAGTGCCGGGAGCGTCGGCGCCGAGACGCGCTTCGCGGTCAACGCGAAGCTGGCGCGCTTTCCCGCGACTTCCTTGCCGTGGTAGTCGTCGGGAAAGACGAGCGGAAACTCGATCGTCTGCCCGGCGCGCACGCCCGAGAGCGCCGCCTCGAACTCGGGCAGCATCCGGCCTTCGCCGAGCGTGATGGTGAAGTCGCGCGCCTGTCCGCCGGGAAACTCGACGCCGTCGATCGTGCCGGTGAAGTCGACGAGCACGCGATCGCCGTCGGCCGCGCCCCGGTCGACGTCGTGCCAGGTCGCGTTCTGACGGCGCAGCACCTCGATCGTGCGGTCGACGTCGGCTTCGGTCACGTCGACCTGCGGCCGCTCGACCGTGACGGCCGAGAGATCCGCGAGCGTGATCTCCGGATAGACCTCGAAGGTCGCGGCGAAGGCGAGTTCGTCGGGCCGGGCCGGATTCGGGGCGGGCTCGATGCGCGGCATCCCGGCGATCCGGAGGTTCTGCGCGCGAACGGCGTCGTTGAAACGCGTGTTGACCGCTTCGGTGATCACGTCGGTGCGCACCTGCGGCCCGTACTGCTGCGCCACCATCTTGACGGGCACGTGGCCCGGGCGGAAGCCCGGCACCTTCGCGGTGCGGGCGAGGTTCCCCAGGCGTTTCTGGATCTCGCCTTCGATGTCGGCGATGGGCACGGCGACCTCGATGCGTCGCTCGAGGCCGGATGGGGCGGGAGTCTCGGTCATGTCGGGTTCGTCTTCCGAAGGCGTCTGCGAATCGAGAGGCTCGCGCGGACGGGGCGTCCACGGCGTGCGTGCTACAGTCGTACCGGACGCGTCACGTCGCGTCGAACGTCGGCGGGCGGTGGCTGGTGCGAAAGGGGGGACTCGAACCCCCATGGGTTGCCCCGCCGGAACCTAAATCCGGTGCGTCTGCCGATTCCGCCACTTTCGCGGCGCACGGGCCCCGCCTCGACTGCTCGCCCCGCCGAATCCCGGAACACCACCCCGGCTGCCAAACGGTCAATTATAGCGGAATGCCGACCGACGGGCGATGCGCTCGTCGCACCCGCACCCTCGCCGATCGCGCCCTTGGACTCGCCCGACCCCCGTTGCCCGCGCTTCGCGATGTCGCGGGGTCGCCCCCCTGGTCCGTTCACGCGGGTGCGCGCCGCGGCCGTGACGCATCCTGCCGGTCGTCGGCTGGCGTGGGGGATCTGACCCTTGTCCGTCGGCCACTACGAGAATTTCCCGGTCGCCTCCCGCCTCGTGCCTCCGCGCGAGCGTCGCGCGGTCGTCGCCCTCTATCGGTTCGCGCGAGGCGCGGACGACCTCGCCGACGAGGGCGACGACCCGCCGGCTGTGCGGCTCGCGGCCCTTTCGCGCTACCGGCGCGCGATCGACGCGATCGCGGGAGGCGTCCGCGACCCGATCCTCGAGGAGGCGCCGTTCGCCGAACTCGGCCGCGCGGTGCGCGAGCACGCGCTCCCCACCGCGCCGCTCGCCGACCTCCTCTCCGCGTTCGCCCAGGACGTCACGGTGCATCGCTACCCGGATTTCGCCGCGCTCCGCGACTACACGCGGCGTTCGGCCGATCCGGTGGGCCGCCTGCTCCTCGCGCTCTACCGCCGCGCGACCGACGGCAATCTCGCGCTCTCCGACGCGATCTGCACCGGCCTGCAGCTCGCGAACTTCTGGCAGGACGTCGCGATCGACTGGACCAAGGGCCGCGTCTACCTGCCGCAGGACGACCTCGCGCGCCACGGCGTCGCCGAATCGCAGATCGCCGAAGGACGTTGCGACGATCGCTGGCGGGAGCTGATGCGGTTCGAATGCGCGCGCGCGCGCGAACTCCTCGTGCGCGGCCGCCCGCTCGCCGCGCGCCTGCCGTGGAGGATCGGGCTCGAGCTTCGCGCGGTGGTCGCCGGCGGGCTCGCGATCCTCGAACGCATCGACGCGACGGGCGGCGACGTGTTCCGTTTCCGCCCGACGCTCTCCGGCGCGGACTGGGCGCGGGTCGGGTGGCGGGCGCTCCGCTCGTCGCTCGCCCCGGGCTGATCGGGGCGATGCGAAGAGTGCCGGGGAAGCGCACATGACGCCCGACGAATACTGCGCCTCGAAGGCCGCGCGGAGCGGCTCGTCGTTCTACTACAGCTTCCGCCTGCTGCCGGAGGATCGGCGGCGCGCGATCACCGCGCTCTACGCGTACTGCCGCGAGGTCGACGACGTCGTCGACGAAGTCCACGATCCCGTCGTGGCGCGCGCGAAGCTCGCGTGGTGGCGGCTCGAGGTCGCGTCGATCTTCGGAGGAACCCCGGCGCATCCGGTGGCGCAGGCGCTCGTGCCGGTCGTGCGAAAGCACGGCCTCGTGCGCGACCAGCTCGAGGCGGTGATCGACGGCATGACGATGGATCTCGACCAGGTCCGCTACGCCGACTTCGCCGACCTCGAGCGTTACTG
>JAANMV010004801.1_pt1 | contig 10354 bp, 6 predicted proteins | sample 7279661 | NCBI WGS metagenome assembly JAANMV01 (sample SAMN14094540, study PRJNA606508) | bioreactor metagenome | isolation source: A lab-scale SPAN reactor treating ammonium-rich wastewater day 121 | place: Ireland: Galway | collected 2017-05-16 | reverse complement strand
AGCTCCGCACCTTCTACGGGGAGTATCTGGGGAGCAAACTCGCCTTTCTTGCGGGCCATAGCTCAGTGTGCCACACCCGGTTTTGTCCCCAGGCTCTTAACCGGTTCCCGGCGGGGACCCCAGTTGCGCTGCCCACTCCTGCTGGAATGCATTGTGGGCGCGGCGCTGGCCAGGGCTGAACGTCGCGGGACCCCGCACTCCAGGGCCCCTGCTGGCCTGATGAGGTGGCCACACCCAGGAATTGTGAGATGAGTGGCAGAGTGTGCTCCCTACAGTCCAGGGGTGACCAGCTGGAGTGCCGTCAACCACCTGATTCAGAACTTCGCGTTGCTGATCGCCGGCGTCACGGTCCTCACCTTCACCTACCCGGCGCAGGGCCGGCAGCGCAGCGCCCAGCTTGCCCTGCGCTACGCCGGATTCGTCGCCCTGGGTCTGTACCTGATGGTCAACGGCCTGACCCTGCCGGACGGCCTGCGCTTCGACTTCCGGGCCGTGGTGGTGGCCCTGGTCGCCTGGCGGTACGGGATGCTTCCCGCCCTCCTGGTCGCCCTCCCGCTGGCCGCTTACCGGACGCTGCTCGGCGGTCACGGCGTCGGCGTCGCGGTGACGCACCTGGTGCTCGTGGCGCTCATCGCCGGCCGGCCCGCCGGGTGGATTCAGCTGGAGCGGGAGTTCCATGAGGCGCCGCTCCGGCGCCGCTGGTGGAGTCCGTTCGCTCTGTTCGCCACCGTGAACCTGATCTTCTTCCCCGCCCTGCTGCTCACGGGACACCCGCTGTCCGAGGCGCTGTCCCTCTACGGAACGACGACCCTGCTCAGCGCCGTGGGGCTCTTCCTGGCCTATGAGGTGAAGCACAGCCGCCTGAGGACCCTGGCGTACGCGGCCCACTTCGAGCAGCTGGCCGCGTCGGACAGCCTCACCGGGTGTTTCAACCGCCGGCAGTTCGACACCGACCTGGACACGGTCCGTGAACCGGCGTTCCTGCTGCTGCTGGACATCGACCACTTCAAACGCGTCAACGACACGTACGGGCACGAGGCCGGGGACCGGGTCCTGGTCGCCCTCGCCGAGACGCTCAGGGGCACCGCGAGGGCGAAAGACCGGGTGTACCGCGTGGGCGGGGAGGAGTTCGCCGTGCTGTACCCGGACGCCAGTTTCGAGGAGGCCGGGCAGGCCGCCGAGCGGCTGCGGCGCGCCGTGGAGACCACCCTGGCCACCCGGGCGGGCCTGCCGGGCGAGGGCCTGACCGTCTCCGGAGGCCTCGTCCCCTTCCAGGGGGACCGGCAGGGGACGCTGCACGCCGCGGACCAGCACCTGTACGCGGCGAAGCAGGCGGGACGGAACTGCATCCGTTCCAGTGCACTGACGGGGTGACCTCCTCACAGATTCGGACCCCCGGACCGTTCGACCTGCGCGGGAACATCACTCCGGGCAGAGGTCGGGCTTTCCAGACGTGGGGGCCGGAATTGCCGTTTCCGCTTCGGCGCTGGGACGTGGACTCCCGGCGGGGCGAGGACGTACTGGAGTGCGGCCACCTGATCGCGGGCCTGCGCGGCCGGTGCATTTACGACAGTCGGTGCGCGCCATTGATAACGCTCGCGCGTCGGCCTCGACCCTGAAACACGGATCGCGGAGCTGGCCTGTGAGGTGGCCACCTCTTCCCTGGATGTCATTCGATATATTCCGAACATGCGCCGGTCGCGGCCGCCAGCCTGAACCTGGGACGAACAGGCGCCGCCATGGATAGCGGCACCGTCCACTCACCTTGAGGCCTGGCCCAACCGCATCACGCCCACGTCCTCCCGTGAGAGGCGCCGCCAGAGGTCAGGCCAGCGCAGCGCTGCTGAGCCCAGACGGACGAGCGGACCCTGCGCCCCCTGAACTGTCCCCTCAGGTGTCCCACCGCCTCCGGAGAATGCCTTCAGCGTCATTCCCTTCTGGAGGTCAACCATGAAATTCACTGCTCCGCTGGCCGTTTCCGCACTCCTCATGCTGGGGCTCGCCGCCTGCACGCCTCCTGCTCCACCCACGCCAGGGCCGGGCCCCGGCCCGGTGGGCATCACGCTCACCTGTGCCGCCGGGACCGTCATGGTCGGCCAGACGCTCACCTGCACCGCCGAGACCGTGGGCGGCCAGGGCAGTGCCCTTCAGGGCCAGGCGGCGTTTACGTTCACGAGCAGCGCGCCGGACCGGGCCAGCGTGTCGGCGGCGGGCGTGGTGACCGGCGTATCGGAGGGGACGGCGAACATCACGGCCAGCCTGGCCGGCGTCACCTCCAACGCGGTCGCCGTGAGCGTCACGCCCGGAGCGCCCGCCAGCCAGCCGGGCGGCACGGTCTTCATCGCGCAGGGGTCCAGCACCCGGTACACCCTGCCCCTGGCGGCCGGCCCCCTGCGCGAGGACGGCGCCGTGGCGTACACCGTCCTGGAGGGCAGTTCGACCGTGTTCTACGTCTACGACGGAAAGGGCCAGTCGGAGCGGGTCTACGCCGCGCCGCTCGGCAATCCGGAGAAGCTCCGCCTGCCAGGCTGCGTGGACCCGGCCGGCAACGTGGTCATGATCGGGGAGGAACAGCTGTACGTCTTCAGCCGGGCGGCCGCCTCCCTTACACGGGTTCCCTTCCCGCCCGTGGACGGACAACCGGTCCTGGACGCCGTGTGCGCCTCCGACGGCCGGATTGTCGGGTCCAGAACCGACTTCGGCTCCCAGCAGGACGTCGAGTACAGCTTCGAGTGGACGCCCGGTCAGGCCAGCGCGCTGGCCCTTCCCCCGGTGCGCAGCGGCTGCACCGGCTGCAGTGTGCGGGAAACGAACGCGGCCGGGGACGTGCTGTTCTACAACGGCCTCATCCGCGGGGGGCAGGTCACGTACTTCGGGCCGGGCTTTGATGCCGGAGGCCTGAGTGAAACGGGCACCGTCTGGGGCGTGGCGGGCACCACCACCACCGCCCCCATGCACCTGGCGACGTGGGCGGCCGGCGCCGTGACCCACGAGTGGCGGCTTCCTGACCCGGACCCCGCCTGGAGCGGCACGCAGTGGTGGGTGCTGGAGGCGAACAACACCGGCCAGGTGCTGCTCGGCCGGCAGTACGAGCACAGCGGCGAGGACGGCCTGCAGCGGGATTACTTCGTGTACCGCGGCGGGACGCTCGTGCCGGTCGTGCCGCCCGCAGGGTACGACGATGATCTGGCGGTCATCAGCCTCGACGATCAGGGGCGCGTGCTGGCCCTGACCAGCAAAGAAAACGACCTGTTCAGCACCGCCCTCATTCTCACCACGCCATGACCGGTTGGCGCCAGCGCCGGTTGCGCCGCAAAGCCGCCGGCAAGGCGCCCTTCGCCCGTCCCCCTCGCAACGGATGGCCACCCGGCGGCCTCCTGCCTCTCTCCTGACACGCCCCGAGGACCCAGCATGCATCAACGAACCTGTCCCCTGCACTCCCCCGTTCCGCTCACGGCCGCGCTCACCACCGGCCTGCTGGCCCTGGCCGGCCTGTTCACCGCCGGCGCGCAGACGACCACCGCAGCGTCCCACACTCCGGGGACGGCTTACCGGGCCGTGATGGAAGCGGCCCGGACCCTGGGGCCCGTGAAGATGACCACCACCGACACAGGGGCGCCTCTGCTGACCGGGGAGACGGACGGCCTGAAGTACGGCATCATTTTCTCCGGCTGTGACGCCCGGGGGGAGCAGTGCGAGGACATGCGCCTGGTGTCCTACTGGGACGCGTACCCGGCCCGGGACCTGAACACCTGGAACCGCACCAAGTTCGTCGGCCGGGCCTTCCTGGACGATGATGGCACCACCCTCGACCTCTGGGTGAGCCTGGCGGGGGGGCTCACCGCCCAGCAGATCGGTGACGTGCTGGACTGGTGGAACGTGGCCCTGACAGCCTTCGCGTCGTACCTGGAGGAACTGAAATGAAAGGCGGCGTGATGTCGGAGCGGGTCATGCGCCACGCCGCGGCTGGGGTGGTGGCCGCGCTGCTGGCTGCGCCCGTGTCCGCGGCGCCCGCCCAGCCCGGACCGAACGGGGGCACGGACGTGCAGCGGGTCCTTCAGGCCGTGCAGTCCATTGGTCCGGCCACGTTGAAGCAGAGCAAGGACGGGCCGCAGATCACGGCCGAGGCGCGCCGCGGGCCCATCGGGTACGCCGTGGTGTTCAGCGGGTGCGACGCGGCCGGCCGGTACTGCACGCACATGGTGCTGGAGGTGCTGTGGAGGGACCTCGCGCTGGACGACGCGGCCCGCTGGAACCGGGAGTGGCGGGCAGGCCGGGCGTACATGGACGGTGACCTGCTGGTCCTGGACCACTGGGTGAGCCTGGGCGGGGGGATGAGCGATGAGTCCCTGAACGAGCTGATGGCGTGGTGGTCGGCCCTGATGGAAGCAGCGCGCGCCCAGTTCTACGAGTGAAGGTGGCCGGTCAGCGCGGAGGTTGGGGGCAGGCTGCGCCTGCATGCCCGGCCTGGTGCGGCTGACCAGGTCATACTGGCGCGCGCTGACGGCCGGCCGGTGCGGGCCCCAGTCCGGCCACGCGCCGGCCTCCCGCGTTCCTCACCGTGCCGCGCCGGCGTTCACCTCAAGGAGACTCGTGAGCGTTTCCCCACCCCTGACGTCCACTGGCCACGGCGCGGCCCGGTCACGCCTGACAGCCGCGGCGTATTCCCACTGTCCCGGGTGCCGGAGGATCACGCCCGTGCAGGACGGCCTGGTGTTCTGTCCGCTGTGTGGTCGGCGCCTGCTGTACGCCTGCCCGGTGTGCGGCGCGCCCCTGCATCACCCGTCCCCCCCAGGGTGCCGCGCCTGTGGCCCCTTGCCCTGAGCGGCCGGGAGACACACTTGTGCCTGGTGGTCTCCTGCGGGACCCGGCCCGTCCGTCAGGCGGGGGCTACCCTGGGGGCGGCCAGGCGCGCCAGAGCGCGTTCCAGCTCCGGTGCCGGGGCGCCCAGTTCACGTTCGTGGTGCTGGGCCAGGGTCCGGCACAGGCGCCGCCACGCCTCGTTGTCGGTGGGCCAGTCCAGCTCGGCCAGGAGGGTGAGCGCCTGCACGTCCAACGGGTCGTCCCGCAGCAGGCGCGCGAGGTGCTCCATGCCCTGCGGCCCGGGGGACTCCTGAACGAGGTGCAGGGCCGCGGCCCGCCACCGTTCCCGCAGGGCGCCGCGCACGGCGGTGACGTCCGGCAGGTCGATGCCCGGCAGGAAAGGCCCGCCGTACCAGGCGCAGGCGGCAGACAGGTCCTGGTTCTCGGACGCCTGAAGGAACAGCAGCAGGTCGCTGCGCAGGCCGCTCAGGGTGTACCCGGCCGGGCCGTGCTCGATCACCGCGGCGCCGCCCAGGGCGTCACGCAGCCGGGCGAGGGTCTTGCGGAAGTTCGCCTCGGCAGGGCCTTCCCCGGCGTCCGGCCAGAGCGCCGCCGTCAGGGCCTCCCGGGAGACGCCTGGCCGGTCGCCGTCCACCAGCGCGCACAGCAGCAGGGCGAGCAACTCCCGGACCTTCCGGGCTTTCCAGGAGCGGAACACGCCGTGCTCTTCCAGGTCGAAGTGCCCGAGGGTCCGCAGGAACGGCGTGGTGGGCGCGTCGTCCGGGGTGCGGAGGTACGCGTGCCGGGCACCGGCGTCCTCGGGGAACAGTTGATCGGTGAGCCGCAGGAATCCCTGCCCTCCGGACGCCTGCAGGAACGCCAGGACGCGGGCGCCCAGGGTGCGCAGGTCCTGCTCGGGTTTCCCCGTCCGCAGGCCGGTGGTCAGGAGCAGCCAGTCGTACTCGGCCTGGATGGAGGGAAAGCGGGCCATCTGCGGGTGAGCGCGGTGCGGGTGGAGGACGCGTTCAGCCTCCTCGTACGCCCCGGTGAGGGCCAGGACCTGGGCCTCGACGAGGGGTCGTTGCAGTTCCCCGACCGGGTCGCCGGTGTACGCGGGCGCGGTGTGCAGCACGCGCCTGGCGTCGCCGGTCCGGCCGAGCATCAGGTACACCTGGGCGAGGGTCAGGGGCCCGTAGCCCATGGAGGTGACGCTACTTTCCTCGAACAGGTCGAGGTACGCCGCGGCCTGCTCGTGGTGCCCGAAGAGGGCGTGGGCGTTCGCGGCGTGCAGGGTCACGTACGGCGCGCCGGCCGGGACGTGCGCCTGGTAGTGCGCCTGCCAGGCCTGGACGTTCGGCAGGCCCTGCTCGTCCCCGAGCATCACGAGCGTCATGCCGAGGGCGCCTGTGGCGTTCATCTCGATCAGGGGCGTGCCCCCTGCCCGGGCGAGCGTGAGGCAGGTGGCCTGCGCTTCCTGCGCGTCCCGGTAGCGTGAGGCGGTCAGGTGCAGGCTCGCGAGGTTCCCGTAGACGGCCTGCATGGACGCCTCCCGGCCGGTGCGGCGCAGCAGCGTGAGGCATTCCGCGTACGCGGCCTGCGCCGCGTCGAATTCACCCAGCCAGGACTGCGCGAGGGCGGCGTAGTTCAGCGCGTCCGCCCGCTCGGTGTCATTCCGGGCGTGCTGCAGGGCCTGCCCGGCCTCCTGCGCGAGCCGGGGGGCGTCATGCGCGAGAAGGGCGTGATGGGCGCGGGCCAGGTGCACCTGGGTCAGGTTGACCTCGGGCAGGGTCAGCAGGGCGTCCAGGACGGGGAGGACATCGTCCATGCGGCCCAGGTGCAGGTAGAGCCGCGCGCGCCGGACTTCAAGGGCCGCGGGCAGCGGCGCCGGCCAGGCGTCGAGCAGGGCCAGCCCGGCCTGGTACTCGCCCAGGTTCATCAGGGCATTGACGTGCGCCTCGGTGACCTCCGCGTCCAGGCCGTCCAGCAGGGCCAGCGTCTGCACCGCGTCCCGGTGCGCGCCCAGTCGGGCCTGGGCCAGCCCGAGGTCCTTCAGAAGGGCAGGGCGATCCCCTCCCGGTTCCATCGCCAGGAGGGCGCCGGCGTGTTCGGCCATCAGGGCGGGCGCCTGCACGAGCCGGGCGGCGGCCAGCGCCGCGGACGTGAGGGCGCCCGCGTCGGGATGCGCGGCCTGCCGGGCGTACCGGGCCCGGAGGTGAGGGTCGGCGCTGCAGGTGAGCAGGCGCCCGAGCAGCCGGGCTTCCTGACCTGCCGGCAGCGCCTGCCGGCCCACCTCACGCAGGGACGGGTGGGTCAGGGACAGGGTCACGGTGCCGGACGCCAGGGCCGCGTGCACCGCGCCCTGCCCCTGAAGACGGGCGATCAGGCGGCGCAGGGCGTCCTGGTCCAGGTGCGTCATGGCCTGCAGGTCGGCGAGTGGCACGGGCGCCTGAGCGAGGGCCAGCAGGTCCAGCACGTCATCCCCGGCATCCCCGGTCCGCAGCGCCGTCCAGCGGGAACGCAGCAGCGCCTCGAGGCTGCCGGGCAGGGTGTCCAGGGGCGGAGGCGTGAACGTCCACACCCCGGCTTCCGGCCGCAGGGCGCCCCCGGCCCGCAGGTGACCGGTCAACTGCGCGGCCCACAGGGGATGCCCGCCGGACCGGCCGAGCAGCCAGTCCGGATACTGCGCGTCCGCCGGACCCAGGGACGCCCGGACGAACGCCTGCATGCCCGGCCCGTCCAGGGGGGCGAGGATACGCACGTGCACCGCCGCGCCGGGCGTCAGTGACGCCGTCAGGTGAATGTCCCTGAGCCAGTCGGGTTGCGGGTCCTGCCCGGCCACGATCACCAGAACCGGCGCCCCGTGAAGGCAGACGGCCCGCCAGCAGGCCTGAAGCACGCGCAGGTCGTCAGGCGTGGCGCGTTCCGCCTCATCCACGATCAGCATCCACCCGCCCTGGGCCTGCGCGGCCCGGCAGAGCGTGCCGGTCAGCGCGTCCAGCACCTCCGATTCGGGAACGTCCCGCGGGGCGCCCGCCAGGGCGGGCCAGTTCAGGTCCGGCCGGGCCGCCCGCCACACGGGCAGAAGGGCCGCTTGACGACCGGCACGGAGCGGCTCATGAAACGCGCCTGTCAGGGCCGGCAGCAACCCGGGCAGGGTCACGGCGGCCTGCCGGTGCTCCGCTTCCCGCACGGCGCGCAGCAGGTGACTCTTGCCCAGGCCGGACGGCGCGCCCACGTACCAGAACTGCGGAAGAGCCCCTGGCCCTTCCTGCCAGGTGCGCTGCAGGGCCATCTTCAGGGCGTCGGGCTGCACCTCGCTGTGATCCATGCCCCAGAGTACCGAAGGGCCGACCGGTACGCGGGCTGGAGGGATCCCCTGGTGCAGTGCGGTCAGATCAGCCTGGACCCGTGGCCTGGGGACCGTCATGGCCGGGGGCCTCTGAAAGCGCCCCGGCCGTCCACAGTGGTGTCCCCCCAGGTGTCTCACCTCCTGCGTACGATGCTGTCATGACATCAATGGCACGGAACATCCTGATGGTGGGCGCCCTGCTCGGCTCCGCGGCTCTGGCGGGCACGCCGGAAGGCGTCCGGTTCTACGACGCGAAGAACTACGCCGCGGCCCTGACCGAACTGCAGCCGGCCGCGCAGCGCGGAGACGCGCAGGCGATGCTGTACCTGGCGTGGATGTTCCTCGATGGTCTGGGCGTTCCGAAAGACGCGCCACGCGCCTTCCAGTGGGCACTGAAATCAGCGGAGGCGGGCAACGCCCGGGCCATGAACCAGGTGGGGCGGCAGTACGCCCTCGGACAGGGCGTCGAGGCCGACCCCGTCAAGGCGTACTCGTACTTCCGCCAGGGGGCGGAGGCCGGGGAGATGCGGGCCATGCACAACCTCGCCAACGGGTACGCGAACGGGGCCGGGGGCCTGCCCGTGGACCTCACGCTGGCATTCACCTGGTACAAGCGGGCCGCGGATCTGGGCCTGGTTCTGTCACACGGCCCGGTGTCTGACGCCTACCGGCAGGGGCGCGGGGTCGAGAAGAATGAACGCCTCGCGCTGACGTACCTGGAGCGTGGCGTCGCCGCAGGGGATGGGTACAGCCTGTGGCGGATGGGCACGGTCGTCCAGGCCGGGGCGCTCGGGCTGCCTCAGGACAAGCCGCGGGCCCTGGCCCTGTTCACGCAGGCGGCCACCGCCGGGTACGCGGAGGGCCTGACGACGCTGGGAGACGTCGCGGCCGCCGACGGACAGGCGCAAAAGGCCCTGGAGTACTACCGCCAAGGGGCCGCGGCGGGCAACATGCAGGCGATGTACAGGCTGGGTCAGGCGTATGATAACGCCTCCTTCGGCCTGACCAAGGACGCCGTCCAGGCCTTTGAGTGGTTCCGGAAAGCAGCGGACGCAGGTCATGCCTCCGCCATGACCAACACGGGCTACGCGTACGACACCGGAACAGGCACGCCCAAGGATCCCGTCAGGGCACTGGCGTACTACCGCCAGGCGGCCGCAAAGGGCGACGCCACGGCGATGTACAACCTGGGCACCGTGCACGAGAATGGCCGGCTCGGTCAGCCGAAGGATCTGGTGGCCGCGTTCGGCTGGTACACCAGCGCCGCGGACGCCGGAAATGTTCATGCCATGCGCGCCCTGGCGGTGTCCTACAGCCGGGGGACCGGCGCCCTGGGAACGAAGGATCCCGTTCAGGCTTTCGGGTGGTACCGCAGGGCGGCGGACGCGGGCGACCTGGGGGCCACGCTGACGACCGGCTACCTCCTGCTGAAAGGCCGCGGGACGACCAAGGACGCCGCGATGGCGGAGAACTACTTCCTCGACGTCATTCGACTGGCGAGCAACGAGACGGAGAAGAACGCCCCGTCTCAGCTGGTCAGCGCCATGACCCGGGAAGCGCAGTTCAACCGCCGCATCGACCCACTGATCGCGCAGCTGAGCGCGGCCAACAAGAAGATCAACGACAACATCAACCTGGGCAACCGCTCCAGGGACGCCCGGTACTACACCGCCGCCCGGGCGACGGCCGACGAAACCGTGCAGGCGATCCAGGACGTCATCGGCGAAGCCCAGGCCGTGCTCAGTGTCTACGACGCGCTCAGCCGGACCCTCGGCATTCCGACCGCGACCGCGGAGTACGCCACGGACCTGCGCGACACGCTGACTGAACTGAACCGCAAACTGGAGCAGTTCAAGAAAACCAGCGAAGACCTCCGCCGCGCCGGGTGACCCGCCCACGGTGACGGTACAGCTCCCCGTGGTGTTCTGGACGGGGGCAACAGGGCTCAGGACCCGTTGCGCAGTTGAGGTGAATTGGGCAGAGTGACGGCATGCTTTAGGTGCCGCGCCTGGTCCAGCGTCCCCGGTCCTTCGAGTCACTCTGCGGCCTGAACCCCAGCGAATTCACACTCCTCGCTGAACAGCTCGAGCCCCCGTGGATTCGGGCGCACCGCACGTCCCTCCTGCGGGAGGGACGAAGGCGCCGCATCGGGGCCGGCCGGCAGTTCAAGCTGGATGTTCCGCACCGCCTGCTGCTCACCCT
>JAANMV010004799.1_pt1 | contig 10355 bp, 8 predicted proteins | sample 7279661 | NCBI WGS metagenome assembly JAANMV01 (sample SAMN14094540, study PRJNA606508) | bioreactor metagenome | isolation source: A lab-scale SPAN reactor treating ammonium-rich wastewater day 121 | place: Ireland: Galway | collected 2017-05-16 | reverse complement strand
GGTAGTCCAGGTCGGCCAGGGACCGCAGGCAGTCGTCCGTGAGGGCCCAGCCGTTGTAGTTGATGACGACGATGCCCACCGACGGCCACGCGCGCGGGCGGGGAGCGGGGGCGGAGGTGGGCGCGGGGGCCAGGGTGCGGGACGGCAGGGGTGTCATGCGGGGAACCTCCGGGCGGGACCATTCAGGGCGGGACCGGCCCGGCGGGGCCGGGCTGGCGCGGGCAGGGCGCGCCGGGCGTCGCAGCGGGCGTGCAGGTAAGCGCCGCACACGGTGAGCGCGAAACTCCAGTCGGTGGTGGTGAACACCACGGTGTACAGGCCGACCAAGCTGATGAACGCCCCGGTCAGCAGGGCCGGCAGGACCAGAGGCGTGGCGGGCCGCAGCAGCAGGGTGCGCGCCAACGGCTGCGCCATGGTGAAGGTAATCAGCAGGGCGAGGCCGAGCGTGCCGAACGTCCAGCGGACCGAGTCGTAGGAGTAGTGCAGTTCGTTCGTGACCTCACCCAGCCGGGGGTTTTCCAGGCTTTCGGGGATGAAGGTGTTCGTGCCCACGCCCAGCCACTGCGCTTCCGGGGTCTGCACCAGCCGGAAGGCGGCCGAGACCTGCTGCGCCCGCCAGTCGAGGTTCTTCTGGTCGAGGCTGAAGCGTTCCTGCCCGCCGAAGCCGGCCGCGGCATTTGCCACGGTGTCGGCCAGCGGCGTGGCCACGACCACCAGCGCCGTGCCCGATAAGGCCAGCAGGGCGCCCAGCACGAGCCGGCCCTTGCGCCCGGCCGCGACGGCGCCGCTGGAGAACTTCAGCAGCACCAGCAGCGTGACGACCAGCACCGCCAGGATCAGCATGCCGCGCGACATGTTCACGCACAGCGCCGTCAGGAACAGCAGGGCCCGCGCCACTTCCAGCGGCAGCGCCCGGTCCGAGGTCTGGAAGATGTTCCGCAGGGACACGGTCAGGCCGAGGAACACCAGGGCCATGCCCGGGTAGAAGATGCGGGGCAGCGGCCCCACCCACTCGTACACGATGAAGTCGTCCGCGAACTTGCCGGCGCCGGGCGCCAGGCCCGGCACGGCGAAGGTCAGCACGGCCCGCGCCGCGGCGACCGTGGCGAGCACCATCAGGGTCCGTTCGATCTGCCCCTCGTCCCTGTTGCGGGCCCAGAGCCACAGGTACGGCGCGATCAGGAACCCGCTGAACTTGTACACGTACGAGAACGCCCCGGCCGTGGACTCCCCGGTCGCGGTGAACCAGACCATGTGTGCGTACGGCAGCAGGGCCAGCAGCAGCACGCCCCACATCGGCAGCCGCCGCGAACGCCACACGGCGTACAGGACCAGCAGCCAGGTGAGCAGCAGCAGGCCCAGCTGCGCGGCGCTGCCCAGCGACGGATCGAGCCGGCGGGCAAACCCGAACACGGAGAAGGTGCCCAGGTACAGGCTGAACAGGCCCACGTGCAGCCACAGGTCCGTTTCGCGGCGGCGGAGCTGCACCTTCAGCCTCCCAGGGCCGCGGCGTGCGGCGTGCGGGAGCGTCGGGACGCGCGGTACTGGGCGTACAGGCCCAGGCCCACCAGCAGTTCCGTGCACAGCACGGCCAGGGCCATGCCCAGCGGCCCCAGGGGCGGCACGAGCAGCAGGATCAGCGCGGCGTTCACGAGTGCCCCGCCGGCCACCGTGAGGTTGAACGCCCGGTCCAGCCCCAGCGGCACCAGCCAGAACAGGCCCAGCACCATGTTCACGCCGATCACCACCGGCAGCGCCGCCAGGACGCGCAGCACCGCCACCGACGCCTCGAAGCCCGGCCCGAGCAGCACGCCCACCAGCAGCGGCGCGGCCAGGACGGTGCCCACGCTCAGCAGCAGGCCCGCGCCGCCCATCACGGCCAGCCCGCCGGGCAGCTGCTGGCGCAGGGCCGCGCGGCCGTCGCCGGCCGCCCGGGCGAAGCGCGGGTACAGCGCGCGGTGCAGCGGGGTCAGGAGCCCCTGGGCGGCCCGCGCGATGCGCTCCGCGCCCGCGTAGTACCCGACGAGCTGCGCGGGCACGAACAGGCCCAGCAGGAAGGCGCTGGCCGTGCTGTAGAACGCGGCGGACCCGCGGAACACGAACATGCTCCAGCCCAGGCGCAGGGTGTGCCACGTGCCGTGCCAGGTGGGGCGGTGAAAGGGCGTGTCCCGGTGCGCGAGCCACAGCGCGTAGGCGTTCGACACGAGCGCCGCGCCGGCCCCCAGGGCCGGCACCAGCCACGCGTCGGCGGGGCGGCGGACCAGCAGGAGAATGCCGGCCGTGACGGCCACCTTCGCCGCGACGTCCAGCCCCGCCACCTGCGTGACGCGCTCGAGCCCCTGGAAGTACCACATCAGGCTCAGGGCCTGCGCCGCGCCCCAGGCGACCGCCGCCCACAGCAGGAGTGGGTCGCCCAGCGCCGGGACGATCTGCCCGGCGACCAGGGTCACGACCACGCCCACGGCCATCAGGGCCAGCCGGGCGCCCAGCACTCCGGCGAGCAGTGCGGCGCGGCGCTGCGGGTGGTCGCGGTCCCGGGCGACCTCGCGCGTGCCGGACAGGTCGAAGCCGTAATCCACGAGCAGGCCCACCAGGCCGCCGAAAGCCTGCGCGATCGCCAGGGCGCCCCAGGCGTGCGGGCCGAGCGTGCGGGCCAGGAACGGCACGGTGATCAGCGGCAGCACGAACGTGGCGATCTGCACGCCGTACAGGGCCGCGATGTTGCGCAGCAGCCCCGCCGCTGGGGCCGGGCCGGCTGCACTCATGCCTTCACCGGACGGGCCGGGCTGCTGTACCCGTACCCGTAGCCGTACCCGGTGGTGATCCGGCGCGGGTTGATCTTGTTGAACGCCACGCCCAGCACGTTCGCGTTGGCGAGCTCCAGGGCGTCCTGCAGGCGCTGCACGCCCGACAGGTTGGCCTTCCCGGGTTCCAGGACGATCAGCACGCCGCCCACCATGGACGCCATCTCCAGCGGGTCGGAGATCGCCAGGGCGGGCGGGGCGTCCACCAGCACCACGTCGTACCGCGGCGTCCAGGTGTGCAGCGCGGCGCGGAAGGCCTCGGTGGGCAGGCGGGTGGCGCCCTCGTGCGCGGCCGTGACCACCAGGTGCAGGTGCTCGCTCAGGCGCCGGGCCTGCGCCGCTTCCGGGTTGCGCAGCGCGGCCTGCAGGTCGCGCGCCTCCTCACCGGGGAAGGGCGCGGCCATCGGCAGGTTCACCCAGGTGGCCGTCTCGGCGGCCAGGCCCCACAGGGCGCGCTGGGTCGGGTGTCGCACGTCCGCCTCGATCAGCAGGGTGCGCAGCCCGGAGGCCGCGAAGCTGCCGGCCAGCGCGGCGACCAGGGTGGATTTGCCGTCACCGGGCAGCAGGGACGTGACCATCAGGGTCCGGGCGTCCTGCCCGCGGTCCTGGGCTTCCTGCCCCAGGCGCCCGCGCAGGTTGCTGGCGAGGAACGCCACGCTGTCGGCGCCCTGGCCCTTGTGCAGCATCGCCAGCACCGACTGGCCCTTCTTGGCGGTGCGGAAACGGGGAATCTCGCCCAGGAGACGCAGTTGCATGCCGTGCAGGTCCAGGTCGGAGGACACCACGCGCGACAGCGAGGACCGCACCAGCACCAGCACCGAGGACGCCAGCAGCGCGAACAGGCCGGCCAGAACCGCGTTGCGCCCCGCGCGCGGGGAGACCGGTTTCAGGGGCGTGACCGCCTGCGCGACGAGCGACAGGGAGCCCACCACGGCGCGTTCCAGGGCGCGCAGGTTGTTCAGGTCGTTGGTGCGCACCGCCTGCTGGTTCAGCAGGGTGGCCTGCTCGCGGGTGGGCTGCGCGCCCACCGGGCCGAGCAGCGCCAGGCGACGTTCGGTGTCTCGCAGCTGCACCTCCAGTGCCTGCCGGGCGGACGTGACCTTCACCAGGCCCCGCCGGGTGTCCCAGGCGATGATGGCCTCCGTGGCGAGGTTGGCGAGCTGCGCGGCCACGCCGGGATCGGTGTGCCGGGCACTGATGGTGTAAATGCCGTTGCCGTACAGGTCCACCTCGCCGTTCACGCGCAGGGTGCTGGACCGCCCGGCGGCGGCCTCGCCGAGCAGTTTGCGCTGCAGCGCCGCGCGGGTGGCGGGGTCAAGGCCTTGCAGGCCGTCCAGGCCGGTGTTGATGGCCCGCAGGACGTCCAGGTTCAGCAGCGCGCCTTTGAGTGCGCCGGACGGCAGGGGCGGGGCGCTCACCAGGGTCTGGTTCACCGTCTGGTTCCCGGTCTGGCTGCCGGTGGAGACGATCATGGTGCTCGCCTGAAAGATCGGCGTCTGACGTTTGAAGTACGCGTAGGCGCCGGCGCCCAGCGCCAGGGCACACAGCAGGATGGCCCACGCCGACTGCCGGAGCGCCTGCAGGCTGCGGGTCAGGTCGATCATGTCGGTCGAGGTGCGGTCATGCATGAGGCGGGCCTCCGGGCAGGGCGCGGGAAGGGTCGGCGGAGGCCCGGAAGGCGTGGGCCTGCGGGGGTGGGAGGACGTCCGGCGCCGGGCCAGTGAGGACCGGACGGAGCGCGGGCTCGGTAACGGCGTGCGGCTGCTCCACGCGCACGCTGCGCGCGGCGACCAGCCCGCAGGCCACCCAGGTCCAGGCCATGGTGCCGGGCACCACGGTGGCGTGCGCGTCCCAGATCCCGGAAAGCCACACGGCGCCCAGCCCGGCCAGCAGCGAGGCGCCCAGCGGGTCCTGCCGGGGCGCCGCGGCGAGCGTCAGGACGAGCAGCAGGGCGTACAGGCCCAGGCCCGGCCAGCCGAGTTCGATGGCGAGCTGGTAGTAGTCGTTGTGGGCGTAGTTCACGAAGTTGAAGGCCAGGTCGCTGCCGCCCTCGGCCCGTTCCGGCCGGAAGCGGGTGATGAAGGCCACGAAGTGCCCCGGGCCCACGCCGGTCAGCGGCGCGGCCTGCGCGGCGCGGGCGTCCATCGCCCAGAGCTTCCCGCGCTCGGTGAGGAAGGCGTCCACGCTCTTGGTCTGAATGCCGCCCATCAGGCCGTCGAGGGTCTGCCGGCCCGGCGCGGTCGCCAGCAGCCAGCCGCCGGCGAGCACGCCGAGCAGCAGGAGCGCCGCGGCCCCCTGTCCCAGGCGCCGATGCCGGCGCCAGACGGCGAGCACGGTGGCGGTGGCAGCCGCGAGCAGGGCGGTGGGCAGGCTGGAGGAGTTCGTGTACAGCAGCGACCCCAACAGGATCAGACCCGCGAGCAGCCCGGCCACCCGGGGGGGCCAGCCGCGCGCCTCGAACAGCGCCCAGACGCACACCGGCAGGGCCAGGGTCACGAAACCCACGTAATGGCTGGGGTGGTAGTAAAAGCCGCTGAGCGTGTCCGGATCCACCTGCAGGGTGAAGCCGCCCGCGACGTGCTGCACGGCCACGTAGGCCGCCATCGTCACGGCGACCAACAGCAGCCACCCGCCGAACAGCCCGCGGCGGCCCGCCGGCACGAGCAGACCCCGCGCGGCGAGCGCCGCGAGGAATACGCTGCCCAGCAGCAGGCCCTGAGGCAGCGCCACCGCGCGGGAGCTCGCCTGCCACACGCTCAGGGCCGTCCAGGCCAGCAGGGCCAGCAGGGTCAACACCCACAGGGACCGCCAGGGGCGGCGCTCCCCGGACAGGACGGCGCTGGCCAGGTACAGGCCGCCGGTCAGGAGTCCCAGCACGGTCAGGCCGGCCCGGCCGCCCGCGAAGGTGCTGCCCTGTACGAGCGGCCCCCAGGCCACGAAGGCGCAGAGGGCCAGCAGCGCTGCGCGTTCCAGCGCCCGCGCGATCTTTGCCTCCCTGTTCAGGGGCGGCGATGCGGTGGTCATGGGGCCTCCCGGGCGGGCGCGAGCCGCTGCTCGGCGGCCTGCGAGTACTCGTTCGGTTTGATGTGGGCGGCCGAGCGGTACAGCGCCAGGGCTGCGGCCGGCCGGCCGAGTTTCTCCAGGGCGGCGGCGCGGTCCACGAGCAGGCCCGGGTTGCGCGGATCGTTCACGAGGGCGCGCTGGTACGCCCGGTCCGCCTGCGCGTACTGTCCGCCCAGCGCCAGCGTGCGCGCCAGTTCCGCCGGGGGCGTGGCGCTCAGCGGATGCAGCGTGGCCGCCCGCTCGTAGGCCTGCAGCGCCGCGCGGAGCAGGTCCGGGCTCTGCCGGAAGAACCACGCCGCGCGGTAGGTCTGCCCGAGTTCCGTCCACAGGTCTGGGGAGTCCGGGCTCAGGTGCAGCGCCGATTCCAGGGTGCTCCACGCGCGGTCGTACTCGCCTTCCTGGCGTAGCTGCTCGGCCTGATCACGGGCGCGGCTGACCAGGTAGGCGCTCACGGCCTGGCCGCACAGCGCGGCCGTCGCGGCCAGGATCAGGAACGAGGTGATCAGGGCGAGCGGCCGGCGCGTCATGAATCAGTTGCGGGGCGTGAGCGGAGTGACGGCGTGCTTGCTGGCCTCGAGCAGCGCGTTGCTGCCCGGGGGGTTGTTCAGCAGGCTGGTCAGCAGGTCGCCCCGGAGGTTGTAGCCCAGTTCCTCCAGCAGGGCCAGGGCCAGTTCCGGCGTGAGGGCCTTGCCGCCCACCGTGTTCACGCAGCGGAATTCCAGGAACACCTGGGCCTGCACGGCCCGGTTGGTGGGCTGCGCCTGCAGCCGCGTCAGTGTGGGGTCGGTCAGGCAGTAGCTGCGGGCGTTGAAGGACCGGGCGACCTGGGTGGTGGCGGTGGTGCGGGTGAACACGATGCCGGTCATCGGCACGTTGCCGGCCCGGGCGAGGCGGTTCACGAAGCTGTGCGCCAGACCGGTGAGTGGGGCGGCGCTGGCGGTGGTCGCGGCGGCGAGCATGAGGGAAAGGAGAAGGTGGCGTGGGGACATATCGGCCTCCTGTAAAGCGCACTGCTGAGGATGCGGGAGAAAGCGGCGAACGGCGGGCGGCGAACACGGTTGACTTGATGAGGTACCGCTCATGATGGAAGCGCAGGGCACTGAGAAGCGGTCGCTCAAGGGCCGATCCGACCGGCTTTTTTCGCAGCGTCAATGAGTAACTTCTGCTCACCAGGACGGCCGGGACCCCGGCGGCCGGGAGGGTGGCAGCAGGCCCGGCCTTTAGATTTCGTCAGGAATTTCCGTATGGTCTCGTGTACGGTGCAGGCAACAATTTGAAGCGGATGACGAAAGCATGAGCTAGGGCTGTACGCCGCACGGCGTTCGGTTGCTCATCGCCACCCTGCCCACCTACCACACACCGTGCCCGGGTCAGCCAGCAGCGAAGCGCCGCCAGGAGGCGCCTCCCACAGCCCCAGCGCACACCGGAGGGACCGCCGATGAAAAAGTCCATCTCCAACCGCGACGTCGAACGCATCGCCCAGCACGCCCGCCTGGAACCCTGCCAGGTCCGCCAGGCCCTCGCCCTGCGGGGCGAAGTGCCCGCCGAGATCGTCGAGCAGGTCATGGCCAGCGCCCGGGCGCTGCGCTACACCATCAGCGCCCGCGACCGGGTCGCGATGGCCGCCAACACCTCGGTCGCGACCGTGAACCGCGCTTACCGGCCCGACGCCCGGCACCTCGTGCGGCCCGACCTGCTCCGCCACATCGAGGAGGAAGCCGCCCGGCTGGGGTACACGCCCGACCTCGTCGCCCAGGCCCGCCGCAACCAGGGCAGTCCCATCGTGGCGCTGTGCGTGGAGATGAGCCACCTGTTCAACCCCTACCACGCCCAGATGCTCTTTCACCTGATGCGCGCCGTGCTGGACCGCGGCCTGCACCCGGTGATCACGCCCGTCACCGACCCCGGCAGCCTGCCGGACCTCGCGCAGTCCGGCGTGACCAGCAGCATGGTGCTGTGGGAAGGCCCGCACACCGCCCAGCACGTGCGGCTGCTCGCCGCGACGGGCCGCCGGGCCGTCATGATCGGGCGGGACGAGGCGCTGCCCAGCGTCGCGCCGGACTGGAGCACGGCCTCGGCCACCCTCACGCGGCGCGCGCTGGAAGCCGGGTACGACGTCCTGCATCTGGGGTATTTCAGCCGCGACCGCTGGCTGACCGGCGCCCGCCTGGAAGGCGTGGCCCGGGCCCTGCACGCGCACGACGGGCCCTGGCCGGAACTGCGGCTGTGGACCGACCCGGGGCTGAATCGCGCGGACGCCGCGGCCCGACTGCGCCAGCGCGACCAGCATCACGCCGCCGACCTCCTGGAGCACCTGAACGCCACGCCGGGCGCCCTGGAACCCCGGTCCGCCCTGCCGGCCAGCGCCATTCCCACGGAGCTGATGACGGAACTGACCACGCGAATCGGCGAGCGGGGCCAGCGCGTGGCCCTGCTGGGCATGAGCGACATCACGGCCCGGCAGCTGCTGCGCCTGCTGGGCACCGAGCGGCCCGACTGGCAGCTGGGCGCCCAGGTGGGCCTGGTCGGGTACGACAACATCGAGCCGCTGCTGGGTTACCTCGACCCGGTGCTCACGACCGTCGCCTACGACATGGAGGTCCTCGCGCAGTGCGTCGCCGACCGCGCGGCCGCCGGGGACCGCCACCGGGACCTGCCCCCGTTCGCGACCGTTCCGACGCAGGTTATCGACCGGCATTCCCTGTAACCCTGAAACGGCGCCCCCGAAACCCAGGGTCAGGGTCCGGGGGCGCTGCCCTGCAGGTTCAGTACGCGCCGGAGCCCAGCACGACCACGCGAACGGTGCGGAAGAGAATCACCAGGTCCAGCCACAGCGACCAGTTGCGGACGTAGTACGGGTCCCAGCGTTCCATGCCGGCATTCCCGGCCGCGGACCGGCCGGACACCTGCCACAGCCCCGTCATGCCGGGCTGCACCTGCACCCGCACCTGCCGCGTCCGGGCGAGCAGCTGCGACTCGTGGTAGGCGGGCAGCGGGCGCGGCCCGACGAGGCTCATCTCGCCGCGCAGCACGTTTACGAGTTGCGGGAGTTCGTCCAGGCTGGTCTTGCGCAGCAGCCCGCCCAGGCGGGTGATGCGCGGGTCCACGCGCAGCTTGAAGTGGGTCTCCCATTCCTCGCGCAGGGCGGGGTTCTGGGCGAGATGCCGCTGGAGGACCCGTTCGGCGTCCGGGACCATGGTGCGGAACTTCCAGGTGAAGAAGTGCCGGCCGCCCTCCCCTACCCGTTCCTGCAGGAACAGCGGGGTGGTGCGGGTTTCCAGCCACAGGCCCGCAGCGATCAGCAGGCACAGCGGCACCCAGAACACGGCGCTTACGAGGGTGGTGGTCAGGTCGAAGGCGCGTTTGAGCACCCGGGCGGTGGGGTCCAGCAGGTTGCGGGTGAGTTCCAGGCCCAGGATGCCGCCCATGTCCACGGACATCGCCCACAGGGAGGGCATGTCCGACATGGCGGAGATGACGACCACCTTGCGGTAGGAGCGCAGGGTGCCTTCCAGCAGTTGCGTGAACGCGTCGCGTTCGAGTTGCGGCAGGGCCACGATCGCGACCGGCGCGGCCGGTTCGCCCGGGTTGATCTCGTTCAGGTTGCCGAGGACCGGCACGCCCAGCAGGCGCCCGTGGGCGGCGTTGTCGAAGATGCCGACCGGCAGGTACCCCAGGCCGGGCGTGGCCTGCAGCGCCGCGATGACGCCCTCATGCGCGCCGTACACGACGGTGGGCACGCCCCACAGCCCGGCGCGCATCAGCAGGTGCCGGGTCACGTAGCGGGTCATCAGCACGGCCGGAAAGGCGATCAGGGCGCCCAGGCCCAGCACCAGACGGCTGAAGTCCCCGGCCTGCCCGACCAGCACGATGGACAGCACCGTCACCAGGAACACCAGCGCGACCAGTCCGGTGACGCGCCGCACCTCCTCCACCACGCCCAGTCCCCAGCTGGGCAGCAGCTTGTTCAGGTACGCGCCGAGCAGCCAGGTGGCGGCCAGCAGACCGCTCCAGGACGGCAACGAGAGTTCCCCGAACAGCCAGGTGCGCAGCTGCCCGGCCAGGTACAGGGCGCCTTCCAGGGCGATCAGGTCGCCCGCGAGCAGCACGGCGCCGTTCATGAGCCGCCGCTTGAAGTACAGCAGGGCCATGGACTGCGCGGAGCGCGGAACGGCGCGGAGGGTGTGAACGGTGAGCACGGGAGGGCCTCCTCAGGAACACGGAACGGGTGGGGGGCAGTTCAAACGGGGCGCGAGTCGCTCCGGGGTCAGTCGCCCGGCGTGGCGGCGCCCTGGCCGGCGTCCACGGCACCTGTCACCCAGGCCGGACCGGACGTGGGGACCGGCTGCTGTTCGGCGCGTTTATGCCGGTCGCGAACAAGGTCATTGACCTGGAGGACGCCGGCCAGCCGGTCGGCCCACACTGGCGCTTCCTGCGCTGGCTGGGCGAGTACGCCGTGTTCAGGCCGCTGCGCGACAAGATCGGCAT
>JAANMV010004795.1_pt1 | contig 10359 bp, 7 predicted proteins | sample 7279661 | NCBI WGS metagenome assembly JAANMV01 (sample SAMN14094540, study PRJNA606508) | bioreactor metagenome | isolation source: A lab-scale SPAN reactor treating ammonium-rich wastewater day 121 | place: Ireland: Galway | collected 2017-05-16 | reverse complement strand
CGGTCCTGGCCGGGCGTGCCGTACAGGTGCACGTCATGCCCCCCCAGGTGGAGGGTGCCGAAGTCGAACGCCACGGTGGTGTTCGACTTCCCGATGTCCTCGCTGGCCTCGGCCTCGGTGGCGATCACGGGCGTCTGTGAGAGGGTCTGGACGAGGGTGGTTTTTCCCGCCCCGACCGGGCCGGAAATCACGAGTTTCAGGGGCGCGCTGTGCATGTCAGGCCCTCCTTCCAAGCCGGCGCAGGGCGCCCAGCAGCCGCTGCACGAGGGGCGGGGCCGCCGGCCAGGCCTGGGCCGGTGTGGCCGCGGAAGGCGGAGCCGCCCGGTGCGGGACGATCAGCCCGGCGGCGCGCAGATGGTGCAGGGTGCGTTGCAGGTCCGGCACGGTCCGGCCAGTCAGCGGGGACAGTTCGGCGGCGCTGCGGCCTTGCTGGACGTGAGGGCCGAGCACCTGCCAGTCGCCGCGCATGCCCTCGGGGACCGGCCCGGACGCTGCGCTCGCCCGGAACCGCGTGTCCGGATGGGGGAGCTGCTCGGCGGGCACGGCCTGCGCCGGGCTTGCCATCAGGGCCTGGAGGTTCACGGTGTAAAAGCCCGGGTCGGGGGCCCCGGCGGCCTGTTTCTGAAATTCGAAGGCGCCGCGGGCGGGCAGCTGGCTGAGGACCGTTCGCGCTTCGCGTTCGTCACGGACGGGAAACCCGTCAATGTACAGCGCCCGGAGGCTGCCGGCCGTGAGGGTGAGTTCGAGGGTGCGGCCCTGGTAGGCCTGGTGGAAGTACAGGGTGCCGTTCTGGGCTTTGAGGACCTTGAGCAGGTCAGCGATGGCGTGGTGCTGAAGGTCACCAAAGAGCGTCATTTCAACTCCTTTCTGGGGCAGCGGGATTGGATGGGCGGTCACCAGGACGGTGCGGCGATCCGGCCTCATCAGGGCCTCACCGGTTGTACGCGCCCTTCCCTGTCACGGAGGTCACGTGCGTCCAGCAGGCCGGCCCGGCCCACGACCGGTGCGCGAGAGGCCGGAAGCCCGCTGGGCTCGGTGATTTCTGGCTGACGGGCTGAACGGGCGGCCGCCGGAAGCGTGGCGTACGTTACATAGATTTCCGGGTTGGTCAACCCTTCATGAGGCCGCCGCGATCACTCGCTGACCTCGCACGCCCACCCCAGCCATGAAGGACGGCAGGCGTCTGAAGAGACACCTGCCCCTGGATTCCCGTGTCCCGTCAACGCTGCCCGCCCACTTCTCCCGACCGGATGGACGGGCACAAGTGTCACAGCGGGCGCGAGTGGACTTCTGCCCGGTGGTTCTTCAGCTCTCAGTGCAGCCCGAGTGTGGCTCAATCATTCCCGACCGCCAGCGAGGCGGGTGCAGGGTCATTCAGGCGCAGGACGTACCCATGGCGCGGCACGGTGTGCACGACCATCCCCCGCGTCAGCCGGGCCAGTTTCTGCCGGAGGTGACTGATGTGCACGTTGACCAGCGCTTCCGGATTCGCGCCGGGGCTCTCCAGTGCGGCCATCAGGTCGGTGCGGGGCACGGTGCGTTCCGGCTGGGCGATCAGCAGGCCCAGCAGAAGCGCCTCGGGCCGGGTGAGCTGCACGCTCACGGCGCCCCTGGACACCCGCCGGCGCTCCGGGTCGAACGCCACGTCCCCGACAGCCGGGCGCGGAGTGTCCCGGTCCGTGTCTGCACGTGTGGCCGCGGCGGGAGCCACGCCTGATCCCTGAATGTGGCCTGGCCCGGCCCGCAGGCCCTGCGGCTCAAACCCGGCTGAGCGGACCACCGCGGCCGCCCGCGTCATCACTGCCCCCAAGTCTTCAGGGACGGTGTCACCCGGCAGGACGAACGCCACGCGCAGCCCGCCCGGCCAGTAGGGGCCCGCAGCGCGGCCCAGACTGATCCGCAGCGCTTCTCCGAGCACCCGCAGGGGCCCGTCGGGGTCCGTGACGGCGGGCGCCCCGGGCCGCGCCGTGAAGCCCTGCACCTCGAACTCCATGACACTCACACCGGCGCCCGCGGTCCGGCTGGACCGCACGGCGCCGTCCAGAGCGGCGCGGCCCGCAGGCGCCGGCAGCCGCGCCGGCCACTCGTGGCCCTGCCGACGCGCGAACACCACCTGTACACTCTGCGCGGCCGCTTCCAGCAGCGCGTGCTCCTGCGGGGTGAAGGTGCCCGGGATGGCCCGCAGCACACTCAGGTGCCGTGCGGCGCCGCCGGGGGTTCCAAGGGACAGGCGGACGTCCGCCGCTTCAGGATCGGCGCTGTTCGCCCTGTGCCGCGGCCCGTCCCGGACCCATGCGGCGCCGCGCTCGCCGTCCACGCGCAGGGCCGCGAGGCCCAGGTCACGTTCCAGCAGCGCCCCCAGGGCCTGCATGTGATCGGTGAGGTCCAGTGGGCAGGCCGCCAGGGCGGTGACCGCCTCGAACAGCTGCGCCCGCCCCGACAGGCGCTTGAGTTCCGCGAGCATCTGCGCGTTGGCGCGGAGCTCCGTGCTCAGACGCAACCGGTCGAGCCGCCACTCCAGCTCGTCCATCACCAGGGCCGCCAGGTCCGTCAGCAGCGCCGCGTCCTCCTCGGAGAACGACGCGCGGGGTTCGGGGCTGATGATGCACAGCGACCCGAGTCCGAAGCCGTCCCGCGTGACCAGCGGCGCGCCAGCATAAAACCGGATGCCGGGATGCTCGGTCACCAGGGGGTTCGCCCGGAACCGCGCGTCGCGGGTGGCGTCGGGCACGACCATCACCTGAGGCCGCTGCATGGTGTGCGCGCAGAACGACTGGTTGCGCGGCGTCTCCTGAAAATCCAGCCCGAAGCAGGACTTGAACCACTGGCGTTCCTGATCCACGAAGGTGACCAGCGCAGTCGGCGTGCCGAAGAGCCGGGCGGCCAGGCGGGTCAGGCGGTCGAACGCCTCCTCCGGCAACGTGTCCAGGATGGCGTACCGGCCCAGCACCTGGAGGCGCGCCACTTCATCCGACGGCAGAGGTTCGATCACCGGGGCACGGTAGAGGACGGTTCATTACAATTTCCGCTCCCCCCCCGTTGCCGCACTGGACCGCCGGCCTGACGTCCATCACCGAAGGCAGAGCACCACGACTCAGGCCCACGCGGGTGCCATTCCCTCGCGCCCGGCTGGACGGACTCCTTCGCTGCGCCCCAGGCCACCAACTCCTTTCGCCAGGCCACCCGGTCAATCAGGAATGGTTTAAGGTCGGTGCAGTTTTCCTGTTGAGCTCGTATGCTGCTGCGGTGCCCCTCCCCTTGACAGTTCTGAGCCGCCGGCTCCAGGACATCACCGAAACGCTGGCCTCCGCCACCACTGAAGAGGCCGTGTTCGACGTCGTGCTGTATCCCGCCATGACCGCCCTGAATGCCACTGCGGCCACGGTGCTGCTCCGGTCGGGGAACGATCAGGAACTGCATGTGGTGGCCTCCGTCGGGTACGACCGCGGCCAGCCGTCCATCTGGCAGAGCGCGCTCACCGAGGATGACGGACCGGCCGCGGATGCCCTGCGCCGGAAGGAAGCCCTGTTCTTCGAGCGGGACCGTGACCTGGCCCAGGCGTACCCGAACGTGGAGCGCCGCACGGGGGCCGTCTCGCCCGTGGCCGCCACGGCCGTCCTGCCCATGTTTCTCGATGACCGGCCGTTGGGCGTGCTGGTGGTGGACTTTCAGGAGCCGTACACGTTCACCGATGACGAGCGCTGGTTCCTGAACGTGCTCGCGGCGCAGTGCGCCATCGCGTTCGGCCGGGCCCGGCTGCTGCGCAGCCTGGAAGCGCAGGTGGCGGCCCGCACCGACTCGTACCTCAAGGAGCAGGACAAGCTGCAGCTCGCGAACGACGATCTGGAAGCCTTTTCGTACAGCGTGTCGCACGACCTGCGCACGCCGGTGCGGCACATCAGCGCCTTTTCCCAGCTGCTGCGCAAGTCGTCGTCCGAGTGCCTGGACGAACCGTCGCGCCGGTACCTGCAGCTCATCGAGGACAGCGCCACGCGGATGAACACGCTGATCGACGCGATGCTGGACCTCTCCCGCACGTCCGTGCTGCCTCTGAGGTCGGAGTCGGTGGACCTGGGCGCCCTGGTGAACCGCGCGCGGCGGGACCTGGAGCTGGACACGGAAGACCGGACTGTGCAGTGGAACGTCGGGGCACTGCCCGTGGTGCGGGGCGACCCGGAGACCCTGCAGCAGGTGATGACGAACCTGCTGTCCAATGCGGTGAAGTACACCCGCAACGAGGCGGTCACGCACGTGCGCGTCTGGGCCGAGGACCAGGGCGAGATGTGGCTGATCTCCGTGCAGGACAACGGCGTGGGCTTCGACGCGCGCTACGCCGACAAGCTGTTCGGGGTGTTCAAGCGCCTGCACCGTCCCGAGGATTTCGAGGGCACCGGCGTGGGCCTGGCGAACGTGCAGCGCATCGTGCGCCGGCACGGGGGCGAGGTGTGGGCACAGGGCAGCGTCGGGTCAGGCGCGACCTTCCAGTTCACCCTGCCCAAAACCCCCTGACCCGCGGGCAGGACCGGGGACCGGCCGTTGACCGCCGCGCCCGTGGACTGGCCGTCCCTCTGCATCTGGTGAAGGGAGCGCCCGCGAGCGGACGTGGCAGAGTGGGCGTCATATGTTGACTGAGCTCGAAGCCCTCGGCTGGGGGACCGATTTCGAACGCGACTACCAGGCGTACCTGGGCGCGCTGACGCCTGAGGAGCAGGCCCTGGTGCAGCCGGTGCGGGTCACCGGCACCGGGCGCCAGAGCGTGCAGGTCCGCGGCGCGCAGGGGGAAGAGGAAGTCCAGCTGGCCGGCGCGCTCCGGCAGGCGCAGGTCACCCCGGCCATCGGCGACTGGGCGGTGCGGCAGGACACGGGCGCCGGACCGGGCCGGCTCGTGCACGTGCTGCCCCGCCGCACCACCTTTTCCCGCGCCGTGGGCGCCGACGACGGGCGCCGCGCCCAGGCGGCGCGCCAGCAGATCATCGCCGCGAACGTCGACGTGGTCCTGATCGTCACCACCCCGGACGCCGACTTCGACGCGGAGCGGCTGACGCGGTACGTGCAGGCGGTCGAGGTCAGCGGGGCGCGGCCGGTGCTGGTGCTCAACAAGGCCGACCTGCACGCGGACGTCACCTGGTACCTGGAACAGCTGCGCGCCGTGGGGCCGGACCTGGAGCTGCACGCGGTGTCCGCCGCGGCCGGTGCGGGCCTGGAGGGCCTGCGGGCCCTGCTGACCGGCGGGGTGACCCTGGCCCTGATCGGGTCCTCGGGCGTTGGCAAGTCCACCCTGACCAACGCCCTGCTCGAGGGCGACGTGGCGGTGACCGGGGCAGTCCGCTCCACGGACGGGCAGGGCCGGCACACGACCACCACCCGCACGCTGTACCGCGTTCCGGGCGGCGGCCTCCTAATCGACAACCCGGGCCTGCGCGACATCGCGGTGTGGGACTCGGCCTCCGTTCACTTCGACGACCTCGAGGAACTGGCCACGCAGTGCCGTTTCCGCAAGTGCACCCACACCACGGAACCCGGCTGCGCCGTGCAGGCGGCCGTGCGGGCCGGAGAGATTCCCGCGTCCCGCCTGGCGGCCTTCCAGGCCCAGGCGCGCAAGCGGCGCTGAGGGCCTCTGCCTGCCCGGTTGCGGCGACCGCGGCGTTAGAGGCACTCCACGGCCCAGGCGCGCACGAGCAGATCGTCCTGCCGGAAGGTGCGCCGCAACTCCTCCCGGTACTCCGCCCACCACGCGCGCTCCAGGGTCTCCACGAGCACCTCGATCACGACCACGTCGTCCGTCACGGTCTCGCCCTGCGCCTCGTCCGTCCACTGGCCCACGGCGGGCGCGCGGGTGTGGGCCGTGACCCCTCCAAAGCGGCCCGTGAGGGTGTCGCGCACCCGGGCGAACGTCGCCGGTGGGAACGGCCGCCGTTCGTTGTCGTCAAGCGGCAAGAAGAGCTGCGCGGCATGCATGATGGCCGCACTGTACCCATTCCCCGCGGACGCAGGAGAGGAAAGGCACGGCAAGAGGGCCGTTGACGGCCTGCCCGTTTGGGGGCAGGGGGCATGCGCGGCGCGGGGCGGCGTGGCATGCTGGGCCTCACCACCGGGGTGGAACGGGGCAGCGGGCTCCGCTGTCCCGGCCAGAAAGGAACACCACCATGACGTTTCAGGAGCATCACCGCCTTCAGCAGCTGCGTCAGTTCGCCCGGTCGGGTCTGGGGAACACGCCGGCGCGTGACTTCCTGCTCCTGACCGCCCCCTCCGCCCTGCAGGACCTGGACGACCGCAGCGTGCAGCGCCTGCTGGTGCTGCGGCTCACCTTGCAGCGCCAGCATTTCGCTTTCGCTGAGGCGCTGGAGACCATCGGAGCCCTGGAAGAGCAGGCGGACCTCGCGGTGGACGACGCGTTCATGTTCGCCTGTGAATCGGTGCGCGTGTTCCTGGGACTGAACCGTGACGGGGACGCCATCGCCTCCCTGCTGCACGCCGCGGCGCTGCACCCGGACGTCAGCGGGGAACTGCAGGATTACCTGCTGGTCACGCAGTCGGTGCTGTGCAGTTTCCTGGGGGATCACGAGCAGCGGCTTCAGGTCAGCCTGCGGGTTCAGCGCACACCGCCCCCCGGGCACCCGTACCACCTCAACCTGAATCCTGGCCTGGTGCAGGGAAACGTCACCTGGGCGCGGGTGGTCACGGGCGACCTGGAGGCGGCGCTGCCAGGCGCCCTGACGGCCCTCGCGGACATCCGGACGCGCTTCCCGGGGGGCGGCACGCACGCGCAGTTCGAGGTGAACACCCTGCACCTGCGCGCCATGCTCGGCCAGACCCCCGACCCGGCCGAGTTCACGCAGGTGCGCGACCTGCTGCGCGCCCAGGGCAACACGGGGCTCAGCAGCAGCCTGCTCACCGCCGAGGCCCTCGCCGCCCGGAACGCCGGCCGGACCGAGGAAGCGCACGCGCTGTTCGGACAGGTGCTGGACCTCCTGCGCGCGCAGGAACAGGCCAGCCGCGTGCCGCTGCTGCTGTACGACCAGGCGCTCGCGTTCTACCGCGCCCGCGGCAACCCCGAGGAACTCGTGCCCGTGCTCGAAGGCCGCATGCGAGTGGTGGAGGCCATGCAGCGCCAGTCGCACGGCATGTTCCTGGAACTGGAACGGCAGGCGTTCGAACTCAACCGCATCCGCGGAGACCTGGTGCTCAGCCAGGCGGACCTGATCACCCGCCTCAGCGCCATCGGGGAGCGCCGGGACGACGCGACCGGCCAGCACCTGCAGCGCGTCGCGACCCTGGTGCTGCACCTCGCCCGGGCCCTGGACCTGCCCGACGCGGACCTCATCGCGGAAGCCGCGCGGCTGCATGACCTGGGGAAGGTGAGCCTGCCGGACAGCATTCTGCTCAAGGCCGGACCGCTCACACCCGGGGAGCGGGAGGTGATGCAGCAGCACACCACGCACGGCGCGGAACTTCTCGCCGGCGGAACCTCGCGCGTCCTGATGCTCGCGCAGAGCATCGCGCTGCACCACCACGAACGGTGGGACGGTACCGGCTACCCCCACCAGCTGCGCGGGGAGGCGATTCCCCTCCCGGCCCGGCTGGTCGCGGTGGCCGACGTGTTCGACGCGCTGCTCAGCGAACGCCCGTACAAGCGGGCGTGGCCGCTGACTGAAGCGCTCGGGGAGATGCGGCGCCTGTCGGGTACGCACTTCGAACCGCGCATCGTGCAGGCGCTGGAGCGCGTGCTGGACACCGTGCCGCAGGCCGCCGACGCCTGACCGGGCCCTCTGAGCGGGCATGGCGGAGCGGGCCGCCGCCAGGAGGCCGCCAGCGCGACATCCTCGATCCCAGACTCCGGAACAAAGATTGAGATCTCAACCGACACGGGCAAGTGGCCCATGACATCAACAGACTGGAGCACCGCCGCTTTGATAAGACACCTGCCTGCCGGTTCATTGTCGGTGGGAACAGCCACAGTCGGCGCTGGAGGGACTTTCACCGCCAGGTTCTCCCTCAACCGGAAGGGCTCCGACCTCGGTATCATTCCGCCCGGCACGCCGGTCCCCAGTGCCTGATCCTCCCCTCCCGGCATTGCTCCGCTCAGGGCGCTGCGGAACAATAGAGACAGCAGGTCTGCCCAGGCGACCCCTCAGGCTGGCCTGAGGCTGCGCCGCCGTGGCGCCCCGATGCTCACGGTCCCGCCCGCGGGACGGAGGTCCGGATGTTCGAGCGTCTCCTGGTTCCCCTGGATTTCTCGCCCACCTCCCTGCACGCCCTGAATACTGCCCGCCTGCACTTCCCCGGCGCCCGGCGCCTCCTCTTGCACGTCCCCGGTCCGGAGCGCACCCACGCCCCCAGCGCCCTGGACCTCCTGGAATCCGGCACCCTGGTCGCGGACGAAGCGGACCAGGCCCGCCTGCGGCTCAAACAGCTCGCCATCGAAGGAGAGGAAACGCAGGTCGCTACTGGTTTGACCGCGGAGACGATTCTGGACGCGGCCCAGACCTGGGGGGCGGACCTGATCGTGATGGGCACCCAGGGCCGGCAGGGCCTCACCCGGCTCGTGCTGGGTTCCGTGGCGGACGCCGTCGTCCGGGGCGCGGACATCCCCGTCATGACCGTCCGGGAGCGGCGGGAGGCACCTGAACAGACCCCCTGATGCGCAGGCCGGGAGGGGCATGGCGTCGCGGTGAGGCTGGGAACAGGCACGATCCGGTCGAAACGAAGCTCGATGCCGTGCAGGCCAGGAGGTGGACCACATCCACTGCCGCCTTTCCGGGCTGACGCCGGCACGTCGCAGTGAGCTCAGGGCGCCGTCAGCGCCGTCCAGCTGGTGGCGCTGTCGTCACGCACATACATCAGATCGTCGGTCCCGCGGGCCAGCGTCACCGTCCGGCCCTGCGCGTCCCGTTCCGTCCCGACCAGCGCCGCGAAGGGACCGCCCAGGTCCGTCCAGCCCTGCCAACCCGCGTTCGGCCCCGTCTGCCGCACCGCCCGGATCCGGCCGTCCAGACCGCGCACCGTCACCACCAGCGCCCCGTTTCCTGCGCTGGACACCCGGGGTGTGCCGGTGAACGCCACGCTGCCCAGCTGGCTCCACCCGCCCCAGGTCCCGGCGGCCGTCTGCCAACGCTGGTACAGCAGGTTGTCGCCCCCCCGGACGAACACCTCCAGCCGCCCATCCTGATCCTGCCCGGCGACCGGCTGCGCGTCTGGGCCCAGCAGGCCGCCCAAGGACGTCCAGGTGACCCAACTGCCCCCTGGTCCTGATTGCACGGCGGTCTGCACCGTGCCGTCCGTGGCGCGCACGAACACCCGCAGGCCCCCAGAGCGGTCCCGGGCCACCGCCGGTGCGGACGTGAAGCGCGGCCCTGGCACCCAGGTCCATTCCCCCCAGGTGCCGAAGGACGACAGGGATTTCACGTAGAGGAAGCCGTCGTTGCCGCGCACGAAGACACTCAGCCCGCCCCCGTCCTGCACCGCGACCGGGACCGACGACACCACCCCGCCGAGGTCCACCCAGGGGCCCCAGGCGCCACCGGCCGTGAGTTCGGTGCGGGCCCAGGTGCGGCCGTCGTTGCTCCGTTCGAGCATCGCCAGGCGTCCATCCGTCAGGCCCACCACCGCCGGGGCCACCGGGAAGCGCCCCTCCAGGGTTTCCCACCCGCTCCAGGCGGTGCCCCCCGGACTGAGCTGGGTCATGCGGCGCGGACTGCTGCTGCGGTCCCCGATCACGAACGCCGCCAGCCGCCCATCCGACCGGCGGACCAGCGTGCCGCCCTGGGCCGCGTCCACGTGGAAGTACTGCCGCCGGCTCCAGTCCACGTAGAAGCTCCCAGACTCCCCTGGGGCGACGCACGCCACCCCACCGGACGGCGGGCAGATCATCGGATCAAACGCGGCGTACGTCTTGAACAGGTCCAGTTTCGCCGTGAACTCCTGTGCCGTGACGTTCTGCGGCTCGGCGCCGATGTTGTAGTCGCGGTAGGCGACCGTCACGTGCGGCGCCGTGTACAGCCGGTCGGCCGCCTCCGCGAACTTCCCGGCGGCGATGTGGTCGGGGTGTTCCACACGGGTGCCGTACACCACCGGGGCGCTGTCCTGCAGGTGAACGTACTTGGCTTCGGAGACGCTGAGCATGTTGGCCAGCACGTTGATGACGTCCTGCCGGGTAAACGCGTTGGAGTGGTCGAGCGCCTGGGCGGTCAGGGTGGGGTCGGGGCTGTCCCACAGGGCGCGCAGGGTCACGCCACTGCTGGTGTTCTCCCGCAGCCGCAGGAACATCAAGCGCACCCGGGGGTTCCCGTCCAGGACCGAGGTGCGGATCTCCTTCCCAGCAAACGGGTAGATCTGTTGCGTCCAGACGTTGGGCACGCC
>JAANMV010004791.1_pt1 | contig 10377 bp, 3 predicted proteins | sample 7279661 | NCBI WGS metagenome assembly JAANMV01 (sample SAMN14094540, study PRJNA606508) | bioreactor metagenome | isolation source: A lab-scale SPAN reactor treating ammonium-rich wastewater day 121 | place: Ireland: Galway | collected 2017-05-16 | reverse complement strand
AATTCTTTCTTTTCTGCCTGTAACCAAGTTTGGGCTGACAACTGTCCGCCACTAGTATCATCAAAAAATTTCATCCCTCCGGTTTCATCAGCCGCATCGAAACTAATAATTTTGACTTTGATAGGTAGTGGTAGATTGGTTTCGTTGCGCAATAAAATTTCTCTAGTCAAAATCTCGCCACCTAAAACATCAAGTTCAAAAGTGCCGGGACTCACTGTAATAGTCGGTGCTTCTCTGGTTTGTGCCTGAGATACTTGTGGCCAGAACAAAATAGAAATTAAAATTATAAAAAAAAATTTTTTCATCCAAAAAGGATTTATGATTTATGAAGTATGATTTATGAATTCTTAATTCTTAAATCTTACATCTTAAATCTTATTCTAATAATTCGCTGTTGCCACATAAACAATCGTAGTGGCATAAGGACCCGCAGCTTGACTGGCATTGCTGGAAATTTTGTAAGTAATTAAAAATTGTTGATTGAAAACCTCACCCGTTGAACCATCAATATTGGCAGTATGATCTGCTACCGGGTCCCCCGCCCCGGTTTGCACAAACCCAGAATAATCATTGCCACTGGCAAATCTACTGGCAGTTCCGCCTGATAAACTGGTATCACTGGTTTTATAACCAAAACCACATTCATCATTGCCAGGGCATGTACCAGCCCAAGCCGTGGGCACCGCATTGGTACCTAACCAGTCAGGAATAGTAAAAAAATTGTTGGTTTGATGGGTCATGGGACCTGTTTCCCAAGCAGTAATCACATAACCATTGTAAGCATTGGTTGATACAGTGGTAGTAGTATAGCTAAAAGCCGTAAAATTATTACCTGGGTCCAAGGTGTTGAATGAGGCGGAAAATGAACTTAAAGAAAAGGTTAGTGTTTCTATCACTTTGACACCATCGGAATTGACTGGCAGTGAAGCTATATCCAAATTGTTGTAAGCTTTGACTGAAATATAAAATGTCTGAGAGGTACGTAGATAGACTGGAGTTACTGTGGCATTAGTATTACTGGTATAATACCACGCCTCGCCTGCCTGCCAGGCACTGGAAGTTGCATTCCAATAATAACCATCGGGCGTCCTTCTTAACGCGTAAGCATAAGTATTGGTAGCTCTTAAACCTGATTCTGCATCAACGAATCCCGACCAGTTGGCGCTCAAAGTATTGATAGAAGATTGTTGGTCAATATCAACTCCCCCTCCGTCATTGACCACCGCGGCAGTTATATCTGGGCCGGAATCATCATAATACTGAAAACCACTTCTGACTTCATAACTGGTACTAGTAGAGACACCTATTGCTTCCACACCACCAATCGTGGAACGCACTTCAAAATTGCTGGAAGAAGAATAATGTGTTCCCCCTTCAGATAAAATTGGGTCGCGAATAATATAAGTCGTGGAAGCATAGTCATCTGCTAGTACTGGTAACACTTGCCAAAACAAAACAGCCAATAACATTGCTATGAGTTGTATTTGTCTGTTTAACATCTGTATAAGTATATACTAACTAATTATAAATTTTCAATTATAAATTTTAAATCAATTAATAAATTATAATATATAACCAAATTCCAAGATACAAGGTACAAACAAATTTCAAGCTTCAAATTTCAATAATCAAACTGTTTGTGATTTTTATTTTGTTATTTGAATATTGTTTGATTATTGTTACTTGTAATTTGTTTCTTAATTCATAATTATATAATTTTTAAATTTAATCATTGATTCCTGCCTGCCGGTAGGCAGGAGTAATTAGTTATTAATAATTAGTAATTATACTGTAGCTATCTAAAAAAACTACTAAACCCACCATTGAATTCATTCTTCACTTCATTAGGTGTCAAAGGATAATTCCAAATCTTTACTTCATCTATTTGACCAGGGAACCACTCAACAGCATTAGACGCATCCCAAGCAATATAAGCTGTACCCGTATCTGCTCCCCGACTTTGAGCTTGTCTACTATCAAATTCGCCATCAATATACATTATTGAACTACTACCGTTAGAAGTCCAAATAAGGTTATGCCAGTTGTTATCATTCACAGAAGCGTTGGAAGTCATACCTGGAGAAGGTGAAGCACTATTGTCATAAATAAAGAACTTTCCACTAGCTATTCCAAAATAGACACCGCTACCGCGATTGCTAAATATTGGCACTTCCGGGCTTGACGTACTAGTCTTTATCCATGCACTGATTGTTACATTTTCTCCTGTAGTCACACTACCCAGATTTACTCTATCATCAATACCATCAAAATTAAGTGAACTATTTATTTTTCCTGTTAACCCATTGGTCCAGGCAGAACTGGTAACTGACTGTATGCCACCACTACCAACTACCAAAGTGCCATGATTTCCACTGCCAGAATAATCTTTGACATTTACACCCTCACCTTCATCCATTTTCCAATACCCGACTGGCGCGCCACCATTAAATTCTTTCATTATCTGGCGTGGTGACAACGCATAATTGTAAATTTTAAAATCATCTAACTGACCTTGAAAAGGATAATTAGTTGATGAATTTCCATAAGTGCCAATATAAGCTGCACCATTCACAACAGGTAATACTGTATCAGCATACGTTTCAGTTTCCATAAACACTCCATTTTTATAACTAGTAATTGATTTTGATTTCCTGTCATGTATCAATACTATATGTGACCAAGTATTCAAGGGAGCTAAAGTTTCTAAATTTAATTCAGTATAAGAAACGCCATTAGCATAACTATACCAAATAGATCCATCGCCACTACTATCAAAATAAAGCCAATTATACCCATCAGTTTCTGATTGCCCATTTCGATTATAAATAGTTGGATATGCTTTATTGGTATATGATTGTGGATTCACCCAAAATGAAAAACTAGTAGCGCCGATATCAGCAAGTGATGTACTTGATGCTAAAGTTATCCAATCATCAGAACCATCAAATTGTAATGCTCCACCGACTTTGCCACGTTCTTTCCACACTGGTCCATTGGTCAAAGAACCAGTATTGCCATTGCCAGATGAATCAACGGCGGTAGTTCCTAACAAATCATCCATTTTCCAATAAGCCACTGGTTTTGGCCCATCAGCATAATTTTGGGCAATTTCATCAGCCGACAATGCCCGATTGTAAATCTTGATATCATCAACTTGTCCATCCATTGGTTCAAGATGGCTGTTACGATTACCTATATTAAAAGTTCCGCCAGTATTTACATTTCCAGTATCTTTTCTACTTGCCTTCAACTGACCATCTATATACAATTTTCTTTCCTGACCATCATAAGTAAAAACAACATAATACCACCGGCCAGTTGTAACTAGTCCTGCTTCTGTAGACCAATAGTCTTCATTATTTATTCCGACGAGATAATTGGTAAATCCACCAACACTTGAAACACGTAAATAATAATTATTTCCCTTATCAAAAAGCCAAGATTGTGGATTAGGTAATGTATTAAAATAATACCAACCCGATACGGTCAGTTTATCTGTATAAGAATCTAACGAGTCCGAAGTGGGAGCTGAAATATAATTAGTTCCACCTCCAATAGCATACGCCTGACCAAACTTGGCTGAACTAGTAACAGTAGCCCCTGTGGCTGAACCAGTATTGCCATTGCCACTGGCATCAGTTAAATCGCCGTCCATCTTCCACCACGCTAGTAATCCATCAGTTTGATTGTCCGTAGCACTGCGCGACAAAATAATCTGCTGACCAACATTGTAGTTTTGTCTAATTTCATCAACAGTGAGTGGGTAATTGTATATTTTTACTTCATCTATTGAACCTTGAAAATAACTATCCCAGCCACCACCAATAAATATATTGGCACTGTCATTATTATAAGGTTCATTAATACCAATATATTCAAGTTGTCCATTTAAATAAAGTTTTAGGGTTTTGTTGAATACATCATAAGTATAAACCAAATGATACCATTTATTCCTTTCTATCACAGTTTTACCATCATTATAATCAGCTTGATATACAGATATAACATTATTACTTTTGAGAGCAATCAACCATAAAGGTGAGTCTTCCATTGCCACATCGCCGGTGGTCATTAATCCTTGTTGTACACCAAGCTCTTTAGCCATAAACCACAAACTAACCGAACGACTTTGGTTATAAGGAGTCAAATTGGTACTGTTGGAAATTGTAACTACATCATCTGCACCATCAAATTGCAAAGCTTTACCTGATCTACCGTTAATTGACCAAGCGGAACTAGGACCACTGGTGGTCATACTGGTTAAAGTTCCATTTCTACCAGAACCCAGAGTAGCCAAAAAACCAGAGTCATAAGCCGTTCCCCCTTGTCCTTCATCAAAATTCCAATAAGCTACTGGATTGTTTTTACGACCCGCGTGCATATCTTCAAGTATTTGTCTTTGGGTACGGGCATAATTATAAACCTTAGCTTCATCAACTAAACCGTCAGGATTATCTTCGGCACCAACACTTCCTATCAAAAATGGAGCACCATGTTCTGGAATACCTTCAGTATCAGCTTTGGTTTGATCTAAAACACCATTTAAATATAGTTTGGCTGTTTGCCCATCATAAGTAAAGGCCATATGAAACCATTCATTTATTGGCACTGCTGTTGTCCCAAATATTTGTGTGGCGTATTCAGTCAAATGACTATTGGCATCTACCCAAAAACACCAACTACCAGAACCACGACACAAAATATCTTGACGAGTATTGTCCCGTAGTTTTACCCAGGCCATAGCTGACATGCCATAATTTGTACCATTACCATCTTTACCAGGAAAACCACTTGATAAACCAGTGCCATCTATACCAGCTGCTTCGGCTTGCGTGTTGCCATGTAAATTTAAAGCACTACCATGTTTACCAATTGGCTCCCAAGTTGGTTCTGCAAAAGTACTATAACCCAAAGTAAGATGATTACCACCTGAGCCAGAACTAGAAGCAGCTGAATCATAAGCTATTGTTCCCCCAGTTTCATCCAACTTCCAATAAGCCACCGGTCCTGGTGCCCACTCTGACAACCGTCTGACTTCATCAGGTGACAAGGCACGATTATATATTCGAAAATCATCCAACTGTCCGTCAAAACAATAGGAACTTCCATTCCCCAAACCTATATTTGTCGGGGCATAACCAGTTGTACCAATCGCCTGCAAGCGGTCCACTTCTACCCCGTCTAAATATAATATAGTATCCCCGGTTTGATAATCACGAGTCACTGCCATATGATACCACTGACCTACGCTAATTGAACCTGAATCAGATTCAAGTACTTTTTGAGTACCATCACCATTTAAATAAAAATAAGCACGAACAATATCGTGATCATTAACTAAATGTAAGAATTGTGTTGAACCACCAGTATTAGAAATATCCGCAAAACTTTTGACGACTGTATTGGTTTTAAGCCAGATTGACATCGTAACGCTTGATGTTGCAAGATTAGCTAAATTTGTTCCAGCTGGATTAATATTTACCCTATCTGTATCACCATCCAAATTTCCCGCTCGATTGAACTTAGCGGTTGAGGTAGCTTGGGCACTATCAGCAGTGCCATTATTGCCATTGCCACTACTATCTTTGACTTCTCCGGCAGTGCCGTTCCAAGTTTGTTCGTCCATCTGCCACCACATCACCAAACCTTTGGCAAGTGAAGTATACTGATTTCCCCCCAGAGCCAATGACAACCCACGGTTGTAATCAACTTTGACTTGGTCAGGCGTTCTAGCATAATCATATACTTTCACTTCATCAATATATCCTTGAAAATAATTGTAAGCTGCATATTTACCACCGCCGATGATAGCTTGGGAGCTTGAAGTATTTAAACTTAAAGTTTTGGAGTTGGTATACTGCCCGTTTAAATAAACATCTACCTTGGTGCCATCATAAGTTAAAACCGCGTGATTCCATTCATTGGCTTTGATAGTTGGGGCACCGGTGATAGTGTCATTACCCGCGCCATAAAAATGACCTATTAATTTATCCCCCCCAGTTAAATCTATATCAAACAATTCAGTATTCGCATTACCGCCAAAACCAAATATATTTTTTTCAGCCACAACAGTTTGTTTAAACCAAATACTAACTGTTCTTGGACTATTACCTGTTATACCAATATTATTGATTGAAGTTACATAATCAGCATCTCCATCAAAATAAAGACATTTGCCTTTGACACATTCTGCTTCATCTTTCCAGGTAGCTCCGGTAATGGTGCCGTGATTAGCATTGGCAGAGTCACTGGCAGTCGTACCAAAACCTTCGTCAAATCCCCAATAAGCAATAGGCCCTGGGCCTTTTTCTTCAATACTTTGAGTAACTAAAGTGTTCATCCCATTATAATACTCCGCTTTAAACCAAGCAGCTGGTCTGGCTGTTTTGGAAATCCGTACATCATCAATTTTACCATTAATTCTACCACCACTACTGTCGTCTGCATTAATATATAAAATATCATCCGATTTAAAAACACTTGTACCACTAAAGGTAGTATCACCATAATCATCATTAACGCCATTTAGATAAAAATGAATATTTGCTCCGTCCCAAGTGGCTGCTACATGATACCACTGATTGGCAGTCAAACTGGTATTAGCACACTTATATTCTGACCCTTCTGCTTGATTTTTTATTGACACATACATTACATTGGGACTAGAACAACCAACATTGTCTACAAAATCAAAGTAGAATGAGTTCCAAGGGTCAGCACTATGCTTTTTGACTATAAACATAGTTTCATGACCAACAGTCGTAGGTAACTGATCAAAATTAACCCAACCAGACATAGTCAGCTGATTCATTCCACTTAAACTACTATTTTCAGGTACCTCTACATGGTCATCATTTCCATCAAAATCAAAAGCACCATCAATTCTTCCAGCTGTGGTTGCTTGCAAGGAGCCACCTTCATCAAAGCCAGTACCATGGTTATTGTATTTGGTTACATCAACAAAGCTATCCGTTCCAGTGGCGGTGTTATTCATATGCTGAACCATAACAAAATCATCATCCCACACCGCGGTTTTGTTTTGTGCATCAGTTGCACTACCGTTACCATAATACATATATAAAGTGGTACTTACGGTGTCATCAACTACTGGTACCTTTACCCAAATGGTTGAGGTGGCGCTAGAGTTCCATTTTTCTATTTCATAATATAAGGTATTGCCATTTGAATCAGTAAATCTTATATCTTCACCATTGGTTTGGGCTTTACTATAAGTAAAGTTACTGACAGTCAAAACCACCGCTACAGGAAAATCAGCAAGGTCAGCATCAATCTTGGTTTGGTCTATAGTGAGTTTTTTTCTATATCGCCAATCCTCATTCCACCATCCGGCTTCTGCCTCTGGAGATTGCTTGTAAAAAAAGAAAAAAGAAAAACCCAAAGCCAGAACCACTATAATTATAATTGAAATAATTCGTATTTTTTTGTTTTGAAATATATTTTGCATGACAATTTATAGTATCAAGTATCAGGTATTAAATATCAAGTGATTTATAAACTTTCTTGTCATTCCGGAATTCAGTTTTACTGAATATCCGGAATCTAGAAAGAATTTTTATTTTTGTTTCTGGATTCCGTGTCAAGCACGGAATGACATTTTTATATTTTTATTCTTAAATCTTAAATCATAATTCATTATTCTTGTTTCGGTACCACCACATTGAGCAAACAATAATTCACCAGCCACTTGTTTAATCCTTGCCATTCGTGATACGCAACCGTCAAAGTGAATGAACCTGTTTTTACTGCATTTAAACTACTTATTTGAAGACGTCGGGTATCATTACCCTTACCTTCTTGAGTATCCCAATGCGTAACTAATCCGGGAGGTACATCACCAACTTCCAAAAAATAATAACTATTTTGTTTTGAGGGTTGCAAACTCACTGTGAATTCTTTTGTCTCTAAATAATTGATTGACTGAGTAAAGGGTGCTACTTTGCAAGTATGCTTTGCATTTTCACTACTTATCACCCGAGTCTCTAATATTGATTTTGGTTTTAATAATGGTTTTGGATATTTTATATACACAAACAAAATGACTAGTATCATAAACAAAAAAAATCCAGAAATTATATAAATAATTTTTTTGTGGTGAATTATAAACTGCATTTATTTTAATCTCCCTCCTTGCACTGAACCACCTTTTAATCTTACCCCTTGTGGCATATTGTCAGTTCCTGAAGCCATTGTAAACTGAGTAACACTTGAAGTAGCAGACTGTGTGCCATTTTGATCCCAAAACCACATCCGCCAATAATATGTCGTGAGATTCAAATTCAATGCAGTACCAGCATACGTAATATCGGGCGAACGTACACCCTGACTTGTAGTAGCCATTGCTGTACCACTACTACAACTAGCACCATCTGAATACCAAAGGTTGCTACCTGTAAAATTTGACAACGTATTTACCTGGATACAATATTTGTTCGCACTATCACCAATATTTGGATCATTAAATATGGCAGAAAAGTAAGGTGTGACTGTACCCACATTTATGGCGTTTGGCATATCTTGGGTTAAAAGTTCAGTTGGCGCAGTTGGTTCTTGCTCTGATACTGTAAACGTACCAGAACTAGAAACAGAACAAGCACTTTGATTATCACAGGCAAACGCATAATAATTATAAGGGGTAACTGATGCTTCAGCTAAAGTTGTTTGATAATAACAGCTTTCTGGATCACGGTTTGTAAGTACTGAACTGCACCACTTACCACCATCACAAGTGAGCGTAGAAGTAGTAAAAGCATTGGTCTTACAAATAAACATTTGTGCATAACTTGAGTCAGTATCATTCCAATCCACATTAAAATACACCGCTGCTCCCGCTGCAACTGGGTCTGGTGAATCAGTTGCTGAAGTAATTGTTGGCACAGCATTACCACCCCCGCCACTAGTATAAGTTACAATTTCAGGATATTGGTTATACGCAGTAAGAGCTGTATTATCCGAGAGTACTGCACGAAAACAATAATTTGTTCCAGGCGTTGCTGCATAATCTTTCAAAGCAAAATCCCACATGCCATCTTGACCACCGGTCATCTGTGCTTCAGTATTTGTAAAATTATTTGCTTCTTCATAAGTCTGATTTACTACTGTATCTCCCCCATGGGTTGGATCAGTGGTCGTAGCTGTAAGAGATAATCCATCAGTCGGCGATGCATTGTCATTAAACGCAATCGCAGTAGAAGCAGACACATCAGTATAACTTGCTGGACTACCCCCACTCGGTGCGCTACAACTGCCAGTTCCTTTTCCCACAAATTGCAATTTAAAACTTCGATATTGTACTGGTACTACTCCGGTTTCTACATGCAAAAGAATACGCAAACGAAAAGTTGAACTAGCAACACTAAGTGTAGTAGAAGTATTTAACGCAGCCAGTGGCGCACCCACACTAGTGGAATTTTCATTTGCAAATAACCTATACCCTGATTGCGAAAAAGTCGGTACATACCCACCAAGTGCTGCATCATACGTCACAGTAAATTTAAAACTTACATATTTTTCATCAGCTTGGTTATGTGTGGCAGCAAGATTAAAGTTTCTCGTATTCCAATAGATGATGCCAGTAGAACTTGCGAATTGGGTAGTTGTAACGTTTTGATAATATGTAAATAAATACGGGTCAGCTGTAGTAGTAGTTCCTTCTTCACCCTGTGGAGTCACGGTTACACTATCACCGTTCACATATATAGTGTGAGTACCGATTGCTGCCAAGTTACTTGCCTCTGAATGAATCATATTGATTTCACTGTACGTAGACCGGTGAGTTTTAGTCACTTGCTCTGGTAAGTGAATAGTTAAAGGAAGTTCTAATAATTCGCTCGCTACGGTTTCTGCGCCGCCAGGAGTACCACCAAAGGATACTGTTTTTGTCACCGTACCTCCTTGATTACCTCCCCATACAAACGTGATAAATGCTTCAGCCGCAATTGGTGCATCTCCAGTAGCTGAACTCCAAGCAGTTTCTAAATCAAGGTTAGTTGCACTAGTTGAAGAAGGGGTATAATTACCTACATCTTGCGTCATATCAAAAAACACAGTCGCAATTTTTCCAGCACGAATTGTATTTGATCCACCCACGGCATATCCTTGGGTCCGCACTGTGCCACTACCTACTTGACCAGTCAGTATCCAGGTGTTAGTTTCTGATTCAGCAGCATGCGCTTTAAACCAAATATTTCTCACCGTGGTTGAAGCATTGGCAATATACGTTGGGATTGCTGCATCAGTACTCGTAGTCGTACCAGAAGTAGCAGTCTGCTGCCTCATAAAATAGGAAATGGTTTCTGTCTGATTGGGAGCGTCAGTAGAAAAATTGTAGGTCACTACTATTTCTCCTCCCAAAATACC
>JAANMV010004789.1_pt1 | contig 10380 bp, 9 predicted proteins | sample 7279661 | NCBI WGS metagenome assembly JAANMV01 (sample SAMN14094540, study PRJNA606508) | bioreactor metagenome | isolation source: A lab-scale SPAN reactor treating ammonium-rich wastewater day 121 | place: Ireland: Galway | collected 2017-05-16 | reverse complement strand
CGAAGACGCGCAGCACCTCTACTTCGTCACCACCGCCGACGGAAACCTGTCGGTGGTCCCATGGGTCGCCGGCGCAGCCAGCGGCGCGGCGGCGGCGGTCAGTGGTCCCGCGATCGACGGTGTGGACTGGAGGGGACGCGCGCTGTTTCTCGCAGACGGGCCGCAGCCCACGGCGAACAAGCCGCCGGTCGCTGTGCTCGACGCAGATTGCGAGCGCCTGGAGTGCGCGTTCTCGGCCGCCGGCTCCAGCGACGAGGACGGCTCGATCGTCTCGTACCTCTGGGACTTCGGCGATGGAGAGACCCAGACGGGAACGTCTGCCTCGTACACATACGCCGAATCGGGAAGCTACACGGTCAAGCTCACGGTCACGGATAACCGTGGCGCGAAGACGACGGAATCAACCGAGCTTGTGATCGTCGAGAACGAAGCGCCTGTGGCGGTCATCGCCGATCCCGTCGTGTGCGATCGGCTGAGCTGCCAGTTCGACGGATCGGGTTCATCGGACGCGGACGACTCGGTCGCGTCCTACGAATGGGACTTCGGCGACGGCACGACGCCCAGCACAGAGGCCTCCCCGACACACACCTTCGGTGAAGCCGGTACGTATTCGGTGAGGCTCACGGTCACCGACGAGTTCGGCGCCACAGCCACCGCCAGCGTCGAGGTCGCGGCGTTGGCGAATCAGCCTCCGGTCGCCGTCATCGGCGAACCCAGCTGCGATGCGCTGTCATGTGAGTTCTCGGGTGCTGATTCCTCAGATCCCGACAGCGGAGACGCGGTGACCGCGTATTCATGGGACTTCGGTGACGGTTCGGCTGCGGCGTCGGGGGTGACGGCTTCGCACACATTCGCTGCTGCCGGAACGTACACGGTGACACTGACCGTGACCGACGAATCTGGCGCGACGGGATCGACGACGCACGAGCTCGAAGTGGTCGTGTCATCGGGGCCGGTGACGACGGCGGCGCAGTTTGTGGGCAAGTCGGCGGTGATGCGTCAGCAGACGGCGTCGGCTGCGGTGTCTGTGCCGGATGGTGTGCAGGCCGGGGATCTTCTGGTGTTGTTCGTGACTGTCAACGATGCGACGGAGGGCACTGGTCCTGCGGGTGCAGGGGAGTGGACTCTGAAGAAGCGGGTGGTGTCGGGGCCGCTGGCGGTGTCGACGTTCACGAAGGTGGCTGATGGTTCGGAGGTGGGTCAGTCGGTGACGATGACGTGGCCGAGTTCGACGTTCCGTACGGACTTGACGATGGTGGCCTATCGCGGTGTCGGTGAGGGCGGCGTTGAGGTTCTGGAGTCGGCGACGGCGGCCAATGTCTCCTCGCACCGCACTCCGGCTGTGACTGTGCAAGGGGAGAAGAGAGTCGCGTTGTCGTTCTGGGCGGATCGTTCGTCGAGTACGACGGGATGGACGGCCCCCGCTGGCATAGAGGTGGTTTCGACCCAGGCTGGGACCGGTGGTGGGCGGGTGAGCAGTTTGTTGACCGCTGAGACCGTGGATGGCGGCACCTATGGTCCGTTGGTGGCCACGACCGATGCCACCAGCGCACGCGACGTCACCATGACCCTCCTCCTCGCGCCCACGGTGGGGTGACGTCATGAAACGACTGCAGTCCCAGACATGGATTCTCGTGTCACTGTCATTCCTGCTCGGGGTGACTGGGTGCTCGGCTGAGCCTGGAGATGGTCGCCAGACTCCGTCTCCAGGCGGGTCGGCCTCGAGTGTGCCCGATCCTGATGATGTTCCAGCGGACACGACGGACTATTCCCAGGACGCCGGTAACGAGGCGGAAGAGTACGAGTACGAGGACGAACCGCCCCCGGCCGAGTCGGTGGCGCTCACCCTCTGCAACCTCAACCAGGTGTACTTCAACGGGCTTCGCACACTGAATTCCGACACCCCGATCGTGGATGAGAAGCTTCGCGCCAGCTTGGTCGGGCTATCGGACCTCGTGGACTACTGGGACACCCTTCGGACGCAATACCCAGACGCTGAAGACGACATCAACACGGGCATGGCGATTTCGCAGAAGTGGGATGAAGCCGTTCTCAGTCAAGACAACGGAGACGACGCAGCCGTCAGTAAGGCGATGGGGGCGGCTGAGAAGCTGATTGCGGAGCTGCCAGAGGAAGCCGGCTCGGACTGTGTGCCTTAGGACGTGGGATGACTCCCCGCGCAGAGAGACGTCGCAGAGATGACCCCCCACAGGCTCGGTATGTTGACCTGGGCGACCTACTGCATCTTGGGCATCCTGCTGCTCGTGATCGTCAGCGGAGCACTGTCGACCATTCCGTCCGCTGCTGCGACTCGAGTCGCATACAACAGCGAGGGCTACCTCTTCGCACTCGTGCTCGGGCTGTGGGTCCAAGTGGCGATGCCTCGAATTCCGGAGCGGGTCAGGTTCGCCCTTTCCGCTGCTCACGGTGGGCTCTGGGCGGTCATCGGAGTAGGCCTGTTGCTCAGTGACCTGCCCTCCCGCATCCGCACGTTGAACGAGGCGGCGCTCGGGTTGGCGATCGTGCTCCCGTATGTCGCGCTACGTCGTCCCCTTCCACGATGGGCGCCATGGACGTCTCTGCTCTTGATCGCACTGACAGTGTGGGCTGTCGGCTGGGCGCCGGCCTCATGGGTGATCGATCAAGCTGAGACGATCGGGTTCGTGGTTCTGGCGGCGCTTACTTTCGACGTTTTCGACCGACGGCTCCTCAGCGTCGGTGCACCGTCTTCCGTGGCGATCCGCTGGACGTGGTACATGTTCATGGTCCTGGAGCCGCTCATCGTGTCAGCCATCGGAACGGACGCTCGATCCGGAAGCGGGGCAGGCGCTGCCACCCTGTCGTATCTGGGAAGGATCCACGAGTCGTTCGTAGGGGTCCTGTTGGTGGTCGCTCTCATGTACCTGAGCAGAGCAAGCAACGCGCGAGGGCGGCTGCTGGGCGGCCGGCGGAATCAGCGGAACGTCGGGTCTCTGCCTGGCGCGAGTATCTAAGCCGCCGACCTGCCGCGCCGGTCTTTGACCCTGGGCGCTGCTGCTGGCTGCAGCCCCCGGTCACCGGTGTCGTTCAGCCCCAGACAGACCGTCCGAGCGAGGGAACGCGTCGCCTTGACGCGCCTCGCGTCCGGAGCAGCTGCAGCTGCTCGACGATTCTCCGGGTTGTAGCCGCGACCTGCTCCTGCGGATTCTCCACGCGGGGTTGAGCGCGGTCCGACGCGTCGATCTGGCGATCGAGATGGTCGACAGACAGCACCACCTCACCCAGGCGGCGCTCAGAGGCCCACCGAGCGAACCGCATCTGATGATCATCGACGTGCTCTCCGTGCGAAGGGTCGCGAGGCAGGATGATCGGCGTCAGCCCGGCGGCTCGTGCTGACGCGATAGTGCCTGGTCCGCCGTGGGTCACCGCGATGTCCATGCGAAGCAGCGTGCGATGCAACTCATCGGGTGGAAGCATCTCGACCCCCCGTGCGACGCTTGGCGCAGGGGTGGAACCGTGTTGCACCAGAATCTCCTCTTCCGGGTGAGCAGCTGCCCTGCGATCGGCCCAGTCGCGCAAGCGAGCGAAGGGATGCACGTCCGTGCCCAGCAACACCAGGATCCGCTGGGCTGGAGGCCGCTGGTCGTCGTTCACAGCAGGGGTCCAACCGCAATCGTGTCCCGATACAGGGTGCGCTGCTCGTCCCATTGGACGAGCATGACGTCGGTGAACGGACTGCACAGGCGCGCAGTGAGCGTCGGACTGTCGACGCGGTCATACACCTCGATGTACACAGTTCGTGCGCCGAACAGGCGGCTCAAGACGAAATAGGGCAACGCGACAGCCGCACCTGTGGTGATGATCACGTCCGGTCGCCGTTCTCTCAGCAGTCGCCACGCAAGCCCGGTGTTACGAAGCAGATTCCGGACGCTCCTCGTTGTGGGGTGGTAGGCCCACACCACGTCTGTCTCCTGACGCAGCGCCCCCAGGGCATCGCCGGTCCGAAAGGTGACCCAGGTGCGGTTCTCGCGTCTGAACAAGGGCATCAGCGGCAGCAGCTGAGCTAGATGGCCGCCCGAAGACCCGACGAAGAAGACCCGTCCGAAGAGAACTCCATCGAACGGGGTGTTCCCCTCGGACAGCTGTTCCTCAACGACTGACCCCTGAGCGGTCATCGTCATGTTGTGCGGCATCAGTATGCCCCCTTCGGGCGGATCATGACTTTCGCTGTGCGCCACATGATCTGCAGATCGCTCACGACCGACCAATTCTCTACATAACGCAGGTCGAGCCGGACGCTCTCATCCCACGAGAGGTCGCTGCGTCCGGACACCTGCCAGAGACCGGTGATCCCCGGCTTGATGTACAAGCGGCGATAGACCTTGCCGTCGTATCCGGTGACTTCGGCGGGTAAGGGCGGACGCGGTCCGACAACACTCATGTCGCCGATGAGCACGTTCCAGAATTGAGGCAGCTCGTCCAGCGACAGCTTGCGCAGCACGCGACCGACCCGCGTCACCCGAGGGTCATCTTTCATCTTGAACAGAAGACCGGCGCCTTCGTTCTGGTCGCGAAGGACGGCAAGCTGCTGCTCGGCATCCGTGCTCATCGAACGCAGCTTCACCATCTTGAAGAGTCGTCCGTCGCGGCCAACCCGCTCCTGCAAGAAGAACACAGGGCCGCGGGAGTCCAGCTTGATCAGCAGGGCCAGCACAGGCAGGGCGAGCGCGATCGGGACGAGCGCGCAGAGGGCTACTGCGATGTCGAGCGCCCGCTTGATCACGTGCTGGCCACCGGAGTAGGTGGGGATCTGCATGCGGATCAGGGGCAGACCGTCGAGCGCCTCGAACGAGAGTCGTGGACCCGCAACATCGGCGAGCCCGCTCGAGAGCACAAGTTCGGCCGCAGTGCCCTCAAGCTGCCAGCTGAGGCGCTTCACGAAGTCTGCATCGCCCTGAGGCCGGCTTGCGACGATGATCGTGTCCGCTCCCAGATCTCGCGCCACCGCACCGATGGTTCGGGAGTTGCCGAGCACGGGGTAGGCGCCGTCGCCGACGACGAGCTCCGAGGCATTTCCGTTGAGAAGGGTGACGCCCACGACTCGCAGACCCGAGCAGGGAGATCTGCCCAGACTTGAGATGACGTACTCGACGTCGTCGTGGTCGCCGACGACCAACGTTCGCGACGAGAAAGCACCCTGATTGCGCTGGTGAATCAACCAGCGACGCCACGACCACCGGCTCAGCATCAGCATTCCCAGCCCGAGGGGGAGGGCGACGAGCAGGAGCAGCTGCATTCCATGCAGGCTCATGAGCGCGTCACCAATGGCCGAGAAGCCGAATGCCAAGCCGGTGGCGTGCGCAACGCCACGGTATTCGACCACGCTGGGCCGGAACAGCGCAGCGTCGCGCGTGTGGGTGCCGCCTAGCAGCACCAGCCAGAGAACGCACAGAAGGGTTGCGCGCAGGGTGGTGTCGACAGGGCTGGCGCCCAGCTGGATTTGGATGGCGGCGGTGATACCGACGGTGACACCGATGATTCCGACATCCGTGGAGTGAAGCAGCAGGCGGTAGTGCCGTTCCCACCGGCGCCGCTGCTCCAGTGTGGTGGTCGCGCGCGGTGCCACGATCAGATCGGGCACCGCGCGCAGAGCTCGTGGCTCGGTGATGACGCGAGCGTCGCCACCGCCGCGGGTGTACTCCAGGACTTCCTCTACAGAGGTCATCGCGAAGCTCCACGAGCCGATGATGTACGCAATCCCCAGTGCGACATGCTTCCCCAGACTTCCCCAGACCCGCCGCCGCAGACGGCGGGCGTTTCGATAGGCGCCGACCCCTCGGCGCTTTCCCCGCGACCCCAGATCGCGGTACAGATGTTGCTCCCCAGCGACATCCGTGAGTCATGATCACCCCGAGATCAGGGGCGCGGAGGCGAGCGTGAACCAGAAGTCGTCATCGATCGACTGCCTCTGCCTTATCGGCGCGGCAAGGGAGGGGAACGCGCGCGTGAGCCGCGCGACGATCGTGCGCATGTGCGAACGCAGAGGCGTTGAATGATGCGGCCGCGAAGCCGACGATACGCGTGTTCATGATCTCCCCAGATCAATTCCCCAGTGATAGCGGATCCCCATCCGCGTGCGGGTCCCATCCCGCTCCTTGGAGTCTACTGAGAGTTATTCGAGTAACGCAATCGGTTTCTCTTGATTGACGGCGGGCCGCGAGAAAAGCGTCGGTACGACAGAGGATCCCCACTGCTCGGTGCGGGGTGCCAGCGTTGCCAGGGGCCGCGTCAGCGCGCCTCAGCCTTCACTTTGCCGCGCCGCTTCGGCTTTGCCTGCTTGGCGCTCATCTCGGGCGCGGCCTGATCCACGACATGCGTCGAGCCGTAGGTGTAAGCGCCGTAGCCATAGCTGTCGGGGCCCTTGGTCGGCAGCATGGTCACGACGGTGCCGAGCAGGTTCACGCCGGCGGTCGTCAGGCTGCGCACGGCGCCCGTGAGCTCCTGCTTCTTCGTCTTGCCCGATGCGGCGACGAGGATCACGCCGAGCCATTCGCTACACCGAGCGCCTCGCCGAAGCCGACGCCCTCGCGTCCGTCGGAACGGTCGGTGACAGCTACGACAACGCGATGGCCGAGGCGCTGAACTCGCGGGTGGGCGTCGATCCGCGACGTCGAGATCGCGGTCGCCGAATACGTCGACTGGTACAACCACCGGCGCCTGCAAAGCGAGATCGGACACATCCCGCTCGCGGAGTTCGAGGCCGCCGGCTGGGCATTCCACGAGCCCGTCAGCTACGTTGGAGAACAGGTTCCCGTTGGCGTCGGTTCCAGATACTGAGACTCCACAAAACCCGGGGCGCTTCAGTCGTTCAACTCGAACGATGACCGCACCGCAGCCCTCGGCCCCTGGCTCGAGCACTACAACACTGGACGACGCCACTCAGCCCTCGGAGGCAAACCCCCGATCAGCCGACTGCAACCGACGTCCTGACCGGTACATCTAGCCGGGTTCGTGCCATGGCAGGTCGGTGTTTCGCTTGCGGCAGTTTGCCAGTGCTCAGCGCCATTTGGCTGCGCCGCGACGGTGGTTTCGTTGGAGAGCACCTCGCAGGCGTTGCGGAGCATCGATGGCACGTGTGTCCCGTATCTACGTTGGCAGGACACCATCGAGCGGGTAGCGACGAACAGTGCACTACTGCCACTTCGCGCAGACCACTTCAAGTCGGGTCACGAGCACGCGGGCGTGATCGCGATCAGCGGCCGAACGGCATGAGGGGTCGATGCCTCGACGGGTGATTTGACGCTAACGCGCACGGGACTGGTCCCTTCGAATGGGAATAGACGTGGACGTTCCGTGGGATCTCCGGGGGGCGACGTCACTTTGTTCGCGTTCCCCAAGGGCGAGCTGTTGCGAGTGGAACATGTAGCGTTCCGCGACGCCGACCTTCGGGAGGAAATCGATCACGTCACCATGGAGCACGGACTCAGAACCTTCACAGTCGTGGAAGCGGCGCTCGCATCTGCAGCAGAAGGACGCTCAGCCACCCTCCGATTAATCCGAGACCGGCTCCCACCGTGTTCGCGATCACATCGGAGATCATCGGAAACCGGCTGGGCAGCAGCATCTGAACAAGTTCGATCGTGACGCTCACCGCGAGGCCTAGCAGCACGATGCGGCCAGGCCACGGCGACGAGAGGACCCAGCGACACGAACAGCACGATGTTGTCGAGAAACTCGAAGACCAGCTAGCTCGGCCAGTGCACGTGGTGTGCCAGTCGAGGTGGTCGTTCTCCTTGGCCGGGTGGGCGACGGTGCTAGGGAGGGCGCCGGCGCGGCGTACGACGATCTCGTAGTGAGTTCGCGGCCACCCGGCTCGGCGTATGCGCGCAGGACCTCTGGCACTCGTAATTCCTTGCCTTCAGCCTCGGCCATGCGCATCGATGCTGGCGGAGAGGTGGTCAGGGCTACGGCGTACCCCTGCTTAGGTCCATCGCGTGGATGCCGTCGCGCACACCGGTGCAGTCGATGGTCGGGCACTGGCCGCCGAACGCTGCAAGCTTCCCTCGGCGGCCAGCCGCGACCTGGGTGACGAACGGGCGTGAGGTTGTTCGAATGGTGGGGTAGTCGCCGAGGCCACCGGATGGGGGCGCGCGGGCCGCGTAGAAGTGGCGCAGCAGAGCCGCCTCGAGTTCGGACCAGTCGACCCACACATCAGTGAGGAGCTCCGCGATGAACGCCTTTGCGGCCCTCGGGGTTGGTGATACCCGCGACGACGTTGCGAGGGTAGCTCCGGAGCAGCGGTCAGGTGCCTCGTCAGACACGCGGGGGGAGTGCGGGCGGAGTCGCCATGAATCGCGGGCGACCGTCTTCGGGGATGTGTTCACGTGAAGATGGCTTTCCCGGCAAGACACCATGGTGCGGTTATCAGGCCGAACCTCTTGCCTCCACTGAGGCGCGATCGCGACTGTGAGTCATTTGCTTACGGGGTGAGCATGTGTAAAGATCAGTGCAGATGCGCAGATGTTCCCTCTGTGATCTTTTTCTCACAACGTCGTGGAGGTGCTCAATGTCCGAGGGGTCGACTGAACGCTCTGTCGTCGCACGCGTAGCCGATCTATGGAAGTCCTTCGGCGGAATACCCGTCCTGAAGGGCGTGAACATCGACGTGCACGAAGGAGAGATTCATGCCCTCGTCGGCGGGAATGGTGCCGGCAAGTCGACGCTCATGAAAGCGATCACGGGTGTGGTGGAGCCGGATGCGGGCACCATCACCATCAACGGCAACGAGGTGAGGAATCTCTCCCCTAAGTCGGCTCACGCCAATTCCGTGTACATGGTGCCGCAGGAGCCAAAGCTGTTCCCAAACCTGTCCGTGTACGAGAACGTCGCACTCGCGCTCGGCTCCCGCAAGGTCACCAAAGCCGAGGTCACCGAGGTTATCGCGTCACTCGGGCATCGGATCGACCTCGATCACCCCGCAGGTGAGCTGTCCATCTCAGATCAGCAGCTGATCGAACTGGTCCGCGGGATGCTGCGTGAGGCTCGTCTGCTGATTGTGGATGAGCCGACTGCGGCTCTCACCGCGCGCGAGGTGGATCGGCTCTTCTCGCAGCTGCGCAAGCTCGCCGCCGACGGTGTGGGCATCTTCTACGTCAGTCACCGGATGTCGGAGATCTTCGAACTGTGCCATCGCGTCACCGTGCTCCGTGACGGCAATATGGTGTTGCAGGCGGCGACCAGTGACGTGGACGCCGCCGCCCTCGTACAGGCGATGGTGCCCGACGCGCAGCTGCTGCAGCGCAGGAACGGCGGCAAGACGATCGACCGGAACGGTTCTCCCGCCCTTCGCGTCGAGAACATGAGCGGACAAGGTTTCGCCGACATCAACCTCGAAGTTCACCCCGGTGAGGTGCTTGGAATCGCCGGAGTGGTAGGCAGCGGTCGCACAGAGCTGGCCGAGACACTGTACGGTCTGCGACCCGGCACAGGCTCTGTGGTGTTGAACGGCAAGCCGTTCACACGGCCCACGCCGCGTAGGGCACTCGACCGCGGACTGGCCTACGTGCCTGAGGATCGGCACGCGCACGGCATCTTCCTGATCGGCGACATCGTTGACAACACCAGCGCGTCCGTGCTGCAGAAGGTCAGCACCGGCGGGGTGATCAGCCGTCGACGCGATGTCGCGCTCACCGAACGGTTCGCCAAGGACCTCTCACTTCAAAAGGGCAGCAGGCGGCGACGCCTTGCGAACCTCTCCGGCGGCAATCAGCAGAAGGTCTCACTGGCGAAGGCTCTGGCGAGCGATCCGTCGGTGATCATCCTCGATGAGCCCTCACGCGGTGTCGATGTCGGTGCGCGCGAGGATCTCTACCGGCTGATCGATGAGCTTGCGAAGAGCGGCCTCGCAGTCGTACTCATCTCGTCGGACTTCGAGGAGGTCGTCGACCTCAGTCACCGAGTCGTGGTGATGCGAGACGGAAGGATCCACGACGAGATCGTCGGGGATGACATCACACTCAGCGCCGTCCGCGATGCGTCGTTCGGTTCGGCCCGGGAGGTACTGCACTCATGAGAACGCTGCTCAGACAACGCGAGGCGATCACTGTCGCCGGCGTGATCGCGCTCGTCGCGGTCGTCGGTATCGTGCATCCGAGCTTCATCGCTCCCGGCAACCTCGCTCGTGTGCTCAACGCGACCGTGATCCTCGGCCTGCTCGCCGTCGGGAGCGCGCTGGTCATCCTGACACGGAACATCGATGTGTCCGTCGGCTCGACGCTCGCACTGTCGGGTATCACCGGCGCGATGCTGATGCGCGACGGCGCACCGCTGTGGGTCGCCATCCTCGCCGTGCTCGTTCTCGGCGCCGCGCTCGCTGTTCGGCGCGTTCGCCGCGCTCGATCC
>JAANMV010004783.1_pt1 | contig 10391 bp, 7 predicted proteins | sample 7279661 | NCBI WGS metagenome assembly JAANMV01 (sample SAMN14094540, study PRJNA606508) | bioreactor metagenome | isolation source: A lab-scale SPAN reactor treating ammonium-rich wastewater day 121 | place: Ireland: Galway | collected 2017-05-16 | reverse complement strand
ATTTCGATGCAAGTCGACATTGAGAAACGCGGCTCAAGCCCGCAGAGGGCAAACCTTCACAATCCGGCCTTTTTTCACAAACGAGCGGATTTTGCAGGAAACGTTTCCCGCGACCGCGCCTTAAACGATGGAATCAAGAAAACGGCCTATTCGCGCCAAGGAATTCGCGAAAAATGCACTACGCGATTTATACGAGATAAACAATTTTGTCAATATGTACAAATTTGTCGTTTATACAGATATATACTGAATTTAAGAAAATTTTTTCTTCACGAATTATTATCGTTATTTTTGCATTTCCGCGGATATAATTACGAGCTGCAAGCGGTTTGCGGCTAAAACTTCAGGAGATTGTCGGGGTTTACCGGCTAAAAATATGGGACCAGAAAGCATACAATCCGAGGGAGGCTTCGACCTTAACGAAGCCCAAATTTCGCGGTCCGGCAACGCCGGAATAAACGATATCGACTCGAGGTCGGTTCAATCGGAAAGCGACGGCTTGGGCGTCGAAAGCGTCAATTTGCATTCTTTCGCGGAAAGAGTTTTAAAACGAGCCTGCTTGGAAAACTGCACCGACGTACATTTGCAAGCCGGCGAATATCCAATTCTCAGATTCAACGGCAAACTCCGCAAATTCGAAGATTTTCAGATAATTTCCGCATCGTTGATTCGCGAAATCGCGCTTTCGTTGATGAACGACCACCACAAGCGGATTTTCGACAGACAGGGTGACTGCGACCTCGGTATCGAACTTCCCGAAGGGGCAAGATTCAGAGCCAACGTATATCTAGAACGCGGGCATTATGCAATTTCTTTCAGGCTTATTCCTTCACGTATTCCTGCGTTCGAAGAACTCGGGCTAAACTCCAGAATTTGCAGGTCCTTGGCGGTGCAGCCGCGCGGGCTCGTGCTTATAACCGGCCCTACGGGCGCTGGAAAAACCACCACTCTCGCCGCAATGATCGACTATGTAAATTCAACTAGGCCATGCAAAATTGTAACGATAGAAGACCCGATCGAATATAGGCATATCAACAATCGCTCTTTGATCGTGCAAAGAGAAATAGGAACGGATGCGGTCACATTTCACCAATCGCTTCGCTCGGCGCTTCGTCAAGATCCCGATGTTATTCTCGTAGGCGAGCTGCGCGACCTCGAGACCATCACGACCGCGCTCACTGCTGCGGAAACCGGCCACCTCGTTCTAAGTACGCTGCACACAAATTCCGCTATTGCCACCATCGAGCGTATAATCGACGTTTTCCCGCCCCATCAACAGACTCAAATCCGTCTTCAGCTTTCGATGACGCTGGCCGGCATAATTAGCCAGCTGCTCGTTCCGGCAACGGAGGAATCGGAGCTCGGCCGCGTGCTGGCAACGGAGACATTAATCATTACTCCCGCCGTCCGCCATATGATTCGAGAAAGCAAAACCCATCAGTTGAATTCGCTAATGGAAACCGGCTCTCAATTGGGCATGCATACATTCGATAAAGACTTGGCAAAACTCGTTAGGGAAAAGAAGATTTCAAGCGATACCGCTCTTGCCATTTGCCATTTCCCGGAAGATTTCAAAAGGGAAATGGCTGCCTACTTGAGATAGCGCATTCAAAATGCAAGCATCTCGATTACGACATTATGTACTGCCGGACGCGCCGCGCTCCGGCAGCTGGTTCTCCGCGAAATAACTCGACCTGACGAGCGGCCCGCTCGCGACGCCTATAAATCCGAGGCCGCGCGCCGCCTCGCCTAGTTCGTCGAATACTTCCGGCGTTACGTATCGCACAACGGGAAGCATATACTTGTTCGGCTGCAGGTATTGGCCAATTGTCACCATATCGACGTCATGCCCGCGCAGGTCTTTCAAAACTTCCACGACTTCGCCGAACTCCTCGCCGAGCCCCACCATCAGCCCGCTTTTCGTCAGCCCTGCGGGAAACATTTTTTTCGCCTCTGCCAACACGAACAAACTGCGGTCGTACCGCGCCTGCGGGCGCACGGGCCGGTAAAGCCGAGGCACGGTTTCGACGTTGTGATTGAAAACTTCCGGCTTTTCTTCCATCACGATTTTCAGCGAGGGCAAATCGCCCAGAAAATCCGGCGTTAAAACTTCTATCGTCACTCCCGGCGTGCGCGCCCGGATTTTGCGTATGCACTCCGCGAATACGCTCGCGCCCCCGTCCGCCAAGTTATCTCGGTTGACGCTCGTAATCACCACGTGTCGCAGCCCCATCCGCTCCACGCTGTCCGCAAGACGCTCTGGCTCCGTCCAATCCACCTCGTCAACCTTGCCCATTTTCACGTTGCAGAATCCGCAACTGCGTGTGCATGTGTCTCCTAGAATCATGAACGTCGCGGTGCCGCGGTTGTAACACTCGCCGATGTTCGGGCAATTCGCCTCCTGGCAAACCGTATGAAGGCCGCCTAGATTCGTCAGCATTTTCCGCCAGTTTTCGCCGCGCACGGCCTTTACTCTTATCCACGGCGGCCTCGGCCCCGCATCCGGCGTTTTTGGCGGGCCGCCGTTTCCGATTGGCTCCTTCGCACCGCCGCCGTTTTCGTCCGCCGGCGAATCGAGTCCGCCCGCGCCGGAAGTTTCGCCGTCCTTATCGCCCAGCATCATCGCTATCCGGCGCGCCATTTTGCCCGCGCTGCACGGTTTGCGCGACGCCGCGTCATATTCCTCGCGCCGCGCGCGTTCGTTCGCATAGGCCGCCGCCGCGCGCGCGATTTCGTCCGGATTACCGGCGCCAAGATCGTCTTCCGCTATATTTCCGCTGCGGCATCCGCCGCCGTTTTGCTCGTTCATAACGCAGGGATTGTAGCATTTTGCATTTTTGATAAGGCCACATTTGCTTCTTTAAAAGCAACGCTTTGGTGCGCCTGAATTTAGTAGCTTTAAATAGTTTGATGCAAGTTACTTTTACAGGCCACGCTCTTGCCGAAATCGCTCGAAGAAAACTAAACATTGCAAAACTGCAAGAAATTGCTTTAAACCCAGGTCAAATTGTTTTCCAAGGGGACAAAAGGCAGGTTCGGCAATCGCTTATAGAAGGAAAAGAGGGTAAAATATTTGCTTCGCGTTGTCGTGGATCTTAGCAGCACTCCGCCGGTAATAATTACAGCTTACCGTACGAGCAGAATAGCGAAGTATTAAAGAAAACCATGAAGATTAACTACGACTCATCGGCCGACGTTCTCCGCATTATGCTTAGCGATGCGGAAATCGAGGAATCCGACGAGGATAAGCCCGGTATCATATTCGACTATGACGCTGAAGGAAACGTTGTGGGCATGGAAATTCTCGACGCGTCAAGGCGAGTCGCCGACACGTCGAAGGTGGAATACGCGGTAACAAGTTGAGCGCTCGGCAAGAAATTGCCGCAAGTTATCCGAATTTACATCCTGTCTATCGGCGGGCGAGGGAACGTGGCATAGTAAAGGACCGACGAACCTTCCATCTGATACACGATTGCCGGAGTTCCATCCAAGCGGACGTCCATTTTCGCGTGCCCCACCGCGCCTCCCGCAATCGGGCCTTCAAGCGGAAGTTCCTCGAATTTGTTTCGCTCGTCATAGTAGAAGCGAATTATGAAATCCGCGGACGGCCGGTTGAGAACCCAGAAATACAATTCGCCGTCCGGTCCGATCGCCGCGCCTTTCTTTTCGCCGAACCACGTCTGCCATCTCGTGTTCGTGTACGTGTACGTTTCGCCGTCCCATGTGTATCGAACCAAACCTTGGCTGTCCGAACCTTCGCTTCCCGCGATTACGAACAATCCCGGATTTTCCGCAAACTCCGCCCTGAAAAAGTATTCGAGATTCGGCCAGTCGAATTCGGGTTCGAGCTTCGCCGTCCATGTGTTTCCGTTAAGCACGGCAGCGTATCCCAAACCGGATTCGTCTTTCAACCAAACGCCGCCGGTGGAATCCGATTTCATCACCGGATTTACAACGTGCGGTCTGAATACTCCGGTAGGGCTTTTTATCCTTTCGCCGGCGACGTCGTAAACGAGTATGTACGAATCCTCTCCCAGCGGAAAATATCCCGCCGTAGCTTTTCCTTCGTGCGACGCGCCGACGTGAACGCGCGTGCCGTCGTAAATCGTTCCAAGCGATTCCTCAACCCAGCCGTCGCCGGTGGTGTAATTCAAATAGCCCGAATCCTCGAACATTTCGTTAAATTGAGCGTGGCCGATAAACACGCCGGCTTCGTAATTGATGTCTATTTCGACCGCGTCGCCCCCGCCCGATTCGCTGACCGTTTCTTTCGTCACGTCGCCGTCGAGAGCGGTGAAAAAGTGCAGCGGTCTTGCCCCGCCGGTCGCTTCCGAAACGGCAATACCGGCCCGGCCGTCTTTGAAATGCGCCAGCGCTAGGTCGTGCACCGGCAATTCGGCATGAAGTTCCGTCGTCGTCCAGTCGCCTTGCATACCGGTCACCGAAATCGTAACGGTGTCTCCGCCGGTCGCGCCAAGATTGTCCGTCACTTCCAATTTAGCCGTAAAAATTCCCGCTTCGCCATATCGGTGCGACGTATCGCCGGTGATTGCGCTTTCGAAATCCCAAGTTCCGTCGTTTTCAAAATCCCAGCGGTAAAGCGCGATGCTGCCGTCAGGGTCGTGCGAAAAGCCCGCCGTGAAGGTCACGTTCAACGGCGCCAAACCCGACAGCGGGCTTCCCTCCGCCACCGCTACCGGCGGCAAATTCGCCGCTTGCGACGGCGTGGCGCTAACCGGCCCCGCTTTTTCGCTCTCTGCCGGAGGGGATTGCGTATCGACCGCGCCGACCCAAAAGAAATACTCAGTGTCGTTCGTCAAACCGGTCGCGCCAAACGATGTTTCCGTAATCGGCTCCGGCGTTAGAAGAAGCGGCGAAGCGTCTTCCGGGAAAGTCGAGCGATAAACGTTGTATCCCGCCAAATCCGGCTCGGAATTCGGATTCCACGAAAGCGATACCGATTCGTTTCCGGGAACGGCCGCAAGTCCGGTTGGAGGCGCGGGCGGAGCGAAAATCGCGTCAGGCGTCGCCTCGGCCCCGTTTGAAAACGGGCTTTCCTGCGGCGGCGTATCTATGCTTACTGCGGTAACCCAGAAGTAATACGCCGTGCCGTTTTCCAAATCCGCCACGATGTATTCCGAAACCGCGACCGGCGCGGCATTGTCCGGCGAAGCGGGCGGCACGTCCTCGATTGTGGAAACATAGACGTTATACCCGGCAAGATTAGGCTCCGTGTTGTCGTTCCAGTCGAGAAACACGCTCGCATCGCCCGCCGTCGCGGTAAGCCCGGCAGGAGCGGCAAGCGGAATCTGCGGGTTATACAGAACGGCAAAATCAAACCCTTCGCCTTCCGCGCCGTCTCGGTCGACCGGCTTCAAAGTATATTCGATGGTTCTCGCGTCCCCGCCGGGAAAATCCAAAAATTCGTAAATCGGCCACCGCCCGTCGCGCCAGCCGGACTCGCCGGGCTTCGGACGCGGCAAAGACGGCTCGCCCGGCAATCCCGCAATTAGCTCGCCGTCGCGATACAGGTTGTATCCCGCAAGATTGCGCAGATAATTTAGCGCTATCGGCGTTATGTCGGAAATGCCCACTTCGCCGCTCTTATCGCCGTCGATTACCGCCAGCCGTTCGTTTTGCTCGCCCGTAAGCGGCAAACCCTGCGAGTCGTAGAAAACCGCCGCAAGATAATTGAGCGCGATAGGCGTAATGTCGGGAACGCCGACGTCGCCGGAAAGGTCGTAATCTCCGCTAAGCCGCTCGATAAACCTCAATCGCAGATCTGCATTCGGAAGCGTGGTCGCGGCTAGCAACTGCGGCTTGTTCTCGATGCCGGACGGAGGCGCGCTCACGGCGCGAATCTCGCCGGTTACGGGGTCTATTTTGCCGATGTCGGCGAGCTTTTTCATAAGCGCATCGCGCAGCGCTTCCTCGATTTCCGCAACTTGCGCGTAGTCGGCTTTGGACGGCTCGCCGGACGCCGCCGCATTCGACTTGCCGGACGCGCACCCGGTCGAGCACAGTCCAAGCGCAACGGCAGCCGCTATGATGAAAACGAACAAACCCAAACATCCCCTGTCCGCCATAGCAATCACGCCCCGAGTTCGGCAAAGCCAATCGATTTTACCTTAAAAAATGCTGCGCCGCCGCCAACCGCGAAATAATTCCTTCCCGCAAGTGCAAATTGAAGTATAATCGTGTTTTATCCCGCATTCTCGCCGGGGGTGTTCGTGACTCGGTTCAGGATTTATACAGTTTTATACATATCGATTACGGCAGCGGCGGCCGCCCTGCTTATGCTGGCGGCGGCTCCTGCGACCGCCGAAGTGACTTACTCGAAAAAAAACGTGGACGGCATCGAATGCCACGTGCTCGAAATCCCGCTCGCGTCGAAAAAGTTCCGCATAGACGTTGACGTCGCGCAAAACTTCCCCGGCACGGACGAATCGTTCGAACATTTCGTGGACCGCATCAAGCCCGTCGCCGCGGTTAACGGGACGTTTTTCTGCAAAAACGACCTTAAGCCCGTCGGCGACATCGTCAAAAACGGCAGGCAACTCCACTTCGGAGGTCTCGGCACCGCGGTATGCGTCACGAAAAACAACGAAGTCGAATTCGTGGACGTCCCGCTATGGAAACACGTGGATTGGACGAAATACTTGACCGTTCTCGCAGCGGGGCCGCGCCTCGTCACGAACGGCCACATCACGGTTTTCCCGCGCGAGCAGGGCTTCACAGACCCGGCGGTTTTGGGAAGCGCGAACAGAATGGCAATCGGGCTTACGCAAAAAGGCACGATGGTTTGGGTCGCGGTCCGCAGGGCGATTTCGCTCGAACGAACGGCCGCTATTATGCAAGCGCTCGGTTGCACGCAGGCGATGAACTCTGACGGCGGAGCGAGCCAGGCGATGTATTTCAAAGGCGGCTACGTAATTCGGGCACAAAGGCGGCTGACGAACGTAATTTACGTCGTTCCCTACAAGCGGCCCGCTGACGCGCTTATCGGCGTTTCCGCAAGCGCAAGCCAGGCGGTCACGGCCGACGAACATTTTAACCGCGGCCAAAATTTCGCCTCGAAGCAAGACTGGAGCGCGGCTATCGGCGAATACCGGATGGCAATTTCGCTCGACCCGAATCAGGCCGCGTTTTACAACTCGCTCGGCGTCGCGTACTCCGCAACCGGAAATTTGAAAGAGCAGGCAATCGCGCTTAGGCAAGCCGGAAAGATATACGTAATCAAGGGGCTTTACGATACGGCGATCGCCAAGCTGCTTCAAGCCGTGAAAATCATGGACAACGACCCCGAAACCTACCGCTCGCTTTCGAAAGCGTACGACGGCAAGGGCGAAATTGAGCTATCCATCAAAATGCTGAAAGAAGCGGAAAAATACGCCTTTTTGAACAACGCGATTCAATCCGGCGGAGCAGTAGCGTCCGTCAAATCCGGCGAGCTATCCGCGTTTTCCATGCAAAGTTTGGAATCGGCGCCGTCCGGCGGCGAAGAACCGGACGCGCAAGAAAGCGGATTATCGGGATTGGAGCCCGAAGCCCCCGGCTTTTCGGAATTCGACGGTTATTTCGGCGATTCCGGAAGGGAATATTACGAATTCAACCTAGGTTTCACCCTATACTGGCCGGAAGAATGGCACGCGGAAGCAAGTCCGAAGCGAATGCTCGTCGTTTTGTCGCATCAATCCGAGGCCTATTACGGCGCGCTTCAGGCGTTTCCCGTGCGCGAAGACGTTAGCATCGAGGAATTCGAGCGCAGGTTTATCGCGGGAAGTTACAAGTCCGAAATTCGCAGGTACGAAACCGCGCTGGGCGGCTATCCCGCGCTTCGCACGCTTTACGAGGAAATCATAAACGACCGCAGCACCGGCCAGCAATACTTCTATGTTAAAAAGGGAAGCTGGATGATTGTAATTACGCTGATGACGTATGCGGAACACTATGCCGATGCCGCGCCGGAATTCGCCGCAATCGTAAAGAATTTCAGATTGAACTGACGAACGACGCCGAGATATTACAGCGCGGAATAACCGGCGGCGATTAGTCCCGCGAACAAAAGCATCGCCGCGATGGGAAAATATATACGCCGGTAAACGGCGCCGAATTTGTCGTGAAAATATTCTTTCGTCAAAAGCAAACAGAAATGAACCGGACTCGCCATGGTTCCCATGAACGCGGCGGCGTACGAAAACGAAAGTATCGCCAAAAGCGAAATGCCGGCGGCATTCGCGAGCCCTATGATTACGGGAAAACTTACGCCCACCGCCGCGAATTGAATGCCCGTAATCAGCCCCAAAAGGAATGGAAGGATAAGCGCCACGCCCCAAACCGGAATGTTCCATCCCGTCAGCTCGCCCACCGTTTTGTCGATCAAGCCCGCCGTTTCCATTATATTCTTGTAATAAACGACAAGAATAATCATTAGCACCATTTCCGCATTGCGCCAGCCCGCCCAATCTTTAATCAGCGGCGCGAATGATATTTTATCCTTAACAATAGTAAAAATCGTGGCAATAATTATTGCTATCATTATCGCCGTGCGCGGCAGCGGTTGATACATTACCGTGCCGTTCTTCGCAAGGTAATCGCGAAACAGTTCGAATCCCACTCCTCCGATTACTATAAACAATATCGGCGAAAGCTCCCGCAAAAGCCGGCGCGCGCTCCCCGCGGGCCGCGCCATGAACCTTGCCAAATTGGTATGTTCAAGTTCGCCGCCCCCCTTCGCTATGCCCCTAAATTGCGTGGCCGCGCCTATCCACGCCGCCGCAAGCGTGAACGGAAGCATGGCGAGCGCCCAAATGCCGATGGAAATGCCGCCCAGCGCCACCGCGATGAGAACCGCGGGATAAAGCGGCCACCAATACTCCCATATATGCCTGAACCAATAGTTAATCGCGCTCCACTGGCCCGGCCCGTGCGCAAGCTCCTTGCCCGCGGCCTCGACCATCGGCGCGCTGAAAACCGCGCCGCCCGGCATCGGGAGAAGCCCGATAAGCGCGGGAAACGATGCGAGCCGCATTTTCGCCCCCGGCCCCAGCAGCCGGAATGCGTCCACCATTCTATCTAGCCTTCCGCCGAACCTCAGCGCGTCCGAAAAAAGCAAAATGAGAACGATGATTATTCCTAGCGAAATCACTTCGCCGTCCGTCACCGTCGCGGACAATTCGCCCGTAACGATTTCGGCGGGAACGCGGCCCGCCGCGATGACGAAAATCGACCCGCCGAGCAGCGCCAGCCATAACGGCAGCTTGAAGCGCATCAGCGCGACGATGACCGCAAAACTTAGTACGATTAAAACAATTGCCGGCACCGCCATACTTTATCAACGGCACGCCTGTATATTCTTATTTGGAAAGTTTGTGAAACATCGCTTTCGCCGCTTCCCCCGCAAATGGCGCCCGCGGCCCGGCCCGAAACGGCGCCGCCCGCGATTCCGCGATTTAGCGTTCCCCCGCCCGCCGCGAAATCGACATTGCCGCCGCCATCGCGGTAGTTCTTTTTGCCATCCGGCAATCGAGGAAATGCTATGCCGAGAATCGGATACGTAATGCTCTACGTTCGCGACGTCCCCACGGTAAAAGTGTGGTACGAAACGCACTTCGGAATGCGCCTTTACGAGGGCGACGGCGAAAAGTTCGCGTCGCTCGCGCTTTTTGCGGGCGAGGACGAAACGCTACTCGCGCTGCACGATGGCGAGCCCGCCGCCGAGCCGCACAAAATATCGCTATATTTCCGCGTGGACGATGTTGACGAAACCTTCCGCCGCATGACGGACGCCGGCGCGCAGTTTCACGTCCCGCCGGAAAACACGCCGTGGGGCAAGCGCCAAGCCGCAACCCGCGACCCCGCCGGCCACACGGTGGGGATATATTCGAAGTAGGCAGTAGGAAAACCAACATTCGTAACTTGCGCACCCGGTAACCCTCGTCTGGTTCCCGATGCCGTAGGGGTGCGGCGAAGGTTCGATATACGCGCCGGGAACCCGATTGAGAAGTGCGCCCGGATAAAGTGCTCGCCGGGAACAATCGCGTGCGGTGTATAATCTAAACGAGCGGCGGAAGTAGGAGTATACGGGAGTTTCTGGATGCAGTCCTTCGGCATTTTACGGGAGATTTTTCATGCGGCCGCGCACGGCGAGCTCAAACGAACTGCGCACCGCGAGATCAAACGAATGACGCAACTCGCGCATTTAAGCCGATTTTTCTCGCATTGCCGCATGAGCCGTTTTCAAGTGACGAGGACTGCGCAAGGCCGAATTGTCAATGCCTATTTTTTACTACATTTTGGAAATGCGGGTGAGCCATGAAAATCTGCGCAAAAATGCTTATAGGTATGGCGATTGTTGCATTGGTAATATGTGAAGGCAAAGCCGATGCTAT
>JAANMV010004782.1_pt1 | contig 10393 bp, 16 predicted proteins | sample 7279661 | NCBI WGS metagenome assembly JAANMV01 (sample SAMN14094540, study PRJNA606508) | bioreactor metagenome | isolation source: A lab-scale SPAN reactor treating ammonium-rich wastewater day 121 | place: Ireland: Galway | collected 2017-05-16 | reverse complement strand
ACCGGAGCAAGAATCCCCTTCAGCTCTTCAGCGTATTTATAAATTATTTCAAACTTCATTAAAATTGCTTTCCGTGTTTATAGGGTCTGATAGTATTATACCAGTGTTTAAGCTGAAGATGTCTCTCAATATCAATATTATTATAATAACAAATATCAAATATTCTAATCAAAGCATCAATCATTTCATCTTCAAAAGTATTTTTAATATTTAACTCAAAAAAGGGCTTCCAAAATGTTTCACCTTCTCTTGAGCAAGATGCAACTATAATATTCTCATAAGCTTCCTCAAGCTTTTTTTTATCAGTGAAATGTAATGTTCTCAAAGCTTCCATTGCTTCACTAAGCTCAGAGACTGTAAGCATGAGCTTCTCAGGAATATTAACAGGCTCTTCCCAAAAACCTTTTTTTTCAGCATTCTCATGAATTGCTTTTTTGTAAAATTCAATAAAACTTGTCATAAAATTTTTAAAATATAAGTTCAGGCTGCAATATTACAGCTCTGTCAGTGGGCTTCCATCTGCACACTTTTGAATCCTCGCTTTCATAGCTGTCAAACTCAACATGTTCAAGCTCTGGGTAAAACACATATTCACTCTTATTTTTAGCAGCAACAAACTCCCATTTATATCCGGTCAATTCCTTCCTTCTGGGAGTTACAGCATTAATAGGAAGACCAGTCAGCTCCACAAGCTGCTTATCTGTCACAGGAAAATAATGAAGGATAGCTTCAAAGACCTTCCTTTTATTGCCTGAAAGCTTCTCAAGAATATTTATAAAAGCTTCCTTCCTTGCAAGCTCAGCATGATATGAAGTTCTGAAATTCATTAGTTTTGATATATTTTAATTAAAATTCCATTGCCTTCTCTTGTGAATATCTGCTCTCCGGAGAGAATTAATAAGTGGCTTTGATCCTGTGGAATAAAAAAAATTCTGTCTTGTGCTACTCCACTATTATAATCAGTAAGAGTGGTCTGACTCAGGTTAATTTTAATTCTGTATTTTTTTCGTGTTTTTTTTCTGTTCATGATAAAATATTTAATGACCAGCCCAGCAATAGAACAGCCCTATTGCCATTAAAATGGCTATAATGCTTAAAAGCAATTTATTTAGTCTGCTATTGCCGGAGCTGTAGTCATATTTATATAATTTGTTCAATTAAGCAGCTGATTTATTTTCTGAAGCTTCCTTTTTGAAAGCTTCAAAACTGAAGCTTCCGGTTTGGGATTTTACCAGGTCAATTGCTTTCAGAGCTTTGTCATCAAGACTCTTTAAGGCTGCTTTGTTTATGTCTTCAGTGGTTTTTATGTAAGTGGGAGCATTCTTTTTGAATTTATCCCTTATTTTCTGAATGACTTTCCGAAGAGTAGAGCCTTGCTTGATCTCCAGTTTTGGTGGATTAAGCCTGAATGATATTTTCCCATAATTCAGGAGCTTCTCTTTTGTTTCACTGAACTCATTTTCATGAGCTTTACAGAATGCATTTACTTCAGAGCTGTCTGAAGTAATATCCCTGTTAAGCATATCCAGAGTGTCATTATATTTATTCTGCACAATAAGAAGCTTCTGATTCATTTCAGCCTGGACTTCATCTCTTTTAGCAGTGTTTTCAGCAATGCTCCGGAGTTTATTGTCAACTTCATCCCAGTTTTTTAAAAGTGGTTTAATCTTCTCAGCCATTATGCACCAGCCTCTCCGGAAGCTTCTCTCTCAAGTTCCTTCCTCTTTTTTTCAGTGGTGGGCTTTCCTTCCACTGTCATTGTGCCATTACCATTCCACACAATTTTTGAAACTGCAATGGAATGCTCTTTTTCAGCATGTGCTCTGATTAGCTCATTAACCATGCTTTTTGTGTAAGTGCCCTGAGTTTTTTTCACTTCCACAGTTTTTTTCTCGGTTTTAATACTGAACATATTTGAATCCTTCCTTTAAATTTAATTTTGGAATATTATTTAATAAATTTATCCTGGTGAGTTCTTATGGTCTGACCATTGAACTTTAAAACCAGACCTAAATAGTTTTTTATTGAAATTATCTGCTCTCTTGCTGCGGGATTGTCTTCAAACAATTCAACTCCATCACTGTTAAGCTCCAGTGTGTTTATTGCAAAGTGTGACTTTCCAAAATACCTGGATTGCTTATTTATTATTAATGCATGAATTGCCATTTGATTTTTTCCTTCTCTTATTATTATTCTCAATTAATTCCAGCTTTGTCAGAATTATATTCATATCTCTCAGCTCCATTGCTGCATAAAGTCCTTTTGTGCTCCAGTTCTTTGTAACTGATTCACTGACCTTCTCTTTAAGCTCCGGAATCCACTCCAGGCACTTCTCAATGAAGGTCTTCCTTGACCACTGGAAGCGATATTTATAAAGAGCCACCATTTTATTGATTCTCTTCAGTCTCGCTTCATCCGGTTTATTTAAAGCTTCATAAGCTTGCTGAATTATTTCACCCATCTTTTGACCTCTCAAATTCTAAAATTTCAGGTCTTCTGACCTTTAAATATTTTTTCAGAGCCGGAGCAAAAACCACCACAAGAGCTGGCTTTACTTTTGAAATGATTCCCACCCATGTCTCCCATTTAACACTTTTATGAAGGATGTGATCTTTTGCTACTTTCCAATAGCATAAATCTCCAGGCTTCACTTCTTTTGTAAAATCTCTTATCATATCAGCTCTCCTGGTTACATTTACAGGGCTGAGCCTCAATGTGTTCAGGGTCAATCTTAGAGCCACCACAATTGCACTGAGCAAGCTTCAGATGGCTCTCTATTCTTTGCCGGAGCTGATTCAGCTCAGCTCCGGTCACAATTCTCTTCAGGCTTTCAAGCCCAGTTAATAAGAGCTTCAGCTCAATTGTGCTCAATTCCATTGTTATAAGTTCCATTTCAGTCTCCCTGAGTTAAGGCTTTTTTTGTTTTAAGCTCTACATCCATAGCTTTTGCTGCACTCTTCACTCCCATAAGTGCTTGCATAAGCTTGTCAGTGGAGCTCTTTTTTATTTTAATGCTTTTTTTAAGCCTCTTTAAAGCTTTCACTGGCTCTGTATTGTTAATTAAATCCTGAGCTTTTTTCTTTTTTACTTCCAGCTCCTTCATTTCAAGAAGGTCATTGCTGAGCTGCTCAATTATTTTATCATATAAAACCTGAAGCTTCTTGCTGTTAGATTTAGGAATGGAATTCAGAAGCTCTTCTACTGTTAGACTTCCAGGCTCTTCCTGAAGCATATCAATAACTTCAGGTAAATTTGTGTTTTTGGTGTTTCTCATTTTTTAGCTCCCTTCAGCTGTTTAATTTTACTGTATAAATATTTATGATACGTTTCAAAATCTATTTTATAAGTTACTTCATTTTCTTCAAGGTCTGTGGTCAGGAAAATGTCAATCTGTATAAATCCTGAAGCTTCTGTAATTTTATATTTACGGCTCAAATTAAGGTCATGAATAATATGACTGATTAAATTCTCTTCCTTGATCCCATAAAACTTCTCACTTACCATTTTGCTCATGTTTCTCATTCAAAGCTCCGGTCTTACTCTTCTACTTCAAGCTCATTAAGCTCATTCATGGAGCTTTCAGTGAATTCAGGCTCTTCTGTAATTGATTGCTGAGCTCTATCCAGAGCCAGCTCAATTTTCTGCACAGGAACTGAGGACTTGAGTATTTTTTCTACTTGCTTAGTCTGCTCTTTTGCAATATCTATTAAGCCGTTATCACTGACTACAGAATTGACCAGGTCTTTTTGAGTTGCAAATTTAGCCCTGTAATTATTAGCAAGCTCTTTATAAGCCTTGTTTATTCTTTTGTTGTAAATGCTGACTTTTGCTTTTTTCTCATTAGAGCTGAGCATTGCAAGGCTTTCAAGTGTGCAGACATAATCTCCTTTTTTAAAATACTCTCCTGTCATGCTGTCAAGTATATCCTGAGCAGCATACATATCAATTTTATTAAGGTCTGTGGGGTCTGTGGCTATTATATATTTATAGGAAGGATCATTGAGCACAAGTGAGACCTCTGTGACTGGGAGATATACTTCTTTTTTATAAGTGATATAAAAATTCCGGAAGCTTTTAACTAAATCATATTTCATATATGCATATCTGAGCTGAATATCTGTCACAGGTTTTTTCTCGTATGTTCTGTAATAGTAGTCATAAAGAGTTTTAATGCTGATTCTTTTGGAGTTATCCAGCAAGTGTGGTGGAATGTCTTTGATGTCTCTTGTTCTGGGTCTCTCAAGATAATAACCATTTACATAATTATCATACTGCTTTTTTGCTTCCTCAATAGTTCTGAGAGTTTCATCTGGGCTCAGTTCTTTGCCGGAGTGCCTTCCTTCTGTGGGATGGTTAGAGCCCACAAAATCGTTCATATAAACATCTTGCTCTTCTTTAAAGAATTTAAAAATTCTCTCATTGTTAGCTTTTGCTGTGGGAGTGTATGGTGGCTGAACTTCATGCACAATTCCCAGCTTCTGAATAAAGTCAAGACATCTCTCACTTGCTGCAAGCCCATTATCCATAATTATCTTTTTATTAGGCTTTCCATATTGCCTGAAGACCTTCATGAGCAGCTTCACAATGTCTTCCTCAGTGAATGGAGTTGACTTTATTTCATAGCCCATAGGGAACATGGTCTTCATCTCCACTACAAACCAGGAATATATTTTTTTAGGTCTCCATTTGCCTTCATATTCATCCCACTCCAGAGCTCCGGCTACATCAAATTTATGGTCATCAAGTGAAATTATATCCATAAAATCAATGTCATCAGTGAAAGCTCCCTTCACATAAGCTCTCTTTTTATTATGTTTGTTATAATGATTAATAAAATCATGCAGAGTGTTAAGCTTAGATTCTTTGAAAGCCCTTCTGATATGTCTCCTGAGAGTGTGAATATACTTCTCACATGCAGCAACTTCATAATAATCTTCATTGCCTTTTGCATAATAGATGGCTCTGTCAACTGCTTCATTGACTGAAATCATTGCTCTCTGTAAATGAAGGTTACAAATAAGCTCCATTGCTTTTGGGAATGCATATCTGACAAAGTCATTCCGGATGGGCTTTGCTTCCTCTCTGGCTTTCCTGGAGATTTTTCCGGTCTTAACTTTTATCTGAAGTGACCTTTTATCATATCCTTTTATTTTAAATCCAATATTTTTAAGGAAGGAAGCTTCAGCTTCAATGTTCTGTATTATATGAGTAGTCTGAGCTGTGGCTTTATTGTTAAGCTTGTAAATATTGTGAGCATTTTTAAGAGCTTCATTCCATTTTTTCATTTTAAGTTCAGCAAGAAGTTCTTTGTCAGCTTCACTGAGCCTGAAGAGCTCTTCCGAACTATAAACAAAGTCAGTTCCTGGAATAACCTGGATTTTATTCTCTGACTTCATTCTGTAGAATGTCCTCTCAGAGATGTCCTTCATTTTACAAAATTGTGTTATTGTTAGTAGTGACATGAATTATAATAAATTTGATTTTATGATTGTTTCTAAATCTTGCTTTACATAATCGGACTCAGTGTAACAAGCTGATGAAATATGAAGCAGGATGGAATTCACTTTGTCTTTTATTCTTTGGTCTTCAGTGTTATCTTTTACAGTATTTAGCAAGTCCTCAAATAAATTGATTAAATCTTCTATACTCATGGTGATTAGCTTATTTAATTAATGGAAAAATGATTTTCTATTCTGGTGAGAACTTCCTCAGTAAATTTGGGATAGCGTAAGCCATTTAATATATGAGAGACAGTGATCCTGGACTTTCCAGAGACCTCTACAACTGCATTTATTTTTAAATGGTTATTTTTGAGGAAGTTTTTAATCTTTAAGGCTCTTTTCTTAAATACGGTATTTTGTTTTGACATAGCTGTGTATTATCTTTGTAGTATTAACAAAAATGTTACACAAATATAATATGGAAAATCATATATTGCAAGTATATTTTAAGATATTTTTATAAATTATTTAATAACACTATCCAGCAATGGAAAAAAAGCATAAATTTGAAGGTTTTACCATACATAAAAACTGGGATAAAGAAGCCAGTGAGAGAATAAAAGAGCTGATTAAGTCTAAAAGGCTGTCAAATAAATTAATGAGCAGTTTATTGGATATGCCACTTCCCACATTTAATGATAAAATTGCAGCAAAAACTTCATGGAAGCTTGAGGAGATTGCAAAGCTTTGTGTCCTTTTAGCTGTGACCTCTGATGAAATAATTTTTGGGAATGCTATATTTATAACTGAATTTTATAATTATCACAGCCAGGAGCTCAAGGAAAATATTAAAAAATTCCTGGTTAAAAATGAAAATTTTGAAGCTCTGGGAAAGCTTACAGCTGACGGATTTTTCAATTAATTATATTATGGATTTGCATATTAATAACAAATGATATTATATTTGAGTAAGTAAATATTTAAAAACATGAAAGCCTATATTACAATATTATTCGTTTCAATTATTTTTTTATTTGCTTCCTGTGGTGAAGACAATATCACAAATAATTCCGGAAGCAACAATGATCCTCAGTTTATTTTTGTCAGTGACTCTCTAAGCATCTGGAGCTCTGACTATGGTGTTCTATTATTAAAAGATTCAGTCAAATATCAGACATCAGATACTTCAATAAAAAAACTTAACATTACATTTACTTTGCAGTCAAATATGGATGACAGCTCAAGCAGTTTTTTTATTGCCGGAATTTACGGAGCTGACACTTCCTTCCATTCAATTGGAGGAGAGCTCTTCAGTTACACTGACAGCTCTTACAATTATACAGTTGAATTCAGAAGCAGGGATTTTATTAAGTGTTATTATTATATTTCACTGACTTATAATAATTCACATGATTTGAAGTATATCAGATTTAAAAATATAAAAGTAAAAAGAATTTTTTAGTGTCTGCTTTCCCTATATCCCAGACTTACTGAAGAGACCTGAGAAGCTCCGGCTTCATTGCTGTGAATGGGAGCAGTGTGCCACACTAAGTATCTTATACAAGCTGAGTGGTGTCCCCACTCAGCTTGCTCATTTATAGCAAATCCCTTAGCTCCATCCTTCCAGGCTGTCATGTCAAATGTCCTCAGCAAATCTTTACACTCCACAGGATCAATAAGAATTTTCAGGCTTTCAAGCCCAGAATTCACTTCATTAACTGAATCCCTTATTGAAGGATTTGATTCATAAACAGCAATTGTCACTTTTATCTTTGCTTCCTCAAATTTATTCTGAATTATAAGCCAGTCAGTCAGATGGCTTCTTGTGTCTCCATGCTTTCCGGTTGCATCTCCTGTTATTATAAAGCTTGAGCCGTTTAAGGAATAACCATCTTTTCTCACAAGCCTGTTATCCTTCAGCCAGTTAATAACCTGGTCACAAAGCTCTCCTGTGGAAGACTTTTTTATTTTAAAAGATTTGTTAAAATGAATCCTTCCAGGCTTCAGTGCAGCCATTACGCAAGTCATAGGGTTAATATTAAAGTCAAAGCTCAGAGCAAATTCAAAATCATTTTCATTCACAAAAGGCTTTTTATTTTTATCTGAATAGCCATAATATACAGCATCTCCTTCAGTCAGTCTGATGCATCTCCCCAGCAATCTCACTTCCTTTTGCTTCTCTGTGTATTTTTTATCTAAGTCATTTATATAATCTATAGGAAGGTATTTATTGCCATAAGTGATAATTGTGTCAGCATAAAGTGTGGGAGTTACAATTTTGACTTCATCAAAATACTCATGTCCCCACTGCATTGATTCCGGAACAGCTGTTCCACCCCAGAGCCTTTTGAGTTCTTTGGCTGTGGGAGAGCTGATTCTTGCTCTCCAGTCCAGGAAAGCTTGATTCTTAATGCTGAAAGGCTCATTCAGGTCTCCGGAAGCAGCGGTCACTCCCAGCCATTCTGAATCCATTCCATGAATTAAAATTCTTGCAGTGTCCTCTTCATGTGTTCCCCAGTATATTAAAAATAAATTATTGCTTTTATACCAATCATAAGCCAGCTCATTAATATTGCAATGCATTTTCAGAACTTCCACCACTGTCTCACAAGCATTATCAAAAGAAGGACTAACAGAGAGATGAAATTCTGGTCTGTTTACAAATGAAAGCTTTATGGCTTCAGCTTCCAGTGGGAAAGTTTTTCCGGCTCTCTCACCACCCTTCAGACCTTTTTCAAGCTGCTCAGCATTGTGCCAGTCTTTTATATTGCCATCTTCATAATATGTGCCATTCCACTCCACAGGCTTTCCATTATGAATGCTCATATCATATTTTGGGAGCAGTAAATTAATAAGCTTAGAGCCTTTAAGCGTTTTTCCTTTTGCTTCAAGCTCTTCAAGCCTTCTCTGTATTTTTAATATTTTTCCTTGCTGCTTTAAAGTTAATTTCATAGCTTATTCTTTTGAGTGTTTTTCTACAAGAGCAAAGACTTCATCAAATGTTATGTCAGGCTTCAGCTCTCTGCAAGCTGCTTCAAGTGTTTCAAAATTTGGATTGCTGAATTTGGAAGGATCAAGCTCCAGTCTTTGAACAGCCAGAGTAAGTGAGTTAAATGTTTTAGAGTCAACTCTCTCAATAGCCATATCTAAAAGCTGCTCAAATAAGTGCCATGTTTTAACTCTTCTTAAATATGTTCTGTCAAGCTTCAGCTTCTTATCAGCTGCAAACTGTGCCCTGTTATATGCATTTGTTAGGATCATTTGAATGTCTTTTATATCTTCCGGAGTTACTGGGAATTTTAACTTTCCTATTTTAAGAATTAAATTTTTCCCTTCTGGGATCAAGTCAAGCCTGAAATGAGCTTCAAGAAATTCCTTAAAATCCTGACCATATAAAGCTGGCTTTGCTTCAGCTTTTTTCTGCTCAGCTTCACTTTTAAGAATTTTATCAGCTTTATATTTGGAGATATTTTTTCCGGTATTATTAACCACAAGCTTCAAAGCTTCCTTCTTATTTTTGCCTGAGCTTACTGCATCATGAAGCATTGTTTTTGCTTTGCCTGAAAGCTTCACTCTCTCCTTTCCACTGTCATTCCTGGTCTTCCTTATTGCCGGATTCCTTTTTTTTAGCCACAGCTGAACAGCCCTGACACTTACTTCATATTTATCAGCAAGCCTGTCTCTTAAAGCAATATAAGCCTTCTCATATTTGGAAGGATTTTTTTTTTGCTTTGCTCTCAGTTCCTTTAAGGCTTTTATGTCAGCTTCAAATTTTTTTCCTTTATGTATCATAAAATTATAATTTAATTACTTGCTTAACTGCATTAAGAATTCTGGGAATATCACTTTCAGGAATGTTTGTGTGTTCCCTTTTGGGAATTATTATTGAATATGATTTTGTCTGTGTTTCTGTAAATCTCTTATGTCTTGAGCCAGCAAAGACTGTCCTTCTGCTTCCGTCTTTATATCTTTTTACTCTGTGCCTTATAACTCTTGAAGGGATTTGAATGACTCCACCCTTGTCATGAATTTCAGCATATTCTCTGGCTCTGGGATCACTGACCAGAATTACACGGCTTCCGGAGAGCTCCACAGTGGCTCTGTAATTTTTTAAAGCTCCTGAAATTACCAGAAGATTTGTTCCTTTTTGTCTTTTGCTTATTTTCCTTCTGGGCTTCCATTTACCAGGTCTCCCACCAGCAACAAAATTAGCTCTGATGGATTTTTCCCATTCTACTGCAAAAACATTCAGAACAGCCGGTTTAAGATTGCTGTTAATTTCATTCAGTCTGCTCATAATATTTTCAATACCATTTATCATTTTACCCTGAACTCTTCATTTAATAATTTTTTAAGCTTTGCATATTCAGTCTCATTCATACCATGAAGCTTCTCATTAAGCCATTTATTCCAAATACTTTGTTTCTCTCCTGGATTAAATCTGAAATCTTTTGGAACTTCCTTGAGCAGCTCTCTGGATTTTTCCGGAGTGCTTATATCCAGACCTCTTGCTTCCTGAGCTGTTAAAAATGTCTCATAGCATCTGCAATTCCAGTCATTAGGTGGGAATATCTTAGAGCCTTCAGGATCATTCAGCCTGAAGACTGCTCCTTCAAGAGCTTGATGCTCTTCTCTGACTCTACCATCTTTTTGAGTTTCGTATCTCCAGGCAATATAAACTCCGGAAAGCTGTGGGTCATTCACTCTCTTCCATCTTGCTCCGGAGATACTTGACTTAATTGCATGGTCAAGGTTAGTTTTAATCCATCCGGAAGGTGGCTGGTCTCCCAGACCTATTCCGTATTGAAGCATTTTTTGCCTGACAGCAATTTCAAATGTGTCATATTCAGGAATAGTGCCATCCATGACACTGACTCCCAGCTTTTTGAGCTCTTCCTCAAGCTCATAAGTTCCCACTCCGGCAACTTTAAAAGCATTTATTTTGAAGTTCC
>JAANMV010004770.1_pt1 | contig 10418 bp, 14 predicted proteins | sample 7279661 | NCBI WGS metagenome assembly JAANMV01 (sample SAMN14094540, study PRJNA606508) | bioreactor metagenome | isolation source: A lab-scale SPAN reactor treating ammonium-rich wastewater day 121 | place: Ireland: Galway | collected 2017-05-16 | reverse complement strand
GTGCTGCGAATGGCTGGCCAAGAGCGAACTATCCGCCAAAGACGTGCAAGCGCGGGTGGGCGAAGCGGCTTGCCAAATCGGCATTGAGTGCCGATTTGAAACGGCGGCGGTTGACCAAAAAACGTAAAAACCCAAGGAAAAGCCCGAAGGGAAATTATTTCCCTTCGGGAAAGATCGTCCCAGGCTGTGGCAATCTTTTAATGCGGCGGTTGGCGGGAAACGTCAAAAAACCCAACGAAAAGCTCGAAGGGTAAAAATTTCCCTTCGAGCAAACGCCCGAGCGGCGTAGCCGTGAGAAGTGGCAAAATTCAAGGGTTTTAATTGTGCAACGGCTTTGCCTAATATGTGCCATTCTGGCAGGATTTTTTGGGCAGAATCGCGATTATTTGGGCAAAAGCGATTTATTAGGCAAAGCCATTGTGCAACTGTTGCACAATTAAACGGGCGAGTGCTACTTGGCCGCGCGCTTGCGTCCGGCTTGCTGTTCACTTGGCCGCCCGGCGCGCGGCGGAATCCGCCCGGCGAGTGGCTATCCCGTCGCGTCGGGGCGTTCCGGTTCGGCCTGGTTCTGTTGCTGGTCGCGATTGGCGTTCTCCGCAGACTTCTGCGCCGACAGTTGCGCGATTGTTATGTCGAACGCCTGTTCCGCAATCGCCAATTCCTCTTCCGACAGGTCCAATGATTCGGGCACGGCTCGCCTCAGGGTTGTTTGAGAAAACCTACTTGGCCGCCCGCTTGGCCGCGGCAACGAGCTTCTCCCGCGCCCATTCGGCAGGCTGCATGCCGGCGGATTCGGCCGCTCTCTCGATTAGTCGAAGGTCTTCGCCCTCGATTCGGAAGCAAAACACCTGAGAGTCTTTGAACATGGCCGGGCGTCCTTTCCGCTTTGCTGTTTTCTTTTTCACCATCGGCGGATTTCAGTTGAAGGGTCAAGAAACATCGGCTGATGGAAGTATCGTAATTTCGTATACGAAAAAATCAAGAGAGACCCTTGACGCACCGACTAATTTAGTATACTTTATTATGTGTTGCTGGTGAGTGGTTCACCAGCGCAAAGTTGCGGCCGGCGGTGCTACCAACACCCCGGCCGCTGGCAACCACCTTCCTAAGAAAGGGATTGCGATGGGTAGTGTATCTTCTATCAGCGTGTACGTCACGACGCCCGAGGTTCGGATCATCGAACGGGCGCAAGCCGCCGACCTTCCGGCGCTGGTCAACTACCTGGTGGCCGCCGGCGCCGAGCATCGCGGCCGGCTGGGGTTCGTCATCAACCGCAACGGCGAAGCGTGCCGCGTGGTTATCGAGCGCGACGGGATTCAATGGGGCTGGCGGTACATCGCCGCCGCGGTGCTGCCGTTGTTCGAGCGTGCCAAGAAGGTTGCTTCCCTGCCCCGCCTGCGACCCGTCGCCAAGGAGCCGGTTCGCAAGCCGACCAGCAAGCCGGCGGCGGCCCCCATCAGCGAGCGTTGCACCGTGAAGGCGCAGTCGCACCAAATCTTCCCGACGCGCTTCGACGTGACCAGTGGCGAGAGCGGCAAGCGGTACGTTGTCGCGATCAAGCCGGGCCGCTATCCGTCGATCACCTGCGATTGCCAGGACGGCCAGATGCAAGCCGCCCGCGGCCGGAACGCCCGTTGCAGCCATGCCGCTGCGGTTCTGCGCGAGCAACAGCGCGACTTGCAACCGGCGGCCTAGCGCCCACCTGTCAAACTCAAGCCGGCGGCGTTCCACCGCCGGCCGTTCCGCGCTATCCCCTCAAATACCCTCAGAATTCAACGACCAACGGAGTTTTCCCCATGACTCAAATCAGCCCCAAGTTCGCCCGTTTCGCCATCGTCAACAACAGCACCGGAGAGATTCTTGACGTTGGCTTGCGGGGGAACGAGGCCCACACTACGCGACCACCTACAACCGCATTATGGACGGCACCGGCAATTCGGTTAGCGCCGTGCCGGTCACCATGCACATCGGCGACTTCGAGATTCCCAACGACCGGCCCGCGTTCCTCCCGGCCAACAGCGAAAGCCCGTTGACCAGCGACGGGCGGTAGGCTCTCGCGACGTTCAACCCCTTCCCGGCCGGCGGCGATCGTCGGCCGGGTTCTCCTCAGTCACCCAACAATTACCCCTCAGAACTCAACGAACCTATGGCCACAATGCAAAAGACGGATCGTCGCCGAGATTCCGCGTTGGTCTACAAACCAGAAAGCGAACTGACGGCCCGCCAGCAATGGGGCTGCTTGGCCGAAACGGTCGATCCGCTTGGTTTGAAGCTGACCCAGGACGGAGAGACTTCGCTGGAATGCGAAGTGAGACATTCCGACATGCAGTTATTGATTCGTTGCCTGGACGACGCGCCGCCCCTGCGCGGGCAGTTGGTGGAGGAGCTTCGCCGCGTGGCGAGGTTCTACGACCGATTGGCCGAGCGCGTTCGCCTTGCCGGGTTGGACGAACACGGAGAGGAACGCCGCTGGGGCTACGAAAGCCCGGACGGCGACGAGTAAGGCCGGGCGTTTGATTCCCTTCCCGGCCGCCCGCGTGTGGCGGCCGGTTGTACGCGACCATTCGAGACAACCACCAACGAACGAGGTAAAGCCATGTTGGTTCTCAAGCGGAAACCCGGTCACGCCATCGTTATCGACGGCCGGATTGTGGTGAAGGTGCTCGCCCAGCGCGGCCCCACGGTGAGCATCGGCATTGAGGCCGACCCAGGCGTTCACATCGTCCGCGCCGAACTGCTGGACGAGGATAGCCCCCTATGGCCGCTCATTCAGGAGAGGCCCGCGCCGACGCCGGAGGCGGCGTGACCGGACGTGTCACGAAGCGAACCGGCCGAGCATCGCGGCCGGTTCTTCTATACCCAATCGCACGAAACCCCGCTCGCCAGTGGCAAGCGGGGTTTTTATGCGAAAACGCATATTCGGGAATTGACTTGGTTATACGTTTTCGTAGAATACCAACATGCTTGCTTTTTCCGTTTGGAGCAAAGGAAAATGAACATGGTGGAAGTACTGAAAGACGTGGTAACGCGGTCGGGCTATTCGCTCAACTCTCTGGCGTCTGCCTGTGACATGCCGCAACCGACGTTGCAGCGTTTTATGTCAGGCGAGCAAGACTTGTCGGCGCGGAACGCTCAAAAGTTGTTCGACTACTTTGGGCTTTCGGTTGTTCAGGAAGTCAACTGGGACGACTATGCGCAAGAGGCGTGGGACGAGTACGAAACCGAAGCGTGGGACGAGTTCGCAAGCAGCGAGGAGTCGGGCTGGAGTGAGTGCGAGACTGAAGCGTGGGACGAGTTCGCGCAAGAGGCGTGGGACGAGTTCGCGCAAGAGGCGTGGGACGAGTACGTTTCCGAGAACTGGCCAGACCCAGACTGGGACGCGGACGACTACAACGGTTGGGTGAGCGAGTATTACGGCGACTGGGAAAAAGAGGTTTACCCAGACTGGAAAACAGAAGCATATCAGGAGTGGAAGAAGAACGAAGGTGCCGAGCTTTGGCAGGAGTGGAAAGGCGAGAACTACCCAGACTGGGCAGCGCAAGAACGTGCGCGATTCGAGGAAGAGCTACGTGCTGAGTTAGAGGAAGTCCCGTATGTTCGCATTGTTGACGAATAGACCGCTTGGCGGAATATCTCGGGGTGACGGTCAGTTATAAACCATCAAACGGAGCAAACGGAAATGAGCCACGAAGAAATCACCGTTACCGTTGTCGAGTTCAGCGACCGCAAGCATTACCAGATGCAGTACCGCGACCCGCTGAGCGGCCTAAAGAAAACCCGTTCGACCGGCGTGCCGCGGACGGGCAAGAAACGCGACCGGAACGAGGCCGAGCGGATCGCGGGCGAGTGGGAAAGGGAGCTTCGCGACGGGCGTTACAAGCCGGCGTCAAAAGTCACCTGGGGCGAGTTCCGCCAGCGCTACGAGGATGAAGTTTTGAGCGGCAAGGCCGATGGGACGTTCGCCAAGGTGTCGAGCGTGTTCAACAGCGTGGAAGCGGTGTTGCACCTGTCGGCCGAATCTCTGCTTTCCAAGGTGAGCGAATCGCGACTGAGCCAGTACCAAGCGAAGTTGCGGGAAGCTGGGCGAGCGGAAGACACGATCCGAAGCAACCTCGCGCATATCGGCGCGGCGCTGCGGTGGGCGGCCCGCATCAAGATCCTGCGGGAAGCGCCAGCCGTGGAAATGCCCTCGCGGGTGAAGGCTGGCGGTAAGTCGATGAAAGGCCGGCCGATCACCACCGAGGAATACGAGCGCATGCTGGCCAAGGTGGAGGAAGGTTTGATCGCATCGGGCAAGAAGCCCGACAAGCGGGAAAAGCAGCGGAAGCGGAAGTATTCAGCCGAGGCCATGGCGAAGCTGCGGAAGGCCCAACGCGAGCAAGCGGCCGCCGCGGCGCCGTCCTGGCGTCACCTGCTGCGGGGGCTGTGGCTGTCGGGATTGCGGTTGGGCGAAGCGCTGGAGCTTTATTGGGACCGGGACGACCGCCTTTGTGTGGACCTGACCGGCCGGCGCCCCATGCTGAGAATCCCGGCCGAGTTGGAGAAGGGGCACAAGGACCGCCTGTTGCCGATCACCCCTGACTTTGCGGAGTTCCTCCTGGCGACCCCCGAGGTCGAGCGGACCGGCCCGGTATTCGACCCTCGCCCCGGCAGGGACCGCGGCGGCCGGTTGTCACTCCATCGCGTCAGCCGCGTTATTTCGGCCATTGGCGAGAAAGCCGGGGTCAAGGTGGACACCGACGCCACAACGGGCAAGGTGAAATACTCCAGCGCCCACGACCTACGCCGGGCGTTCGGCTTCCGATGGTCCCAGCGCGTCATGCCCGCAGTATTAAAAGAGCTAATGCGGCATGACTCCATCGACACCACGATGAAGTATTACGTGGGCCTAAATGCCGAGCGGACCGCCGACGCCGTTTGGGAAGCGTTTTCGGTCGCGACTGGTAACACTTCTGGTAACAGTGGGCAAAAAGAAACCCCATCGGGTTGCGACGGGGTTGACGTAAACTCTTGCGACGATTCGCTTTCGGATGTGGTGAGGGGCGGGATCGAACCGCCGACACATGGATTTTCAGTCCGTCCAGATTCTACGTAGGGCGGTGTTTGGGTGTTGATTCGCGGACCTGATGCGTTCGCTTTTCCAAGGAATTGCCGAGCCAACAGCGAACCAACACCAAACCGAGCGCCAACCAAAAACAGAACCGGCCGAGTAACACTTGCGGTAACACTCGGCAAAACCTTCCGTGTTTCCGATCACAACGCTACGATAAACGTCTGTACATCGGGACGGCCTGCCGGGTTGCAAACCGGTGGGCCAAGCGGCAAGGGCGGCGCGGTGGCTTTCTCACCATTGGACGCCGCCCGCCCTGGCCGGCCCGACCTTCCAATGGTGAGAACGATGAGCGCAACAGACCCCCGAGTAGACACTATTCTCCGCATTCACGAACAAATCGATGTGTCGCTCTCTGCCGCAGAATTTATTTTAGTGACATCACGGAACAGGAGGCCCGAGAGAAGAGTTTTTGACGCGATGATGCTTGTTTTCCGGAAACTGGCATTGGCGCTGCCGAAGCGAGATGTATGGGGATCCTCGGACGGCTTTTTTTCGTTGGCGAGCGAGAGCATTGTGCGTGTTTCGGGGACTGAGTACGAGAGCTATCACCACGCTTCGTACGAGCTGTCGGAGCAAGTTCTCTCTAGTGTTTGGAGTGCGATTGATTTTCGCTCCGCCTACGGCCCAAGTGGTGTCTGGCCCCGCGACCAAAAAGAAAGAGAACCCTCGTTTGAGGTTGATGGATTCGCTTGGAGAGATGTATTTACGAGACTGAGAGGGGAACTTCCCGAGATTGAAGGAACACTCGCGCTCTACTTGAAAAAAGAAGCTCAGCAAGCAATATCGAAATTGCCACCGCTTGCTGCGCCGCCTAATTCTGCGGTTTTGACCGAACTGCTGACGAAAGAACAGATCGCAAATTTATTCGGGGTTGGAAAGAACCAAGCCGGCGCCATCTTGGACGCCTACTGTCACGAGAGAGTCGCCGGGCGCTACCGAATGAGAATTGAAGACATGCCACCCAAATACTTTGAACGCAATCAGCGCCCGGCGACGTAGGGCACTATTTCTCCCTGGTCCGCACTCCCTCTCCCGCCTTCTCCCTGGCGGGTTTTTTGTTTCTTGGCAATCTCAGTACGGCTTGTATTCTTTGGGCATGAACACGCCACTGCTCGATGAATACGACGCCGCCGCAATGCTTGGGCTAACAAAGAGCAAAGTTGTGCGGATGGCGAGACGACGCGAAATTCCGTGCGTCGAACTGCCAAACGGCGGCATTAGGTTTGATCGTGCGGACCTAGCCGAGTGGATCAAATCGCTCAAAAAGATGCCTGCGGAGGTTGCGAAGTGAAAAGTACAGCCACACAACGCCGCGCCCCCGGTGTGATTCGCGCTGATGAGGCGTACACCGTTGCCGAGTTCCGGCGCCGAACCGGCCTAGGTGACTTCGCTTTCCGAGCCGCCAGGGCTGCCGGTCTGCGCGTCATCGCGTTCAACAAGAAACGGTATGTGCGCGGCCAAGACTGGCTTGCCTTCCTCGCGGAGCAAGCCGACGCGGGCGAGCGCGAACTGTCCGAGGCCGGTATCTGATGTGACAGCCCCAAACGCAACGAGGCCCAGCGCACCAACGCCGGGCCATAGATCGCGCGTCCCCTCAAAAGCAAAAAAGACCCGCCAGGCGGACGAACCTAGCGGGCCATGACGAAACCACCAGCAACAGAAAAGCAAAATGAACGCCAGAGAACAGAACGAATCGGATCGACTAACAAACCTCCCAGAACTCGCCAGGAAAATCAATGAGGCCCATGCCGCGGCCTACGAAAAAGCACGGTCAGCAGTGGAGCACGCCAGGACTTGCGGCGAGATGCTGATTCAAGCGAAAGAATCCATCGGGCACGGCGGCTTCTTGGCGTGGCTGGCGGCCAACTGCCATGTAGGCGAACGGCAAGCCAGGAACTATATGCGGGTAGCTCGCGAGTGGGAAGCAATCGCCAAATCGGCAATGAGTGCCGATTTGACCATTACTGAGGCGTTGGCCCTAACAGCGAAGCCCGACGAGTCTTGGGCGGACGTTGTCCGCCGGGAAAGCCTTCGGGCGATCGAAAAACTCCCCTTCGGGCTGCCCGATCTGGACCGCGATTTCTCGTACACATGCCTTGGGAGGAACGAGACGCTTTTGTTGATCTCTCCGCGGAACGACGCTCCGGGCCGTTGGTGGGTTGCCGTGATTTCCGGACTCGACGCTCTCGATTCGGAAGAACCGGAAGTGAGGTACATGAAGCGCGGGGTTCCCGAAATAGCTCTTGCGCTGGCGATTGTCCATTTGGGAGGCGAACCAGTATGGCATTGGACAAGCAGCCCCGCCATGAGTGGTTTGCCCTGGTATCTGGTCGATCTGGTCGAGGCAGCGTAGCGCATGAAAAAACACCTCTTCACCGCGCGTGACAATGCGGGTCTGATGCATCCTTTCGCTGTCCGTTGCGCTTGAAATCGCCCAACTGCTTGCAGGAGCCAACCCCGATGAATAACTCCCAGGTCAAGGACGCGCCGTACCTTCTCGACGTTGAGGGCGTGGCCGGCATGTGTGCGTGCTCGCCGGACACAGTCAAGAGGCTGTCGGATCGGGGAGAAATGCCCAAGCCGCGCCGTATCGGGCGCCTGTTGCGATGGGTGCGCCAGGAAATTGAAGCGTGGATCGCCGACGGTTGCCCCACCACCGAAGGCAAGTCGTGAAATGCAACGAGGCCGGACGCCAGCAACGTCCAGCCTCGTTATTGATTCTGCTCCAGCGGGCTGCCGAGAGCGACGAAACCATGACAATCATACGCGGGCGGGCGGAAAGATGCAACGAGAACCGCGCCGAATATCTGAACTTGCTGGCCCCGGAGGGGAGAACCGAGGCCGCCAACGCTAAGCGACTTGTCTCCATGTTTGGGAGCGATCTTCATTGGTGTGAGCTATGGAAGAAATGGCTCGCGTGGGACAGCACGCATTGGAGCGTTGACGATACACGAAAGATCGACTCTTGCGCCAAAGCCGTGGTTGACGTTCTCTGGGCGATGGGGAAAAAGCTGCGAGCCAAGGCGGAAAAAGAATCGGATGAATCCAAGAAGGTATCCCTCATTAAGGCGATCGAACCTGTCTTCGCCTTCGCCAAGCAGAGCAGTAGAGCGCCGGCCATTGCCAACATGATAACGCTGGCCAAGAGCGAACCGGGAATTCCCATTCTCCCCGATGCCTTAGACGCCGACCCATGGGCGCTATGCGTGGCTAACGGCGTGGTTGACCTTCGGACGGGCGAGCTTCGAGCGCATCGGCGGGAAGACTACTTCACCAAAGTCTCTCCGGTAGCGTACGACCGTAGCGCTGACTGCCCTACCTGGATGAATTTCCTTGACCAGATTTTCTCCGGCAAGGAGTCAATTCTCCGCTTTGTGCGCCGCGCGGTCGGGTTCTCGATTACTGCGAGCGTGGCAGAACATGCTTTGTTCTTCTGTTATGGGACCGGCGCCAACGGTAAGAGCACGTTCCTGAACACCCTCCTGGCAATGCTGGGAGAAGACTACTCCGCAAAGGCTCCCACCGACCTGCTGTTAGCGAAGAAGAGCGCTCATCCAACGGAGTTGACGTTGCTTTGGGGGCGGCGATTGGTCGCTTGCGTGGAGGCGGAAAGCGGGCGGAGATTGGCCGAAGCTGCGGTCAAGGAAATGACCGGCGGCGACAAGATTACCGCACGTCGCATGCGAGAGGATTTTTGGAGCTTCAACCCCTCGCACAAACTTTGGCTGGCGGCCAATCACAAGCCGATCGTTCGCGGGACCGATCACGGCATTTGGCGCCGGATCAAACTGATCCCATTCACGGTCACGATTCCCAAGGAACGCCAAGACAAGCAACTACCAGAGAAGTTGCTGGCGGAACTTCCGGGGATACTTAATTGGGCCGTGAAGGGGTGTACGGAGTGGCAGGCGGACGGACTGGACGAGCCGGAAGAAGTGACCGGAGCCACCGCGGAATATCGCCAGGAGCAAGACGTCCTGGGGAGATTCGTTGAGGAGTGTTGTGTTGTCGACCCGGCCGCCAAGGCCCAAGCAACGCCTCTGTACCAAGCCTATCGTGCGTGGTGCGAAGCGAACGGCGAGCACGCGCTGAACTTGACCAATTTCGGGACCGAGTTGACCGAACGCGGATTCGAGAAGGGGAAAAGCCGCGTCGGCATCACCCGTTTGGGGATTGGACTTCTAAAAACGGCCGAAGTGTGAACAGTTTGGCGCAAACTATTCACACTTCGCAAGGTGTTACTGAGAAAGTGTTTAGGAAGAGAAAAAAAATGAGTGTGAACAGTTGTGAACAGTTTTTACCATTCCTGGCCCACGCGCGTGCGCGTGCGTGCGCGCGATGAGAGTTAACCGAAAAAACTATTCACACTGTTCACACAACCTCACCGAGAACGTTGCAAGCGGTTCAACAGTAAATACTTACGTGGTGTGAATAGTTGGACGTGAACTGTTCACGGAGAGGAGCAAAGCTATGGGAGAACAGGCAAAGCACACGATCGACCTAAGGTTGTCGTTCCGCGCAGAGGACCAAGGCCACGCCTCACGGAAGGTTCGTGCGTTGTTGAAATACCTTTTGCGCACGTGGGGCCTGCGGTGTGAATCATGCGAGTGGCGAGACGGCCCAGCAGAGCCGAGAAACGACCCCGACGGCGGCTTGCCGACCCGAGGACCGCCGATGGGGCCGGATGTAGGCGAGACGCGTTAAAACGCAAATTTCGCGTTCTGGCGCGGCCGGAAAACGCGAGAGACCGCCCCGAATAGGGGCAAGCGAACGACTGACCGATTCCGCGAGGTTTCGACCAATGCCGAAAGCGACCGTCGAGGAATGCCAGAAAATCAGCGCGTGCGAATTGGCCGAACAGGGCGAGCTTTCGACGCGTGGCGAAAGGCGAGTTGCGAACGCAACAGCGGTGGTTACGATCCGCCTGCCCAGCGGCGCCGACCAACAGCAAGAAATTTCCCTGGTGGGCCTGCCGGCGAAGTTTGGCGGCCTTCAATGGCTGTTGGTGTGCCCTGCCTGCTTCAAGTCGGTTCGCGATCTTTACCTCCCTCCCGGACGCACGGTACTTGCCTGCCGGCGGTGTTATCGCCTGACGTACGCCAGCCAGCGCGAGCGACCGCCCCGCAGCCACGCCGCCACGCAGGCCCGGCTATGGGCGCAGATCGAAAAAGCGAACAAGCGCCGCGAGAAGGCTTGCGGCGTGCGGATCAAGACCAGCACCAGCGACAAGCAAACGAAGACCTGACCCGAGCGGCCACACCGCACAACCCCCTTTCCCCAAAGGACCGACGCTATGCCGAGGACT
>JAANMV010004768.1_pt1 | contig 10422 bp, 9 predicted proteins | sample 7279661 | NCBI WGS metagenome assembly JAANMV01 (sample SAMN14094540, study PRJNA606508) | bioreactor metagenome | isolation source: A lab-scale SPAN reactor treating ammonium-rich wastewater day 121 | place: Ireland: Galway | collected 2017-05-16 | reverse complement strand
CACGCGGAGCCGCAAGGAGCTCTTCCCTGGGGAAAACCCCGGAGGCAAAGCAGGCCGCCGATACTACCAGCTCCGGCTGAAGAATCTGAGGGAGCGCGCCAATCCCATCACCTTGCAGAGGCCCCGTCCGCTGGTGTTTATCTCGACCACCTTCGTCAAATTTCAAGCCGCGCAGACCATCAACGACTTGTGGGATGACAGCCCACTGGAAGACCGCCTCTGGCGGGCCCTGACAGAAACAGAGCTTCCCGCCGAGCGCCAGTGGCCGGTGCCGGACAAGAACCCTCGCTACTTCGTGGACTTCGCGATCTTCTGCCAGGACGGGAAGCTCGCAGTGGAGACAGACGGCCACGAGTGGCACTCGAATCCAATTCGGGCGGCCGCTGACAACACTCGACAGAACGAGCTCAACATCCGCGGTTGGCGGCTCCTGCGCTTCTCAACTGAACTGATTACGCGCGGCATCGGAGAGTCGATGAACAACGTCGTGCAGATGGTGGAGCGGTTGGGTGGTGCCGTCGCGGCCAACGCTTGGACGGCAGACCACTATCTCCAAGACAACGGCGGTCTGGCGCGACAGTTGGCGTTTCGGGAAGTCCGAGCCGAGTACGACGCGGAAGAAGAAGAGGACTGGTAGCTTCCGGATCCGGGGTGCTCGGGTGAGAGTTTCCCAGGCGAGCGCGGCATCGGGGCCGGCGTGCTTTACCCGGCGCTGACCGGGATGGAACCCGGGATGCAGGGCGAACGTCTTGAAGGGAGGATGCGCTGATGAAGTCCTGGCGACGTGGTGGATGGGCCGTGTGGATGTGCGCCGCGATCCTCCCCGCTTCGGTGGCGTGCAACGGGTTGGGCGGCGCCGGGACAGCAACCAGCGAACCTGTGGCCCCGCCCGGGGAGACAGTGACCGCGACGCCCCCGCTCGCGGCACTCTCCGGCGGGGCCGCGCCATTGGACAATGCGGCAATCGCGGGGGACGTGGCCGCGAGCCTTGGCCTGGCGCCGGATGATATTGAACTCGTCCTGGTCGAAGCGGCGACCTGGCCCGACGGCTGCCTGGGGCTGGCGGAAACGGGACAGGTGTGTTCGCAGGCACTGGTGGAGGGATGGCGGGCGGTGGTGCGACTGCCCGATGGGACTGAGCGGCGGTTCCGGGGCGGGAACGGACGGGTGATCGCGGAGCCCCGGTGACGGCCCCGTAGAGCGTTGGCGGCTGAGGCGTAGTATCCCCACACGTGGGAGAGCTAGCGGCGCTGATTGCGGCGATGACGTGGTCGGCGACGAGCGTGGCGCTCACCTCGCTCGCGGCACGGACATCACCGGTGGTGTTGAGTGCGCTCCGGTTGGGATCGGCCACCCTCCTGTTGCCGTTCATCCTGTGGGCGAGCGGGCAGGCGGGGGACATCGGGGACGCTTCGACATGGACGCTGCTGCAGGTAGTGGGAAGCGGGTTCGTTGGCTATGGGATTGGCGACACGATCTACATCCTGGCCCTGAAGCGGCTGGGGATGCAGCGAACGTTCCCGGTGACGATGGCCCTGTTTATCGCCCTGACGGTGGCGGGCGGCGTGGTGCTGCTGGATGAGCCGCTGACATGGGGGTTGCCTGCAGGTGCGGCGCTGATCGGGGCGGGCATCTACCTGATCGTGATCCCCGGGAAGGACGCGAACCGGCTGGTGAGGCAGGTCGTGCCCGCCGACTCGGCGGTGGCCACGGTCGTTGAGGCGCCAGCCGGACCGGCCTTCGCGGCCCCCGGGTGGAGCGGGTATGCGCTGCTGGTGCTGGTTGGGGTGTTCTGGGCAGTGGCAACCCTGTGGCTGGCCTCGGCGAAGGGCGACCTGGGGGCGATTGCCGCGGGTTCGGTGCGGACACCGGCGGGCGCGGTGGCGCTCCTCGCCTTCGCCGCGACGATGCAGCCGCGGGAGCTAAGAGCGCCCTTCCGGAATCGAAACCAGATCCTTGGCATCGTGGCAGCAGGAATCGTCGGGACGGCGTTTGGGAGCTTGATGTACGTATATGCAGTGGTGACGGCGGGCGCGGCAAGGACGGCGGTGCTTTCGGCGACATCGCCGCTACTGGCGCTGCCGCTCTCGATGATCTTCCTGGGAGAGAAATTCACGCGCCGGATCGGGGTGGGGACTGCGTGCTGTGTCCTTGGCATCCTGATGGTGGTGGCGTAGGGATGCGAGAAGCGAGTAAGGGCGTGGTGAAGTGCGAGGTGCGACGGCCGAAGTGCGCTGCAGGGGCGATCGCCGTGCTGGCGGTTGTGGCCGGGGTCCTTGTGGCGGGCTGTTGGGGCGGAGACGAGGGGAACACCAACGCCAACGGGAGCGTGACGGGGACACCTGCCATGACCGCGAGCCCGGCCGCGCCGGCAACCCGGACGACCGAGCCGAACCCGGCTCAGCGGGCAACTGCCACGCCAACGGCGGGGACGGCAGGGGGCACAGCACCTGCCACACCGGGAACGCCGGCCCCGACCGTGACCCTGACCGAGGAACCGCCAGCAGTGCCCACCGCGACACCGACCCCCTCGCCAACTCCCGTGCAGCCGCAGGAACACGGAGACGGGACGTTCACCATCGTGGTGTCGCAGGGAGACGCGAGGGCCGCGGTGCGGGTGGAAGTGGCGGCGAACCTGGACGATCGCCAGCTGGGGCTGATGTTCCGGCAGGAGCTGGCGGAAGACGCGGGGATGCTGTTCCTCTTCGGGAGGGAGGTGCAGACGGGGTTCTGGATGCGGAACACCTACGTGCCGCTCGACATCGCCTACATCGGCGCCGACCAAAGGGTGATTGCCATCAAACAGGGGGTGCCGCTGGACGAGACGCCGCTAACACCGGGCGAGAACTACCTGTATGTGCTGGAAGTGAACGCCGGGTGGTTCGAGCGCCACGGTATGGGACCGGGGGCGGTGGTCACGCTACCGGGAGGGCTGCCGCCGGCGACCAGCAACTGATGTTCAGCCGGCCCGCGGGAGGCGGCGCGGGGTGCGCACCTTGATCGGGTTGTGAGCGGTCAGCAGGCGGCCAAAGTCGGTGGCTTCGACCGGGGGAGTGAAGAAGTGGCCCTGGCCCTGGCGGCAGCCGATGTCAGCGAGGAAGTCCCACTGCCAGCGGTTTTCGATGCCTTCGGCGACGACGTTCATCTTGAGCGCGTTGCCCATCTCGACGATGGCCCGAAGGACGGGGCCGGAGGTGGCATCGACACCAAGGCGGGCGATGAACGACTGGTCGACCTTGAGGGTGTCGACGGGCAGGCGCTGGAGGTAGCTGAGCGACGAGTAGCCGGTGCCGAAGTCATCGATAGCGAGGCCAACGCCGAGGTCACGAAGTTCGCCGAGCATTTCGAGGGTGGAGGGGATGTCCTGGATGAGGACGCTCTCGGTGAGTTCGAGCTTGAGCTGGCGCGGCGGGAGGCCGGTGGCTTGGAGGACGCGGGCGATGCGGCGGGGAAGGTCGCGCTGGCGGAACTCGGCGGCGGAGATGTTGACGCACACGGTGAGGGGGTAGTCGGGGCGGAGGCGCTGGAACTCGACGGTGCGGCGGCAGGCTTCTTCGAGGACCCACTGGCCGATGCGGATGATCTCGCCCGTCTCTTCGGCGATGGAGATGAAGGTTGCGGGCGAGAGAATGCCGCGGTGGGGGTGGTCCCAGCGAAGCAGGGCCTCCATGCCGGTGATGTCCCCGGTCCGGAGGTCGATGAGGGGCTGGTAGTGGAGGAGCAGTTCGTGGCGCTCGACGGAACGGCGGAGGGCGTTGTCGAGGTCGAACTGTTCGCTCGGGATGGCGTCGAGCTCAGGTGTGAAGAGGACGAAACGGGAACGGCCCTCGGCCTTGGCGCGATAAAGGGCGATGTCGGCCTTGCGCAGGAGCTCGGTGGTGGTGCGGTCGACTTCGGTGCTCACGGCGATGCCGATACTGGAGGTGACGAACATCTCCTGGCCCGAAAGCGAGAACGGCCGGCGGAGCGCGTACATGACGCGCTCCGCGATGCGGAGGGCGGCACCCTGGGCGTTGGCGGATTGGACGAGGACGGTGAACTCATCGCCGCCGAGGCGAGCGACCATGTGGCCATCGGCAGCGCCGACGACACGCTGGCTGAAGGCGGAGAGGAGCTGGTCGCCGACGCCGTGGCCGAGCGAGTCGTTCAGGTACTTGAAGCGATCGACATCGAGGAACATGACGGCGACGCGGTTTGCACGGCGGGCGCCCGCAAGGGCCCGGGTGAAGCCAGAGAGAAACAGCGCGCGGTTGGGGAGCCCGGTGAGCGGGTCGTGGAAGGCGCGATAGACGAGGGAATCGGTCGACTCCTGGACCGAATCAGCCATCCGGTTGAACGCATGGGCAACGGCCTGGACCTCTCGGAGGCGGGCGGGCGGGAGGCGTCCATCGAGCTCACCGTCGGAGGCGGCTTCGATGACCGCGGCGGCGGCCCGCAAGGGGCGGGCGACGTTGCGATGGATGAGGTAGGTGGCCATTGCGGCGATCAAAATGCCGGGGGCCATTGCCAGCAATACGGCCAGGCTCCCTGCATCGGACAAGGGGTGATAGGCGAGTACCGGGATGAGGCAGCCGGCAAGCGCCAGGGCGCCGAAGAACGCAGCGATCGGGAGGCGCGGAAGGATGTTGGTTCGAGGGGTCATCCGCCTGCCTTCCAGAAGGTACTTCCCGGGGGCCGCGTTGAGTGGACGGAGCGACGCGGCTGTTACTCCTCTAATCGTCAAATATCCACGAAAAAAACAGGGCGGGGAATGCGCGATACGACTGACGTGTGAATGCGGTCAGGCGGTGGCGGCCCCGGGCCACTCGCGGAACATGTGGAGGAGCTCGGAGACGACGACCGGGTCGTAAGCGGTGCCGGAACCCTGGCGGATGGCGGCCCGGGCCGGGGCCAGGCCGTTTTCCGAAGCGCGGTCGAAGGCATCGGCGACGGCGATGATGCGGGCAGCGACGGGGACCGCCTCTCCGCTTAGGCCGAGGGGGCCTGAGCCATCCCAACGTTCGCCGGCGGCTGCGATGGCGGCTGCCACCGGTTGGCAGCCGGGGACCCGGCGGAGCACGTTGGCGGCGATCGCGCGGGACGCAGCGGCGGGAGGACAGGAAGGGGCAGCTGCGGGCGCGAGCGGCGTGCCGAGCGCATGCAGCAGCGCGGCGAGGACCATGTCATCGGCATCGGCGCGCGCGATGGAGAGGGGTTCGGCGAGGGACTCGGCAAGCGCGGCTGTGCGGGAGGCGTGGGCGGCCGCCGGTGGACCGAGTAGGGTCTCGATGAGGCTGGAAAGGGGGGCCGGCTGTCCATGGCGCCACTGGCCGACCGCCGTGGGGAGCCAGAGGCCGAGCGTCAAGGGTGCGACCCGGCGTGTACGCGAGAGCACGAACCCCGCGGCAGCCACGGCGCCGACAGCGGGAAGGCTCGCCTGGACGTGAGTCCCGTTGCGGTCGAGCGGGACCATGCTCAGCGCTGAAAGCGGAGCGAGGAGAGAGATGCCAGACGCGAGCAGTGCGAGGCGGCATCCGGTGAGCGCATGGGCGCACCAGAACCGCCATGCTCCGTAGGCGGCGGCGATGCTGAGCATCAGCAGGGCAACCAGTGGCCCGGCAGTCAACATTGAGAGAGATCCGGCACAGCCACCACCGCACCCCACCGGGGGAGGTTCCCGCCCTCGCCGTGGTTTTCGGCACGACACGCGCGCCAGACCAGTGTCGCGTTGGTAGATCCGCACCTGTCGTGCAGAAGGCTAACGTCGACCGCGCGGTCGCGACGCTCGACCGGGTGGAGGCCGACGGCGATGACGTTCCTGGTCGTCTGGCAGCCCGGGGAATAGGGCGCCGGGTGGTCTGCCGCCGGAACGGTGAAGGGCGCCCTTGCGGACGCCCTCCGTGCCGGTGGTTTGGGGCTGGATTCAGGCGGGGACGGCGCCGGCGAAGAAGCGGTCCTGTACTTCCTGGCTGAGGGCGACGTTCTGGATGCGGGCGCGCTGGAGCTGCTGCCAGTAGTAGCGGTAGGTGGCGCGGTCGTGGAGGTTGCCCTCGTGCTGGATGGGGCCCCAGTCGGCGTCAAACGCCTTGAGGAGGATAGCCTCCGCTTCCTCGACCTCCTGGTGCGCGGGCGCCATCGCGCGGGTGATGGGCTCGATCTGGGCGGGGTAGATGCTCCACTGGCGGAGGAAGCCGAACTCGTCATGGGCGCGGCGGGCGTCGTTGTAGATGAACTCCACGTCCTTCAGCTCGAGGGTGACGTTGTGTGCCGGGACAACGCCGTTCGCGAGCGCGGCGGCGACCATTTCGGCCTTGGCGCGCTGCAGGAGCTTGTGGTCGAACTGGTAGGGCGAGCGCATGGCGAAGGCGGGGATGGCGCCATTGTGTGCGGAAACGAAGTCCATCAGGCCGAAGTCGAGGACCTGGACGTTGGGGAGCTCGGCGATCTCCCACGCCTGGCGGAGTGCGCCGTGTGTTTCGACAAGGGCGTGGATCGGGATTTCGCGGCGGATGCCGGCTTTCGCGGTGGCGTTGCGGATGTAGTCGATCATCTCGGCGAGTTCGGCGGCTTTCACCGACTTCGGGATGGTGATGTAGGCGACGCGGGCGCCTGCGCCAGCCACGACGATGTCGACATCGTCCTTCCAGTGCTCGTGGGTGTAGTCGTGGATGCGAACGCCGGACATGTTGTGCTTGTTGCCGTCGCTGTTCTGCATGCGGACGACCATTTCGGCGTGCTGGCGTTCGGCGCCGGTTGGGGCGCCGTCCTCGCAGTCCATGGTGATGTCGAAGACGCCGCCCATCTTGTTCTGGAGCTCAAGGGCCTTGCCGATGCGCTCCTCGGTGCCGGCGAAGTGTTCGCAGGTGGGGATGATGGGGAAGGGCTTTTCGCCCTCGAAGAGGACTTCGTTGGGATGTCGAGGCATGGTGGGTGTTCCGATTCCGAGATTGGGGATTGGGTGGCGCCCCGGGGAGGGCTGTTGGTCTCAGTATGCCCGAATTGGTGACAGGGGAGAACAACAGCCGGGGCGCCGAGTGGCGGTTGCCGCCTCCGGCTATGCCTGGAGTCCGAACAGTTGCCAGCCAGGGCGCCCCGCAAGTGGGCCCGCTGGTTCGGGCTGCAGGCCATACCCATCGCCCATGCGCAACGCCTTCTCGATGGCCCACTTCGAGAGCCCCTGGACGGCTTCCATGGCAGCCATCTCTTCGAGGCTGAAGAAGCCCGCGTTAGCGATTTCGTTGCCATCGAAGCGAGGGTCGCCGGCGCCCAGCGGATCGAGGCGGAAGACGACGTAGATGTTGGTGCTTGGGCCGCCCATGGGCCCGGCAACCGTGTGGCGGAATGCGATCACGTCGCGGACGCGAGCCTCGATGCCGGCTTCTTCGCGGACTTCCCGTTCGACGGCCTCGGCCAGCGGCTCATCGTGCTCGGCATACCCGCCGGGGAGCTGCCAGGAACCAGCGAACGGCTGCCAGCCGCGCTGGACGAGGAGGGCCTTGCGCTCGCGGATGACGACACCGGCGCAACCGATGGAGAAGTCCCCGTAGTGGACGTAGTCGCAGGCGGGACAGGCGGGGCGCTCGCGGCCGCCATCCTCTTTGGTGGTGAGGGTCATTGAGCAGCGGGGGCAGAAGGTGTGGTGGGCCATGGTGGCCGGAGTATACCGGGCAGGCGGGGGGAAGGAGCGGACGTTGACTATGGGGCGCGGGCGGACAGCGATGGAAACGGCACTACTGCCCCGCCGTGTCGCCTTCCGCGGTCCGGGCGATGCGCTCCGACTCGGCATCGTACGCGTCAATGTCAGCATCGATGAGCTGCTGGTGCGCGAAGTAGTGGGCGAGTGCCGCGTGCACCTCGGCCAACTCGAGGCCGTAGTCCGTGGCGATTTCCGGCGGTGACAACCCCTGGCTGTGGGCGATGGCAATCCGGTGCACGGTGACCCGCTTGCCGCGCACGTACGGACGGCCGCCCCAATACGCGGGGTTGCTTTCGAGCATGGAGCCGATATCGCTGGCCAGGACCATGGGGGAAGTATAGCGAACCCGCGACCGGCAGCGGCCGGAGGCGGGGGGAAGGAGCGGACCTTGCGGTCACGATGCGATGACAGAAAGTTTCGTTGCAAAACGGAAAAAGTGAGCCACAAGGCAAAGATAGGCGGCTATACTACGTATGCACCGTGTACATCTTCAATCTCCAACTGACGAATTTCCGCAATTACGTGCGCACAGATGTCCGCCTGGAAAAGGGGCTCAACCTCTTCATTGGCGAGAACGCACAGGGCAAGAGCAACTTGCTCGAGGCGATCTACCTGCTCTCGACGTTGCGTTCGAGCCGGGCGAGCACCGATGCCGACCTGGTGCGGCGCGACATCATCCCCAGCGACTTCCCGGTAGCGCGGCTATCGTGCGAGGTGGAGCGCTCGGCGGGAAACCTGGCGCTGGAGCTGGCAATCGTGGGGCGGACGACCGACGCGAGCCACCGGGCCGGGAAGCGTGTCCGGGTGAACGGCGTCCCGAAGAAGGCCTCCGATGCGGTCGGGCAGCTTTGCGCGGTCCTGTTCACCACGCTGGACATCGAGATTGTGGCGGGTTCACCGCTGTTGCGGCGGCGCTACCTGGACATGATGATCTCGCAGGTGGACCGCGGCTACCTGCGGGCGATGCAGAAGTACGCCAAGGTCCTGCAGCAGCGGAACAGCCTGCTGAAGCGGATCCAGAGCCGCGAGGCTTCGTCGCAGGAGCTGAACTTCTGGGACCAGGAGCTGGCCCACGCCGGCGGGATGATCTTCTGGGCGCGGGCAGACGCGCTGGGCCACATCGTGCCGCAGGCGCAGCAGCAGATGGAGCGGCTGAGCGACGGGCTCGAAGACCTCCAGTTGACTTACCGGCCTTCGCTCGGTGGGCTGGACGCGACCGATTCTCCGATCGACGACTCCGAGTGGACCGCGCGGATGCTGAAGGCGCTGCAGAACCTGCGCCCGCGGGAAATCGGCGCGGGTGCGACGCTGGTCGGGCCGCACCGGGATGACGTGCTCATCGAGATCGATGGGATGGCGGCAGATTCGTTCGCTTCGCGGGCACAGCAGCGGACGGCGGCGCTTTCGATGCGGCTGGCAGAGGCGAGCTACCTGAGGCGGGCACTGGGCGACGACCCGGTGGTGCTGCTCGATGATGTGCTCAGCGAGCTGGACGCTCGGCGGCGGCGCGGCGTCCTGGAGTACATCGACACGTTCCAGCAGACGCTGGTGACGACGGCCGACCCGGACCGTCTGCGCGACATTATGACGCGCGCGGCAGGCCGTTTTGTGGTCTCGGCCGGGACCCTGACGCGCTTCGAAGGCGAGTAACCCAAACGGGCAGGCGGCGAACCCTCGTTGTCGGCGGAGCGGTCGTCGTGGGGGCATTCGCATTCCTGAACGGGCTGGGAGCGCTGGCGCTGCTGCTCGACGTGGACGATAGCCCGCGGGACAAGCTTTTCCAGGTAAACGTCTTCCTCGGCACGGCAATCGTGACGCTGAGCCTGGGCGGGATGCTGGTCTACCAGGCGGCATCGTCGCTCGGGGGGACGGCCTCGACGGCGCTGGGGCTGACGACGCGGCGGTGGCTGTACGTGGTGGCCCTGGTGGTGGTGTTCCCGGTCCTGGTGTGGATCGGACAGGTTGAGGTGAACAACCCGGAGCGTTTGCCATGGCTCTTCCCGGTGATGAACGTGCTGATTGTCAGCATCCCATCGATTGCGCTGGCCCTGTTTGTTTCACAGCGGTACCTGCAGTTCAACGCGTGGGCGTGGCCCTTCAGCTGGCGCGAGTGGACCAGCGGTCTCATCTACGGAGCGGTTGGCGCCACGACCATGGGGGCAATCCTGAACACGGCCTACGTCGTTTTCGGAGGGGCGTGGCTGATCAGCGCGAAGGGGTTCGGGGACCCGTGGGCAATCGGCGACAACCTGCAGACGCTGCCGGCGGCCTGGGGCGTGGCCTTCGACCTATCCGTGCTCTCGGTGGTTGCGCCACTGAATGAGGAGTTCTGGAAGGGGATGCTGGTCGCGTTCTTCTTCTTCCGAAGGGGTGGGGCAGCGCGATGCTTCGTCTGGGGAGTGCTGGCAGGGGCCGGGTTCAACATCCTCGAGACGTTCCAGAACAGCCTGGCGGTGGTGAACCCGGACCAGCTGAGCGAACAGCAGATCAGCGAGCAGTGGTGGCTGTTCGCGGTGGGCCGCGCAGGGACGGGGGCGTTGCACGCGACGGCGACGGGGCTCGCGGCGCTGGGGTTCTTCGGGCTCTTCCGGCACAAGCCCGGGTACATGGTGGGGTATCCACTTGGCGTGCTGGTGCACGGAACGTGGAACTTCCTGAACTACACACTGGCGGGGGACGCAATCCTGAGCGGATCGGGGCCAGACTCCACGCTGCTCGATGTGTTGAGCGTCGGCGGGATGGTGGCG
>JAANMV010004766.1_pt1 | contig 10427 bp, 13 predicted proteins | sample 7279661 | NCBI WGS metagenome assembly JAANMV01 (sample SAMN14094540, study PRJNA606508) | bioreactor metagenome | isolation source: A lab-scale SPAN reactor treating ammonium-rich wastewater day 121 | place: Ireland: Galway | collected 2017-05-16 | reverse complement strand
GGCGTGGCCGACCTGGAGAACCCCGAAGTCCGTGCCTGGTACATCGACGGCCCCGAGCGCATCGAGCAGGAGTTCGAAGTCATCCCCTGATGCCCACCACCGTCTCCTGGCCCATCCGCCGGGACTACCTGGCCCCATCGCTCACCATCCGCGGGCGCGAATTCGAGTGGGGCGCGCGCACCTACCTCATGGGCGTCATCAACGTCACCCCCGACTCATTCTCCGGCGACGGCCTCGGCGCCGACCCTGCTGCCGCTGCCCGCCAGGCCGCCGCCTTCGAAGCTGCCGGTGCACACATCCTCGACGTCGGTGGCCAGTCCTCCCGCCCCGGCGCTCCGGTCCTCGACCCTGCCGAAGAGGCCCGCCGGGTCGTCCCCTGCATCGAAGCCGTGCGCGCCGCCTCGACCCTCCCGATCTCCGTCGATACCTTCCATGCCGCGGTCGCGGGATGGGCGCTCCAGTCGGGAGCGGACATGGTGAACGACATCTGGGGCATGCGCTCCGACTCCGAAATGCCGGCCATCGTGGCCCGGCACGGCGTGCCGCTCGTCGCCATGCACAACCAGCGCGGCCGCGACTTCAACGATGTGGTCACGGACATCGCCGACGGCTTCCACGCCACCCTCGCCCTCTGCCATCGTCACGGCATCGCCCCCGACCAGGTCATCCTCGACCCCGGCTTCGGCTTCGGCTGGACCCCCGAACAGAACCTCGAGCTCATCCGCCGCCTGCCCGAACTCTGGGAGTTCCGGCTCCCCCTCCTGGTCGGAACGAGCCGCAAGTCCACCATCGGCTTCGTCCTCGATGCCCCGGTCGAAGAGCGGCTCGAAGGCACCGCCGCCACCGTCACCCTCGCCATCGCTGCGGGCGCCGATATCGTGCGGGTCCACGACGTTGCCGAGATGGCGAAGGTGTCGAAGGTGACCGACGCCATCGTCCGGGGCAACTGGAAGTACAGGGCACAGCAATGACCCGCGTCTACCTCGCCCTCGGCTCGAATCTCGGCGACCGGCTCGCCAACCTCCGCGCAGCCATCGCCTCCCTGGATGAACGCGGCATCGCGGTCACCGCCAGGTCTTCCGCCTGGGAAACGCCCCCCGTGCCCGCCGGCCAGCCCCCGTTCCTGAACGCGGCCGTCGCCGCCGAGACCGCGCTCGACCCCCCGTCGCTCCTGCGCGAGCTCAAGGCAATCGAGCACGCCCTCGGCCGGCGCCCCGGCCCGCACTGGGGCTCCCGCCCCATCGACCTCGATATCCTCTTCTACGGTGATGTGCGCATCGAGACGCCGGAGCTGACCATCCCCCACCCGCGCATCGCCGAGCGCGCGTTCGTCCTCGCTCCGCTATCTGACATAACCAGTGGCCCGCTCCCGGTCATCGCCCTCGCCGCGATCGACCTGCTTGAACGCACCGGACTCCAGGGAGCGGTCCGCCGCTTCGCCCTCTAACCCCGGTCTTTACCTTTGCCATGGAACCACTGGCCCCCCTCCGACGTTCTGAGGGCAGAGGCGCCCACACGGCGCCCGGTGGAGGGAACACCAATGCGTATCAGGAATCTCGCGCTCGTGGCCACCCTGGGCCTGGCTGCAACGCTCGCCGCCTGCGGCGGTGGCGACAACGACACCTTCAGTGGCGGCGGCGACGACGGAGGCGGCACCGCTGCCCGGGATGCCAACCTCTACTCGGCCTCGCAACCCGGGGGACCCGCGGCACTCACCGACAAGGCCGCCGGCGGCGCCGAAGCCCTCACCCCCGGTGATGGCGAAGGCGAGCCGCTCCCGTCCTCGGCCGAGTTCGACCGCAAGATCATCTTCAACGCCACCATGTCTCTCGAAGCGGGCGATGTCTCAAAGGCCTTCAACGAAGCCTCGGCCCTCGCCCGCAGCAGCGGCGGCTACCTCGAACGCTCATCGTTCGCCAACGCGGCCGAGGAGAAGGACCGCACGGCCTCGCTGACCATCCGCGTCCCTGTCCAGAACTACGAGAGCCTCATCGCCAACCTGCGAGGCATCGAGGGCGTCCGCGTCCTCACCGAAGGCTCCAAGTCGACCGAAGTCACCGAGCAGTACACCGACCTCCAGAGTCGCATGCGCAACCTCCAGAGCACCGAACAGCAGTACCTCCTGCTCCTCAAAGAGGCCAAGACCATCCAGGAGATCCTGACGGTCCAGGACCGTCTCTCCGGCATTCGTTCGCAAATCGAGCAGATCCAGGGCCGCCTGAAGGTCCTCGATAGCCTCACCGAGTTCGCAACCGTCGACCTCGCCATCTCGCCGGTGGTCGCGAAGGCCGAGAAACCGTCTACCGGTGGGCTCAAGCTCACCGAAGTCTGGACCGAGAGCTGGGCCACCTCGCTCGAAGCGGCCCGCTACGTCGCCGCCGCCGGGATGGTCGCCGTCGTCGCCCTGGCCTGGCTCGCCCTGCCGCTGGCGCTGGTGATCTTCGGCGCCCGCCGCTTCCGCCGGGCCGCACCGCCCGTCTCGCCTGCGACCCCGGCCACACCGGAGCCATCCGCCTGAGTTCGCTCCTCGGGCACTCCCCGGTTCTTCCAGGTAAGCGACAGGAAACCACATGGCGCCGGGTTCGCTCCCGGCGCCATGTGGGGTCTTGGAGCGGGTACGCAACGGGCCAGAGGCACAGCCGCCGCGGATTCCCCGCCACCACCCCTGGGAGAGACGCTCCCTCCAGATCAGTTTACGAACGAGCCTGAATCAGGGATCTCCGCATCGCCCATTGGGGAGGTCACACGATAGGGTTTCGGCGTGGACCGCTCTCCGCGTCAGCCTGCCGCCGCCTTCGGGCCGAACCGCCTGCTGGAAAAGCTCAAGAAACCCCAGTATGCCCTCCCGGCGGCGATCGTCGTCGTCATGCTCGGGATCGCCTTCGGCCTCCAGCCCGGCTCGACCCCCACCAGCGCGCGCGACTCGTTCACCGCGGTTCCGAAGACCACGGAATCCCAACTCCCCTCCCCAACCGCGTCCCCGGCCACGCAGGAAATCACTCCCCATCCTTCCGCCACGCCATCGGCGGTTGCCTCCTCCGCCGAAGCCGGCAGCACCCAGGCGCCAGCCGCGGAGGTCGCCGGCGCCCGCTCCACCCCCGATGCCGCGGCCGCCGCCCTCGATCCCGCCCTGGCCGCCCAGCCGACGCAGTGCGGTGCGCTCCAGGAGACCGCGGTCGCCCTCGCGGTAGAACAGGCCATCTCCGGCATCTCCGTGAAAGCCACGCGCGCCGCCATCTACCCGATCGACTACTTCCGCTGCATCCTCGTGGCAACCGGCGGAAACGAGGCATACACGCTCGCTTCCGCGGTCGCCCGCGCCGAGAACGAGGACATGACCACCGTCCTTTTGGTCGACCTCTGGATAGCCAACTCTTCCCGCCAGTTCGGGCAAGTCAACCTTCGCACCGCCCGGGCGGCCGCAGCGGGCCAGTCCTTCCCGCCCATCGCTACCCTCGGCGGCCGCTCGGAGGTCGTCGTCTCATCCGGCCAGGGCCGCAACGTCACCCTCGTGATCGCCATTCGCAACACCGTCGGCGCCACAGCCGGGCCCGTCACGCTCGTCATCGAAGCTCCCCTTTCCGGTGGGACTCCTGTCGCCGGCAAGTACCAGCTCTTCTTGCCTACTCCCTGATCCCGCTCGGGCCCGCCTGTTCCTCCTCCGCATGTCGTCGTCCGTGGTGCGAACAAGGCAGCATCTCGCCTCACCGCCTAACGGCAGGACCGCCGCCGTCTTTCCCTCACGCTTCGAATCCGCCATCCTGCGCAAATGGCAACCTTCGAACAGATCAACCTCGGCGACTCCGCTTCCTTCACCAAGACCATCAGCGAATCCGACGTCTACCTCTTCGCCGGCATCACGGGCGACCTCAACCCCGCCCACGTCAACGCCGTCGCCGCGTCCGAAGGCATGTTCAAGCAGCGTATCGCCCACGGCATGCTCACCGGCTCCTTCATCTCGACCGTGCTCGCGATGCAGCTCCCGGGCCCCGGCACCATCTATGTTGGCCAGAACCTCCAGTTCCGCGGCCCCGTCTTCATCGGCGATACCGTCACCGCGCGCGTCGAAGCCACAGAAAAGCTCGATCAGCGCAAGTGGGTGAAGTTCAAGACCACCATTACCAACCAGGATGGCAAGCTCGTCGTCGACGGCGAGGCCACGGTCATCCCGCCCACGGCCTGAGCCTGGCCTTGTTCAGGCCGCGCCGCTGCGGCGCCCCTGGTCTTCCACCGGCCCCGGAGACGTCCGCAGCCACTGGCGCGCGAACTCCGTGAGGTGCCGCTGTTCGGTGGACGACAGGCGTGGCGCAACGTCTTCCGAGTCCAGCCAGTTGGCAGCTGCCTCTGGCGTGAGGAACGCCGCCACTCCCGCGCGGCTGCCCGTATACCGGGCGAACCGCCGCACCAGGGCAAGCTGCTCCGGCCGTGACACCAGAGCCACGCGCATCCCTTCCTGGTAACGCGACGCGAAGATCGCCGCAACCAGGAGCAAGTTCCCCGGGCCGCGCTCGACGGCCCGCACGTCGCACACGGCCCGCCTGATGCCGTCCGCCTCGGCCAGTGCGAACGACTGCGATACCGCCCGTAACGCTTCGGCGGTGGTGAGCCGTCCAGAGAGCTCCGTGTCGAGCAATTCCCCGTGCTGAGCGCGAATGCTGTACATGATGGGCGCCAGTGTGCTCCGGGAGAGCCGCTGCGGCACTCGGGTGTTCTCCCTATTCCTGGCCCGGTCCCCTCAGCCGGCCGCCTCGAACCGGACTCGCCGCGGCAAATCACGCACCACGAAGATCTCAGAAGTTGCCCGCCCTTCGAGCAGCAGGCGCAGGCGCTCCGCAACGTGCGCCACATGGTCCGGATGGACCCGCGGCGATACCACGATTCGGCCGTCCAGCCACTCGACCGTGTCGTACCCCCGCGCGAACCGGCGCAACAACCATCCAACCTCGAACAGGTCCGCCCCCGCCGCGGGAGCGAACAGCACCCCGGCCCGGTCCATCGAAGCTGCGTCGGCGATGGGGAGACAGGTCTGCGGCTCCCACGCAGGACCTGCCCCGGCCCGCCGCGCCGCCACCAGCGCCGCCGTCAGCTGCTGGGGAGTCACCGGCACCGTCATCCAGCAGCTCGCGCCGGCCTCGATCGCTGCTGACAGGTCCCGCCTCGCCCCCAGCCCCGCCAGTACCACCGTGCCCCGCTCACCCCGCACCCCTGACCGCAACGCCCTCCCCGCAGCGCCGCTCGCCGTCGCTTCGAGCACCACAATGTCGGCCTGCCCCGGCACGACATGGACCCCCATCCGCTCACACGTCTCGAGAGCAACCGCCCGCGCCGCCCGGTCCTCCACCACGAGCCGGACGCTCACCCCCCGGAAGTTCGGGTGTGGCCACGAGCCGTACGGACCATCGACTTCGCGGTCGGCCACCCCCCGCACCGTCCGGCCATCCGCCGCCAGCGATGCGATCCACGCCTCGCAACCGGCGCAGGCGAACACTTCGAGCTTCCCGCCTCCGGGGCTCACCCACGCGATCTTGGCCGCCCGGGCGGTCGGTATGTCGCAGCACACCTGGCACTGGTCATGGAACACCAGCCGCCGCCCCCACCCGTTCGGGCTCCCAAATACCGCTTCGCCCGCGGCCTCGCCCCGGGCTATCGCAACCATTCCGCCAAGCCACTCACTACACGTATCGCAGAGCCGGTGCTCTACCGCCTGGCGCTGCCCATCTGGCCGCCAGGCGCGGTACAGCCGCAACGGCTGGGTCGTGAGCTTCCACGGCGCGCCAACCGGCCGCCCGCAGCACGGGCATCCTGTCTCCATCTCCCAACATCATCGGGCTCTTCGCCACCCACCTTGAGCCGCCCTACTGGCCGATCTCGACCTCCGCAACGACCGCGAAGTGGTCGCTCGGGAAAATCGTCGGGTCACCAGCCGGATGCTCGTTCGCGGCGACCCACGCCCGCGCGACCTTGCCCCTCCCCCGTAGCCAGGCGTAGTCCAGGCAGTTCGGGTCGCCGTCCGTGTCCATCGTCGGTGCCTGGATGCCCGACGGCCAGGTCACCGCCGGCTCCGCTCCGTTCGCCTCCGCGTAGGCCGAACGGTAGCCCGCGGCGAGCATCACCGCATACGCCGGCTCGTGCGGCGGCGTGTTGAAGTCGCCCACAACCGCCACCAGGTCCGCGGCCGGCGCCTCCGCCATCCAGCGCACGATGTCCGCCGCCTGCTCGACCCTCACCTCCGGTTCGTCCGGCTTGTGATGCAGGTGGGTGTTCGCGAACCACAAGGTGAACTGCCCCGGCAGCGCCACCAGCACGCGCTGCACCGACCGGCCCCGGCTCAGCCGCAGTTCTTCGTGCGCCAGCACATCACCCACCCCGCAGAGGATGGCGTTGCCGAAGTCCGTGTACTTCGCGTGCCGCGAGGTGAATGCCCGGTAGTGCCGCTCGGGCAACTGCGCCGAGAGGTAGTCGTCCTGCCGCGGCGCGCTGAACATCACCTCCTGTAACCCGATGATGTCCGCGCTGATTGCCGCGAAAGCGGCCCCGAGCAACGGCTTCCGCTCGTCGTAACGGTCGGTCACGTTGCGGATGTTGAAGGTCGCCAGGCGTAGCTGCATCGCGTTCCCGATCCTACGCCACACCGGCTGCGCGCAGGGCCGCCAGGATGCGCTCGCCCATCTCCGCCGGCGCGTCCATCTCGAACGTCATGATGGCCACCCCGTCCACCAGCGGCGACTCCGCCAGCGCCCGGATCGTGGCGGTGAACGTCCCCCAGGCCGCTTCAGGATCCCCTCCCGCCAGCACGTCCTTCAGCCCCGGTGGAAGGCTGACGCCCAGCCGCTCCTCGATCCGCATTGCCGCTTCGAGGGACACCAGCGGCATGGCCATGGCGATGACACGCGCTTCCGGCAGGGCACGATCGATGGCCTGCGCGTACCGCTCAAGCGGCTCGAGCTCGAACACCGGCTGCGTCTGCACATAGGTGGCACCCGCCCGGAGCTTCGGCAACAGGTTCTTCAACACCGCCTGCTCGTCCCGGCCGTACTGGTTCAGCGTCGCCCCGACGATTGCGCCCGGCAGCGTCTCCCGGGTCATGGTCACGGCATCCCGGATGGTCACGCCGTCTGCCGCCTCGCCTGCCGTGTGGTCCCCCAGGATGCAGAGCACCTGCCCGATCCCGCCGGCGGCCGCCCGCGCCAGGTCCGCCTGTAGCTCCTCCCGGGTCCGCCCCCGCGTCACCAGGTGCCACGCCGGTTCCATCCCGGCCGCCTTCAGATTGAGCGAGGCGTCCAGGCTCGACTGCCGGCCAGGCCGCTGGATGACGTTGATTGCCTGGGCCGCCGCCCCCAGCAACCTCGCCCGGCGCAGCAGCACCTTCGGCAGGTCCCGTTGCGGAGGCGTAATCTCCAGCGCGACCGCGAATTGCCCGGCATCCAGCTTCTCGGCGAATGGCACGCTCATACCGTCCGATGGACCTCGCTCACGGTCCAGACGATGCACCGCCTTCGGCCTGCCATCCCCGGCAGGGGCCTAATTGAATCCTCCGCCAGCTCCCCGGAGGCGTGGGTCCAGCATGTCGCGCAACGCATCGCCAAACATGTTAAAGCTGAACACCGCAAGAGCGATGCAAATGCCCGGCCAGAGCACCGCCTGGAACTTCACCGTCGAGATCTGCTGTGCCAGGTTGAGCATCTGTCCCCATGTCGGCTTGTTGGGGTCCACCACACCGAACCCGAGGAAACTCAGCGCTGCCTCCGCCAGGATCACCCCGCCAAGGCCGATCGTCGCCTGCACCATCAGCGGCCCGAAGATATTCGGGATCACATGTCAATCGGCTGCGCCTACTGCCGGATGACGCTCTCGCCCAGCAGGTACTCCCGTGCCTCCGCCACCACGTAGAGCGAACCCGTGATGCACACAAGGTCCTCCTCGTCCGCATGGGCGAGCGCAGTGTCGATCGCACCGGGCACGCTCTCCTCGGCCACCGCCGGCGGACCCAGGAAACCGATCTCCTGGATCATCTGGTAGGGGTCCATCGACCGCGGATTCCGGAACTGCGTGCAGACAATGAGCTCCGCAAATCGCGCCAGCTTGAATCCCATCCCCCTGAGATCTTTGTCGCGCGTGCACCCGATTACCAGGAAGCACTTTCGCCAGGTGAAGTACTCCTTGAGCGCCTTCCCCAGCGCCTCCGCGCTCTCTCCGTTGTGTGCCCCGTCGGCCACGATCAGGGGCTTCTGCGCCATTACTTCCAGCCGCCCCGGGATGCGCGTGTGCGCTATTCCATCCACGATCGCCTGCTCCGGGATGGTATGCCTCCGCGCCCGGATAGCCTCGGCCACCGCCACCGCCGTGGCCGCGTTCTGCAGCTGGTGATACCCCAGCATCGGCGTCCGCATCGTTCGCTCCCCATTCGGCCCAATCAACCGGAACGACTGGCCGAACGGGAACTTCTCCAACATCTCCACTTCGTACAGCGAACCCACGTCCACCAGGGTTCCCCCCACCGCGGCACATCGCTCGCGTATCACCTCGATCACCGCCTGGTCGTGCTGCGGCGCCACCACCACCGTCGTCCCCGCCTTGATGATCCCCGCTTTGTCCCGCGCAATCTCGGCTGGCGTGTTCCCCAGGATCGCCGTGTGCTCCAGCGAGATCGGCGTGATAACCGCCACTTCGGGCGGGTCAATCACATTGGTCGCGTCGAATGTGCCCCCGAGCCCGACCTCCACGACCTGCCAGTCGATCCGCGGCACCTGCGCCCGCACCAGCCAGAAGAACAGCGCTGTCAACACCCCGAACGTGCTTACATCCCCGTGGACGCTCGCCCGTTCAGCCTCCACTGCTCCGTGGATCGCCTCCATGCCCGCGGCGAACTCTTCGGGCGAGATGGCGTCGCCGCCGATGTTGATCCGCTCGGTGAACGAGTGCAGATGAGGACTTGAATACAGCGCCGTCGAGAGGTCCCCTCGCCTCAGGATGCCCGCGACCATCGCCGCGACGCTCCCCTTGCCTTTCGAACCAGTCACGTGGACGGTCGGCCGCCCTCTGTGCGGGTCATTCAGCCGCGCAAGGAGCGACCGCATCGTCTCCAGGTTCATCACCGGGTTCGGCGAGGCCTGGTAGCCGCGCTCCATGTCGCTCAGCGAAAGCAGGTAGTCGATGGCCTCCGAGTACTCCACGGCGGAATCTTACCCGTCGCCCCGGTCGGATTGCCCGCTTCTCGTCACTCGAACTCCACGATATGCCGGGCTGCCTCGAGCCCCTTCATCAGGATCAGCCGCCGTGGCACCACCATGAAAAGCTTCCCCCGGTCGGTGAACATCGCCGCCATCCGGTTCTTCCCCGAAAGCTCCCCCAGTAGCTCGTCATACCGGGCGTCGTCCTGGGTGATCTCCCGGGCTCGCCCCTCGATTACCACCCGGTTGAACGCCGACCAGTCCGCCCGGATCACCTCGCGGTTGTCGATCAGGAACGAAACCTCTGGCGTCGCCTGGATGTTCCGGGTGTGCTGCGGGCGCATCCCGCTCCCGAACAGGACCTCTCCGGTGCCACGCAGGTGGCACAACACGAAGGTTACATAGGGCGTCCCATCTTCCGCATGGGTCGTCGCCAGGGCCCCGCCTGCCTGGTCTGCCGCGATGGCCGCTGCCGCCTGGAGGATCTCGTCCCGGCTCATCTCTTCTGCCACGCGCGGATTCTACTGGCGGCGCCCCCTCCCGTGCACATTGCGCATCCCCCGTGCCCGTTGCTCAATGGGATTGTGACCCAACACCCTCCCCGCCGGCGCCTCGAACAACCATCCGCCGAAAAGGAGCGCCGCACCGGCTGCCTCGTCACCGGCGCCGTGCTTGGCGTCCTCGTCGGCATCATGGTCGGCATCTACGCCCTCCCCCCCATCCTCCGCAACATCTACGGCGAAACGAAGGTCGCCGCCGATGAGTTCTACCGCGGCGATGCCCGCATCATCCGCGTCCAGTCCGCCGGCCGCGCCTCCGAACCACTGGGCGATCCCTCACCCGGCATGCGCCGCGAGGATTTCTTCGTCCAATTGACCATCCGTTCGAACAAGACTTGGGCGGTTGCCGTCACCGACTTCACCCTCGAAGTCGAAGGCGTGAAGGACTGGATAAAGGCCGCCGAAGCGACCACCGGCGGCGAGCCCGGCCTGAACATCCCCTTCGGCGAAGAGGTCACCGTCGAGCTCCACTTCATCGCCGAAGTCCCCGCCGGCTCCTCCGCAACTCTCGCCGCCGAAGCCCTCCATCTCGCGAATCCCCGCGTGCGTTTTGCTCTCCAATGACCACCAGCCCCGCCCTCACGCTGCCGCACTACCTCCAGCCGGGCCTTCGCCTGGTCTTCATCGGCTACAACCCCGCCATCTACTCCGCTGAGGCCGGCCACTACTACGCCCGCCCCGGGAACACCTTCTGGCG
>JAANMV010004763.1_pt1 | contig 10432 bp, 9 predicted proteins | sample 7279661 | NCBI WGS metagenome assembly JAANMV01 (sample SAMN14094540, study PRJNA606508) | bioreactor metagenome | isolation source: A lab-scale SPAN reactor treating ammonium-rich wastewater day 121 | place: Ireland: Galway | collected 2017-05-16 | reverse complement strand
GATGACGTCGAGGAGTACTTCGACGAGCTCGGGAAGGACCTGGTCCTCAATGTGCGCGTCACTCCGCGCGACCAGGGCGAGGCGTACGCCTGCGCCGACGGCTGCGAGGTGTTCGAGGACGACACGGCGCTCATCCAGCTCTCGCTCGGCCCGGTTCCCGACGTCACCGGGCGACCCGTCGACGAGGCGGTGCGCCAGCTCGAGGACGCCCGCCTGCAGGTCGCAGACGAGCGCCCGGAGGACTGGAGCGACTCGGTCGCCAGGGGGTCGGTCATCGCCCAGAGCGCCGAGCGTGCAGACGGAGGCCCCTGGCGCCCCGGCGACACCGTGACGCTGACCGTCTCGAAGGGACCGCAGCCGCTGCCGATCCCCGATGTGAAGGGCAAGACCGTGCGGCAGGCGGTCGACGCGCTGCAGAGCGCCGGGTTCAAGGTGAATCCCACGATCGAGGACATCGAGCTGCCCCTCGGCGGCAAGTACTGGGACGTCTACAAGGTGTGCAGCTACGACCCGAACGGCAGCGCCGCGCGCGGCACGACGGTGACGCTCACGCCCGGGTTCTTCTGCTGACCGGACGTCTCCCGACATGACGAGAGCGGCCGCCCGGTGATCCGGGCGGCCGCTCTCGTCATGCTCGCGGGCTCAGCGCTTCTCGAGCTCCTCCGCGACGAGGAAGGCCAGCTCGAGACTCTGCATGTGGTTCAGACGAGGGTCGCACAGGCTCTCGTAGCGGGTCGCGAGGCCGGCCTCATCGATCTGCTCCGAGCCGCCGAGGCACTCGGTGACGTCATCGCCGGTGAGTTCGACGTGGATGCCACCGGGGAACGTGCCCACCGCGCGGTGCGCCTCGAAGAAGCCGCGGACCTCGTCGACGACGTCGTCGAAGCGCCGCGTCTTGTAGCCGCTGGGCGTGGTGATGCCGTTGCCGTGCATGGGGTCGGTGACCCAGAGCGGCACGGCTCCGGAGTCCTTGACCGCCTCGAGCAGCGGCGGAAGGGCATCCCGGATCTTTCCCGCACCCATCCGCGTGATGAAGGTGAGCCGGCCCGGCTCGCGATTCGGGTCGAGCTTGTCGATCAGCGCGAGCGCGGTGTCGGGAGTCGTCGTCGGGCCGAGCTTCACGCCGATGGGGTTGCGGATGCGCGAGAAGTAGTCGACATGCGCGCCGTCGAGCTCACGCGTGCGCTCCCCCACCCAGAGGAAGTGCGCCGACGTGTTGTACGGAGTGCCCGTGCGCGAGTCGATGCGGGTCATCGGGCTCTCGTAGTCCATCAGCAGACCCTCATGGCCCGTGAAGAACTCGACGCGCCTGAGCTCCTCGAAGTCGGCGCCGGCCGCCTCCATGAACTTGATCGCCCGGTCGATCTCGGCGGCCATCCGCTCGTAGCGCTGGTTCGCCGGGTTCTGCGCGAAGCCCTTGTTCCACGAGTGCACCTCGCGGAGGTCGGCGAAACCACCCTGCGTGAACGCACGGATCAGGTTCAGGGTCGACGCCGCCATGTGGTAGCCCTGCAGCAGCCGACCGGGGTCGGCCTGGCGCGAGTTCTCGGTGAAGTCGTAGCCGTTGACGATGTCACCGCGGTACGCGGGCAGCGTGACCTCGCCCCGGGTCTCGGTGTCGCTGGAGCGCGGCTTGGCGAACTGACCGGCCATGCGGCCCATCTTCACGACCGGCATCGACGCACCGTAGGTGAGCACGACCGCCATCTGCAGCACGGTCTTGATCCGGTTGCGGATCTGGTCTGCGGTGGCACCGGCGAACGTCTCGGCGCAGTCGCCTCCCTGCAGCAGGAAGGCGCTTCCGGATGCGGCGCGGGCGAGCCGCGCGCGCAGGTTGTCGACCTCACCCGCGAACACCAGCGGCGGGAGCGACGCGAGCTGGGTCGACACCTCGGCGACTCGCTCGGCGTCGGGCCACTGCGGCTGCTGCTTGATGGGAAGGGATCGCCACGCGTCGAGTTCGGGGTGCGAGGGAAGCATGTCCTCAAGCTTAGTGTCCGCTGACAGCGCCGATCGGCCCTGTGACGAGCGGGCGGCTGAACCGCCGGAGGTCAGGGACGCCCGGGTGCGCCCGGTGGCAGACGATCCTTCACGGTGGAGGCGTACACGTCGTCGTAGCGCTGTGCACCCAGGCGCTGCAGCGCGATCATGATCTCGTCGGTCACGGACCTGAGGATGTAGCGGTCGTTCTCCATGCCCTCATAGCGCGAGAAGTCCAGCGGTTCGCCGATCACGATGCCGACGCGCATGATGTTGGGGATCCGCTGGCCGATCGGCATGGCCGTGTCGGTGTCGACCATGACCACCGGGATCACCGGGACCTTCGCCTCCAGCGCCATGCGCGCGATCCCGGTCCGCCCGCGGTAGAGGCGCCCGTCAGGACTGCGGGTTCCCTCGGGATAGATCCCGAGCAGATCGCCGCGGCCGAGGATCTGCAGGCCGGTGTTGAGCGAGGCCTCGGATGCCTTGCCTCCGGAGCGGTCGATCGGGATCTGGCCCGTGCCCTTCATGAAGAGCCTGGTCGCCCAGCCCTTCGGACCGCGGCCGGTGAAGTAGTCGCTCTTGGCCAGGAACGACATGGGCCGGTCGATGAGCAGCGGCAGGAAGATCGAGTCGGCGAAGGACAGATGATTGCTCGCCAGAATGGCCGCGCCGCTGGTGGGGACGTTGTCACGCCCCACGATCCAGGGTCGGAAGATCGCCTTGACCAGCGGACCGATCGCGATGTACTTCATCAGCCAGTAGAACATCGTGGGAAGTCTAGCGCCGAGGCGACATCGGCGACCGAGTTTCTCTCAATCTGCGACTGAGTCTCATGGCATAGACTTCAGGGACACCCGTCCGATCGGTGCCGAAGGAGCTGCCGTGGCCCAGTTCGAAGTCCCCGCAATCGTCCCTGCCGACCCGGAGGGGAACGTCAGCGATCTGCTCGCCGAGCGGGTGAAGAAGACCCCCGATCTCGCGCTGTTCAGCGTGCCCGAGGGCGACGGATGGCGCGACATCTCCGCGAAGGATTTCGAGACCGCGGTGATCGCTCTGGCCAAGGGGTTCGTCGCCGCCGGCATCCAGCCAGGCGAGAAGATCGGCTTCATCGCGAAGACGACCTACGACTGGACCCTCATCGACTTCGCGCTGTTCTACGCCGGCGCCGTGATGGTCCCCATCTACGAGACGAGCTCCCCCGCGCAGATCCAGTGGATCATGGAGGACTCCGGAGCGACCGCGCTGATCGTCGAGTCCGCCGAGCACTTCACGCGTGCAGACGAGGTGCGCAGCGATCTGCCGCTCGTGCGCGAGATCTGGCAGCTGCACCTCGGCGCGATCGACACCCTCACCGCACGCGGGGCCGAGGTCGATGACGCCGAGATCGAGCGCCGTCGCGGCATCGCCGTGGGCTCCGACATCGCCACGCTGATCTACACGTCGGGCTCGACCGGGCGCCCGAAGGGCTGCGTGCTGACGCACAGCAACTTCGTCGAGCTCTCGCGCAACTCCGCGAAGGCCCTCGACGAGGTCGTCTCGGCACCGGGCGCCTCGACGCTGCTGTTCATCACGACCGCGCACGTGTTCGCGCGGTTCATCTCGATTCTCGCCGTGCACTCCGGTGTGCGCACCGGGCACCAGCCCGACACGAAGCAGCTGCTCCCCGCGCTGGGCTCGTTCAAGCCGACCTTCCTGCTCGCGGTGCCCCGCGTGTTCGAGAAGGTCTACAACTCCGCCGAGCAGAAGGCGGAGGCCGGAGGCAAGGGCAAGATCTTCCGTGCCGCGGCTGCAGCGGCCATCGAGCACTCCACCCTGCTCGAGGAGGGCAAGCCGATCCCGTTCGGCCTGCGGATGAAGTTCGCCCTCTTCAACAAGCTCGTCTACAGCAAGCTGCGCGAGGCGATGGGCGGCAACGTGTCCTACGCCGTGTCCGGCTCGGCTCCTCTCGGCGCCCGACTCGGTCACTTCTTCCACAGCCTCGGTGTGGTGATCCTCGAGGGCTACGGCCTGACCGAGACGACCGCGCCCGCGACGGTGAACCTCGCTCACAAGTCGAAGATCGGCACGGTGGGCCCGGCCCTTCCCGGTGTGGGCGTGCGCCTCGCCGACGACGGTGAGATCGAGGTCAGGGGCATCAACGTCTTCAAGGAGTACTGGAACAACCCCGAGGCGACCGCGGCCGCGTTCGACGACGGCTGGTTCCGCACCGGCGATCTCGGCAGCTTCGACTCCGAGGGCTTCCTGACCATCACCGGCCGCAAGAAGGAGATCATCGTCACGGCCGGCGGCAAGAACGTCGCGCCGGCCATGCTCGAGGACCCCATCCGCTCGAACCCGATCGTCGGTCAGGTCGTCGTGCTCGGCGATCAGAAGCCGTTCATCTCAGCCCTGGTCACGCTCGACAGCGAGATGCTGCCCACCTGGCTGGCGAACAACGGGCTCCCGGCAGACATGTCGCTGAGCGAGGCGAGCCGCCACCCCGCCGTCCGCGACGAGGTGCAGCGAGCGGTCGACCGCGCCAACAAGACGGTCTCCCGCGCCGAGTCGATCCGCAAGTTCATCATCCTCCCCGTGGAGTGGACCGAGGCGAGCGGGCATCTGACCCCGAAGATGTCGATCAAGCGCAACGTCATCCTCGACGACTTCGCCGACGCGGTCACCGAAATCTACGACGCTCCGGTGCAGACGACCACCACTCCGCTCGGCTGAGCACACGACGAAGGGCCCGCGCACCGCGCGGGCCCTTCGTGTTCGTGGAGATGCCCGTCGAGAACGGGGTGCACCCGCCGGAGGCGTGCGGGGTCAGAACCAGTCGCTCTCGCGCACCTGACGCATGGCCAGCTTGCGGGTCTCCCCCTCCAGCCGGCTCAGGTAGACGCGCCCGTCGAGGTGGTCCGTCTCGTGCTGCAGCGCCTGCGCGAGCAGGCCATCCCCCTCGAGCACCACCGGTTCGCCGTCGAGGTCGATTCCCTCGACACGGGCCCACGGATGGCGCGGGGTGTCGTGCCACAGACCGGGTACCGACAGGCATCCCTCGCCCGTCGGCACGGCCTCGCCGCGCACCTCGGTGAGCACGGGATTGATGACGTAGCCGATCTCACCGTCGACGTTGTAGCTGAAGGCGCGCAGGGCGAAGCCGATCTGATTCGCCGCCACGCCGGCGCGACCGGGGAGCTCGACGGTGTCGATCAGGTCGGCGATCAGCGCGCGCACCCCGTCGTCGATGTCGCCGATCGGCTCGCAGACGGTGCGCAGCACGGGGTCGCCGTACAGCCGGATCTCGCGGACGGTCATCAGGCCGCCTTCTCCCGCAGGCCCTCGACGAGGACAGCGGCGATCTCGCGAGCCGCCCGCCGGGTGGCCGGCTGCAGGCTGCCGAAGTCGATCGCGCCTCCCCCGGCGATCTGCGGGTCGTACGGGATGCGCAGCACGTGCGCGGCGCGGGAGGAGAAGTGCGCCTCGAGCTCGTCGAGGCGCACCAGCGGCGCACCGGGGTTCGACTGGTTCAGCACGACGATCGCCTCGCGGGCGAGTGCGGCGTGGCCGTTCGCCTCGAGCCAGGTGATGGTCTCGGATGCCAGTCGCGCCTCGTCGACGCTCAGCCCCGACACGATGACCAGCTGGTCGGCGAGGTCGAGGGTGGCGTTCATCACGGAGTGCACGATGCCGGTGCCGGAGTCGGTGAGCACCAGCGAGTAGTACTGCGCGGCGACAGCGGCGACATCGCGGTAGTCGACGTCGCCGAATGCCTCGGAGACATGCGGGTCGGCGTCGGATGCGAGCACGTCGAGGCGGGTCTCGTCGCGCGCGACGAGGGCCGAGACGTCGTGGAACCCGCGGATGTCGCGCTGCGCGCGCACGAGGTCGCGGACGGACCTGGTGTGCGAGCCCACCACGCGCTCGGCGAGGGTGCCGCGATCGGGATTGGCGTCGACGGCGATGACGCGGTCATCGCGCGCGTCTGCCAGCGCCATGCCGAGCAGCGCGGTGACGGTCGTCTTGCCCACGCCGCCCTTGCGGGAGAGGACGGGCACGAAGCGCGCGGTGCCGGCGAGCGGCGCGGCGATCCGAGCGCTCAGCTGCTTGCGCTCGCGTGCCGTGCGGCTGTCGCCGACGTTGATGCGGCCGCCGGAGAGGGAGTAGAGCAGGTGGCTCCAGGTGCCCTCGGGCTCGGGCTTGGCGACGCGCGCGGGGTCGAGCAGCCGGTCTGCGGTGAGCAGGTCGGCGCTCTCGCTGGTGGCCGCGGCACCGAGGTCGTCGAGACGCTTCGAGGTCAGTGCGACCTCGGCCGGCTGTGGCGCAGCCGACCGCGGCGCAGGTGCAGGTGCAGGGACAGCCACGGGATCGGCCTCCGCGGCGGGTTCGGGGAGTCGGGGCGGTTCGACCCGGGCGGGCGGGCTCGCCGGCGCCGGAGCGGGGAGGCCGGAATCCGCACTCTCCTGTTCGACGTCGATGATGTCCGCACTCAGGTCGATGAGGCCGTCGTCGGCGTCGTCATCGTCATCGTCGTGGACGTGGTCGGCATCGTCGACGTCTTCGTCTTCTTCGTCGTCATCGTCGTCGACGTTGTCATCGTCATCATCGTCGTCGTCATCGTCATCATCGTCGTCGTCGTCGTCATCGTCATCATCGTCGTCGTGATCGTCATCATCATCGTCATCGTCGTCATCGTCGTCGTCATCGTCGTCGTCGTCATCGTCATCGTCGACGTCGTCGCTCCCGACGGCGATGACGCTCACATCAGGCTCAAGAGCCTCGGACGCGGCCTCGGCCTCCGCATCCGCCTCGGTCTCGGAGACCTGCTCGTCGATGATCTCCGCGACGATCGCGGCCTCATCCGCTGCAGGCGACTCCGACTCGGCGCCGCCTGGCGCCTCCGGAGCTGCGGCCGGGAGGTCTTCGGCCGGCAGCTCGATGATCACGTCCGGCGCGTCCTGCTGGATCCGCGCGAGCACCTCGGCGTCGGCGACGGCCGACGTGTCGATGATCAGGTCGGCGACCACCGCGGCCACCTCGCCGCCGACGACCTCGTCATCCACGGCCTCGTCGTCGGCGGCGTCGTCGTACCCGCCGGTGGGGAGGATGACGTCGACGTGCGCGGTGCTGCCGATCAGGCCGATTCCCGTGGTGTCCGATGACGGGGTGTCGTCGAGGACACCCAGCGAGTCGTCATCCTCGGAATCGACGTTGTTCTTCGGGTTCACGGTTCACTCCCAGCTCGCGCCCCTGTGGGCGCCCGACAAGGTTAGTGCTCCCGCATGATCGCGAGCAAAAGGGCGCCCGGTGCGAACGCACCGCCCGATGCTGAGCGCCGCCCGAAGGAGCGCACGGTAACGTGTAGGACGTGCACGTACTCAGCGTCAGCTCCCTCAAGGGAGGCGTCGGCAAGACGACCGTGACTCTCGGTCTCGCCTCCGCCGCCTTCGCCCGTGGCATCCGGACCCTCGTCGTCGACCTCGACCCGCAGTCCGATGTGTCCACCGGCATGGACCTCCAGATCGCCGGACGGCTGAACATCGCCGACGTCCTCGGCAACCCCAAGGAGGAGGTGGTGCGCCAGGCGATCACCACCAGCGGGTGGGCGAAGGTGCACCCCGGCACGATCGACGTGCTCATCGGCAGCCCCTCCGCCATCAACTTCGACGGCCCGCACCCGAGCGTGCGGGACGTCTGGAAGCTGGAAGAGGCGCTCGCGACCGTCGAGAGCGAGTACGACCTCGTGCTCATCGACTGCGCCCCGTCGCTGAACGCACTCACGCGCACCGCATGGGCCGCCAGCGACCGCGTGATGGTCGTGACCGAGCCGGGTCTCTTCTCGGTCGCCGCGGCCGACCGCGCCCTGCGCGCCATCGAGGAGATCCGTCGCGGCCTCTCACCCCGCCTGCAGCCGCTCGGGATCGTCGTGAACCGCGTGCGTCCGCAGTCGATCGAGCACCAGTTCCGCATCAAGGAGCTGCGCGACATGTTCGGTCCGCTCGTGCTCTCGCCCCAGCTGCCCGAGCGCACGTCGCTGCAGCAGGCGCAGGGTGCCGCGAAGCCGCTGCACATCTGGCCAGGAGACTCCGCGCAGGAGCTCGCGGCCGACTTCGACGCGCTGCTCGACCGCGTCATCCGCACCGGCCGCGTGCCTGTGCCCGAAGGCGGCGCGACGGCCTGAGCACCGCACCTGCGCACAAGAGAGAAGCCGCCCCTCGGGGCGGCTTTCTTCGTCTGTGCCCGGGATCTTCCGGGGCTGGTGCTCAGGCGGTGCGCTTGGAACGGCGGGCCGCGAGCTCGTCGACGGGGTCGGGAGCCGTCGGGTCGAATTCGACGAGCGTCGACTCGACCTCGCGCAGCACCTTGCCGACCGCGATGCCGAACACGCCCTGCCCGCGGCTGACGAGGTCGATGACCTCATCGTTCGACGTGCACAGGTAGACCGAGGCGCCGTCGCTCATCAGCGTGGTTCCGGCGAGATCCCGGATGCCCGCTGCGCGGAGCTGCTCGACCGCGGTGCGGATCTGCTGCAGGGAGATCCCGGTGTCGAGAAGTCGCTTGACGAGCTTGAGGACGAGGATGTCGCGGAAGCCGTACAGCCGCTGCGAACCGGAGCCGGAGGCGCCGCGCACGGTCGGGACGACCAGCTCGGTGCGCGCCCAGTAGTCGAGCTGGCGGTACGTGATGCCCGCAGCTCGAGCGGCGACCGCACCGCGGTAGCCGACCTCGTCGTCCATCGCCGGCAGACCGTCGGTGAACAGAAGCTCGGTCACGAACCGCGGGTCGCCTGCACGCCCATCCGCACTCATATTCTGTCCCTCCTGAACGGCTTATTCCCCACGGTAGAGCAGGACCCCTGCCCCGGCAATTACATCCGACCCGCGGGGGAGGTGTGTCGCAACCCGTTCGTTACGTAAGCACGCGCTCGAGCGATTGCGCGACGAGCTGACGTCGCACCTCGTCGATGTGCGAGGCGAGTTCGGGGGCGAGCTCTGCCGCTCTGCCGCGCGATGCGGCATCGGTGCGGCGCAGCAGCGTCGACAGCGCCGACTCGATCAGCGCCGCCTCGCGCTCGGCGTTCTGACGCATGCTGCGCAGGTGACGCGGTTCGATGCCGTGCCGCGCGAGCGCCACCAGCCCGGACAGCATCGTGGCCGCCTGGTCGGTGTAGTGCTCGGCTCCCACGATCAGTCCCGCGCTGATGGCGTCGTTGAGCAGCTGCGGCGTCGCGCCGGTGTGCAGCAACAGCTCGTCGCGTCGACGGCGTCGGGCCGCCGGGGAGATCGACGGAGGGGCGATGCTGCCCCACCCTTCGCCCTTCGCCTCGGCTTCGTCGAGCTGCTCGCGGATCACGCTGAGCGGCAGGTAGTGGTCGCGCTGCAGGGTGAGCCCGGCTCGCAGACGCTCGACGTCGGAGGCCGAGAACTTCCGGTAGCCGGACTCCGTGCGCGACGGGGTGACGATGCCCTGCACCTCGAGGAAGCGGAGCTTGCTGGAGGTGAGCTGCGGGAACTCGGGGGTGAGGCGGGCGAGAACCTGACCGCCCGCGGCGCCTATACCCTGCGCGAGGCCAGCGCCGCGCCAAAGGTGATCCTGATGGCCTCGGGCTCCGAGGTCGAGATCGCCGTCGCCGCACGCGATGCGCTGGAGGCCGAGGGCGTGCCCACCCGCGTCGTCTCGGTCCCGTCGATGGAGCTGTTCCGCGACCAGGATGCCGAATACCGCCGGCAAGTCCTGCCCGCCGGCACGGTGCGCGTCGCCATCGAGGCCGCCGTGCGCCAGCCCTGGGACTGGCTGCTCCTGGGCGAGCGCGGGCGCGAGGAGACCTCGGGCTTCATCGGCATGACCGGCTTCGGCGCCTCTGCCCCGGCGCCGGTGCTCTACAAGGAGTTCGGCATCACCGCCGAGGCGGCCGCCGCCGAAGCCCGCCGCCTGCTGGGCTGATCCAGACACCGGGCCGCGCTCTCCAGGGTGCGGCCCGCACGCTTCTTCGTTCCTCAAATACTCATGCGACAGCGCCCAGGGGCGCCCGGCTCGCCCGGTTTTTCACCGTTTCCCAAATACTCATGCGACGGCACCCGGGGCGCGCACCAGCCCGCCCCAAGGCGCCCAGGCCCAAGGAAGCAGCATGACCCCGCCGAAAGCCGATCCCGGCGCAGTGGCACCGATCCTCGCGCCCGCCGGCGATCCGGCCCGCTCGACGCAATTGCGCGGCATCCTGCTTCTGCTGCTGGCGATCCTGCTGTTCACGCTCATGGATGCGACCGGCAAGCATCTCTCGACGCTCTACCATCCGGTGCAGGTGGTCTGGGTGCGCTTCGTCACCAACCTGGCCATCGTCGCGGTAATCTTCGCGCCCAGGCTGCGCAGCACCCTGGCCACCCGCCGCCCGGTGGTGCAGTTCTTTCGCGGCGTGACGCAACTGGCCTCGATCCTACTGTTCTTCAGCGCATTGCAGTTCATCGGCCTGGCC